>Ga0157378_10000079_pt1 | contig 88966 bp, 65 predicted proteins | sample M65metaG_FD_115309 | JGI IMG/M metagenome (GOLD analysis project Ga0157378, IMG submission 115309) | Miscanthus rhizosphere microbial communities from Kellogg Biological Station, Michigan, USA - M6-5 metaG | ecosystem: Host-associated > Plants > Roots > Rhizosphere > Soil | place: USA: Michigan...
TTGCCGCGCTAAAAGCGCATCTGTCGAAGAAGGGCTTCGCAGACATCAACGTGCACATGAGTGGAGGCTACGATCCCACCAGCACGCCGGCCGACTCAGCGGTGATCAAAGTCGCCACTGAAGTTTACAAGCGTCATGGCATCGACCCCGTGCTCTTGCCGCGGCTAGCGGGTTCCTGGCCAGGTTACGTGTTCACCGGAGACCCTTTGCGTTTGCCCGCGGCGCATTTCGGGCTGGGCCACGGCAACGGAGCTCACGCGCCCGACGAGTACTACCTGATCGAATCGACAAACCCCAAAGTACAAGGCATGGACGGGGCTGCGATGTCTCATGTCGAATATTTGTTCAGTCTAGCTGCGGCCAGCTAAAAGCAAATGCCTTAGCGTTTCGCGTGTTAGGAATCTGTTCCTGGGCAGTGTTTTTTTCCTGGAGAGGCGAGCTGCGTCTCCACCGATTTTCATTTGCACTAGTCGTGGCAGCCGCGCCCGGATTCAGAATTCTTTTGGGCATTTGGACTCCGGCAGCGCCACGTAGCGGCCGGTATGGTCGACATGGCCTCCCGCGTCATATCGATCGTGGTGGCGCACCCAATCCGATAGATTGTGGCGCGGTCCGGTTTCGTTTCGTCCTTTCGGAGTCATGTCCAACAACATGTAAGTCGCTAGCATCTTCTCGTCACCGCGGCCGTAAGTAGAATAGGTGTGGAAGATGTTGCCGGCGGGATCTTTGTAGAAGAAGCTGAGGCCGGAAAGTTCCTCGCTCATGAACGGAGCCATTTCGTAGTTGTAGTAAACCTTGCCGTCCTTTGCGTCTTCTTTTTGGAAGGATACGTTGTAGTCGAAATTGAAATCGTTGTTGGCCGAAGAGACCCAGTTGAAATTCCAGCCCATGCGCTTCTTGAATGGTTCGATCTCCGCAAGGGGTGCGCGCGAAATCGCCACGTAGCTGACATCATGATGCTCTAGATGGACCAAAGCACCTCCGACGTGGTCGGATCCGAAGGAGCAACCCACGCACCCTTCCTTCCAGCCTGGGCCGAACATGAAATGCTTCACGATCAGCTGGCTGCGGCCTCCAAAAAGGTCGGCGAGCGATTTCTTACCGCTGGGCGAGTCAAAAACGTAATTCTTCTCAACCTTCACCCAGGGAAGGGCCAGGCGATCGGCGGTCACGGCATCCGTTTCTCGAGTCAGTCGCTTTTCCTTGGCGAGTAAATCCTTACGAGCGGCGAGCCATTCTTCGCGAGTCACTACTTTGTGTTGTTGCATCGCAGGCGTTGCCATCTCTCATTCTCCTTTGTCCTGTTTTTCAGAGATCACTCGCTTACTGTTTCACCGGAAACCACACTTCCATGGTTCCCGTGCCGGTTTTGGGATCAAAGTCTTCGCCGTAGTATTCGATCATCCACGGCTGGCCAGGCGACGGAGTTGCGGCCAAGCCTTTCGCCTGCGCCTGCGGGAGCCAGGTCTTTACCACTGCGTCGATCGTGTTCCTCAGCTTCGACACATGATCGCGGTGCGGAAAGATCGCGTACTTTTGTGCCGGGACGCTCATGCGCGCGAAATCCGCGGGGAGCCCGCCGAAGGTGGTGACTGCGACTCCGGCCAAGTACTCAAAATCGCACTCGTTTTCCTTGCCGTCGAACACCACGCCATAGCCCGCGTTTCCGCGTTGCCCGGGAATTTTGCCGAATGGCAAGCTCTGCCATTGCGACGGCAGCTCGTTAAGGTCTTGCGCGGTGTAGTGTCGCTGCGATCCGGCAATAAGAATCGCGTCCCGGCTTTCGATGCGTGGCGTCAAAGACTGCTGCATTTGCGCTTCAGGCATGTGAATTTACTTCCTTTCCGTCAAAGTGTTTGCTGGGGAAGTTGATGGATGCGCCGGCGCAGGGTTGCGTCGCTGTAGTGGGCGGGCTCGATCGAGGAACCTTCACGAACACCGCCGTTAAGGCCGCGGGCAGCAATGTCGTGCCGACAAACCACGTGGCGGTCGAGATGCACAGTGGGCACATTGTTCCTCCTGCCTCTCAAACGTTTGGACGCTGCTTCCGTTTCCGAGGTGCGCGCAGTGATTGTAAAAATCGCGCAATATTGCGCTTTCCACTCTCTAGCACCTGCGGATCCTGTGAGCTCTTCGAGAGCGAAATGTAACCTTCGTAGGTAGCGATCAAAAACCCGGCCATATCCTTGGCGTCGATGTCCGCACGCACCAGACCTCGCCGCTGCCCATCACGCAGGGCGCCTGCGATAGCTGCGAGCCAATCCTCAAAAACTTTTGCGAGCCGTTTGCGAAATCCTTCGTCCAACGGGGACATCTCCTGCGCCAGATTGTTCAAGGGGCAGCCGCCGCGGACATGGTCGGCGGAAAGGGAAGTGGACTCCACAATTGCGATCAAGGCCACGATCGGGTCGACGGGATTTTGCAACGGCCGGACCCACTTCTCCAGGGTGATTCCGGCGATCACTTCATCAACGACCGCGTAACCCAGCTCCTCCTTGCTGTCGAAATGGTGGTAGAGCGCGCCTTTGGTGACGCCTGCAGCGTCGATGATCGTGTCGATGTCGCTGCCCTGGAATCCAGATTTGTAGATCTGGCTGAACGCGGATTGGAGCAGGCGTTCGCGGGTGCGCTCGGAATTGCGGCGCTGTATGCGGCGGATAGCCGGCTTCGGAGCAGTTAACATACCGACCAGTATGTATGCTAAACCAGTGGTGTCAATCGAAATCTTCCGGTGAAACGAGGGCGACCGCCATCTCGGCTGCAACGAGCTTCGCCGGCCTTACGTCCGGCGCCAGCCCCGAAGGTGGGGGTACGGTAAGATAGCGCCCTCGTGACCGAACGAAACGCATTCGATCATTTGCGCGTGGTGCTTGTTTCCACTCGCAATCCTCTGAACATCGGCGCCGCTGCGCGCGCCATGAGCAACTTTGGGTTCCTGCACCTGCGAGTGGTCAATCCGTACGAGCCGGCATTTCGCGAAGCACGCTCCGCGGTGGGCGCGGCTTCGCTGCTGGCCGACGCGGAGCAGTTCAGCAACGTCGCTGAGGCGGTGGCCGACTGCTCGCTGGTAGTCGGCACAACGGCTTCTACGCGGAGAGAATTGCAGCATCCATTGCGGAGGTTGAAAGAGGGCGCGGCGTTGATCCGCAAACGCCTGACATCTGGACGAGTCGCCTTGTTGTTTGGATCCGAGAGGACTGGCCTGCCCAACGAAGCTTTCAGCCATTGCGACTGGCTAGTCCGCATTGCCACGCGGGAAGAGCATAGGTCCATCAATCTCGGGCAAGCTGTGGCGGTGTGTCTTTACGAGTTGGCTCGCGATTTGGGGACACCACTGGAGCCGCCGGGACCTGCGCGCCATGGCGCAGCCACGGATCAGCCGGCTACCGCAGCGGAACTCGAACGCGTTGGGGCCGTGTTGCTGGAAGCGCTTCGAGTGAGTGGTTCGTTGCAATCACGGTCCGCCGGACTGACCCAGGAGAAGTTGCGAAGAATGCTCCGCAGGCACAAACTGACCGCCGCGGACGCAGAATTCTGGCTTGGGATGCTCCGGAGTATCTTATGGAAGCTCGAACACGACTAGGGCTGGCGGATTAGCCTTCCTCGCCGAACAGCTTGATATCCGCAGGCCCTTCCTTCACCGGCCCGCGCGCACGACCCTGCACTTGCTCGCGAATTTGCTCGACGATGTCTGGATTGGCCAGTGTGGTGATGTCGCCGGTGTCCATCTGATTCGAAATGGCGGCCAGCACCCGCCGCATGATCTTGCCCGAGCGCGTCTTGGGCATATCCGGCACGATGTGAATCGTTTTTGGACGCGCAATCTTTCCGATCATCGTCTCAATGGTGGACGTCACTTTTTCCTGGATTTGTTTTGAAGAAGGCACGCCCGGTTTCAACGAAATGTAAACGACCGGCACGCGACCCTTTACCTCGTCCACCGCGGGCACCACTGCGGCTTCCGCAATCTCCGGGATCGACAGGCACGCGGATTCGACTTCTTTCGTGCCCAGGCGGTGTCCGGCGACGTTGATCACGTCATCGACGCGCCCAAGAATCCGATAGTAGCCGTCGGCCGCCAGCACTGCGCCGTCCGCGGCGTAATACGGCCAGTCCCGCCAATCCTTGCTGGTTGGATCTTGGCAATATTTTTTGTAGTACTGATTTACGAAGCGGTCCGGGCTTCCCCAGATCGTTTGCATGATTCCAGGCCACGGATTGCGGATGCAAATGTTGCCGGCCGCGCCCGAGCCGGCCTTCACTTCATTGCCTTCCTCGTCCCAAATGATTGGATAAATCCCCAGCGCTGGAGGGCCAGCGCTGCCGGGCTTCATGGGATCGAGAGCCGGCTTGGTGGTGATCAGGAAGCCTCCGGTTTCGGTCTGCCACCAGGTGTCGACGATCGCCGCTTCTTTCTTGCCAACAACGTCGTAATACCAGCGCCAGACGTCGGGCTCGATGGGCTCGCCGACAGTGGTCATGTGTTTGAAGTGGTAGGTGTATTTTTTTGGTTCGTCACCGCCGGCCTTGCGCAGCATGCGAATGGCGGTGGGCGAGGTATGAAAAATGTTCACGTCGAGTCGTTCTGCGATCCGCCAAGGCCGCCCGGCGTCCGGAAATTGCGGCACGCCTTCGTACAACACGCTGGTGGCGCCCAGGGCAAGCGGGCCGTACACGATGTAGGAATGCCCGGTGATCCAGCCGATGTCCGCCATGCACCAATACACGTCCGTCGGATGAATGTCCTGGTAGTACTTCGACGTTCCCGCCGCATACGCCAAATAACCGCCGGTACGATGCTGGCAGCCCTTCGGTTTGCCGGTCGTTCCACTCGTATACATCAAAAACAGCGGTGCGTCAGCATCTTGCGAAACCGGTTCGACAATATGATTGCGGTAGTCATGCAAAACGTCTTCGATGAAAAAATCGCGCCCCATGATCATTGGAGCTTCCGAGCGGAAATGTCCGCCATAGCGCTTCCAGATCAGGACCTTGTCGACGGTCTGGCCTTCTTTTTTCGCGGTCTCGACGGCGATGTCGGCGCTGGGTTTGTGGTCCACCCATTTGCCGTTGCGATGATAGCCGTCGGCGTAAATCAATACGCGGCTGCCCGAATCTGCCGCACGCAGACCGCAGGCTTCACCGCTGAACCCGCCAAACACCACGGAGTGGATCACCCCCAGACGCGCGCAGGCCAGCATGGTGATGGGCAGCTCCGGGATCATGGGCATATGAATGGTGACGCGGTCCCCGGTTTTCAGTCCGGCAAAATCGCGCAACACCGCAGCCACTTCGTTCACCCGCCGGTAAAGCTCTTGGAAGGTGATGACCGAAGCCGCTTCGCCCTCCGGTTCGGGGACAAAAATCAGCGCCGCCTTATTCTTGTGTTCGGTCAAATGCCGATCAACGCAGTTGTAGCAGGCGTTGAGCTTTCCGCCGACAAACCACTTCCAGAATGGCGGATTACTGGTGTCCAGAGTCGTGTGCCAGTAGTGATCCCAATGCAACAGTTCCGCATACTCCCGGAAGCACTCAGGAAAATGGCGTTCGCTAAAGCGCTCGACGGTGGAAGGATCATGGAGATTGGCCTGCGCTATTAGCTTGGCGGATGGATAAAAGAGCTCCTCTTCCTTCCAGTGCACAGCGATCTGCGCTTCGTTCTCTTTGTGAGAACTGGACATCCCCGTGGTCGCTCGCGGCTGATGATTGGAGGATTTTGCCTTCGCCTTCGGGGTCGGCTTGCTCTTGGACTTCTTGTCGCGTGATTTCGCCACGGCGAGGGCTCCTCTTCGGAAAAACAGCTCGATTCTTGATGGGACGCGACACATGGCGGGACGCAAGATGCCGCCATTTCTTCTATCAGTGCGCCGCAGAAATGATGCTACTGCGCAAGCGCGGGAGTCAATTGTTGCTCGGGATGATCAGATGATCGGTTAACGCATCCCGCCCACTTCGTCCCAGATTCGTGATAAAAGACGTGCCTTGGATACCCGACAAGCGATCTTTCTCTGCGCCGCCGGCGCGCTGGGTGGGGCCATCAACGCCGTCGCTGGAGGCGGTAGCTTCGTGGCCTTCCCAGCCTTGCTCTTCACCGGCGTACCCCCGGTTCCCGCTAACGCTACCAACACGCTCTCGCTATGGGTCGGCGTCACCGCCAGTGGCGGCGCCTACTGGAAGCGTCTTAACATGCCCCGGCGGGTCATGATTCCGCTGGTCGTCACCAGCATCATTGGCGGCATCGCCGGCGCCATACTTTTGATACACACACCGGCGCAAACCTTCCTGAAAGTTCTTCCTTGGATGTTGCTCGGCGCCACGCTGCTGTTCGCCTTCGGCAAGTATTTCACCAGGCGTATCAAAGCCGGTATTTCCCACGACTCCAGCAATGCCGCCATCACCGGCGCATCCATCTTCGAATTCTTCGTCTCCATCTACGGCGGCTACTTTGGTGGCGGTGTGGGCATCATTAATCTGGCGATGCTCTCGGTTCTGGGCATGACCGACATCCACGAAATGAATGCCCTCAAGGTGGTTCTAGGGGTAGTGATCAACGGCGTCGCCACGATAACCTTCGTCGTCACCGACGTGATCGTTTGGCCGCCAGCGATTGTCATGACCGTTGGCGCAGTCATCGGCGGATACGCCGCCGCGCACTATTCCCAGAAGCTGCCGCAATCCTGGGTTCGTACTTTCGTGATCCTTGTGGGCTCAGCAATGACCGTCTATTTCTTCATTCGCGCTTATGCCTGAGTCGACCGTTGCCTCTGGCGTCACTATGAGCACTGCGAAGATCGCTCTCACTCGCAATCAGATCCGCGGCTTTTGGGCTTCCTGGGGCGGCTGGACCCTTGATGGCATGGATTCCTTCATCTACGCACTCGTCCTGGTGCCATCGCTCCGCGAACTCCTCCCGCAGTCCGGCATCGCTCTCACCAAAGGAAACATCGGCTTCTACGGCGGCTTGCTCTTTGCGCTCTTTCTCACCGGCTGGGGACTCGCCTTCGTTTGGGGTCCGATCGGCGACAAATTCGGCCGCGTTCGCACGCTGATGCTCACCATCGTCTGGTACTCACTCTTCACGTTCCTCAGTGCCTTTGTCACCAGTGTTTGGCAGCTCGCTATACTGCGTCTACTCGCTGGCATCGGCATCGGCGGCGAATGGGCCATGGGCGGCACTTTCGTCGCTGAAGAGTGGCCCGAGAGCCGCCGCCGTGCCGGTGCCGGCTACATGCATACCGGCTACTACGTCGGCGTGTTCCTCGCCGCACTGGCGAATTTCACGATCGGCAGTCACTATGGGTGGCGCGCCATGTTCGCCGTCGGTGGCGTTCCCGCGTTACTGCTCGCCTGGATCCGTCACGGTGTTACCGAGCCCGCGCGCTGGCAGCAGAAAGCCGCCGAGGTTCGCTCCTGGGAAATCTGGCGCCCCTTCGCCACGCTCTTCACCCCCACCTGGCGAACCCGCACCGTCCTCAACACGCTCTTCATGCTCGCCTCCATCTGCGGACTTTGGGCCGGCACCGTCTACGTTCCCGCCGCTGTCACCGCACTCGCGGAAGCCGCGGGCCGCACCGCCCAGCAAGCCGCGCAACTGGCCTCCCGCGCCGTCATGCTCGTCTCTTTCGCCACCGTCCTCGGGTGCCTGGCGATGCCGGCCTTCGCCGAACGTCTCGGCCGCCGCGGCGCGCTCGCGCTGTATTTCGCACTGATGGCTACGTTCATCGCGCTCACCTTTGGCAAAGTTTTCTACCTGGACGCGACGGCACTGCCTTGGTTTTTCGTCTGCCTCTTCTTCCTCGGTTTCGGCGGCGCCAACTTTGCGGTGTACACCCTCTGGCTGCCCGAGCAATACCCCACCGAATGCCGCGCCAGCGCCTTCGCTTTTTCCACTTCCTTCGCGCGCTTCGGCGGCGCGGCCATCACCTTCTTGGTGGGCGCGGGGATTCAGCACTATGGCTCGCTCGGCATTCCGGTAGCCCTCACCTCTTTGGCGTTCGTCGTCGGCCTGTTGCTGATCCCGTTCGGCGCGGAAACCCGAGGCCGGCCGTTGCCAATGTAGACAACAAGTGCCTCTCACTGCACAATATCCAGTCCAATTTGCCATGCCTGACCTTGCCGCCAGCTTCGAACAAAATGCTATTGCTGCCGCCGCTACCGTTTGGCGGATCGAGCGCTCCCCGCTCGCCGTGCGCAGCTCCATCGAACGCGCTTGCGAAGGCCTGAAGGGCATCGTCATGAGCGAAGCCGAGTTTCTCGCGCCGCAAATTCTCGCCGGCGCGCGAGGCCTGGCAGGCGTCATCCTCAAGCCTGATGAGGAGCAGCTTGCCGCCGCTTCTGTCGGCGTCACCGAAGCCTTCGCCGGAATCGCCAGCACTGGCTCGGTTTGCGTCTCATTGGGGCGCCCGCTGGTCGGTGTCACCAGTCTGCTTATGCCCCTCCACATCGTGCTCCTCGCCAGCGAGCGCATCATCGATCGGCCTCGCGATCTTTTCGATCCTACATGCCTCAATGGCGAGGCTCTCCGGCGCAACATCGTCGTGATCACCGGTCCCAGCGCCACCGCCGACATGGGCCCGCTGGTGCGCGGTGTGCATGGCCCGCATCGTTTGCTGATCCTTCTGCTAGAGTAGTTGCCCGAGCCGAGAATGACGGAGCCCTACAGCAAACGTGCCGCAATCGAAGCGCCTCGCGACGTCGCCAACAAGAGCGACAAAAGCCGACTGCTGCGCGCCATTCGCATGGCCCTGGAAGTCGAAAGCCCCGCCGTCCGTCGCAATACTCAGGAATTCAATCGCGCACGCTACGCCGGTACCGCTGCCATTCCCGATTACGAGGCCCTCAAAGACCGCGCTCGTGCCATCAAAGACAAATCGATCGCCCAGCTCCCGGAACTGATTCAGACCCTCAAGACCGCCCTGCGGGCCCGCGGAGGCCACGTCTTCGTCGCTGCCACCGCCCAGGATGCCTGCCGCTATATTCTCGACCTCTGCCACTGGCGCGCCGCACAGCTGGTGGTTAAAGGCAAGACCATCACGTCGGAAGAAATTCGTCTTAACCCCGTTCTCGAAGCCGGGGGTATCGAAGTCGCGGAGTCCGATCTCGCCGAATTTATCCTGCAAATCGCCAACGAGCAGCCCTCACATTTCGTCGGCCCGGCGTTGCACTACAGCCGCGAGCGCATCACCGCGCTGTTCAAGCGCAAATTCAAAACCGATCTCCCCCTCGACACTGGGGAAGCTTTGACTCGTTTCGCCCGGGAAAAACTCCGCGAGAAATTCCTTTATGCCGATGTCGGCATCACCGGCGCAAACCTGATCGCTGCCGACACCGGCACCATCATGCTGGTTGAAAGCGAAGGCAACATCCGCATGTCCAGCTTTCTCCCGCCGCTGCACATCGCCATCTCCGGCGTCGAAAAAATCATCCCCACGCGCCGCGATATGGCCCCATTCGTTGAACTTCTGCCCGTCAGCGCCACCGGGCAGGGCCTCGCGGTGTATACCAGCTTCCTGAGCCCACCGCTCACCGATCCGGTTTTTCGCCTTCCCGGAAAGCCTTCGAAGGAACGCGAGTTCCATCTGGTCTTGATCGACAACGGCCGCATGAAGATGCGCGAGGACTCCGTCCTCCGGGAAGCCCTGGACTGCATTCGCTGCGGCGCCTGCCTTAATTCCTGCGCTAATTTCCAGACCGTTGGCGGCCACGCCTTTGGCGGCGAGGCCTACTCCGGAGGCATTGGCGGATCATGGGAAGCGGGAACCGGCAAACTGGAGAACGCCCGCTTCTCCGAACTGTGCACCGGCTGCACTCGCTGTGTGAATCAATGTCCCGTTCGAATTGACATCCCCTGGCTGAACGCAAATCTCACCGATCGCCTCAATCGCGCGGGAAAGCCCGCACCGTTTCACCGGGCCGCCGCGCGGGTCTTCGGTACCCCCAGCGACGACCGCTCATCCCCTGCCTCCAAACTTTTCTTCGGTAACTATCACTACTTTGCGAAATGGGGTGCTCGCCTTACTTCGCTCGCACACTCGCTTGGCAGTCCAAAACTCGCCCGCGCTGCGTCCCTATCGAAGGCGGAGGGACGCAGCAAACCGCTGCGCGTTGCGATGGAGCGCTGGTTCGGCCTGGATCGCCGTCGAGTCTTGCCGGTCTTCCCGAAGTCCACGCTTGTGAATACCGTAGAGAAGGTCGCCGCCGGTCGGGTCAACCCGAAAGCCCCCAAAGCCGTGCTGTTTGCCGACGTATTCACGAATTACGGCATGCCCCATCGCGGCGTGGCTACCGTCGATTTGCTTCGCGCGCTCGGCGCTGATCTGGTGGTGAGCGAATGCCTTCCCGAAGGCCGTGCGGCGTTGTCGCAGGGATTGATCGCCACCGCTAAGGTCCACGCCAGGCGTGCTACCGCCGGGCTGGATCGCTATGTGACCGCAGGCCGCGATATCGTCGTCGTCGAGCCAAGCTCCCTGGCTATGTTCCGCCGCGACATGAAACAGCTGATCGACAACAAAGAGCGCTTCGAGCGCTTTCGTTCGCGCGCTTGGGATCCCGTCGAATACGTCATCAAAGTATTGGAGAAAACCGGGCGTAAGCCTGCCGACGTCTTCGACGCCTCGCACTCTCCGGTGGGCACAAAGATCTTTTTCCATGCCCACTGCCAGCAGAAGACCATTGGGGCGGACGCGCCAATCGAGAGATTGCTCCGCGAAATCGGCTTCGATGTTCTTTCCTCCCAGGTCGAATGCTGCGGCATGGCCGGCAGCTTCGGATACAAGACCGACTACTACGATCTCAGCATGGCCGTGGGCGCCGACCTCTTCAACCAAATCATCCAGCAGGAGCGGAGCACCGGCCAGCGCGCCTTAATCGCCAGCGGTACCTCCTGCACCGAACAACTCCACGCCGGCTTCGAGCGTCAGGTCATGCACCCCATCGAACTCCTCGCCTCCATCCTCAAGCGTTGACACAGCACTGATCGTGTACTTCAACTGGGAAGCTTCAGGGAGTTTTGTCATCTGTCATCCCGACCGGGGCAGCCCGGCTTTTTCCTTGAGCGCGGTGTTTGCGCGCCGGGCCGCGCAGGGGAGGGACCGTGGCGAGATCGATCTAATCGCCATCGATGTGATACGCCCTGGTCCCACGTTACATTTCCTTATCTCATACTCGCAAAGATTCCGGCGTCTCTCCACGCAACGAGGCATCCAAAATCTGAATCGTGTGCACCACGCGAGTCGCGCTCCCATTCCTCGCCAGCCCTGACCGCAACTGCAGCAAACACCCCGGATTCCCAGTGGCCACAAAATCCGCCTGCAACCCCGCAATCAACCCGGCCTTGCGCTCTCCCAATGCGCTTGCCGCATCGGGTTGTACCAGGTTGTAAATTCCCGCCGACCCGCAACAAATCGCGGACTCCGGAATCTCCATCAACTCCAATCCGGGAATTTGCGATAGCAGTGACCGCGGCTGCATGCGCACACCCTGCGCATGTTGCAGGTGGCACGCGTCGTGATACGCGACGCGCATCCGCAAAGGCTGGCGCTTCGCCTGCGGTTCGAGCTCGGCGAGAAGCTCGGTCACGTCTTTGCATTTTGCGGAAAATGCGCGAGCCCGCTCCGCGTATTCCGGGTCGTCACGCAATAGGTGTCCGTACTCCTTTACATTGGAGCCGCAGCCTGCGGCATTGGTGACGATGGTGTCGACACCCGCCTGCTCGAACGCATCGATCGTGCCTCGGGCCAGAGAGATGGCCTGTGTCTCCTCGCCGGCGTGCACGAACAATGCGCCGCAGCAGGGCTGCCCGGCCGGCGCCACCACCTCGCATCCCTCCGCAGCCAGTACCCGCACCGCCGCCGAATTCATCTGCGGCAGAATCTCTCGCTGCACACAGCCCAGCAACAGACCGACGCGCCTTCTCTTGACGCCCTGCGCCGGCGTAATCTCTGGAATCGCCTCGCGCGGCGGCAACTTCGGCAGCAGTGATTCCATCGATTGCAGACGTTTCGGCAGAAGTTGAAGCACGCCGCTGCGTCGCAGAAGTGCCTGCAAGCCCGATCGTTGATATGCGATCAGTGGCCAGCGTAGCCTCCTGAGCCGCGCGGGGTTGGTGAACGCGCCGAAAATGAGCCGCCGGTACAGTTTGTCTAAAGACGACCGTATGGGCTTTCGTTCTATCTGTGCTCGCGTCGCTTCGATCAGCTTTCCATAGTCGACGCCGGATGGGCACGCCGTCATGCACGCCATGCAGCCGAGACATGTATCAAAATGTCCGGCCCACTGCGGGTTAATTGTTGCCTTACCTTCGCTCGCCATCTTGATCAGGTAAATTCGGCCGCGCGGCGAGTCCATCTCTTCGTTCCACAAAACATATGTCGGGCAGACGGGAAGACAAAATCCGCAGTGCACGCAGGTGTCTATGATCTTTTGCGAGGGAGCGTGATGTGCATCGAATGCGCTGGGACCCGCAGGCGACGCCTCGCGAACAGGCATCACATGCCCCCCACGAACCGGCCGGGATTCAGCGTAGCCTTCGGATCGAACTGCTGCTTTATGGAGCGCATCAGCGGTAGCGCATCACCAGGTGAGCCCCAGGCATCGCCAGGCACAAGCGCGGCGCCGCGATCGGCGATCACCACGGAGCCGCCGTCGCGTTCGACCTCCGCGCGCAGGACCGGGAGTAAGGCAGCGACGCTTGCGGGCGAGCCTTCAAACCGCACACAGCCCAAGCCTGTTGCCTGCAACACGGCGCAAAAATGGATGGGCCTGAGGTTGACGGAAATCCTTGCGAGCAACTTTAGCGTCTTGGCGATGCATGACGGTAGAACGGAAATCTTCGCGACAGGGAGATGCGCTTCGCCGGAGTTTGCGTCGTCATACAGCGCTTGCCGCGATTTCCAGATTTCGGGACCCGAATCGGTTAGTTTTGCAGCTACCACGATCGTTTGCAGCTTCTCGATCTGTGCGGCCAGACCAGTCTCGGTGGCCTCAAAAAGGATGTCGAGCTGTAGCGCTGCGTTTTCGGCATAGCGAAGCTGCAGTGCAGAATGCGCGAGTTGCGAATCCTGAATGGCGAGCAGGAGGCGCTGAGCGTCGTCGAGATTCCCGGCAACGCAGGAAAGGGTGCGCGTGTCTTTCGGCAGCGGATGCAAGCGAAATACTGCGCGTGTAATCACGCCGAGCGTTCCGAGCGCGCCGGTCACCAGTTTCGGCAAATCGTAGCCGGCCACATTCTTCACGACCTTGCCCCCGCTCTTGGCAAGCGTGCCGTCGGGCAAGGCCAGGGTTACGCCAATGATCAAGTCTCGCAGTGCGCCGAAACGCAGGCGCAAGGCGCCGCTGTCATTGGTAGCAAGCACGCCGCCGACGGTGGCGTGCCGTGGCCAAAGAGGATCGAGCGCCAATCGCTGGCCCTGTCGGGCAAGGGCATCCTGTAAATTCTGAATGGTGCATCCGGATTCTACGGTAACGGTAAGGTCCGCCCACGCATGCTCGAGGACGCGATTGAGCCGCGCCGTCGATAGCACCACATCGGCGCGCTTTGGCGGATTGCCCCATCCCAGCTTGGTGCCGCCGCCACGCGGGATCACCCCTAGGCCTTCGTCGTTGGCCAGCTTCAGAACCGCAGCGAGTTCCTGTTCGTCCCCGGGCTCGACGATCGTTTGCGGATGCACTCCGGCCACAGCGTCCGAGGCACTGGCTGCGCGCACAAATTGATTCGACACGATGACACGGGCCGCTTCGGCAAACGCGGCATGATGCGTCACGATCGCGGAGGGAACACCGTCCATTTCAGAAGCGCTCCGCGATGCCCGCGGCTTCCAACGGATGAGCAACGTATTTCCCGGGTTTTTCGCCGCACATGCGCGGACGCGGGAAAACTTTCGTGGGATTGGCGAGCTGCCATGGATCGAAAGCGCAACGCACCCGCTGCATGGTTTCCAGATCGGGCTCGCTGAACATTTTCGACATGGCCATTTTCTTGTCTGCACCGACGCCGTGCTCGCCGGTGATCGAACCGCCCGCCGCGATGCAAATTTCCAGGATGCGGTACGACAGCGCCTCCGCCGCTTCTTCCTGCCCGGCGATGGACCGATCGTAAAGGACCAATGGATGAAGATTGCCGTCCCCGGCATGAAAAACATTCGCGACGCGAATTCCCGCCTCCGTGCTGAGGTGCTCGATTTCGCTCATCACCCGTGGCAGCGCCGTGCGTGGTATCACTCCATCCTGCACGATGTAGTTGGGTGAAATTCTTCCGACGGCGGCGAAGGCCGCCTTGCGGCCTTTCCAAACCAGAGCGCGTTCCGCCTCCGATTGTGCCACGCGAATCTCCGACGCGGCATTGCGCCGGCAAATTTCGTCCACGTGAGTCATCAATGCCTTAACTTCGGCAACCGGCCCGTCAAGTTCCACCAGCAGCAACGCTCCGCAGTCGGGATAATTTGCATGCACCGCTGCTTCGGCGGCCTGAATCGCCAGGTTATCCATCATTTCCATCGCCGCGGGCAGCATCCCGGCAGCAATGATGTCGCTTACGGCTGCCCCCGCCTCATTGGTCGAAGGAAACGCCGCAAGCAACGTCTGCACGCATTCTGGACGCTTGACGATCCGCAAGATAATTTTTGTGGCCACGCCGAGCGTGCCTTCCGATCCAACGAAAACGCCGGCGAGGTCATACCCGGGGGTGTCGAGCGTTTTCCCTCCGAGATTTACCAGCGTGCCGTCCGCCAGCACAACTTCTAGCCCAAGCACATGAGTAGTGGTGAAGCCGTATTTCAGGCAATGTGCTCCGCCAGAATTCTCGGCAACGTTGCCGCCAATGCTGCAAACCGATTGCGACGATGGATCGGGCGCATAGAAGTAGTTCTGCACCAGCACCTGATCGCTGATGGCCAGATTGGTGACTCCCGGCTCGACGACGACGCGCGCGTTTGGCAGGTCGGTTTCGAGGATCCGATTCATCCGCGCCAGGCTCAACACGATCCCGTTCTCGACCGGCAGCGCCCCGCCGCTGAGACCTGTGCCCGCACCGCGCGCCACAAAAGGGATCCGTTCGCGATGGCAAATCCGCAAGATGGCCTGCACCTGTTTAGTGGAATCAGGCAGGAGCACCGCGCTCGGCATCACGCGGAAATTGGTGAGCCCGTCGCATTCGTAGGTGCGGAGCTCTTCAGGGGAGGTGATCAGACCGCGGTCACCAACAATCGCGCGCAACTCTCGAACAATGCGGGCGTCCACGGCGGCCTTTCCGGGAATGAGCTGCTGCTCCCGGGTGAAATTCACAGTAACGAGAAAAGCTTGCCCCATCGGGCAGGGAAGGTCAAACCCGGCGAATCTAATGAACGACCATTTGCGTGAAGGGATAGACGTAAGCCTGCAAGAACACCAGAATGCCGACCAGCGAAGCCAGCGCAATGCTGTGAAAGAAGACATACCGCAAGATGTCGCCTTCGTGCCCATACCACTGGGTCGCGGTGCTGGCGACCACGATGCTTTGCGCGTCGATCATTTTGCCCATCACGCCGCCGCAACTGTTCGCTGCGGCCATCAGGACCGGAGAGACGCCGACCTGGGCCGCTGAAATTTTCTGCAGGCTGCCAAACAAAACGTTGGAAGCGGTATCCGAACCGGTGAGCGCCACGCCCAGCCATCCGAGCAACGTGCCGAAGAAAGGATAGAACATTTTGGTGCGAGCGAAGGCCAGCCCCATGGTGGCGTCGAGACCCGAATAACGGGTCATGAAACCAATGGCCATCATCGCGGAAATGGTGACGAGCGAGAAGCGGACCTTATAGAGCGTCTTGCCGTACTGCCGGATCAGTTGCAGCGGACCGAAGCCCATCACGAGCCCAGAAATGACGGCGGCGATCAGGATGCCTGTGCCGGAGAAAGTGATCCAATTGAACTGAAAGATGGCGGCTTCGGCAGTGGGCTTTACCACTACCGGAGGCACGCGCTCAATCAGGTTATGCAGGCCGGCGATCGGAATTCGGATGATGGAGATTTTGTCGAGCGCCGCCTTGACCGACGGCAGGCCCCACAAGAACACGATCACGCTGAGAATGACCCAGGGCACCCAGGCATGGATCACGTTACCGGTGCTGTGCCCATGCCGGCTACGCGCCTCGCGACCTGCTTCGTGGCCCTCCAGACCCCAGATACGTTTGGGATGCCAGACGAGCAGGAGCGCGGTCAGCCCCGCCATCGAACAGACGGCGGCGACCACGTCCACCAGCCACGGTCCGTGATAGTTGGAGAGCAGAAATTGCGGAACGGCAAAGAACAGGCCGGCCACCAGTGTGGCGGGCCAAACCTCGATCATGCCCTTGAAGCCGCAGAAGGCCCAGATCAGCCAGAAGGGCACCAGCAGCGAGAAAAACGGCAAGATCCGGCCGGCCATGCTGCTGAGCTGGAGCAGATTCAGCTGCGTAACCCCCGCCAATGCCACCAGCGGAGTTCCTATGGCACCGAAGGCCACCGGCGCGGTGTTGGCGACCAGCGACAGCCCGGACGCCTGCAAGGGTTTGAAGCCCATGCCGATTAGAATGGCTGCGGTGACCGCTACCGGCGTGCCGAAACCGGCGGCCCCCTCGAAGAAGGCCCCGAAGGCGAAGGCGATCAGCACGAGTTGGAGGCGGCGGTCCTGGGTTACGCCCATCAGGCTTTCCTGCAGCACCTTGAAGCGGCCGGATTCGCAGTTGAGGTCGTACATGAAGATGACGTTGAGGATGATCCAGCCAATGGGAAACAAACCATAGGCGGCGCCGTAGAGGGCGGTCAGGAGACTCATTTTGGCGGGCATTCCGAAAAGCACGACGGAGACCAACATCGAGGTGGCCAAGCCCAGGAGTGCGGCGAAGTGGGCTTTGATGCGAAAGACGGCCAGGGCGCCTAGGAGGACGACGACGGGGAGCGCGGCGACCAAGGTGGAGAGCAACCAGTGGCCGAAAGGGTCGTAGTTCTGTGTCCAGGTCAAAGGCAAGGCCTCCGGAGGCGACAGGATTGATGCCGGTGCTGGATACTGCCTGGCGGCGGGTCAAGTCAAGCGAATTGCATGGATTGCCGGTAGTGCGGAGAGCCGGAGTGGTGTACAGTTCACGGGCTTCGCCTGAATTTCGCCCCTGTGACGGTCATCGACTGCAGGGCCGTTTGCGGGCGAGGCAAATTTTTTAGAGGCCGACTTTGAAGGTACCTAAAAAGGCTAGTACCCGAACCCATTTCGCGGAATCGGCGGATGGGCGGTGCAGGGGGGATATACCCGGGTATACGCGTATGTACAGTAGATAAAGGGGTTATGGACGAGCTCTCCGTAAGTGTAGATGCGGCGGGGGTTAAAGCTGTTTATTTTGATACGGTTATACGAGTTGTGGATTGGAGATGAAAAAAAGTGCCGGGCATGCCGGCGCTCGGGCGTGACTTTCGAGAATCGGAAATGGAAGGCCAACCTAGATCGTGTTTGCGGGATCGTGAAGGCTGGCCGGGCTGAAGCCCGGCGTCTACATGACTTGACCGGGTTGCGAGGGATGCGTACATTATATTAGTCGGTTAATATTACGGGAAGATATATAGAGATGACTGTGAATTCGGATGTGTTAGGGGCGCTGACCCGGTATTGGGGCTACGAGTCGTTTCGGCCGTTGCAGGAGCGCATTGTCGGCAGCTTGCTGGAGGGACGTGACGCTTGCGTGGTTATGCCAACTGGCGGGGGGAAGTCGCTCTGTTATCAGCTGCCGGCGGCAATGTCAGCGGGGAAAACCGGGATTGTGGTTTCGCCGCTTATTGCGCTGATGCAGGACCAGATGGCGCAGCTGACGCAGATGGGGATTCCGGCGGCGGTGCTGAACAGCGCTTTGCCGCAGGCGGAGCAGAGCAAGATTTTGCGGCGCGCGGTCGCAGGTGAATTCCGGCTTTTGTATCTTTCGCCGGAACGTCTGGCGCGGGAAGATACGGCGGAGTGGCTGAAGCGCGTGCCAGTAGCGTTTTTTGCGATCGATGAAGCGCACTGCATTTCCGAATGGGGGCACGAATTTCGCCCGGAATACCGGCAACTCAGTTCGTTGCGCGCGCAATTTCCGGATCAGCCCATCGCGGCGTTTACCGCGAGTGCGACACGACAGGTGCGACATGACATCATCGAGCAGTTGCGGCTGAAGGATCCGGACAAATACATCGCCAGCTTTCACCGGCCGAACCTGCGCTACATCGTCCGGGAGTGCGAGGCGGGGACGCAGACGCAACTGCTGCTGCGGTCGCTGCGGAAGTATGCGAGCAGCAACGTAATCGTGTACGCGCCGACGATCGCGCGTGTGGAAGAGACCGTGGATTTGCTGGAGGAGCAGGGGATACCGGCCATCGCGTACCACGGAAAGATGGATGCCGAGACACGGCGGCGGAATCAGGAAAAATGGATGTCCGATGAAGTGCGCGTGCTGGTCGGCACGATCGCGTTCGGGCTGGGGATCAACAAGGCCGCGGTGAGGGGAGTGATTCATTTGTCGCTGCCGAAATCGATCGAACAGTACTACTCAGAGGCGGGGCGGGCGGGGCGCGACGGGTTGGCGGCGGACTGCCTGCTGTTGTGGCAGAAGAGGGATGTGGGGCTGCTGACGTATTTCATCGAGCAGATGGGAGATGCGGCGGAAAAGGAACGGTCGTGGCAGAGGTATCACACGGTGCGGAGATTCGTGGAGTCGAACAAGTGTCGGCACCTGCAGATTTGCGAGCATTTTGGGGAGAGGACGAGGTGGCAATCGTGCGGCGCGTGCGACATTTGCGGAGCGACACCGGCGTGGGTGGCGCAGCCGGTGGAGGCGCCGAGGCGGCGGCGCCGGGCGGCGGTGGCAGCGGCCGTTGCGGCGGGAGCGGGCGCACGGTCGATGACCTTGCCGATGCCGGGGCCTGCAGTGGGAGCGGCGGTCGATGGGAATGGGGAATTGCGCGAATATCTACGCGAGTGGCGACGAACGACGGCGCGAGAGCAGGGAGTCGCGGCATTTTTGATCATGCATGATACGTCGCTGGAGGAATTGTGCCGCGTACAGCCGAATTCACTGTCGGAGCTGCGAGGGGTGTCGGGATTCGGCGACCGGAAGACGGAATTGTACGGGCCGGCGATTCTGGAGGCGTTGAGCAGGTTCCGAAACGGGGCGCGAGCGAGCACGGCGGTTGCCAGCACGGTTGCTCCTGCAGAAGAAACGGCGCGGCTGCTGGGAGAAGGGAAGACGTTTGAGGAGATTGCGGAGATACGAGGCCGGCAGGTGAGCAGCGTCGCATCGCTGGTGGCGGACCTGGTGGAACGAGGGGAAATCGAGTTTCAATCGGGCTGGATTCGGGCGGATCATCGGGACAAGATCGAAGAAGCGTGCGGACGATTGGGGACCGAGCGGCTCAAACCGGTGAAAGATGCGCTGCCGGAAGAGGTTAGCTACGGGGAGATACGGTTGGTGGCAGCGTACTTACGACGACAACCGTCGTAGGTTCGGGGAGATTCCGAAGGGCAGTGATTTTGGGATTTTCCCATTTTCAGCTTGACATACGAAGTAATTAGTACTAAATACATGTTATCCATGCGACCCAAACACACTACGCTGACCCCGCAGGAACTGGAAATCATGAAACTCGTGTGGACGCGCGAAAGCGCTACGGTGCGCGATATTTATGAAGCGCTGCTGGAGCGCCGCAAAATTGCGTACACCACGGTAATGACCATGATGAAGATCCTGGAGGCCAAGGGTTATTTGAAGAAGCGCCGCCAGGACCGAGCTTTCCTTTACCGTCCGGCACACCCGAAGAATCAAGTCATTGGTGGCATGATTCGCGAATTCATCAACCGCGTGTTCAACGGCTCTGCGGAGCCCCTACTGGTTCACCTGGTACAGGAGCGCCACATTCGCGAAAGAGATCTGCAAAAGATTGTTCGCATGATCGAGGAAGCAAAATGAGGGCAATTCGTGGCGTCGCGGTTGTGAGGGGTCGCCGATGAGCCTGCCGATATGGTTTTCGAACCTGCTGTTCTGGAGCGCGCAGGTTGCACTGCTGGTGGTGCCGGCGGCATTTCTGCCGCGACTGTTCCAAATCCACCAGCCTCGAGTGCTTCTGGCATATTGGCGGGGCCTACTGGTCCTCGGTCTAATTCTGCCGTTTCTCCAACCCTGGCATCAGCTACCCAGCATGGGCGCGATCCTTTTTGCCGGCGACAATGCCGGCGCCAACGCGTTTCCGGCGCCGAACCCGGCTGTTACGCACGGGCTTTTCCCCAGCATCCAGGTGCTTGCCCAGATCGCTGGTGTCGTCATTCTGTGCGGATTTGCGACGCGACTCGTACTTCTCGTGGTAGCACTTCGAAGGCTTGAGCGCTTCCGAAAGTTGTCCTGGCTCCTTCCCTCAGCTTCGGAATCCGCGGGAGTTCTGGAGGCGATGCGCATTCGGGTAGGTGTAAGGGCCGAGTTTCGGCTCTCCGCGCAAATCGAATCCCCAGTCACCTTTGGCCTGGCGGCTCCAATGATTCTCCTGCCAGAGCGATTCCCGTACATGGACGCGCGATTCCAGGCCGCGATCGCGTGTCACGAATTGCTGCATGTGCGACGGCAGGATTGGGCGCATCACCTGGCCGAAGAGATTGTCCGCGCGGCACTATGGTTTCATCCAGCCATGAGCTGGCTAGTCGCGCGCGTGCGCCTGGCGAGAGAGCAAGTCGTAGATTTCGAGGTCGTGCAGTTCACCGCTGCGCGTAAGACCTATCTGCAGGCGCTGCTGAAATTCGTGAGCAGCCCGGTCCGCGCCGAAGCGATTTCTGCGCCGCCATTTCTTCGCGAGAGTCAATTCGCGGAACGAGTAGAGCTAATGTTGAAGGAGGCTTCCATGTCTCGAAAAAGACTGATCGGCTCAATGACAGCCATAGCGAGTTGCCTTGCGCTGGCCGCGACGCTGGCGGTGTGGGGGTTTCCTCTCAAAGCCGCGCCGAGTGGTCGACTCGCACCGGATGGCGGCGTGCCTGGAGGCGTTTCAGGAGGTGTCAGCGCCAGAATCGCCGCCAAAGGTCCGACCACAGCTGTGGATGGCGGAATAGTTGGTGGAGTCGCCGGCGGACCCGTGGATATTCCTGACGTGGATCGATCGACCATTTGGATCGACACGGTGAAGAAAGGCACGATGCTCCGGCAGGTGCGTGGGTTGGGCGCGTTGGCTCATGCGGAAGGCTCCGCGAATCTGTTTGCGAGGATCGTGCTGCCCGAGGCGATGACGGTTGACGTGCGGCCCGGGCAGAGCGCTGTGGTGGACACGCAGAAGGGCCTGGTCAAAGGGCATGTCAGCCGCGTAAGCGCGACCCCTTCAAGTGGAACGCGCAGCGTGGAAATTGCTCTGGACAATGCGGTGCCCGCAGGCGTCGGCGCAGGCGCCGGGATCGATGGCATGATTGATATCGAAGAGCTGAAAAACGTCGTTAACGTCGGGCGGCCAGTACACGTCGGGCCGGATTCGGCAACAACGGTGTTCAGGCTCACCGTCGGGGGCGCCCAAGCAGAAAGGGTCAGCGTGACGTTTGGGCGAGCCTCGGTGCAAATGATCGAGGTTCTCGAGGGACTGAAGGTTGGCGATCAAATTATTCTCTCGGATATGTCCAATTGGGACAAATTTGACCGCATCCGCCTGAAGTGACGGGTTAAGCATTCCGCCGGGGTTAGACCCGAGAACCATCGTTCGCGCCACCTCATCTTCATCTTCGATCCAACGGTCAAGGTCTTTAGGGATCTTGGCCTGCAGGCACTGGCGAAAACCTCAGGGAACGTACATCAAGCACCGTATTGGAGACGCTGGTTCATACTGTTAAATACTGAGGCCCCAGCAACTCTCTGGCGTGTGTCCCATGCCGATCACCGGACTAGTTTGCAGTCACTGCACCGATGCTGTTGATTTGGTGTCTCCGCTCAACGGAAGCACGCTTTTGGCGAGCACTAGCGCCGGAGAAGTAATCGTGGCGCTGCACACAAGGTGTGAAGGATTTTGGGCGGAAAAAAACGATTGCCGGACTTTGGTCCCGCTTAAGAAATTGCGTCGCACACACCCAAGCACCGCGGTGCACGCGCTCCGACTGGCTTCCTAACGATTCGCAAAAACTTTGACACAGGCTGGCGATGATCGGCGGGTTATTTTCCTGCGTCGGCTAATTCATCTGTAGCGGATGCTGGCTGGCCTGCTCATGATCGCGTTTCTTGCCGTAGCGGAAAGCCATCCATACACCCAAGGTCATGAATCCCAGAGGGGGAACGAGGAGGACGACGACGCCTTTGCTGATGGCGCGCTGGCCGTCTTTGGAGGTGGCTTTGGCGGTGCTGTAGCACATAGAGCAGCCCTGGCTGAATGCCGGAGCGCTGGAGAGCAGCCCGATCAGGGCGAAGAAGATGGCGAAGAGCGCGGAGCGGAGTTTCATGTTGGTCGCGTCTCGAAATGACGGCCCGATACTATCCTTTTCGACTGCAAGTACCTCGGCGGACAGCCAGAAATGGCTGTGCCACCAGTTGTCACTGCCTTATTTTACCCCCAACGAGATGATGCGCAGAGCGTCGGGGAAGAAAATCATCATGAGCGCGAGGCAGGCTACCAGGGAGCACATGGTGAGCCACTTCATGCGGGAGATTTCGTATTTCATGTGCATGAAGTAGCCGATGATCAGCGCGGCCTTTACAAGCGAGAGCCCTATCAGGATGGTGAGCATGCGCACGGCCGGCATGTTCTGGTAGGTCAAGTAGACCTCGACAGCGGTCAGGATGAGAAGCGCGGCCCATACGACGAAGAATTGGGTCATGCGGTGATGGCGATGTTGTTCGGCGACGCGTTCCGCGATGGCTTGTTGGAAAGCTTCCATGGGTTCGGCTCCTAGAGAATCTTGGCCGACATCAAATAGACCAGCGGGAAAATAAACATCCAGACGAGATCGACGAAATGCCAGTACAGGCCGGCGACTTCGACGTCGGCGGAGTCATAGACCTTGGGCTTCAGCCACAGAATTATTGCGCACACGATAGCGGCAACCAGCAAGATATGGGCGCCGTAATGAAAGGGACTGGAAGCAGGTGTGCCAAGCCAGGCGGCCAGCCAGAAGACCAGGAGGATGGGAATGAAGGTGCGCCGCAGGGCTACGATGCCGAGATAGATCACGCCGAGTGTGACGTGGAGCATGTGCATGCCGGTGAGGCCGAAGAAGGTGGCGGGGAATTGCGGGACGGTCTTGGCGACGTCCGCGAATTCGGTGGCGGTGGCGTGTTCTGCGAGTTTTGGAAATACGGGAAGGGTGAGGCCTTCGGCGATGAGGGTGCTCCATTCGCGGCCGTGCAGAATGACGAAACCCATGCCGCAGGCCATGGTGGCGAGCAGCCAGAGGCGCTGCTTCTTGGCGTCGCCGAAAACGGCGGCGCGGACGGCGAGGACCATGGTGAGAGAGCTGGTGAGCAGGAACGCGGTCATTACCGTGGCGTTGACGATGCTTTCGGAGTGAAAGGGCGTGGGCCAGTTGGGTGTAGAGATGCGGCCATAGCTGTAAGCGTAGAGGAGCGCGCCGAAGGTGAGGGAGTCCGAGAGCAGGAACAGCCACATGCCGATCTTTTTGGAATAGGTGCCGAATAGCGACGGCTCATAAGCCGCCGGAACATCCGGTAGGTCATGTGGCAGGGCCGCTTCAGACATGAGCTTGGCCTCCTTGCTGCGTTGCGCGGTGCGGGCCGAATCGAGAGTAGCGCTCGGCGTCGGCTACCGCGCGAATTTCATCAGGCAGAAAACGTAAACCCACAAGACCGCCATGAAATGCCAGTACCAGCCGGTGACGTCGAGAATGACGACCTGCGACGCGATCGGTTTGCGAAGTATTGCGGCTGCTCCTGCGAAGAGCAGCACGAGCACGGCGCCGAGCAGGTGGATGCCGTGCATGCCGGTTAGTAAATAGACGAAGGAGCTGCTAGGGCTGGTGGCGAGATAGAAGCCGGTAGCGGCGAGTTCACGCCAAGCCACCACTTGTCCTGCAAGGAAGGCCAGGCCCAAGGCGATTGTCAGCGCGAGCCAGGAGATTTGACTGCGACTCGTCCGTAAAGCTGGCGCCTCCGAGGCTGCGATTGTTCCGGCGGCCTCGCGTGCTGTTTGCCGGCGTGCGAGTTCCATCGTGAAGCCGCTCACCACAAGGACCAGCGTGTTGAGCAAGAACAGCGGCGGCAAGCGAACGGGAAGCCAGTCGTGGACCAGCGTCGCGGTGCTCGGGTCGATGGTCGGCAAGCCTTGTCGCACCAGGTAGGCGCTGGTGAACGAGACAAAGATCATGGCGATGGCGGACAAGGCGACGAACATGCCGAGGCGAGCGCGGCGCAAGCGTTGTGCGAATGCCGCGGAACCGTACTCGAACGGTCCGCCTTCGCCGCCGTCGTTGCCATGGCAGGGAGGGGCTCCGCCGCGGCGACCTGCGATTGGTTCGGCTTCGAAGGGAACGGTAGTAGGAACGCTCGCCATTCTTAGTGCACCGCCACGATCGTGGGATCGGTCTGCATCACGTAGTCCTTCGGCGCGCCGGGGACGCCGTATTCGTACGGGCCGTTGTAGACGACCGGCGTGTGGCCGCCGAAATTGTCGTGAGGAGGAGGAGTCGCGGTGGTCCATTCGAGCGTAGTGGCTTCCCACGGGTTGTCGCTGGCTTTTTTGCCGGCCTTCATGCTCCAGAAGAGATTGAATACGAAGATCAATTGCGCTGCGATGGTTACGAATGCTGCAAAACTGATGAACTCGTTGAGGGGAATCAGCTTTTCGAGATAGTGCAGGGTGGTGAATTGCGAATACCGACGAGGTTGTCCTGCCATGCCCGCGTAATGCATGGGCATGAAGATGCAGTAAGTGCCGACGAAGGTGAGCCAGAAATGTGCTTGCGCGAGGCGTTCGTTCATCATGCGGCCGAACATTTTGGGGAACCAGTAGTAGGTGGCGGCGAAGATGCCGAAGATCGAAGCGACGCCCATGATCAAATGAAAGTGACCGGTGACGAAAGCGGTGTCGTGCAAAGGAATGTCGAGCACGGGCTGAGCGAGGAACGGGCCGCTGATGCCACCGGAGACGAACAGGGACACAAAACCGATTGCGAACAGCATGGGCGACGCGAATCTTATGCGGCCGCCCCACAACGTGCCGAGCCAGTTGAAGGTTTTGATCGCGGAGGGAACACCGATGGCCATGGTCATGATGGAAAACGCGAACGCGGTGTACGGGCTCATACCGCTCATGAACATGTGGTGGCCCCAGACCATAAAGCCAAGGAGGCCGATGGCCAGGATCGCGTACACCATTGCTTTGTAGCCGAAGATCGGCTTGCGCGAAAAAACGGAGAGCAATTGTGAACACAGACCCATGGCGGGAAGGATCGCGATGTACACCTCAGGATGTCCGAAGAACCAGAACAAGTGCTGCCACAGCAGCGGCGAACCGCCTCTGTGGCCGACCATCTGGCCGTTGACGACGACTAACGGGACATAGAAGCTCGTTCCGGCGTTACGGTCGAGGAGCAGAAGAATTCCCGCGGAAAATAAAACGCCGAAGGCCAGCAGGCCGAGGATGGCAGTGACGAACCAAGCCCAGCAGGTCAGTGGCATGCGCATTAAGGTCATGCCTTTGGCGCGCATATCCAGGGTGGTGGTGATGAAGTTGAGCGCGCTCATGAGCGCGCCAATGCAGAACAGGGCGATGCTGATGACCCAGAGGTCGGCGCCGAGTGCTTCGCCGGGTCCAGCGGAGGGAAGTGCGCTGAGCGGTGGATAGCCGGTCCAGCCGTGAAGGGGCGCGCCGCCGGTGACGAAGAACGCCGACAGCATCACGACGAAGGCGAGAGCGGTGACCCAGAACGAGAGCATGTTGAGGACGGGGAAGGCCATGTCCGCGGCGCCGATCTGAATCGGCAGGAAGTAATTGCCGAAGCCACCTTGCGGCGCGGTGGTGAGCACGAAGAAAACCATAATGGTGCCGTGCATGGTCAGCAAAGTGAGATAAGTCTCGGGCTTGATTTCACCGATCAGGGGAACGGAGGCAGTCGGCCAGATCAAGTGAATACGCATCAGGAGGGACAGCAACATGCCGACCAATACGGCGCTGAGCGCGAGGAAAAAATATTGAATTCCGATGACTTTGTGATCGAGGCTGAAAACCCATTTCCGGATGAAACCCTGGGGAGCTGCATGCGCGTGAGATTCGTGGGCCGTGAATTCCCGGGTAGCCATTATTGTTTCTCCGCCTCCCGTGCGGCCAGCCACTTTTCATAGTCTTCCTGGCTGACAACCTTCAGCATGCCGTTCATCTTGTAGTGACCCAGTCCGCAGAGTTCCGCGCAGGTAAGTTCGTAGTCTCCCGTGGCGATGGGCGTGAAGTGCATGTGAATGGCGAGACCCGGGACGGCGTCCTGCTTGAAGCGCATGTTGGGGATGAAAAAGCTATGGATCACATCGTGAGCGCGCAAGATCACTTCCACTTCACGATTTACCGGGACATACATGACGCCGCTGACCACATCATCTTTGGAAGCCGCGTCGGTGGTATCCAGACCGAGCGCGCCTTCCCCGCCGATGCTGGGATCAATCAGCTCGGGCTTGGTAGCGCCGAATTTTCCGTCAGGGCCGGGATAGCGGAAGTACCAGGCGAACTGCATGCCGGTGACTTCGACTTGCGTGGCGTTGGAAACCGCCGGTCGAAATCTCTCGGAGGCCCAGATCGAGCCGCTTGCGAGATTCAAACCGATGAATAAAACAGCGGTGAGCAGCGTCCAGATTATCTCCAACTTGTTGTTGCCGTGAGAATAGTGAGCCGCAGTAGAAGCGGTGCCGCGCTCGCGAAACTTCCAGGCCAAAAATCCCAACGCGACTTGCGCCGCAATGAACACGGCGCCCATCAGAATGTAGGTCGTGGAGAAGTGATGATCAATGCCCGCGGCCGCTGCGGAAGCGCCCACAGGCAGCCACCAGGTCTTGGCAAGGAAGAAGTACGCGCTGATAAACGTGATCAGCCAGACGACAATCAAAATTACGAGGCCCATGTATGGCGACCTCCCAAGTTGGGTTCCGGGCCCTCCCCACTTGCGCAAAATGAATAAAACCCCTGAGAATCGGATGAGTGGGGATGGAACGGCCGGAGCATACCACAGGTCTTTGCGAGTGCAAGAGCGTTGTTGCGTGATCCTCGCGCCGTCCAGGTGTACGTGTGATAGCAATCAGACGATAGCAATCAGACTCGGCGCAACACGCCGAACATGTGTCGTCGAAATGAGGTCCGCAGACTTGCATTGACGCGGATATCTGTTTTGAGTAACATCGCCCCGGTTTTTCCGAGGGGGTCCCTGGGGATGTTAAGGACCTCGCGATGTTTCGTACGAAACTTTTTCAAACTCGGTGGGCCTGACGCGATCTTCACCGTCCTGCTTTATCCCTGTTCATTTCTACCTTGTGTTCGATGTTCTTCTCGAAATATTTTATTGATGAAAATATTTATTCGGGATTTTTGTACGTTGGAATTCAACTCAGGACCCTTGTTCGCGGCCCAAATCCTAGGGGGAAACCTGGCGGCGCAGTTCGCCGACATCACCAGCTAATTTCGAGAACCGTGTCCAGGAGGTACGCATGGCGGGCCCGGAGACCACGTCGGACAAACCGAATCCCCAAGCGGCCAAGTCTGCTGCCAGCGGCGGGGACCAAGCAACCAATTACGTTGGTTCGCCCGCTGTGGGTACGTCGAAAGCCGCCGCAGCCGCCGGAATTGCCGCCATCGGTCCAGACGACAGCCGCATCAGCATGCGGCGGCGGCGGTTGGTCTGGTGCGGGGTCACAGGATTTCTTGCCGCATGGTTCATCGCTTTCCTTCGTTTTTTTCTTCCGCGCACTCTGTTTGAGCCGCCCACGGTTTTCAAGATCGGATATCCCTCCGATTATGCGCTCGGCGTAGATACCAAATTTCAGCAGAAATATCGCATTTGGGTGGTGCGCGATCCGGACCGCTTGTTCGTGATTTACGCGCGATGCACACATCTGGGCTGTACGCCGGACTGGAAAGCCAGCGAGAACAAATTCAAATGCCCATGTCATGGCAGCGGCTACGACAGCGAAGGCGTCAACTTTGAAGGGCCCGCGCCACGCCCAATGGATCGTGCGCATGTAGACCAGAGTCCAGACGGCCAGGTGGTTGTGGACGTGTCGCGGTTGTATCAGTGGCCCAAGGGGCAGCCGAGCCACTTCAACGATCCCGGATCGTTCCTGCAGGTTTAACGCGGAGAGCAGCTGATGCCCGACGAGAAAAACGCAAGCGGGAAAAACGGAAAGACGACCGGGGTGGTGGAACGCATCACCAGCGGCGTGAAGGACGATATTGAATCGCTGCGGCTCGATCTGCCGGCCAAGGCCAAAGAGCAAGTCGACATCCTGAAGGCTCCGACAAAAACGCAGCTCTACACCTCGATTTTTCGGCACAAGCACGACGATACGCCGCGGAACCGGGCATTGGGCGTGCTATCAAACGTTTTTCTACATTTACACCCCGCCAAAATCAATCGCGACGCCGTGCGGTATTCCTACACATGGGGCATGGGCGGGATCACCTTCTACTTGTTTCTGGTGCTGACCTTTACCGGCGTGCTGCTGATGTTTTATTACCACCCGACGAAGGTCCAGGCATTTCGCGACGTTCTGTATCTGGAGCACGACGTTCCCTTCGGCAAGTTGCTGCGCAACATGCACCGCTGGGCGGCGCACTTGATGGTGATCGCCGTCGAGTTGCACATGTTTCGCGTGTTCCTCACGGGCTCGTACAAGAAGCCGCGCGAATTCAACTGGAATGTCGGGGTGATTCTGCTGGTGCTGACTTTGCTGCTTTCGTTCACCGGTTATCTGCTGCCGGACGACCAGTTGGGCTTCTGGGCCGTCACGGTGGGCACGAACATGGCGCGAGCCACTCCGCTGCTCGGGCATGAGGGCCCGTTCGGCTCGCAGTTAGGCATGACGCCATATAACGATGTCCGCTTTGGGCTGCTTGGGGGATCGATTGTTGACGCCAATGCGCTACTGCGCTCGTACATCTGGCACTGTATCGGCATACCCATCATCGCGCTGATTTTCATGGTCGTGCATTTCTGGCGGGTTCGCAAGGACGGCGGGATATCGGGTCCGGCACCAGTGATTCTCGATTCCGAGGTCAAAGAACCGAGGAAATAGCCCCGAGGAACAGCATGGATTGGAAACAACTGTGGGAGATCAGCTCGGCGCCCGACAACGTTCCGATCGTTGCGCTGATACCGTTGCTGGCGTTCTACATTTATCTGGCGTGGCGCCAGGCGCACGCGAATGATCTGTTGATCGAACAGCTCGAAGGCGACGCCGCCCTAGCCAAGACACATCACCGCAAAGCGTGGCCCTTTCAAACCGGCTGGCAAAAGGAAATTCACGTCTGGCCCTTCCTGCTACGCGTGGAATTTCTCGCTGCCATCATCGTGACGATCATTCTGATGATCTGGTCGATCACATTGAACGCGCCGCTGGAGGAACCGGCAAATCCAAATCTCACGATGAACCCAGCGAAGGCTCCGTGGTATTTCCTGGGCTTGCAGGAAATGCTGGTGTACTTCGACCCGTGGATCGCCGGCGTGGTAATGCCGACGCTGATCATCATCGGCCTGATGGTGATTCCCTATATTGATACGAACCCGCTCGGCGCGGGCTACTACACCTGGAAACAGCGAAAGTTCGCTATCGGCGTTTTTCTTTTCGGCTTCATTATCTTATGGGTCTCCATGATCATCATCGGCACGTTTATCCGTGGACCGGGATGGCAGTGGTTCTGGCCCGGTCAAACCTGGGACCACAATCGGCTGATTTATGAAGTGAACCGGGATCTGCCGGATCTGTTCGGCATAACGTCGAACTGGGGCAAAGGCATCTTTGGTGCGGTCGTGGTCGGTGGATTTTTTCTGGTCTTTGGATATTTAGCGCACGCGTTCTACCGGCGGTTCGATCCGAAAAATTACCAGCGCAAGAGTTTGCTACAGTACTCCATCATGATGGTGTTTCTGCTCACCATGCTGGCGCTGCCGATCAAGATGTTGCTGCGCTTGGCGTTCCACATCAAGTATGTGTGGATTACGCCCTGGTTCAACGTTTAGGGGGAGCGGGTGCCGGAAAAACCCACAAACTCCGAGAGCGATCCGCTGGTCAGCGCATCGCTGGCGCCGCATTACCTGATCGCGGTATTGATCTTGATGGGCACGCTGTTCTGGGCGCTATGGGACGAGGATTCGGGGCAGCGGCCATGGAAGGCGTTTCAGCACCAGTGGAAGGATCGCTACGCCTCGTTCCTGAAGAGCGCGCGATCGCAGGCGAGCGCTTCAGAGAAAGATGTCGAAGGCAGCTCGGAATATCAAGCGTTGAAGCAGGCTTACGATCAGTCAAATCACAGCGCCGCGCCGCGAGCGAAAGAAATCAACGAGAAACTGCGCGAACTGAACGCGAAAATTCTGGCCATCCAAAATGTATTCACGGACCGGCGGGCTTATGTAAATGCGTCGACCTACGACATCGAGACGGACACGAGCGCCTCTTCAAAGCAAAGTAAGCAGAAAAAGCTGGCGGCCTACAAGCAGCAAGTGGCCAGCGTCGAATTTCCGGACGGCAGCAAGCAGCAGTACAACTTCGACAAACTCGAAGAGGCTTACAACTCGCTGAGAGACGAGCGCACCAAGCTGAGCACGGAACTTGGCGAGGTGCTCAAGCCGGTGAACGAGCAGAAGGCCAAGCTCGATACCTACATTTCCGATCACATGGTGAATCTCACCGCGTCGCAGATGACCGGGCTGGTGGACAAGACGGAGAGCTGGGATCCAAAGATTCTGCAGATCAACGTTCCCGATGCCAACATCGTGGATCGCTGTGAGTCATGCCACATGGGCGCTCGGGAGCCAGTGAAGCTGACGGCAGCCTCCATGGCGTTGAAGGGCAAGAAGCCGGATGAATACGCACTCGCGTTTACCAGCCATCCGGAACCTGAGCTGCTGAAGATTCACGATCCGGAAAAATTCGCCTGTTCACCCTGCCACCAAGGAAATGGCCGCGCAACAACCAGCGTCGAGAAAGCCCACGGCACCTACGAGCACTGGCTGTGGCCTCTGTTTCCGAGGCAAAACATTGAGTCGGGCTGCCAGACCTGTCATGCCGCCGACATGATGCTGGTGACCAACGACGTTGGGTGGACCATCAGCGAAGGGAAAGATCTGTTCCGACAACGCGGGTGTGTAGGTTGTCACCGCTATGAGGGCTACGACAAGGAGCCTGAAGAGTTGTTGTCCGTCGCCCAGCAAATCAAGCAGTTGGAAAGCGAGAAGAAAGAAAACCTGAAGCAATCCACGTACCTGATGAAGCAGGCCGATGCCGCGGCGTCGAACGACGAAGCGAACCGGCTGAACGACCGCGCCGTGGCCCTAAGAGTGACCAACAGCAAGGTGGACCTGCGAATCGTGCAGCTGGATCGCACCACCAAGAGCCTGCTGCAGGACATGAAGAAGGTCGGGCCGAACCTGAAGGAAATTCGCCTGAAGCTGAATAAGAACTGGGTTCCGGTGTGGCTGAAAAAGCCCAGCGACTTCCGACCGACAACGAAAATGCCAAATTTTCGTCTGACCGACGATCAGGTTAAGTCCATTTCGGCGTTTTTGTGGCAGTCGGCGTTGTCAGATCCGTTGCCAAAGCGCAATCCGGGCAATGGGGCGCGTGGCAAGGAGCTGTTCGAGACGCGCGGCTGTTTGGCATGCCATTCCATGGGCGAAGGTGAACAGATGCAGGGCGGAACTTTCGCCGCGAATCTCACGCGGGTCGGTGAGAAGGACAACTACGACTATTTGGTGCGCTGGGTGCATAACGCACGAGAGCGCACGCGCCCGTATTGCCCCTATGAGAAGAAAGACATCGGTCCTGCGGATTACGCGAAGAAAGGTCTCCCTTACGTTTTCGATCTTGAGCACAGCAAGTGTCCGAACGACGGACACGAGCTACAAGTGCAGAATATGACGGCGATGCCTAGCTTGAGGCTATCTGCGGAGGATGCCCAGGACGTAGCCAGCTATCTCGTTTCCCTCAAGAGGCAAGACCCGTCGGCGTATGCCGACGCGGCGTTCATGGACGATCCGGCTCTAAAAGAGGAAGGGAAGAAATGGGTACGTCACTTCGGTTGTGCCGGATGCCATGAGATTTCAGGATTGGAAGAGGAAGGGCGCATCGGAACGGAGTTGACGTTTGAGGGTAGTAAGCCAATTGAGCGTCTGGACTTTGCTCTGTTAACGGAACCCGCACAGCGCGGCGGTCATGAGCCCATTACCGATCCCGATGACCTGGCGCGGTTGCCCGAAGGCCCGGCGAAGGCTGTCTGGTACGACCACAAAGGCTTCTTCGAACACAAACTCGCTGAACCAGGCATCTGGGACAAAGGCAAAATTAAGCCGGAGACAGAAAAGCTCCGCATGCCCAACCCGCATTTGACCAAGGAGCAGGTACGGGCGCTCACGACGTTCTTGATGGGTAGCCAGGAAAGCGGGCTGCCGGCCAATTATCAATATCGCCCGCTCGACTATCGCCACGATATTCAAGAGGGCTGGTGGATCATACGCAAGTACAACTGCATGGGGTGTCACCAGCTCATTCCGGGACAGAAGACTTCCCTGATGGCCATGGCGCGCTATCAGGATGCGCAAGAACAACTGCCACCCAAGCTGCTTACCGAGGGTGCGCGCGTCGATCCGCAGTGGCTGCTGGCATTCCTTGCCGATCCGTCGCTGAGTGGCGGCAAAGACGCGAACCGAAATGGCGTACGGCCCTATTTGCAAGTGCATATGCCGACGTTCTCTTTGTCGGAGAACGAACTCGGCAAGCTGGTGCGATTCTTTCAAGCGCTAGCGCGGCAGCCATTCCCGTATATTCCCGACCAGGTTCCATCGCTCACCGCCAAAGAAACCGACATGGCGCGAAGCTTGTTCAGCAGTCCCGCAGCGCCCTGCCTGAAGTGTCATGCCACTGGCGATCCGACGCACGATCGCACCGCAACTGCTCCTAACTTTCTACTCGCCAAGGGACGCCTCAAACCAGACTGGGTCGAGCGCTGGATCATCGATCCGCAAGCGATCAGTCCGGGGACTTCGATGCCATCGGGATTGTTCAAACGGCAGAACAATCAGTGGGTTTTCTCGGGCCCGACTCCCGCGTCTTTTCAGAAATACGACCAGGATCATACGAAGTTGCTAGTGGATTACATATTCCAGCTGACTGCCGAAGAGCAGCGGCGTGTAGGTGCTTCAGCAGGACGTGCGAGTGCGGTTGGCGGCGCGTCTTTGGGTGGCAAGACAGCGGCCGGTACGGGGCACTAGGCCGGCACTAAAGATTTGTGAAATCAGAAATTCTGAGGGAGGGCAGGAACAACATGAAAACGAAAACACGGTTCGCGGTCTATGTGCCCGTCGCGCTGGGAGTTCTCCTGCTCGCCGGCTGTGGTAAGAAAGAAGAAGAGCAGCCTGCGGCGACTTCGGCGCCCGCAGCGGCACCCGCGGCCACGCCAATCGATCCCGCCACGGCCGCGTCGGTTAGCGGCACCGTGAAGTTCGACGGCGCCGCGCCTAAACCGGCGAAGATCGACATGAGCCAGGATGCAAACTGCAAAGGCTCAAACACTGCGGAGAATGTTATGGTTGCCGGCGGGCACCTCGAGAACGTTTTCATCTACGTAAAGGACGGGCTCGGCAATCGCACTTTCGCGACTCCGGAAGCCGTGACCTTGGACCAGACTGGCTGCCGCTATCATCCGCACGTGCTGGGCGTAATGGTGGGGCAGACCATCAAGATCGTGAACAGCGATCCGACGACGCACAACATTCATCCAACGCCCAAGGATAATCGCGAATGGAATGAATCGCAGGCGCCGCAGTCCGCGCCGATCGAGAAAACTTTCGCGCGCGAGGAAGTATTACTCCCCGTGAAGTGCAACCAGCATCCGTGGATGCGCATGTACGTCAACGTGGTGAAGAGCCCGTTCCATGCCGTGAGTGGGGCCGACGGCAAATACGAGATCAAGGGATTGCCTCCCGGCGAATACACCATCGCTTTTGTGCACGAAAAATTCGGCGAGCAAGACCAAAAGGTGACGCTCGCCGCGAAAGACAGCAAGACGGTTGACACGACATTCAAGCAATAAAGCGCCCGGGTTGCCGGCGTTGCAGGAGGTTGTTTGTTTGTCTTGATGCTGCTCATATCCATTGTGTTCGCGTTAGTGCCGCTAGCGGGAATCGTGTGGATTTTTGTTGCTGGCTCGATCACCACCGTTGACGGCATGTTCATGTCCCTGATTTTGCTGACGCTGTCGGGCGTGTTTTTACTGAATGTCTTATTGGAGCTGCGGGACCGCGGACTTCTGCCGACGCCGCACAAATCCAAAGCGCCAGCCGCCAAGGAATCCGTTCGCGGGACTACCAGCGAATAGCGCGGTAACTATGGGGACGCAATCTTTTTCTTCGGGCTCAAGCACTGTTGCTTCCGTACCAACCACGGAACGCGCCGGTGCTTCGGCATCACCACGCCGTCGGATGTCCACGCGTAGCCGGCTGCTGTTTTTTCTAACCGCCTGGTTGATCGTATTGATGCCATTTCTCTTTTGGTGGAGCACTTGGTTTGGACGCCAGCTTTCATCCCAGAAGATCGACGAGTATCTGAAGGATGACAAGCATCCGAGGCACATCCAGCACGCGCTGGTGCAGATCGGCGAACGGTTGGGGCGACACGATGCTTCGGCGGCGAATTGGAACGGCGAACTGATCCGGCTGGCCGCTCATCCGGTGGAAGAAGTACGCAATACCGATGCCTGGGTAATGGGTCAAGACACCTCGGTGCCGGGATTTCACGATGCCCTGCTGAAGATGTTGCAGGACCCTTCGCTAAGCGTGCGTGGCAACGCCGCTCTCTCTTTGGTTCGTTTCGGGGATGCTACGGGTCGTCCCCAGATTGTGGCGTTGCTGCAGCCCGCCAGGATCATTTCGCCTGGCAGCGGCCGCGTTGTTGATGTCGATAAGCCCGGCACGGCAGTTCATCAGGGCGGGCTGGTGGCGAAAATCCAGGAAGGCCAACTGACCACGGAGGTTCGTTCACCTATCACTGGGCGCATCGGCTGGGTTAGAAGCGCAGCGGGTGCTGTTACAAGCCCAGGTGCTGAAATCGCCACAGTCGAACCGTCGGACGATCAGGTCTGGGAGGCGCTTCGGGGGCTTTATATCGTCGGACAGCCAGACGACTTGTCCTCGATTCGTGCCTACGAAAGGGAATCGCGCGAGGTGCCGGATCGAGTGCGAGAGCAGGTAATTCTTACTATCAAGGCCATTCAAGAGCGATCCAGGCGATAGCTTCCTGTGGGCTGGCCGTCTTATAAGGTCATTGCGCCGACCACTTTTTCCACTTCTGCGATATCCAACATGACGATGGCGTCCCACGGGCAGCCGTCGAGGAAGCAGCCGTCCGGGCCCTTACTCACGCACTTTTTGCAACCAATACAGAGGACAGGGTCCACTTGAATGCGCCCGAAGGGTGGGTGATCTTCATCGGGCACCCAAAACATGCAGTCTTCAACGGGGCAATATTCCACGCATGCCGGAGAGCCTGCGCAGCCGGTACAGCATTCAGTGATGACCGCCAATTCCTTGGGTTTTTTCTTGCGGGGCGTGGAGATGCCCTTCGAGCGCGGCTCGTGCTTCAGTTCAACGGGGACCATCCCCGAGGGCCTGACGGCTTCGGACTGCCCTGCCATGGCGCGAATTATACTCAAGAACGGACTTTTGCAAAGGGTTTTGCGTTACCAGGTACCAGCAAGCGCTAGCGCTTCGGTACTAGCCTGCTTAGTGCACTGATGCCGCAAGTTTCAAGAAACTTCGTTCCAGTTAAATCAGTACGATCCATCTATAGTACAATCCACAGCCTCCGCGCAAAATAGCTCAAGACCTAGTGATGTTCCGGCTCGAAGGAGAATTTCTTCCGACGGACGGGCCAGGTCCCCTGGAGTTCCCGAATTTCTCAAGTGCTCGGGGAAGAGTGTCTAAGTCCTACCCGCTTTTTCGGAGTGATTGGAAGCTCCATGCTCGTTGCAATCGGAATGATCCTCTTGCTCGCCTGGCTGTTTGACCACGCTGTCCATCTGACGGCCGGCTCGCTGATTGATCTGCTGCTGTTGTTCGCCGCGATCGCGTTCGCGCTGGACTACATTCGTAGGCGGAATGCGTGGGATCGCCGACCGAATTGGGATCATCGGCCGCCCAAGGCGTATCGCCGCCCGGTGAATGCCCTGACCCGGTGGCTGCGCGATAAGTCTCCGCGCACGGACAATGCGGTCGCTTCGTCGCCGAAGACGGACCGCCAGCAGAGTCCCGCTGCTAGCGGTCAAGGCTAGGTCCAACCTGGCCTGTCGGATCCTTACTCGGCGCGCGTGTGGCCGGGCGACAATCGAAATCTACCGCTATGCATTTCCACAACTGAAATAGGGTGCGCGAGGCGAGGCCCGTTCCGCGCGACCCATTACGCGATCGATGCTGCCTGGAAGCCGCCGCTTCGCCTCGTTAGGTGGAGAAAATTGGCGCGGAAGAGATTCGTCCGTTTACTGCCAAACTGAAAGAATTCCTACGACCACGCGGTCTCCGGAGATCCATGTCAACAATGTAAAGATCGCGAAGAATGCAAAAAACCGCTCGATTTGGACCCGGGATCGATTGACTGGAGGTAAATCTCTGAGTTTTCACAGATTGTTTTGCTGAATATCCGCTGCCGCCCTTCAAATCCCCTGGAAAAAACCATACAAGACCCTGGAACTTCCCCGGCTCGCGCGCGTATGTAGGTGTAAGGACCTCAGGACAGGACCGTCTTCCGGCGCAGGCCAGGTGATGGAGGGGATTCGATGGACTCGATCAGCAATGAATTGCGGCAGGCTGCACGCAGGCTCGTGCGAGCCCCTCTGTTCACCATAATCACCTTGGTGACCTTGGCGGCCGGAGTTGGCGCGAACACCCTGGTGTTCAGTGTATTGGAGGGCGTGCTACTCAAGCCGTTGCCCTATCCCCGTCCCGACGAGCTCGTGGGCGTGTGGCACACTGCGGCCGGACTCAACATCGACAACCTGAACATGGCCCCATCCAACTATTTCATCTATCGCGAGCAGGGCCAGACTCTTCAGGACATCGGTATCTACCAGGGCGATTCGGTCAGCATCACTGGGACTTCGGAGCCTGAAAAGGTCGATGCCTTGGATGTAACCGACGCCACCCTTCCGCTGCTAGGAATCCCTCCCATGCTGGGGCGATATTTCAGCAAACAGGATGATTCGCCAGGCGCGCCCGACACGGCTATCCTTTCCTACGGCTACTGGCAGCGAAAATTTGGCAGCGATCCCGCGATTGTCGGCAAGACGATTCTCGTGGATGGGAAGAGTCGCCAGATCATTGGCGTGATGCCCCAGCGCTTTCGCTTTCTGGATTATCAGGATCCCGCGGTCATCATGCCGCTTCAATTCGATCGCGCCAAACTCCGTCTCGGGAATTTTAGCTATGAAGGAGTGGCACGCCTGAAGCCGGGCGCGACCATGGCGCAGGCCAACGCAGACGTCGCGCGCCTGCTTCCGGTGGTGAAAACCACTTTTCCTGTGCCGCCGGGATTCAGCTTGAAATTATTCGATGATGCCAGGATCGGCCCCAATGTACGCCCCTTGAAGCAGGATGTTGTCGGGGACGTAGGCAAGGTGCTGTGGGTGCTGATGGGATCAATTGGTGTGGTGCTGCTGATCGCCTGCGCCAACGTCGCCAACCTGCTCCTGGTCCGCGTGGAAGGCCGGCGGCAGGAGTTGGCCGTCCGTGCTGCGTTGGGTGCCAGCCGCGGCCGCATTGCCGGAGAGCTCATGCTCGAGAGCTTCATGCTCGCGTTGATTGGCAGCGTGCTGGGTTTGGGATTCGCCTGGGTCGCTTTGCGTATCCTGGTAAAGATGGCGCCGTCGGGCATTCCGCGCCTCAACGACATCGGGATCGACGGTCCGGTGTTGCTGTTTACGCTGGGTGCGGCGCTGTTCTCTAGCGTGTTGTTCGGGTCCATTCCGATTTTGAAATATGCGGGCGCCCGCTTGAGCACCGGAATCCGCGAAGGCGGCCGCGCCAACAGCCAAAGCCGCGAGCAGCACCGCACGCGTAGCGGGCTGGTCGTCGTGCAGGTTGCACTCGCGCTAGTCTTACTGGTGTGCTCCGGACTGATGATCCGCACGTTCAACGCACTGACGCAGGTACAGCCGGGCTTCCGTGGCCCCGCGGAGCTGCAGACCTTTGCCATCTCCATCCCGGATACCCAGGTGAAAGATCCCGAATCTGTAACGCGCATGGAAGAAGCCATCCTGCACAAGATCGAAGCGATTCCCGGCGTGAAGTCTGCGGGGATTTCGACCGGCGTGCCCATGTCCAACAACCGCAGTATGGACCCCGTATTCATTGAGAATCGTCCATTCGCTGAGGGCCAGATGCCGCCGTTGCGCCGCTTCCGAAATGTCTCCCCTGAGGCGTTCGAAACTCAGGGCACTCCGCTCGTCGCCGGCAGGTACTTTACCTGGGCAGACTCCTATCAGAAAGTTCCGGTTGCCGTGATTTGCGAAAGTTTTGCGCGCGAATTCTGGCCAAATCCAGCGGATGCCCTGGGCCACCGCATCCGAGTCGGCACCGAAGACGATTGGCGTGAAATCGTGGGCGTTGTCGGCGATGTTTACGACGACGGGGTCAGTGAGAAGCCGCCATCATTCGCGTACTGGCCGCTGCTGATGGCGAAGTTCGAGAGCGAACCTCTTCGCGCGCGCCGCGATGTGTCCTACGTGATTCGCAGCCCGCGCACCGGCTCGGAAAGCTTCATGAAAGAGGTGCGCGAGGCGGTGTGGTCGGTGAATCCGAATCTTCCGCTCTCCGCCGAGCACAGCCTGGAGTACTACTACAAGCGCTCCATGTCGCGCACCTCGTTCACCCTGGTGATGCTCGGCGTGGCCGGAGCGATGGCCCTGTTACTCGGCGTCGTCGGAATTTACGGCATGATTGCCTACTCGGTCTCACAACGCACGCGAGAGATCGGCATCCGCATGGCCCTGGGTGCGCAACAGCAAGTCGTTACCGGCATGTTCGTGAAACACGGCATGTGGCTGACCGCCATCGGAGTCGTCGCCGGGCTGGCGCTTGCTGTCGTCGCCGTGCGCCTGATGTCATCGCTGCTCTTCAAGGTCAGCGCGGCGGATCCGTTGACGTACGTGGCCGTTTCCGTGGGATTGATCGCAACGACAGCGCTAGCAAGCTACTTGCCGTCGAGACGCGCGGCAACGGTCGATCCGGTCGAGGCTCTGCGGGCCGAATAGAGCATTCCAGCCGACTGCCCTCGACTGGTTAACCGCCGCTGCCGCTCAGGTCTTTGACAATGGAGCTAACGAAACTCTTCGCATCGCCGAACAGCATCAGCGTCTTATCCAGATAGTAAAGGGGATTGTCGATACCTGCGAAGCCCGCGGCCATGCTGCGTTTGATCACCATCACCGTGCGCGCCTTGTCTACATCCAGAATCGGCATCCCGTAAATCGGGCTGCTGGTGTCCGTGCGAGCCGCGGGGTTCGTTACATCATTTGCCCCAATGATCAGAGCCACATCGGTCTGCGGGATGTCGCCATTGACCTGGTCCATCTCCAGCAACTTGTCGTAAGGAATGTCCGCCTCTGCGAGCAGGACGTTCATGTGTCCCGGCATACGGCCAGCGACCGGGTGAATCCCGAAGGTCACGTCAACGCCTCGTTTGGTCAGCGCGTCGTACATCTCACGCACCTTATGCTGCGCTTGCGCCACCGCCATACCATACCCGGGGACGATCACTACTTTGCTTGCCGCCGCAAGAATCGCGGACGCTTCTTCTGGCGTAGCGCTGCGAACCGGCGGCGCTTCCTTCGCTCCGCCGCCGCCGCTGGTCTGAATTTGCCCGAACCCACCGAACAACACATTGGTGAACGATCGGTTCATGGCCTTGGACATGATCACCGACAGAATGAAGCCCGAGGAGCCGTCCAACGCGCCGGCTATGATCAGCAACTTGCTGTTCAGCACGAAACCCATAGCCGCCGCGGACAAACCGGCATAGGAGTTCAAAAGAGAAATCACCGTCGGCATGTCCGCCCCACCGATGGGAATCACCAGCATCACGCCGAAAATGAGCGGGATGATGATCATCGCCGGAAACAGTTTCGTCTGCTCAGGATGGACCATCAGAATCGCTGCGATGCCCACCGCGCAAGCCAGCAGCGCGAGATTGACGAAGTTTTGTCCCTTGTACGTGATCGGGCGTTGCGGCAGAATTTCCTGCAGTTTTCCTGCTGCCATCAAGCTTCCCGTGAACGTCAGAGATCCCAATATGACTTCCATCGAAAGCACCGCCATCATGAACGGCGCGATATTGGGGGCCCGCAGATAGAACTCCGCAGTTCCTACAAGAGTAACGCACAGCGCGCCAAACGCGTGGCTCAGCGCGGTCCGCTGCGGCACCGCAGTCATCTGCACATTGCCTAGAGGAATGCCGATGACCGTTCCCAGTACCAGCGCTATCGCGATCCACTTGTAATCGACGATCCCGTGGTGCAGTAGCGTGCCCGCGATGGCCAGCACCATACCCGCTTCGCCGGCAAATACGCCGCGTCGCGCGGTCGTCGGAGAGCTCAGCCACTTCAGTGACAGAATAAAAAGCGCGGTCGCTATGAGATACGCGACTTCGATCACCGTTTCCGTGCTTATCAGGTTGTTCATGGCTTTTTCGGCCCGCTGGATTTGAACATCTTCAGCATGCGGTCGGTAATGATGAAGCCGCCAACGATGTTGCTGGTCGCAGCGACGATCGCGATAGTTCCCAGCACGGAGGCCAGCGAATCTTTGGGACTCGCACCCATCTTGTGCTCTCCGGCAAGTATGATTGCGCCGACCACCGCAATCGCATCCAGGGCGTTGGTCAACGACATCAGCGGCGTGTGCAGCAGCGGCGACACTCGGCGAATAACCTCAAAGCCGATGAACGCCGCCAGCATGAATACGTACAGGCTGGTGATCAGGTCCAGCTTCATTTCGGAGCTTCCTCCTTCGGCGCCAGAGCCGGCAACGCGTACATCTCCCGTAGCCTCGGGTTCGCCACTTCGCCTCCCTGTGTGACCAACGTTTCCCGGACGATTTCGTCCTTCATATTGAGTTGCAGCTTCCCGTCCTTTACCAGCAGCAACAAGAACGTCGCCAGGTTCTTCGCGTACATCTGGCTGGCATGGTATGGCACGGAACTTGCCAGATTGATCGGGCCGATCAGCGTCACCCCGTGCTCGACGACTTGCTCTCCCGGTTTGGTCAGTTCGCAGTTTCCACCACGTTCAGCCGCCAGATCGACGAGCACCGATCCCGGCGCCATGCCGGCCACCATCTCCTTGGTAACCAGAATCGGCGCCTTTTTTCCCGGCACCACCGCCGTAGTGATGACCACATCATTTTCAGCAATTACTTTTCCGAGCAATTCCCGTTGCCGCCTGTAAAAAGTCTCATCTTGCGCGGTCGCGTACCCGCGCGCGTCCTGGGCATCCTTTACTTCAATCGGTAGCTCCACAAAGCGCGCGCCCAGGCTCTGCACCTGCTCCTTTACAGCTGGCCGCACGTCGTACGCGGAAACGACCGCGCCCAGCCGCCGCGCCGTCGCAATCGCCTGCAAACCCGCGACGCCGACGCCTAGAATCAGAACGCGACTCGGCGTAATCGTACCCGCAGCCGTAGTGAGCATCGGAAAGAACCGTGCAAGCGTGTCTGCAGCCAGCAAAACAGCTTTATAGCCGGAAACCGTGGCCATCGCGGACAATGCGTCCATGCTCTGCGCACGTGTGATGCGCGGCATCAGCTCCACGGAAAATGACGTGATGCCTCGGCCGGCCAGATCCTGAACGCTTTGCGCGGAACCTAGCGGTCGTAGAAATCCGATGAGCACTTGATCGCGGTGAAAAAGAGGAAGGTCCCCGGAACCATTTCGGTCATTCGCGCCATGACCGAGCACCTGCACCACAATGTCCGAAACGCGAAAAACTTCGGAGCGGTCGGCAACAATCTTTGCGCCCTTCGAGGCAAAGTCCGCGTCGGGATAGCCGGCCTGCGCTCCCGCCCCAGCCTCCACGACAGCCTCAAGACCCACCTTTGCTAGACTGGGGAGCACCGCGGGCACTAGTGCAACGCGCCGCTCCCCTGGATAGATTTCTCGGGGAACACCGACAATCATAGACGTCCCTCCGCTGCTTTACGACTCGCAACAAGAATGCGCACTCATCGTATCCGGAAGAAGGACGAGGAACGAGAAATCGCCGGCCATTCCAACCGGCGTATTACTCGGCCCCGGCTTCCTTCCAGGGGATGAAATACACCTCTTCGAAAATGGAACCCTTTTGCCACCCCGCGCGCGACAATATCTTTTGACCGTTCTCGCACATGCTCGGATGGCCGCACAAGTAGCCGGTGGTCGTGTCTGGGTGCAGTCCCCATTGATCCGCATACTTTCTGACGAGATCATCCACACGTCCGGTTTCACCCTTCCAGGACGGGTCTTCCCACGGCCGGCTGATTGTAGCGACGTACTTAAACCACGGCACTTCCGCGGCGATCTTCTCCAGCTCTTCGCGATACCCTAATTCCCACGAGCGGCTGCCGCCTTGCAGGCAGAACAATTTGTGGGCGCCTGGCATGGGACTATCCCCGGATTTCCAGTCGCGATACAGCGTTCGAACGTAGCTCACGAACGGTGCAATGCCGGTGACCGTGGCCAGAAGAAAATGATTGGTCCGGCCGCTCCTGAGGTCCAGCGTAAAGCGGCCCTTGGCTATCTTGCGGCACAGCAGCGTGTCGCCTTCTTGCAGCTTGTAAAGGTGTGGTGTCAGCTCGCCTTGCGGCACCAGCTCGAGGAAAAATTCCAGCGACCCTTCCTCGTACGGCGAGGACACGATCGAATAGGCCCGCTCGATCCGCTTGTCCGCGTGATCCACGCCGAGCGTCGCGTATTGTCCGGCCTTAAACGCGAACGGCCCTCCGGGATCGACCCGCGTCACCCACAGGTCTTCCGATAAATCCTTGCGCTCCACAACTCTGGCCGTGTAGTGCTTATCCCGTGGGGGAACCATGCCTAAGTTTTATCCTTCGCCCTTATTCTCGCTTCCGCGGTCCGAGAAGTTGGCCGTGTTCAGTGTCGGCGAGCGTGCAAAATTGACCTTGCACACCGCCGGTCGCTTCTCCTAACACTAACCAGGATTCCGCTCCGGTTGGGACCGCGCGGCATTGTACACCCGTCGGCGCTTTTGGCGTGATTTTTCGGACTTCCAAAGGACGCTGCGGTGCTTCGGCGACGCCAAGCCGGATCTTCGTGAGTTCTCTGGCGAATCTTCAGAAAATCTCTGATGCGTTTTCCCGGCATCGCCGCGTGCGAGGGAATGTCGGGCGTATCACGCCTCCCGCCAGAGCGCTACATATCCGCTGATCTCCGCTGCGGCAGACAAACTCCGGGTCCTCACCAAATGTGCTTGCGGAATGCGGCATCGATGCCAGCGGCGACCGCGCAACCGTGGCCCCGGCCTGCGAGAATGAACCAGCAATGCTCTGACTGGCTGACGCCTGGACGTTCGGTGTCCCGGCCGGCGGCGTCACCTTCAACACCACAGTCTGTGTGCTGCTGGTCGTCGCACTAACGCCGTTTACCCCCAATACGTACGTGCCCGGTGACAATCCGGGCGGAACCGTCAGCGTCAACTGCGCTGGTGCAAACAAAAACTGTGTCATCACCGAAGCCGGATTAAACGTGCACGTCGCCGACACCGGCAGATCGAAGCAACTCAGATTCACGCTTTCACTTGGCGCGCCCAGCGACAGCGCCGCCACTACCAAGCGCTCCGTCGCTCCCTGCGGTGCCGTGAGTTTCGTGGGGAACACCACCGTTTCAAAATCGCCGTGCGGCACTCCGGACGCCGCCACCTTCGCATAGAACACGTTTTGCGGAAACGTCAGCGAAGTCCACAGCACATTCGAGTTGCCCTGCGCGTCCACGGCAATCTGTGAGACCACTTCCGGCTCCCCAGCGGTACTCGACAGATTCAGGGGGCTGGAAAAAGTGATCGCCTCATCGCTGGAGCGCTTCAGAAACACGTCGAAATCGCCCGATGACGTGCCGCTATTGTCGTCAGACCAGGCTACCAGCAAGTCGCCACAAGGATCCTCGCCGATCGCCGGACTCCCCGCGCCCGTCGCCACCGGATTGTTCGGCTGCGGCGGCAGGCTCAGAATCTGGGGCGATGAAAAACTCGCCCCCCGATTTTCGGAATGCGCCAGCAACACCGTACTTTCCGCCAATGATCCGGTCCATACCACGTCCACTTCGCCGCGCGGATTCGCCGCCACCTGCTGATCGCTCACGGTGAAAAATCCCACGCCACCCGAAACCTGCACCGGTGCTGTAAATGCCGCGCCCGTATTGTTCGATCGGCTGAACCATACACTGCTGTTGTCCATCAGCCACGCCACGTTAATCCCTCCTGCCGCATCGATGCTCGGCCGGGGATTGGCACTGCATGAAGTCGCGGTGTTCGACAGGTTAGTGATCGGCGAAAATGTCGCGCCCGCATCTACGGTGCGGCTGAACAGTACGTCGCACTGCGTCGCACTCACAATTTGCGTCCAGAACACGTAAAGCTGGCCATCTGCGCCCGGTTTCGCCACCAGGCTGTCCATATCGCCCGATTTCGTCCACACCTTCACTGGCGCCGAAAAATTGGCCCCACCGTCGGTCGAGCGCTCTGCCCACAAATCCTCACGCAGCAGATCCAGCCACACAACGTCCATCGCGCCGCCCGGCTCTACCACCAGCTGAATGGAGCTCGATGTCAGGCCGCTTGCCGGAGCGAATTCTGTTGCTGCAGAAAACGTCATTCCGCCATCCGTCGAACGGCTGAAAAACGCCGAACCACCCAGATGCGTGTCGTCCGGGGGATTCGGCCACAGCAAAGTGATATTCCCGGGCGTATCCACGCCCATCTGCACCCCGTTGGGCGGCAAACTTAGAGGTAGCACCGTCGTGGTCGCAAAGGTTACGCCTCCGTCCACCGATCGTGCAAAGAAGACGCCGGCGCCGATCCATGCAACGTCAATCCCCCCTTTGGCGTCCAGCGTCATTACGGGGTTGAAGCCGCCGCCTACACCACTGGAAAGGTTGATCGGCTGAGGCGCAGTTTGCGCCGACAGGCGTACAGGCGCGAGGGCCATCAAGACTACCGCGAGACATATGGCGGTGCGCGGAATCACACAAAGACCCTTTCTCAAGCAACGCAGGGGACTTTCTTGCCGGAATGAGCCCACGTTGCAGTGCCCTCGACGGTGTTTCCAAAATTTTTCCGTGTTCTGGCAATGTAAGAGCGGGGCCTTTCTTTTTCAAGTGCTATCTGAGTTTTTTTAGGGGAGCAGCGGAAATCTTTTCGTAAACGCGCGAATCTACCTGGGGCCCAAAGTCCAATACAGGTTTTCGCGTAGTGGATGGAAAAATCTTGCAGAAGAATGGAAGTAGAGTACCTACTCGAAAAAAAGCGCGCATCCCGAAAAACTGGAATGCGCGCCAGGAACCAATCCATTCGAACTAAAGAGCTAGCGTTTCCACATGCGGTGTGCTGTTAGCGCGCTTGGCTGCCACTAATGCCTGTTCCGCAAGCGCCAGGAATTCCTCAGAACGCTCTCCCAGCTCATATTGCTTCCACGCCGCTGCGAACGTCACCGGAATCTTCTGCCCGTTCCATTCCACTTCCACTGGGCTCAGGCGCCCCATCACGCGCTTCAGTTGGTCCGCCGTGCAATCCGGCAACAGGATCATGAATTCATCGCCATCCAGGCGCACCGCCAGGTCCGAACCGCGAATCACACGCGACAGCCGCGTCGCGAAACCCTGCAAAACCTGGTCGCCTGCCGCGCGCGTGTACGTGTCGTTGATCTGTTTGAAGTTGCTAATGTCCAGTACCAGCACGCCCAAAGGATGGCCGGCCCGCTCCGATCTCGCCACTTCGGCTGCCAGCCGCTGCTCCGCAAACCGCCGATTGTACAGCCCCGTCAGCGGATCGATCATTGCGTGCGTGCGCAGCGCATAAAACTGATTGTGCTTGTCGGAGAGTTGCGTACGCAGCCGCTTGATCAAAATCTCCTGCCGCAACGTATAAATGTTGAAAAGGATGATTAGTGTGATCAGGCCGAAAATCGCCTCCGTTATCCGCAATTTGAAGGACGTCTCAGTATTTTGCCGCAGCGCCAGGAAGGCCATGGCAATGATCGCGGACGTCAGCAGCAAGCTGACGAAAACCGAGTATTTGCGTACCCACGAGTCTTGCTGGTCGATTCGAGAATGCTCCTCGGCCAACTGCTGCTGGCCGGGGTCCAGCGAAGGTGGAATCAGATCGATGTTTTGGTTGCTCATAAGTAGGGTCGAGCCTGCTGGCTCGCGACCTATCCAAGTTAGGGTTTGCCGAAAACCCGGTCAATGGAACTTTCGTCCCGCGCACCCATTTAGGCAGGGGTAGAAAGCCCTGTCCTTTCGGCCAGTGTGCCGCGCTGGGTGCCCTTGGCTTCCTCGCTTAACCGACCTGCATAAGACTCTATGCAGTGTCGACGGGCACCCAGGCTGCCGAGATATGGCGTACCTCCAATCTCCCAATGCGCGCCGCGCCCTCTCCATCTACAATGTCCCGGATCAACATGACCCACTCACTGCTCGACCTCACCAACAAGACCGCCGTCGTCATCGGCGGAACCTCCGGTATCGGCCTCTCGATCACCAAAGGCCTAGCCCAAGCTGGCGCCAATGTGATCCCCACCGGCCGCCGTCCCGACCACGTCAAAAACGCAGCCGCCGAGGTAACCAAGCTCGGCCGCCGCACCCTGGCCCACCCCTGCGATGTATCCGAAACCGGCAGCATCGAGCAGCTCTCCCAAGCCGTCCTTCGCGAATTCGGTGAAGTCCAGATCCTGGTCAACTGCGCCGGCCGCACCAAGCGCATGCCCACCATGGATTTCCCCGAACTCGAATGGAACGCCATCATGGACACAAATCTCACCGGCACTCTCCGCGCCTCCCGGGTCTTCGGCCGTCACATGATCGAGCGCAAATACGGTCGCATCATTAATATTGCGTCCCTTTCCTCCTTCGTGGCCCTCTACGAAGTTGCCGCGTACTCTGCCAGCAAAGCTGCCGTCGCCTCGCTGACCAAATCCCTTGCCGTCGAATGGGCCCCTCACGGAGTGTGCGTGAATGCCATCGCTCCGGGCGTCTTCCGCACAGAACTGAACGCCGGCCTTCTCGACGGCACCGAGCGCGGTCGCGAATTCCTGCTGCGAACACCTATGCGCCGCTTCGGCCAGCTCGATGAACTCGCTGGCGCCGCCGTCTTCCTCGCCTCCGAAGCCGCCAGCTTTGTTACCGGCCACGTCCTTGCTGTCGATGGTGGCTTTCTCGCTAGTGGCGTCAATCAGTAAAATCGGCTTCAACCCATCCGCCACTGGTTTTTTGGTACAGTTGCGGACACGACGCACGCGCCCACAAGACGTTGTGGGTGCATTCTTGGCATCGAGTCAAGGCCACTGATGGACATTCACCAGCTGGAGCTCTTTCTGGCTGTCATGGACTCTCCCAGCATGACTCGCGCTGCGGAGCGCATCCATCTCTCTCCGGGTGCCGTCAGCCTTCAGCTCCACAATCTTGCCGACGAACTCCACACCGAACTCTTCGTCCGCCGCGGCAAACGCCTGATCCCCACGCCCGCCGCTCAGCGCCTCGCCGAGCATGCCCGGCAAGTCGTCAAGCTGATGGGTCACATTCAGCAGGAGTTCGAAAATGATTTGTCCAGGGATGTCCGCCCGTTCGAATTCGCCACCGGGGTCACCACCCTGATCTACCAGCTCGGTGGACCATTGCGTCAGTTGCGCGAAAAATTCCCCCAGGCAGAGATCCGCGTCACGGTTGGCGTCACCGAAGAGATGGTCACAGGGATTCTCGAGCGTCGCTTTGACCTCGCGCTGATCTCCCTTCCGGTGAACGAGCAAAATCTCAAGCTGATCCCCTTGTTTGACGAAGAACTCTTCGTCGTTCGCCCCTCTGCTAACGGCGCAGGCGCAGGCCGCGTCAGCACCATGCGAGCCTACGAATTGGCGAACCTGTCCTTCCTCTTCTACCCGAAGAAAAGCAACATGCGCCTGATCATCGATCGCTTCTTCGAACAGATCCAAGTCACCCCGCGCGTGGTCATGGAAGCCGACGATACTGAAGCCATCAAGCGCCTCGTGGAATCAGGTTTCGGCTGCTCCATCCTTCCCGACCACGCCGTCCGCGGAAAATCCCGCTTCTTGCGCAAATTCCGTGTCGAAGGCCATCGCGTGAAACGCAGCCTGGCCCTCGCCATGGCCGACACCGACTGCCCCCGCAAGTTGACCGAGTCCATCGCCAATTTTCTCCAGACCGTCTTGGTCCAGGAATCTCGGCCCAGGATCTAGCTCCCGCTCTAAACGACCCCTTTAGTAAGACTCAACGCTGCTATTCGCCAGGTTGGTTTACTATGCCTTTGTCATCGCATCCGGCAAGACCACTTTACGCCGCAAGGAGAACCACTTGACCACGCCCGTCACCTTCGTCGTGGCTTCGACGAATCCGCCTTCGCACGCCGTCAGAGAGGGAATCCATGCGCGATCCTAATGCCAGCATGGGATTCCTATGCGCGGCAGGTGTCCTCGCCAGCGCCCTCCTTGTATGCGTGGTCGCCGCAGGGTCGAACTCCTCTAGCGCCGCGAACGCCTCCCCTGATCGCATCAAAGTCACACCGAACGAGTCCGCGCGCCGCGTCGACATCTCCATCGACGGCCAGCCCTTCACCAGTTACATCTGGCCCGACTCCCTCGCCAAGCCGGTGCTCTACCCGCTGCGCTCGGCCACTGGCACCATCGTGACCCGCGGATTTCCCATCGATCCCCGTCCCGGCGAGCGTGTCGACCATCCTCACCACGCCGGACTGTGGTTCAACTACGGCAACGTCAATGGCTTCGATTTCTGGAACAATTCCACCGCCATCAAGCCCGAAGACGCCCCCAAAATGGGCAGCGTCATCCATCGCGCAATCGTCTCCTTAGCCAACGGTTCAGACCGTGGCGAACTCGTCGTCGACATGGACTGGATCGCCGGCAAGCAGCAGCTCGTCTTGAAAGAACACACCCGCTTCATCTTCCGCGGCGACGCGAAATTCCGCAGCATCGATCGCATCACGACGCTGCAAGCGCAATCCGAAAAAGTTGTCTTCAACGACGACAAGGAAGGTCTCCTCGGTATGCGCGTAGCTCGCGCGCTCGAAATGCCTTCCGACAAAGCGGAAGTCTTCACCGACGCCAGCGGCCGTCCCACAGCCGTCGCTAAAATGGACAACACCGGCGTCAACGGCAAATACCTCACCAGCGAGGGCAAGACCGGCGACGCCGCGTGGGGAACGCGTGGCCGCTGGTGCATCCTCACCGCAAATGTGGGCGTCGATCCCATCACCATCGCCATCCTCGATCATCCGAAAAATCCCGGTTACCCCACTTACTGGCACGCCCGCGGCTACGGCCTGTTTGCCGCGAACCCGCTCGCCCCCAAAATCTTCACCGACAACAAAGCTCCAGCCTTAAACTTCACGCTGGAACCCAACCAGAGCTCGACATTCCGCTACCGCGTCCTCATCCTCCCAAAAATCGCCACGGCTGCCGATGCCGAAGCCCACTACAAATCCTTCATCGCCGCCGTAGACTGATTCCGCCCGCTACCCCCGTATAATCCCTTCATGGCCATCAACATCGGCATCATCGGCGCCGGCAATATCTCCGACACCCACGCTCGCGCCGCTCGCGCCATTCCCAACACAGAAATCTCCGCCGTCTACGGAACCAACGCGCAAAGAGTCGAGCGCCTCGCTCGCGAGCACGAAGCCAAGTCCTACAACGATTTCAACGCCTTTCTCGCGCACCGCCCCATGGATCTCGTTCTCATCGGCAGCCCTTCCGGATGTCACGCCGACGAAGGCATCGCCGCTGCAAAACAAGGCCTGCACATCCTCACCGAAAAGCCGCTGGACATCACTACCAAGCGCTGCGACGCCTTAATCGACGCCGCACAAGAAGCCCACGTAAAGCTGGGCGTCTTCTTCCAGGACCGCACCAAACCCGACATCCGCAAACTCAAGCAGTGGGTCGATCACGGCGTCCTCGGCAAGCCGCTCCTGATCGAAGCGCGCGTAAAGTGGTATCGCCCGCCCGACTACTACTCCAGCTCAAAATGGCGCGGCGTGCTCGCTCTCGACGGTGGCGGCGCTCTGATGAATCAAGGCGTCCACACCGTCGACGTCCTGCTCTGGCTCTTCGGCGACCCCATTCGCATCCAGGCCCGCACGGCCACGCTTCTTCACAACATCGAAGCCGAAGACACCGCGGTCGCCATCCTCGAATTTGCCAACGGCGCGCTCTGCGCCCTGCATTCGACCACCGCTGCATTCCCCGGCTACCCTCGCTGCATCGAGATCACCGGCACCCAGGGGACGGTCATCCTCGAACACGACCGCATCATCGCCGCCGATCTCCGCGACGCACCCGCCGATCTCCTCACCGGCTCTACCGGCGACACCAATCAAAGCGCCTCTTCTGCGGTAGTCAGCGACGTCAGCGGCCACAAAGCCATCCTCGAAGATTTCCTCCACGCCATCGACCGCAACACGACGCCGCTCTGCGACGGCAAAGAAAGCCGCCGCAGTGTCGCCCTCGTCGAAGAAATCTACCGCGTCGCCCGTGCCTCAACGACCCGCTAAACGTAAGATCCATCAGAATCAAAACCGCGGCCCGCCCGCGTACAAAAAATCAGGGCGCCCTCCGTCAAAAAAGGCGCCCCGACTTCTCTCTGTGTTGTGCTGCTGTGTTGTGGTCGGCTAAAAGAAAAGCTTCAACGCCAGCTGGCCAATCCGCGGATCTCCTACCTGCCCCGCTCGAAACGTTCCGAACGTGGCCGCGTTGAGCCTCTGCACGTTGCCGAGGTTGGGCTGAGGCGAGATGCCCTCGTCGAAGAAGTTCGCGCGATTGAAGACGTTAAAGAACTCTGCGCGGAACTGAAGTTTCCAGCGTTCCGTGAAGGTGATGTTCTTGAACAGTCCCATATCCCAGTTATAAAGTCCGGGCATCCGGAACGCATTCTTGCCGGTGCCACCATAAGTGCCGAAGATGGCCGGGTTGTTGATCGTGGTGGCGGGGTTCGCTGGATTGGATATCGTCAGCGGTTCAAACGCCGCCTTGTTGAGCCAACTCACGCAGCCTGCCGTCGTTCCGCATTGATCGCCGCTGTAAGGGTCCGCTCCGGCCACCAACGTTCCGCGATCTTGTCCGAGCTGCGTGCCCGAAAGCTCCGAACCCTGCAGTACCGTGAAAGGCCGGCCAGTCTGCGCGCTGACCACGCCGCTGTATTGCCATCCGCCCAACACACGGTGGACAAACGCGCCCCTTTCCGCGAATGGCAGTTCCCAAACGAAAGAAGCTACGAAGCGATGCGTGTGGTCAAATTCGGACGGCCCACGATCAAACTGATGCCGCAGCGGATCGTCCCACGGCCGCGCCGAAGAAAGATCGAAGCCGGTAACGCCCGCGCCCGCCGGCAAATCGTCAATGCTCTTCGAGAACGTGTAGTTGCCCAGGATCGTCAATCCATGGCTCATTCTTTTTTCCGCCGACAATTGCAGCGAGTTATAGCTCGAATTGATGTCCTGAGTGTCTTGCTGCACCTGGCCAAACAGGTTGCTGGGTGTGATTCCCAAGGTGGCAACGATGGTGTTCAAGCGCAGCGTCCCTTTCGTGCCCGTCGGCGACAGTGGAGACGGGTTCAGATTCACCGTTTCCGTCAGATGCGAGCTGTGCGAACCCACATACCCCACGCGCAGCAGAACGTTGGAAGGCATTTGGCGCTCGATACTCAGGTTCCAGTTGTAGACCGTCGGAACCTGGTAGTTTTGCGCCGGATCCCAGCTCAAATAAAGGCCGCCGAGAGCAAACGTCGAGTTCGAAGGCGGAGGGAACGGAGCGGGAAACAAATTCGCCTGCGCCGTGCAGCCCTGCAGTGCCTGCGTTGCGGGAAGCGTGCACAGCGGGTCGGTCAGCGTCCCTGGTATTGTTCCGGCCGCATTGGACAAGATCAGCTGCGGACTGAACGGCGTTTGGTCCACGAAACGGTTGTTGAGGACGCCGGTTATCCGGCTGTTGTAGAAAATACCCGCTCCACCGCGGATGCTGGTCTTGCCGTCGCCAAAAACGTCATACGCAAATCCAACGCGCGGCGCGAAATTCTTGAGGCTGGCATCCACTCCGTTCTCAGGAACTCCAGGATCGCCAGGGAAGTACACGCCTGGAGGCGCATTGGGGAACTGTGTCGATCGGACGTTGGCCAGCAATCCGTCCAGACGAAACTGTTGCACTCGCCCCTTGATTTCCCGCCACGGAAGAGTTGGTTCATAGCGCAGTCCGAGATTTAGCGTCAACCGCTGGGTAACCTTGAAATTGTCCTGCACGTAGATGCCGGCGAAGGTGTCGCGATTGTTTTTGAACTCTCCAGCGCCTTGGCGGAAGGCTACTTGCCCCGGATAGTCGCCCAGCCTGCCCGCTAGGAAAAATGCCAGGCTCGGGAAGCTGAATTCTCCCGGTTGAAAGAACAGATTGTCCAGGTCGATGCGGCTTCTTTCAATAACCCCGCCGAAGCGAAAATCGTGTTTTCCCTTCACCCAGCTGATGTCATCACTCCACGTGAAGTTGTTGCGTACAAATGCCGCCTGCGGGTTGTCGCCGAAATTGAAGAATCCGTTCACGCGGATTTGCTGAATGGCATTGTTATCCGGCTGGAACGGAATGTTCGAACCCAGGCTCGCCACGCTGGGCACGGTGCCTGCCGGACCGCGGCTGGCCTTCTCCCGGGCGTAGCTGAACCGGAAGTCGTTGATCAGCGTGGGGCGGAAAATGTGCGTCTCGTGAATCAGCCAGTTCTGGTTTGTGATTTTGGAACCGTCCGCGTAGGTCAGAATGTTGGTCGGAACAAAGACCGCGGCATTGCTGAAATAGTTGAAGTCATACCGCACCGAAAGGCGCTCGTTTTGATTGAAAGCGTGATCTACTCTGCCGAGGACGTCGTTGAAATTCTGTTTCAACGGCCTGATGAACGTAACCGACCTTGACGTGGGCTGAATCGGCAGCAGCGGCAGCAGATTGGCCACCGTCGGATCGATCACTCCTCCGCCTGCCGTGAACGCGTCGATGTCCGCTTGCGAGGGCACCGTGGAATTCGTTGGACTCCCCAGATTGCGAAGCCGGGTGCCCTGGAATCCCGCGAAGAAAAAAGTCTTGTCGCGGCGAATAGGCCCGCCGATGGTTCCCCCGAATTGATTGCGCTTGAGCTGATCTCGTCCCTTGTCCTTGGTGGGCTGGGTCTGTCCGTTCACCGTTGTGGTGAGGGGCGCGAAGAAATTTCTGGCGTTGAACACCGCGTTGCGAAGAAATTCGAATACATCTCCGTGAAAGTTATTTGTGCCTGACTTGGTGATGACGTTCACCACAGCGCCCGCATTTTGCCCATATTCCGCGGTGTAGTTGCTGGTCTGCACGCTGAATTCCTGCAGCGCGTCCGGGAACGGGAACGGCTGGTTCACATTGGTGTATTCATCCAGGTAGTTCCCACCGTCCAGTTGGTAGCTGATCATGTCCTGCCGAGCGCCGTTCGCCGAAAAGGTCACCGCACCGGGAAAGGTCTTGGTGTTGCCCTGATCCGCTCCACCGTTTGCGGAGTTCACCACGCCGGGCACCAGCAGCGAGAGTTGCGCGGCGTTCCTTCCGTTCAACGGCAATTCCACAAGGCGCTTCTGCTCGATCACCTGCGTGAGTGTCGAGGTTGTGGTATCGACCTGCAAGGCACCGCTCGACACCGTCACGATTTCGCTGGTTACGCCCAGCTTCATGCTTACGTTTGCGGTGAGCGTTTGATCCGCCAGCAAAACCACGGCACTTTGTTTCGAGGTGCTGAAACCTTTCGCTTCGAACACCAGGCTGTACGTCGCTGGTGGTAGCGAAGGAAGCACATAGAGGCCCTCGGTATCTGTCAGTCCGACGCGGGAAAGCCCGGTGCTGTCTTGTGTTGCGGTGACTTGTGCCCCGGCGATCCCGCCGCCTGCAGGATCAATGACCCTGCCGACGATGCTTCCTAGCCCCTGTGCGTGCGCGTGAAGAGGACCGCCTAGAATTGCCAACAATAGCGCCAACACCCTGGTTTTCATGTTCTTCCCTTTCGTGGGCGGCCGTGCCACCGATCACGGCCTTCCTGTCGCCGTTCGCAGCCGTTTGCCTCGGCACACGACTACGCCTTCCGCACCAGGAGTCGAACAAGACGCAGATCTTCAACCGCTATTACTTTGCTGAATATTCGCTATCGGTTGCTTGGATGATTGCCTTGAGCCGGACATTAGAAGCACCCAGGCGACGTGTCAATCCTGAAAATCTAAACCACTGCTTTAGCCGGACTAAACTACTCCTCCGCCGCCTCGTTCGTACTGCGGTATCCCATCTCGGTATACGATTATTCGCAATTTTCCGCGTTGACAGGCCCCCTTCCCGGGCCTATCTTTCGTTTAGAGCGCAACCCCCAGTCCAGGCGCTCTGCCCGCTCCGTCAAATCTCTCGACTCGGGATTAGCCATGCCTTACAAACTTACAGTGAACGGTAAATCCACCACGGTCGACGTCCCCGAAGACATGCCACTGCTCTGGGTCCTTCGCGACGTCCTGAATCTTCGCGGCACCAAGTACGGTTGCGGCATCGGCCAGTGCGGAGCCTGCACTGTGCACATCGGTGGCCGTGCCGTGCGTTCCTGCCAGACCCCGGTTGTCGTTGCGGATGGAGTTCAAATCACAACCATCGAAGGTCTCTCCGCCGATGGCACGCATCCCGTGCAACTCGCGTGGGCTGAAATTGATGTTCCGCAATGCGGCTACTGTCAGGCCGGCCAGATGATGTCCGCGGCCGCCTTGCTGACGAAAACTTCCAAACCCTCCGACCAGGACATCGACGCCGCGATGAACGGCAACATCTGCCGCTGCGGTACCTACATCCGCATTCGCCAGGCAATCCACAAAGCCGCCACGCTCGCCGCAAATCATTCTGCCCGTGCAGCCCACGCTGGTCACAACGGCAACGGCGCAGGCGCTGGCAAGGTATGAGGAAAGGAGGAATCACCATGGCCACCACGCAAACAGTTCTCGACAAAACGATCGGAACGCCAGTCAGCCGCCGCTCCTTCCTTCGCGCCTCCGCTCTCGCCGGCGGGGGCTTGTTGATCTCCGCGTATATCGATCCAGCGGAAAAGCTTTTGGCACAGGCGCCGCAAGGTCCGCCGCCCGCGGTTCTCACGCCCAACGCCTTTATCAAGATCGCGCCCGATGGCATCGTCACGATCACCGCGAAAAATCCGGAAATCGGCCAGGGCATTAAGACCATGCTCCCCATGCTGATCGCCGAAGAACTCGACGTCGATTGGAAAGACGTGCGCATTCAGCAAGGCGACGTGGACTATGCGAAGTACGGTCCGCAAGTCGCCGGTGGAAGCACGGCGACGCCGGTCAACTGGCTCCCGATGCGCCAGGTAGGCGCCGCAGGCCGACAGATGCTTGTCACTGCGGCCGCACAAACGTGGAATGTGCCCGAATCCGAATGTTCCACGTCTTCCAGCAAAGTCGTTCACCATCCAACTAAGCGCTCGCTCAGCTACGGCGAACTTTCCACGAAAGCAGCAGCGATCAAACCGCCGGACATCACTACGGTAAAGCTGAAAGATCCCAAAGATTTCAAGATCATCGGCAAGTCATTGCCAAACGTCGATATGCCGCTGATTCTCACCGGCAAGCCGCTTTTTGGCATCGACTTCACCGTTCCGGGAATGCGCTGGGCGGTCTTCGAAAAGTGCCCGGTCTTCGCCGGCCGCGTCGTGCGCGCCAATATCGACGAGCTCAAGCAGATTCCCGGAGTTCGCCACGCTTTTATCGTGGAAGGCGGCAATGATCTCACGGGGTTGCTCTGCGGTGTAGCCATCGTGGCCGACAGTTGGTGGATCGCGCGAAGTGCGCGCCAGAAACTGCAAGTCACCTGGGACGAAGGCAAAACCGCGCAACAAAGCAGCGAGGGCTATGCGCGCATGGCCGAAGAGCTATCCAAAAAAGCGCCCGCGCGCCAGTTGCGCAAAGACGGCGACAGCGACGCAACCTTCAAGAACGCGAAGATTGTCGAGGCATCGTACTCATATCCATTCATCGCCCACGCGCCGCTCGAGCCGCAGAACTGCACGGCGCACTACAAAGACGGCAAGCTTGAGATGTGGGCGCCGAGCCAGACTCCGCAACGCGGATTGTCACAAGTCGCCAAAACACTTGGCATTCAGGAGAGTGATATCACGCTGCATCTGACGCGCATGGGCGGTGGTTTCGGCCGGCGCCTCACCAACGACTACATGATCGAAAGCGCACACATTGCAAAAGTGGTGGGCGAACCGGTGAAGGTTCTGTGGACGCGCGAAGACGACATGCGGCATGACTTCTATCGTCCGGCGGGCTATCACTATCTGAAAGCTGGCGTCGATCCGTCCGGGAAATTGGTCGCGTGGCAGAATCACTTCGTCAGTTTCGGTGAAGGCGACAAATTCGCTTCTGCAGCCGGGATCTCACCGGACGAATTTCCTGTTCGCTTTGTGCCCAATGTTTCGTTTGGCTCTTCCGTGATGGCTACGGGAATTCCGACCGGAGCGATGCGCGCTCCCGGCAGCAACGGTATCGCCTTCGTGATGCAATCCTTCCTGGATGAACTCGCGCATGCCGCCGGAAAAGACCCCGTCGAGTTCCGTCTGGCCATTCTCGATATGCCGCCGCTGGCGGCCACTGCCGCAACTGGCGTTCCAGCTGGTTCGCCGCCTCCGCCGATGTTTGACGCCGCGCGCATGCGTGGCGTGCTCATGCTCGTCGCGGAAAAATCTGGATGGAAGACGCGCAAGCTGCCGAAGGACACTGCGCTTGGTGTCGCCTTCCACTTCAGCCATCGCGGACATTTCGCCGAAGTCGCCGAAGTCCGGTTGATGCCGAACAACAAGATCAAGGTCAACAAAGTCTGGGTTGCCGGCGACGTCGGCAGCCAGATTATTCATCCGAGTTCGGCGCTCAATGAAGTGCAGGGCGGCGTGATCGAAGGCCTGAGCCACATGATGGGCTACGAAATCACCATCGATCGCGGCCGGGCGGTGCAGAAAAATTTCGACGAGTATCCGCCGGTGCGTCTGACGCAATCACCGCCGGAAATCGAAGTGCATTTCCTGAAGACGGAATTCTCGCCGACGGGAATTGGCGAGCCCGCGTTGCCGCCGGTTTTGCCCGCGGTCTGCAACGCAATTTTCACATTGACCGGAAAGCGAATTCGCACGCTACCGCTGTCAAAACACGGCTTCAGCTGGGCCTAGACTTCAAGCCATCATCGTGAGCAGCTCGCGCATGTCGGCGGCGGTGTCCGAATGCGTGCCGCGCGGCAACCCCGGCGAAATAGCGACCGCGATGTTGTGACCCTCAAACCAAACCAAAAACGAAGAATGTTCAGCGCCGTGCAGACGTTGCTGGTTGATCCAGTTGTAGTAGGCGCCCATGTCGCCATCAACGAGCGAGCCCACCGGATCCAGATCGACGGACTCGGATTTGGCGAACAGCATTTCGTTCATCGGTTTCTGACGCTGGCGCGGAGCGAACCGCACGAGTAGCGTGAGCGGCTGCGCACGGCGCAATGCTTCGCGCGCGGCCCACTGCGCGAATGATGTGCTGAAGATTTGCGTGCCGGAGCCTTCGGTCAGCAGTTTTACCTGGAAACGATCGAGCACGGCGTCCCCGGATTTGACGCCAAGGTCGGCGGGGCGCACTTGCGCCATGAACGTGCGCAGATTTTCGGGGCCGTTGCCGGGCCGCTCGACTTCGGCGCGCATCTTGTCCAGCAATGCGCTGCGCGTGGGCTCCAATGCGTTGTACGAGACCAGTGTGAGCGCTGGATCATGCGCGACTTCTTGTCCGCCATCGATATACCAGTGCGCGTAAGGAATGGGATGGGCCTTCGCGCGTGCGGCGACGGCTTCCAGTAATTGCGGCACGCCGTTTTCCGGTTTGATTTTGGTGAAATACACGCCGTGCGGGCGCAGTTTTCGGAACAGCCCTTCGTGGTACTCGGAAACGCCCTGGCCGACGATGGCGATACCTAGCCTGCTGAGCGGAGGCGGCGGTTCGGGCGGCCCAGTCGCGCGCAGTTTGTCGGCGTAGACGATGGCGGCAGTGCGAAAAGCGTCAAGCTGGTGTGTGGTCCACAAATGCGAGGAAAGCTGCTCGACGAATTGCGCCGGCGAATTCACCCAATCGAAGCGCTCCAGGTTTTGCGACAACTTGATCTGCGCGAAAGCTTTAAACCATTGCTGCAATTGCTCATGCGAAAGCGAGCGGAGATGGGCGATTTCCTTATCCAGTGACCGGCGCTCGGCAGGGAACTTGTAGTCGTACTCGATGACTTCGCGGAGCATCCCTGGGAGGAAACTCAGGGGGAGCCGGCGCAGCGCAGCGAGATTGTCTACTGCGAGTTTACGCGCCGCTGGCGCGTAGCTCTTGAAGCTGTCGGCTTTGAGATCGCTGGGAAGCATCGCCGTTACAAAAGTTCCGTGATTGGTTTGCCTTGGGCGAGCGACGTATTGAACCCGAGGATGCCGCCGATCGTTGGCACAAGATCCGTGGAGCCGAGCGGGCGATCGAAGACCACGCCTTCGCGGACGCCCGCCCCCATGGCCATCATCCATGTCGTGCGGGAGAGCGCATCACCGGTGCGGTGATGCTGGAAACCGTTGCCACCGGCGTCCTCATCGGAGTCGCGGCCGAAGTCGGGCAGGATGAACATGGTGGTGTTGCCGGCGTATTCGGGGTCGCTCTGAATGGCGTTCCACATTTCCAGGCACAGCCGGTCGGTGCGGCGAATTCCATCAATGTAAAGAGAGAATGCGCCGGCGTGGGCAATATCGATGTCGTGCATAGTGATCCATAACAGGCTCGGTGAAAGCTGGCGCATCAGCCGCCTGGCGATGTAGACGGAAAGCTCGTCGGGGCTAGAAAGTGTAAGCGCATGCGACTTGAAATCAGCGACAGAGAGCTTGAGCAGAGTGCCCAGTTGCTGTAATTCAAACTCATTGCCACTGAGTTCGGGTGCGTAAAGCGGAGTTTCGTAATTGTCGCGAAGGAGATGCGCGTAATCCGTGCCAGCCGAGGTGGCTGCCGCAAGGAGGTGCTTGGGCAGAATCACGCGAGCACCGAGGCCGGGACCATAGGCGCGATGGCTGCTTTCGCCGATGCGATTGAAGCCGTTGCTGGGTGCCACGACCCAAGCGTCGGATGCCGGACGCTTCAGGTCTCTCCGAAAATATTCAAACACCGTGGGATATTCGGGAGGGATGGACGCGAAGTTGTTGACGGTCTCATAGACGCCGGTGGCGAGACTGGCGGTGGCAACGTAATGGCCGAGGATGCCGCGATTCACGACCTGGGTGAAGAACGTGGATTGCGGAATCAGGTCCTTGATCAGGTGCGGGATGTTTTCCTGGCCTTCGGGGGCGAAGGTCTCTTGGTCGCGCGCGCCGCCGCCAAAGGTGATGACGACGACTTTGCGCTTTCTTTCGGGCACTCCCGAGCGGCCGAAGAGCCGAGTGGGAAGCAGGGTGCTGCCAAGGGCGACGCCTGCGCTGGTGCGGAGGAAATCCCGGCGCGTGAAGGCGAGTTGTCTGGCGAGTTCTTGCGGGCTGGAGCCTTTGCAGGTCATTGGAAACGCGATGCTTAGCTTGACGTAAGCTACGCCGAGAGCGGAATGAAGTCAAGATCGCTCGCCAAGGGCTTCCCCCGATTTTCTCGTAACTGCGGATTCTAAAGGGATTAAAGTCCTTTTGGAATGAACACTAGCATAAGTGCGGATTCTAAAGAGCTTACGGGACTTAATCGTCGGTTAGAAAGTCAACCTCAATGAACGAGATTGAAGCCGTGGCATGTGGGGGACGGCGTGGCGGGCAAGCATTGCTACTCAGAGAATTGCGTCGAGGAGCTAATGATACCATATTGGTACTGTATGTCAAAGAGTACCTGAAAGTGGCTGGTTGAGTATGTGTGATTGCGAAAGCGGGTTGGTCGCGGGGAAACGAGATCAACCCTGGAGCACAGCCGAAAACGGTTAAGCCAGCTACTTCAGACCCATGTTGGTCAGGATTTCGCGGACTCGGGGATCCTGGCGGAGGCGGGCGAAGTCGGGCCAATGGTTGGTCACCGCGAGCATGGGATCGCGAATCTGAAAGGCCTGGAGGACGTGCTCGACGGCTTGCTCTGACTCTGCGGCGGCAGAGGCAGCCATGGCCAGGTGAGTGGGCTGGACATAGCCCTGCGTGGCGCGGGCGGTGAGTTCGGCGTACAGAGCTTGGGCGGCCGAAGGTTTGCCCCAGTTGGCAAAGATCGCCGCTTGCGCGGACATGGCAAAGGGGTGGCGCCCGGACAGCGCCAGCGCCGCTTCGCCAGCAGCGAGGGCCTCCTCGAACCTATGGGCGCCATGAAAGGCGTGTTGGGAGGCCCAATAGGTGAAGAAGGACTCTTCGAGTTCGGTAGCGGCCTTTGCGGCGCGCGCAGCCTCTTCGCCTTTGCCCGCGTGGCCGTAGGCAAACGCGAGAATTGCCTGGGCGTATCCGGAAAGCGGATCGTATTCGACGGCGTTTTTGGCGATGGCGATGCCTTCGTCGAAACGACCCTGGCTCCAGACCAGAAAGAAAACGGCATACCAGCAAAGATTCTGGAGGTAGCGGGGATTGAGCTCGCGAGCGCGGAGGAACTCCGCTTCGCCCTTGGCCCATTGCCAATCGTACAAGATATCGATGCAGGCCTGAGCGCATTGCGCTTCGGCGAGCAGGGGATCAAGTGAGATGGCGCGGGTAGCGGCCTGCCTGGCCAGAGGCATAGTGACTTCGGGGCGCTCCAGTCCGTACAAGCCAATCATGTTGCAAGTGTCGGCGAGGCCGGACCAGGCAAGTGCGTAATTTGCATCCAAAACGACGGCATGTTCGAAGCATTTCGCCGCGCGGCGGATGTCGGAGCCGCGACGATAGAGAAGAGCGCGGCCCTTGAGATAGAGCTGATAGGCCTCCAGATTGGTGGTGCCGGCCTTGAGGTTGGCCTGATGGCCGGTGTCGAGGGAGACTTTCAGGCGATCGGCAATGGCGCGCGAGATTTCGTCCTGGACCTCGAAGATGTCCTTGAGTTCGCGATCGAAGCGTTCGGACCAGAGGTGGTAGCCGTCGGCGACATTGATAAGCTGGGCCATGATGCGGACGCGGTTGCCGGCTTTGCGAACGCTGCCTTCGAGAACGGTTTTCACGTTGAGGCGTTCGCCGACAACGCGGAGATCGACGTGCTTGCCTTTGAAGGAGAAGGCTGAGGTGCGCGCGGCGACATGCAGGTCTTCGATCTGCGTCAGGGCATTGATAATTTCTTCGGTAATGCCGTCGGAGAAGAATTCATTTTCGGGGTCCGCGGTCATGTTGGTGAAGGGCAGGACGGCGACGGAAGCGGGAGTCTTGTCGCCAGCAACAGGGGCCAGTGCCCTGCGGGAGTCGCTGGAGAAATCGCGACGCAGGCGTTCCAGCGCTTCGCGAAGTTCGCGGGCAGTGAAATAGCGCTCAGTAACTATTTTGGCGAGACAGCGATCGACAATTCTCTGCAGACTGTCGGGAAGGTTGGGGCAAAGCTCGGTAACGGGTTTGGGAGCGTCGCGGAGAATCGAAGAGCTGAGGTCGATCGAGGACTTGCCAGTGAAGGGACGTTGTCCGGTAGCCATTTCGTAAAGGACGGCGCCGAGGGAAAAGATGTCGCTGCGATGATCCAATCGCGCGCCCTGGAGTTGTTCGGGCGACATATAGGGTACGGTGCCCATGATCACGTCGGACTGGGTGAGTGTGAGCGTGGCGATTTGATCGTCCCGGTCTTCTGGCGAGACGATCTTGGCGAGGCCAAAGTCGAGGACTTTGGCGTGCCCGAGTTCGCTGACGAAAATGTTTGCGGGCTTGATGTCGCGGTGAATGATGCTCTTGCCGTGCGCGGCGCACAATGCATCAGCCACTTCGGCGCCAATCTTGAGAAGACGATCGAGTTCGAGAGGGGCTCCCTGAAGCAAGCAGGAGAGCGCGGAACCGTCGAGGTATTCCATGACGATGAAGGCCTGGCCGCCAGCTTCACCGATGTCATAAATGGTGCAGATATTGGGATGATTTAACGCCGAAGCAGCTTTTGCTTCGCGACTAAAGCGCTCCAGGGCTTGCTGATCGTGAGCGACATCATCGGGCAAGAATTTGAGAGCGACACTGCGGTCCAGACGGGTATCGATGGCTTTGTAGACCACACCCATACCGCCACCGCCGAGTTTTTCGAGGATGCGATAGTGCGAAAAAAGTTGTCCGACCAGAGATTGCTGGGCCGACATTTGGCGGACATCTTAGGTGTGCGGATTGAGGTAAGTCAATGAAGTGGTCGTTTTGATTTGTGGGATACACTCGGTAGCGTTGGCGGAGGCGGGCGAGAATCTAACTTGGCGGCGTCGAATTGAACACTTTGCACATCCTAACGTATGGCGGGTTTGTGCTCCTGGCCGGATTGTGGTGCGGAGGTTGCGGACGGCAACTAAAGGTGATGGAAATCGACAAGAGCTATGACGGGCGCGAAGTCGAAATGAATGTCGGGGAAGTCGCGGAAGTGAAGCTGGCGGAGAATCCCACGACGGGATATCGGTGGGTGTTCGCTGCCAAGCCTGAGCCGATATGCAAGATCGCGGATGATTCATTCGAACCGGGCGGAAGTGCGCCCGGAGCCGGGGGAATTCACCGATGGAAGTTCGAGGCAGCGAGTTCCGGCACCGGAGCGGTTAAGTTGGAGTATCGCCGGCCATGGGAGAAGAATGCCGCGGCCGGGCAAACGTTCAAACTGAACATACGCGTGCGTTAAACGCGCGTGCGTTAAAGGCCGCGACAGCGGTTACCGCACCATTCGAATGGTCCAGAAGTCGTCGGCGAGGTTCGAGTCGGTGAGATATGCAAAAGGAATCATGAAATAGCCGGCGAGCCCCCAGTCGGGTCCCCAAGAGTTCCGCACGATAAACATTTGCTTGTTGTCATCATAACCTACGGCCGCGACAGCGTGGCCGCCGACTACCTTTTCGCCTGGCGCGGGCATGGGAACTATCCCGGAATTCGCGACTTCGTTTCCTTCAAAACTGGCATAAACGGTGAAGCCGAACACGAAAGGAAAGCCTTCGTTGAGGCATCCCTTGAGGTGAGCGAGGTCTTGCGGTACGCGCTGATAGGTTTTGACCAGATGCTTTTTCGCTTCAGCATAGGCTTTTGCCGATGGTTTTTTGGCGTATGGGCATGCCGTGCAGGGTTGGGGATCCTTGTTCTTGTCACTGTAGGGCCAGGTTTTTTCGGAGCAGACCCCTTGGGCGGCAACGCTCTTGATTCCGTCGCGGATTTGCGCGCCGTTGTCCATAGGAACGTCGTGTTCGATGACGCGCTCGTTGTAGTAGATGAACAGGCGTGAGGGCGGAAAGTCCTTGAGCTTTTGTTTGAGCAGGTCGAATTCAATGGCGCCGGCTATGGCATTGCCGGTGCAACTACCGAGTTGACCCTGATCGTAAACGGGCGGACAAGCTGGGCGAAGGTCAACGGTGGCGGAAGATCTGGCAGCGGCGGAAGCCGGGACAGAATAGACCAGATCCCGATGATCGGGCAGGTCCGGGCTCCAACCATAGCGGGAAATGCGGCGCTCGCCGTTGGCGAGTTTCTCGAATTTGAGCGGCATGGATAGTCTCCTTTTCGAAATGACGTTACGGTTTTTCGAGGGGCAACCCTTCGCGAGTTTGCGGCGATTCGGTTGCTTTCAGCAGACGCGTATGCCAGAGGGAGAACCGAATACAATCTAGAGTCGTACACTAAGCTATATATAGAGCGGTGTCAACTCCAAGCATTAGTAAGCCTGACTACATGCCCAAACCGCGGCCTATGAACCGGCTGCGATAGCAGCGCAGCGAGAAATCGCTGCGCTACGTTGATGCGCGGGCCGCTTTGTGTCAGCAGGTTAAATTTGGTCGGGGACTACGTACGGCGCTCTGTAGCTGCCTTTGAGCATGGTGTTGGCTTCGTCGTCGTTGAGGACTTGCTCGGTTTTAGGGTCGAAGCGGAGGCTGCGGCCGAGGCGGTAGCTGGCATTGGCGAGATGTACCAGCGTTGTGGATTTGTGCGCTTCTTCGATGGGAGAGTGGATGTCTTCGGCGCGGCGGCTGCGAACACAGTCGATGAAGTTGGCGTAGTGATCCCCGGACTTTTTGCCAGCAGGGCCGGGCTCGACTTCGCCCGTGAGCCAGGTCTTGTAGGCGTCATAACCATCTACGGCGAGGTAGCCGTTGGAGCCGTAGAAGATGTTGCCCATGGTATTGGTCTTGGCGTCCTTGGGGCCGAGAGAAGCCGCCTGGCTGGATTTTTTGTCGGCAGATTTCTTTTCCGTGAGGCCGGCGGGAGGGACGCCGCTGGCACCGTAGGCGCCGGTGCCGATTTCCGCTTCGTGATTGGTGATCCAGTGGCGGACTTCGATCTCCATCATTTTGGGTTTGCCGTCGGAGGATTCGAATAGATAGGTGGCGGCTAGAGTGTTCGGCGTCTCCTGATCGTCCTTGAACATGAAATGCGCGCCGATGGCGGAGACCTGGGTGGGGAAATCGACGCCGAGGCCCGCGCGGGCGATGTCGATCTCATGGATGGCCTGGTTGCCGATGTCGCCGTTGCCAGTGTCCCAGATCCAGTGCCAGTTATAGTGGAAGCGGTTCTTGGTGAAGGGCTTCATGGGAGCGGGGCCGGTCCAGAGGTCGTAGTGGACGCCGGCGGGAACGGGCTCCTCGGGAGTGTGGCCGATGGACGCGCGCCATTTGTAGCAGAGGCCGCGCGCCATGTATATGTCGCCGACGGTGCCGTCAGTGAGGTGCTTCATGGCCTCCATCATGGCGGGGTTGGAACGCCACTGACTGCCATGTTGGCAGATGCGATTGTATTTTTTTACCGCGGCGACGAGTTGGCGGCCTTCGAAGGTATTGTGCGAGCAAGGTTTCTCGACGTAGACGTCTTTGCCGGCCTGACAGGTCCAGATGGCCTGGAGCGAGTGCCAGTGATTTGGCGTGGCGATAGAGACGGCATCGATGTCCTTGTCCTCGAGGACCTTGCGGAGATCGGTGCAGGACTTCGGTTTGGGGATGCCGAGTTTTTCCACGTCGGCGAGGCGCTGGTTGAGGACGTTTTCGTCAACGTCACAGAGGGCGACGATTTGAGCCTTAGGAACTTTGGCGAAGCCGTGAATGTGATCGACGCCGCGGCCGCGGGTGCCGCAGATGGCCACGCGGACTTTGTCGTTTGCGCCTAGAATTTTGCCGCCGAGGGCGAGGCTAGCCGCCGCGACGGTCGCGGCTTTGCCTGTGGTTTTCAGGAATTCACGTCGTTCGATGGGCATCGTGGCCACCTTTTTGGTCTGGAAGTTATTTGCAGGGCGAATGATATAACTTTGGTGGCCTCGGCGCACGTGTGGGGACGTTTGGATTTATTGAAGGGAAAGCGCAGTTTGGGAGAAGGATGGGAAGGCGGGTTTAACGCAGAGCGCACCGAGTTCGGAGGCACAGGCGCAGAGAAGACGGGAACAGTGAATTTCGCTGGGATGTGAACAATGGACGTTGCAGTCGGATCCAAAGTCGTACTTGCGGATGACGTAAGCATGTACAACCCCCAGCTAAAGCGAGAAGCGGGGGTCGCCTTCCAGTACCTTCGCGATGAGCTTCGGCGTTTCTTCCTTTTTCCAGAGCTGCGCGGTGTGGCGGACTCGATAGGCTAGTGGGCCGCCGTCTTCGGTTTGGTTGCGCTCAATCGGGCGCGGAATGCACACGAAGTCGGTTTCGAATGTGTTAGTGGTAGCGCGAACTACGGAGTAGCCGTGACCGCCCATGTCGACGAAGGACAGATGCGGGGAGAGGCTGGGATTGGTGGCGGCGCGGGCTTTGGCGATATCGCCAGATTTTTCGTATTCGAGACAGGCGGCCACGCCGTGGCGGAGGAGAAGATTCACGGTGGGCTGCGGCTTTGCGTCGGCCGGTGCCTGGCCGACGAAAAGCGCGCGGAGTGGGTGATTTTTCGGGAAATTGTGTTCGAAGGCTTCGACCAAACCTGGCGCAGAGATTGAGCCGGTGACGAAAGCGATGCCGATGGGTTCGAATGGCGCAGGCGGGAGTGATTTCGCGGCCAAGCCGGCCCAAAAGCTGTGGCGGTCTCCGGCGATGGTGGCGAAGCCGGTGATACCGAGCGCGCGGACGAAATCGTAGATTTCACCGCGCTCGATATAAGCACCGCTATGATCACCGCCGCCGAATCCGGCGTAGCCTGCACCAGGCCACGGCTTGCTCGCGACACCGGGCGGCAGATTTTGCGGGTCGGCCCGGAAGTCCAGCGTGCCCGTGGTGTTGCCCCAGATTTTCCAGATGGCCTGGGATTTGCGGAGTTGATCGAGAAACCAGGCCTTTTGTTCGGCGCCGAGGATGGTTTGCGGCGGATCGCCTTTGCGGAAATTCGGAACGTCGGTTGACCCGAAGCGAATGGATCCGGGTGGACGATGGTTGTTGTAGGTACGGCCGGCGTCGAGGATTTCCATCGCTTCCTGCGGGAAGAGTTCGGGGAAGGCCTTGTCGGTGAAGGCGGCGGCTTCGGGGCGGTCGGTGGGTTCTTCGGAGCGATAGCTGCGCTGGTCGGTGATGATGAGATCGACATTGCGGCCGTAACGCAGAGAGCGATATCCCTTGAGAGTGGCGACGGCAGCCAGATTGTTGGGTTCCTGCCCGAGGCCGTGATCGTCGAAGCGCGTGATCGCCGCGTCCGTGACCTTCGGCGCGTCGAAGTGGTCGAGCGATGCACTGTTGGGACGAGCCATGCGAGCGGGTTGATATTCGAAGAATGCTTGCATGGCGGCGACTTTGCGAGTTTGGGCGGGGCGATTCTTGCCGTCGAAATTCTGGACCGCTTGCCAGCCTTTCCAGCTGAATTCGTGGTTGTCCCACATATTGACGAACGGGAAGCGGGCGCGAGCGTCCTGTAGATCGGGATCGTGCAAGTAGGCGCAATAGACGGCGCGGTAGTCGTCGACGGTGGTGGGGATGTGGAAGTCGTCGATTTTTTCTCCGTGGGCATAGCGGACCAGGTCACGGATTCTTCGATCGTACATGCCCTGAGGGCGGTCTTCGGGATACCAGACCAGTTCGTAAATGAAATCACCGAGATGGAGGACGAAGCCGAGCTTGTCGGCGTCGGGGGCGCGTTCGTCTTCGTAGATCATGCGGCGGTAGGCATTTTGCGCGCCGTCGTTGGCGTTCTGGCAGCTGACGAAGGCGAAGCGCACGGGGCGAGGATCGCCAGGGGTGGGAGCGGTGAGGGTGCGACCGATGCGGCTGCCGTTTCCTGCTGCGTCGGTAAAGCGGTAGAAGTACGTGCGCGAAGGCTTGAGATTGCCAATCAGGACGCGAGTGGTCCAGTCGGAGGCGCCCGAGACGGGAGCGTGGGCCGAAGCGATTGCTTTCTGGAAAGCGGAGTCTTCGGCTAGCTCGACGGTGAGCTTCGCGGGGGAATCGAGGGGAGCGTGACGAGTCCAGAGGAGAATACTGTCGGAGTGGGGGTCGGCGGAGGCGACGCCTTCGGGATAGAGGTCGCGGCGTTCGCGCCAGGGAATCGCGGAGGCAGCACTAAGGCTGGTTCCCCAAGCCGCGGTGGCGCCGAAGGCTGCGGCGAGTTGGAGGAATGAGCGTCGGTTCAGGGTGGTCATCGAAGGCCCTTAGGAAGAGATTCGAAGGTATCGCAGGGTTGTGCGGAGCTGCGAGCTAGCTTTTGTTTTGACGCAGTAACTCAGGAAGCCGCGCCTCTATTGTTTAGCGCTTGGGGCGTCTTTAGAGGAGTAGACGAATTGGCGGATTTCGGCCTTCTGCTTGTCGACGTCACTGAGATGCTGTGCGCGGAGACGCTGGTAGATTTCGAGTTGTTCCTGGCCGCGAGCTTTGTCGCCGGTGCGAACGTAGGCCTGGCCGAGACGGTAGTGGGCGTCGGCGAGATCATCGTCGAGTTGGAGTGCGCGCTGGTATTCGGGAATGGAGGCCGTGAAGTTGCTGCGGTCAGAGTAGAGATTGCCGAGCTGGAGGTGGGCCTCAGGGATTTTCGCGTCAAGGGCGATCGACTTTTTTAGCAGCGCTTCAACCTGGCTGAGGTCGACGGTGGGATCCTGAGCGCGCTTGCCCTTCCAGAGGCTCATGGCGAGGTAATACTGGGCGTGGGCGTCGCGCGGCTGGAGTTCAGCGAAACGCCCGAAGCGGTCGATGACTTCATCGGCCTGAGTTGGCGAGCTGTCGTAGGCGCGGGAGAGGAAAAAATAGCAGCGCGGGTCGGCGGGGGCGAGGTCGACGGCTTTGAGGAGGGATTTGACGGCGTCGTCGTAGTTGCCGCGGGAGTATAGAGACATGCCGAGGGCAATGTGCAGACGCGCAGAGTTGGGATAGCGCTCCACGGCTTGCTGAAATATCTGGATGGCGGGCTCGAGCGTGCGATGAACGAGTAACTCGCTTCCCCAATCGAAGAGGTTGGTTTCGGAAGGGTCCATATGGGCGGCGGCTTCGTACTCATTGGCGGCGGCGATGAATTGGCCATCTTTTTCTTCGACCTGGCCGAGAAGGTTGTGAAGTTCGGCGGAGTTTTTTTGTTTAAGAAGATCTTGGATGAGTTGGCGCGCGTCGGGGAGGCGATTGGTCACGATATAGGCCAGGGCGAGATCGTAGCCGTTGTCGTAGGAGGACGGTTTAATTTTTTGGGCGCGTTCAAGGAAGGGAATTGCCAGAGGAATTTTTCCGAGACGAACGTAGGCTTCGCCGAAGTTATGATTGGCATCGAAGCTTTCGGGCGCGAGTTCGGCAGCTTTCTGGAATTGGGGCAAGGCGAGATCAGGTTTGCCGATGCGCATGAAACTGGCGGCAAGGTTGGTGCGGGCGGCGACATCGGAAGGCTTGAGGCGGACGGCCTTTTGGAGATGTGGATTGCCCTTGTCGTCGTGGGACTGAGCGGAGTAGGCGAGGCCAAGGAGTTCGTGGATTTCGAAGCTGTCCGGCGCCTGGCGGAGGAGGGATTCGAGCTGGGTGGCCGCTTCGGAGTAGTGACCGGATTCGTATTGAGCGGCGGCAGATTGAAATTTTTGGTCGAGGGATTGACGGGAGTTGGCCTGCTGAGAGGCAAAGACTACATCGCGGGGGAAGACCAGGATAGAGAGAGCGAGAAGATAGCCGAAGACCTTTGACACAGGAGCTATTTTAGCACCGTACGAAGGGTTCATTGATTGGGCGCGGAGGGCAGAACCTGGCCCGAAAAAGAAAACCCCGCAGAGGGCCCTCGACTGGCCCTCTGCGGGGGGTCTTGCGTTAGATCAGTAGTAGAACTTTAGAGCGAACTGGATCTGCCGCGGGTCGTAGGGAGCGTCGCGGGTGGATCCGATTTGGCCGAAAGCGGCGTTATTGAAGTTGCCGGATCCGGAGATCGCGACAACGCCGTTGCCGCCGAAGTTCGGCGCGTTGAAGTTCGGGTGATTGGCGATGTTGAAGAACTCGGCACGGAACTGGAGTTTGTAGCGTTCCGTGAAGTTGAAGTCCTTGAAGAACGAGAGGTCCAAGCGACGGAAGCCGGGTCCCTCAACGCGAGTGACTCCGCCCAGGGCATCGATCCCGGTCAAGGGGACGCAGCCCGCAGGAGAGTTGGGTATGGGTACGGAATTCGGACCGAGCACGCAAGGCTGTGTGAATGCCCCGGGATTGCCGTAGTAGTTCAGCTTGCCCTGAGAATCGGTGAAAAGGCCAAGCTTAAGCGGCTGACCGGTGTAGAGAGCACCGCAGCCTGTACCCTGAGTGGGGCCCGAGGGGCAGCCGATGGAAATGGGCTGGCCACCCTGGAACGTGCTGCTCCAGTTGATGCTCCATCCTCCGACAACCTGATTCATGAACCCGCCAACATCGGTCATGTAGCGCTTGCCCTTGCCGAACGGAAGCTAGTAGCCGCCGCTGAGGTGGAATACGTGCCGGATGTCGAAGGAAGCCAAGCCGTAGTCGGCCTGGATTCCTGCGCCGGGCACGTAGGGCGCCCGATAGCCCATGAGACTGCCACCATTGAGCAGATCGCCCGCATCGGAGAGGGTCTTCGAAAAAGTATAGGTGAACAGGAAGTTCAGGCCACCTGAGAACTGCTTCTCCAGCTTGGTCTGGAGGCCGTGATAATTACTGCTTCCCTCGGTGGCAGCAAAGCTGGTGCCACGCCCGAACGACGGGAACGGAACGAAGTTCTGAGGATTAAGGTTCGTGCCATCGGGGTTCTGAGTGGGCAGAACGGCCGAGACCTGGTTGAGTCCAGGGAATACCTCCAAGTGCCGAGCCAGCGAATTGACGTAGGCCACCTGGAGTGATGTGGAGTGACCCAATTCGTACTGCGCGGTCAGGTTACCGCTCATCGTGTAGGGAGTGATGTAGTCGAACTGGATACCCAGCAGACCCAAACCGTTCGGATTCACGAGCAGCGGGTCTAGCGGAGTGCACGAGAATCCAGTTTCAAACGTACCCGTGAAGCCAGGTCCGGCTGTAGCGCAACCCGGGAATGTAATGGGAGCGCTGTTGTTGGGTTCCTTGAAGTCGAACTGGAATTGGAAAGGATAGTTTTCGCCAATGTTGGGCGAATATCCTCGGTTTTCAAAACCGTTGAAGAACATGCCCCAACCAGCGCGAACGACCAGTTTGGGCGTAACTTGATAGGCAAGACCAATACGAGGCGCAAAGTTAGTGTTTTGGGAGTTCCCCAAACCTTGCCCGTATTTATTGCTCACGACCAAGTCAATGCCGCTTGCCGCCAACTGGTTTGCGAAAGCCGGAGCGAGATTTCCGGTGTTTGGTCCCTCCGGCACCAAATAGGTGGGGGCAGAGAACGGTCCGCCGGCCGGGACGAAGTTAGCCTGATTTTGATGATGCTCGTACACCAAGCCAAAGAAGTCGTAGCGGAGGCCGAGGTTCACGGTCAGCTTATTGGTGATCTTCCAATCGTCGTTGACATAACCGCCCCAATAGTTCTTGCCATTGTCGGTTTCGGCGATGTTGGAGGCGCGGATTTCCGTCGCGCCGCCGAGGAAGTTGACTCCACCAACGGTTGATGGTGTCGGAGTGAGCAGAAACTGAACACGGCCGGTATTGCCCTGGTTGCTGTTGGGCACGTCCGTATAGTCACCGTTATAGTCGAATTCACCGCGGGACCACGGCGGTTGCAGCGTGGAGAACTTCACGTGCTGCCATTCGAAGCCCATTTTGAAGGTGTGCTTGCCTAGGATTTTGGTTACGTCGTCGGTAAGTTGAAAGGTCGAGCTGACCTCATCCGAAGGCAAGAAGGCATTGCTACCAAGGGTCTGGAGGCCGTTAATTCCGAAAGCGGGAAGGCCGCCATTTTCCTGGAGCTGCGGAATTTGCTGGATGCCAAACTGCGACGGAATGTCGGACAGATCGTTCGCCGATGGCGAAACTCGAGTGGTGTGCAGGTAGTTCAAACCAGCGCGAACCACGTTGATTAGGGTCGGCGAGAAGGTATGTGTATAGCTCAACGCGCTCTGCTGAGCATTGGCGGTCTGGTTGCCCTGCTGGAAGCCGCCACCGTCTGCAACGCCGCCAAAGATACCTGGAATGAACTGAGGATCATCAACCAAGCTAAAGCGGAAGAACATCTGGTTCTTGTCGTTGAAGTTGAAGTCCATGCGGGCATCGAAGGAATTGCGATGCTCAAACAGCTTGGGCGAGGTAGCAAAGTTGGAGAGCAGCGAGCCGTTGGTTGGAGTTGGATACAAATTCAAAAGGTCGATCGCGTTGGCATTCAAACGGGCCGCGGGAATAATGTTGAGGCCACAGGCAAGAGTGAATGATGGTGTGGCCGGCCCGCAGGTGCCGAAGGGGTCGCGAACAAAGCCAGTGGCGCTGGCTGGCAAACCTGAAACGGGATCAATTGCGCCGGCAGTCACCGCTCGAGTGGTGGCCGGGTCCAAAACGGTGCCGACGGGAATCAAGCGCCCCAGGGCATCAGCGCGCGCCGGCTTATTCGATTGCCCGGTGATGAGGTCCTGAAAGTCTGTGTAGCCGCTGGCACGCTCGGCATCGGTCGGAACTGTGCCGGTAAGAATGGTGCCCTGAACGCGCCGAAAGCCTTCATAGTCTCCGAAGAAGAAAACTTTGTTCCGGCCATCAAACACCTTCGGGATAATGACAGGGCCGCCGGCGGTAAATCCAAACTGATTCTGGCGCAGGGCGCCCTTGGGAACACCGCCCGCGTTTTCGAAGAAATCGGCGGCATCCAATTTGTCATTACGGAAGAACTCCCAGGCGGCGCCATGGAAGCTGTTGGTGCCGGACTTGATGGTGGCGTTGAGAACGGCGGCGCCGGAACGGCCGAACTCGGCGCTGAAGTTGGAAGTCTGAACCTTGAATTCCTGGATGGCGTCAACCGGAGGAAGCACGACGAAGTTGGTGCCATTGAGGAAGTCGACGGTGTCGGAATTGTTGTCGATGCCGTCGAGGAGGTAGTTGTTCTGCGCCGGGCGGTTGCCGTTGGCCGCGAAAGCGCCGGAAGCGGCATTGCCACGGGTGTCGGCCTGCGGGGTGTTAACACCCGCGGCCAGTTGCGCGAGGAAGGTAAAATTGCGGCCGTTCAACGGAAGGTTGTTCACGTCATGGGAGTCGACGACCTGGCCAACCGAGGCATTCTGGGTCTCTAGTACGGGAGTCGTCGAGGTAACTTCAACGATTTCGCTGACCTGGCCGGGCTTGAGGGCGATATCGATAACGACGTCAGCGCCGACGTTGACCTGAACCGATTTTTGCGTGACGGTTTGAAACCCCTGGTAGGTGGCTTTGACGCTATAGATGCCAATCTTGACCGGAGTGAACTTATAGCCGCCATCTGAGCTGGTGGTTGTGGTAAGAGCCGCGCTGGTGCCCTCGTTGGTGAGGGTGACGCTAGCGCCGGAAATCGGGGCACCTGAGGCGTCGGTGACGGTCCCCAGGACGGTACCGGTGTCCACCTGAGCATGCAGGGGACTACCGCACAACAGAACGATCACTCCGACACACAACGCCCAAGCGACGTGCCGGATCGACATTGAAACGGCCCTGCGTTCCATGAACTTTCCTCCTCGGCACCCACTTCACGTGCCGTCGTTCTTGCGACGCGCCTGGAATTGGCTGCAAGGCCAAGGGAGGCGAACGTCGCGTTCGTTATGTTGTATTAGCGGACAGAAGCCAGATTGATTGCATGATCCATCCCGCGGAACCCTGAAAAAGGCCTCACGGAGTTAACGGCATCTCGACGTAGAAACAAGTTAAAAGCACGGAATGGATGTAAACGCTTACCACCCGTCCCCGACAGAGCACCCAAAGCACTTAACCGCTTAACCCGGTGATATCAAGAGGCACTGCTCATTGTCAAGGATTTTCTTTTCCCCTATACTCCGCGCTGCTCGAGGTCTCCAACATTTATGGGCTTAACCATACGTGACGTAGCCAAAGAAGCAGGTGTATCAACGGCTACGGTTTCGAATGTTCTGAACAAAACCGGCAAAGTGGGGCAGCGCACGCACCTGCTGGTGCTGTCGGCGGTCAAGCGGCTTGGGTACGTGCCCGACGTCCATGCGCGGCACCTGGCATCGCGTGTGAGCCGCACGCTGGGGATTATCGTTTCGGATATCGAGAATCCGTTTTTCCCTGAAGTCATCAAGAGTTTTGAGACGCGGGCGCGGCATTTGGGTTACGACGCGATCTTGAGCGATACGAATTACGATCCGCGGAGGACCAAAGAGGCGGCGGATCGAATGATGGAACACAAGGTTCGCGGCGTGGCAATCATGACTTCGGAAATCAGCCTGCGGCTGATTCATGAACTGGCGCGCAGACGGATTGCTGTGACGTTTCTGGATTTGGCGCCGGTACAAGGATATGTAAGCAATCTGCGGATCGACTATTTTTCGGGAATCGAGCAGATCGTGAGGTACCTGCACAAGAACGGACACCAGCGAATCGCGTTCGTGGCCGGCCGGCCGGGGCTGAAGTCGAACGTAGCCCGGTTGCAGGCCTACGAAAAGTGCATGAACGCGGTGGGACTGGAATCCGGCCCGGTGTTGCACGGCGATTTGAGATTTGAAGGCGGATTGTCAGCGGGCTCGGCAATTGCGAAGTTGTCACCGCGGCCGTCGGCGGTGATTGCAGTAAACGATCTGACCGCAGTGGGGGTGATCAAGGGTTTGCTGAAAGCCGGCCTGCGGGTGCCGGACGATGTGTCCGTCACGGGATTCGACAAGACGCGACTCGCGGAATACAGCAATCCTTCGATCACGACGGTGGATATTCATCGCGACATGCTAGGAAAAATGGCCGCCGATGCGTTGCATGAATTGTCTTGCTCAAGCAACCCGCAAGGGCGGGAGTATCAGATTCCGGCGGAGTTGATTTTGGGAGAATCGTCGGGGCCCGCGCCTTCCCACCATTCCGACTGACACCTCATCTATATATATATTCGTTGCTCTCGCGGGCCTGACGACTGCGATTGGATGGCGTTTGCGCGGGTGCTAGCATGCGAGGATGCATGGGCGCGCGCGAAACGTGAGCCATGACCCTTGAAGACAAGGAAACATCGATCGTTTCACGCCGAACATTTCTGAGAAGGATGCGATGGGCGCCAGTGGCATTCTTGCCCGCGCCGTTTCATGCGTGGCCGTATGAGGTACCCTTCGTCGGCGCCGGCCATGGAAATATTCCCTTTCGCCTCGCTGATGTTCGCCTAACGCCGCACTATCCCGCCAAATCTCCGCTAGACGATGTCTTGCGCCTGCTTATGCCTGGCTCCGATAAATTTGTCACCGAGAAATATGCGTTCGAAATTGGTCTGGAGTTGCGCGAATGGAGCGTCGCTTTACGTAACGGCCTTCAGGCGAACGCCGCGGAAAAGTTTGTGGATCCGGCGCTGGAAGGCGCGCGGCTGAATGCGGCCAAGGATGTTGTCGTTCGCGCGGGATTTGGGCTGGAAGTGCTGCGCCGACGATTTTCAGAAGAGCTGGTCGGAGGCCGCGAGCAATTTGTCGCAGAAGTGAAAAACTATTTTTCGAGTTTTTCGAGTGTGGAGACGGCGGAATTTGAGATCGTTGGAATTGAAGAGGTGGCAACCTCGCCGCTGACGGTCAGAGCGCGAATCCGGTACGACATTGTCGGCACGCGTGCCGGTGCGGGACGTGAAGAGCGCATTGGCTATTGGCTCACGCACTGGAAGCAAGAGGGCGGCGGAAAGTGGCGGGCGCTGCGTTGGGAAGCGAGTGAGGAAACGATCACCCGAGTCGCAGGGCCGGCTTTCGTGGACGTGACTTCATATGCGCTTGGGAATACCGACTCTTACAGAGATCAAATGCTACGCGGCGTGGATCATTGGCGTACGGTGCTGGATGGGGCTTGCGGGATCGATGTTTACGGCAACAACGGCATAGCAGCGGGGGATTTCGACGGAGATGGTTTCGACGACCTGTATATTTGTCAGCCCGCTGGCTTGCCCAATCGCTTGTATCGAAACCGCGGCGACGGCACATTTGAGGATGTGACCCAGCGTGCGGAAGTAGGAGTGCTGGACGGCACAGCTTGTGCATTGTTCGCCGATTTTGAGAATAAGGGATTGCAAGATCTGCTGGTGGTGTGCGGAAGCGGCCCGTTGCTGTTTGTAAACGAGGGGAACGGAAAATTTGCACTAAAGCGCGACGCATTTCAATTCGCGAAAACACCGCAGGGGACGTTCACACACGCTGCACTGGCGGACTACGATCGCGATGGACGTCTGGATATTTACCTCTGCTTGTACAGCTACTACCTGGGGCTGGACCAATACCACTATCCGGCGCCGTATTTTGATGCGCGCAACGGGCCACCGAACTTCCTGCTACATAACAACGGGAAAGGAGGCTTCGAGGACCACACCGAGGCGGCGGGGCTGAACGTCGACAACGACCGGTACAGCTTCGCCTGCGCCTGGGGCGATTCTCAGGGCAACGGAGCGCCGGATCTTTATGTGGCAAACGATTTCGGACGAAGTAATTTGTATCGCAACAATGGAGATGGAACGTTCACATCGATATCGACTGCGGCCGGCGTGGAAGATCCCGGTGCGGGCATGAGCGCCTGCTGGCTGGATTTCGAGAATGACGGGAAGCAGGACATCTACGTTTCCAATATGTGGTCGGCCGCGGGCATTCGCGTTTCGCAGCAGAAGAATTTTCGAGAGAAGGATACGGGAGATATTCGAGCCTTGTACAGGCAGCACGCCATGGGAAATTCGCTGTACCGGAATCTGGGCGGCGGCAGGTTCAAGAATGTGGGCTCGCCGGCGGGGGTGGACGTCGGGCGATGGGCGTGGTCGTCGGATGCGTGGGATTTCGATCACGATGGCCTTGCGGATTTGTATGTCGCCAACGGATACATCTCAGCGCCAAGCAATGAGGACGGCGCGCGAGTTGATGCATCGAGTTTCTTCTGGCGGCAGGTGGTCGATAAGTCGCCGCAAAGTGCGAGCGCGTCGCCGTCTTACGAGCAGGGCTGGAACGCCATTAATGAACTGATCCGATCGGACACGACCTGGAATGGTTACGAAAGAAATTGTTTTTTTGCGAATAATGGCGATGGGACCTTTTCCGAGGCAGCCGGAGCGGTGGGGATGGATTTCCCCGACGATAGCCGGTCGTTCGCGCTTGCGGATATCGATCACGACGGCCGCCTGGAAGTGATTTTGAAAAATCGGAACGCGCCGCAACTGCGAGTCTTGTGCAATGCGATGACCGCGATTGGCGACTCGATTGCGTTCCGTTTGCGCGGGACAAAAAGCAATCGGGACGCGATCGGCGCAGCGGTAACGGTCGACGCAGGGGAAAGACGACAGACGAAATACCTACAGGCAGGATCGGGATTCCTTTCGCAGCACTCGAAAGAGATTTTCTTTGGACTCGGCAAGATCGCGAAACCTGTGCGCGCTACGGTCCGCTGGCCAAGCGGCTCCCAGCAATCCTTTACTGGGCTGATGCCCGGGAATCGAATCACGATCGAAGAGGGCGCTGACAAGTTTGAGGCCAAGCCTTTCGCTGCTAGAGCCGCTGCGGGGGAGCCTCCGCCGGCGGGCCGGGAGAGATCGAAAGTGCAGAGCACCGCTTCCGAGACATGGTTGATCGAACCACTGAGCGCACCGGAATTTTCATTGCCGGATTTGGGAGGAAGCTCCGTCAATTTGAAATCATTTCGCGGCGTGCCCGTGCTGCTGTACCTGTGGAACGCGGACTCCCCCGAATGCGCGGAACAGCTGCAAGCCTTCCAAAAGCGGCGGGCGTTGCTTGCGTCGACTGGGCTGCACATCGCGGCGATTCATATCGGTGAATCAGCGAACGCGGCTGCTCTAGCTACAGCGGCCAGCAATGAAAAGTTCTCTTTTCCGGTTCTTCAAGCGACCCAAGAGGTCGCGGGCGTTCTTAACATTACCTGCCGATATCTCTTTGACCGGCGGAGGGATCTGGGATTTCCGACATCGCTTCTGGTCGATGCCGGCGGTCAGATCGTGAAAGTGTATCAAGGGCCCGTCAATCCGCAACGGCTCGTGGAGGACGTGAAGCTGATTCCGCGCACCCCAGCAGAGCGCCTGAAAAAAGCGCTCCCTTTCGAAGGCAAGTTGTACGCCGACGTTTTTCGACGCAACGAATTCACTTACGGGGTCGCATTTTTTCAACGCGGTTATCTGGAGCAGGCGGCGTCGTCGTTCCGGCAAGTAATCGAGGCGAAACCGGATGAGCCCGAGGCCTACTACAACCTGGGAACCCTGTACTTGCGAAAAAACGATCTCACCGAAGCGCAGCGCTACCTGGAGCAAGCGGTAAAGTTGAGACCCGACCATGCCGAGGCATGGAACAATCTGGGAATGATCGCCGCGCAACAAGACCGATCGGAGCAGGCCATCGGTAGTTTCCGCCAATCGCTAAAGCTGAGGCCAGACTACGTAATCGCGCTGCTGAATCTAGGCAATTTTTATCGTCGCCAGGAAGCGTACGGGGAGGCCGAGAAGATGCTGAGGCGGGCGCTTGAGTTGGAGCCGGACAATCCGGAGGTCAATTACAGTGTGGGCATGCTGTCGGCGCGGGAAAATCAAATGGATCGTGCGACGCAGCATTTGCAGCGTGCCATCGACTTGCGCCCCGAGTATGCCGATGCGCTCAACAATCTCGGCGTGCTTTTCGTGCGGCAGCGTCGTTACTCGGAGGCGAAGGAGCGATTCGAGACGTGCATCCGAGTCGCGCCGAATTTCGATCAGGGGTATCTCAACCTCGCTCGCCTTTACGTACTGCTGAGCGACAAGCCAAAAGCAAGAGAAGTATTGCAGGCGCTGCTGCAAAAGCAGCCGGAGCATAAGATGGCTCAGCAAGCGCTGGAAATGCTAGATTAAAATTTCAGGTGGATTTGGAGCCGAGCAGAAAAGCCTTGGCGGAATGATGCTAGGAAAATCGTTCACATCAGATCATGAATGGAGCGGCGCGCGGCTGGTTCTGTTTTACGTGGCGGTGTTTACCATGCTGCTGGCTCCAGTGGCGGGTGCCCGGCGGCAGGCACCGGCTGCCGGGAACAAGCCTCGGCAATCGAGCAGCGCGCCGAAAGCCATAAAGAAGGACCCACGATTTGCGGAGATAGAATCGCTGCTACAACAGGGCGCCGTCGGTGAGGCAAAAAGAAAAGTACAGGAACAACTGGAAAGCGATCCGTCCAGCGTAGAAGCCTACAATCTGCTGGGCATCATCGATACGAGCCAGAAGGAATACGCGAACGCGCTCGAAGCGTTTCAACATGCGTTGCGGCTTGATTCGAAGTCGGCGCGAACGCACAACAACCTCGGGAATTTGTACGTTGCACAGGAAAAACTTGATGCGGCCGCAAAAGAATTTCGCACCGCATTGCGACTCGATCCCGCCAGCGGAGACGCGCACTATAACCTGGGATTGTTGCTGATGGCGAGGGGCTCCTCTGTCGAGGCCATCGGTCATTTTCAGCAGGTGCGTCCCATAAATCTGGCCACGCGCCTGAACCTCTTACGCGCGTACCTGCGCGCTGGGCGAACCACCGAAGGCCTGAAACTCGCGGCGGAGATTTCCGGGCAAAACAGCAACGATGTGGAGCTGCATTCGACGCTGGGAGCGCTTTTGGGATCGGAGAAGCAGTATCGCGCCGCGCAGCTTGAATTCGACAAAGCCAACGCGCTGCAACCGGAAAGTTTCGAGATCCTCTACAACCTGGGACAGGCTTATCTTCGCAGCCGCGACTACGCGAAGGCCGAATTGATTTTGAATCGCGCGCTGAAACTCAAACCCGACTCGGCGGAAACGCTTTATTTGCTGGCGCAAGTTTATGCCGACCAGGCCAAAGCTGTGGACGCGCTCGATCTGCTGGCACGCGCCCATAAGCTGGCACCGGAAAATACCGACGTAATCTTCCTGTTGGCGCGCGTGAGCATGTCTCAGAAATACTTCGAGGACGCTATCCCACTCCTGGAATCCGGGCTGAAGATTGCGCCGGCGCGCCCCGATTTGCACGCCGCATTGGGCGAGAGCTATTTCATGGCTGGCAAAACAGAGAAGGCCATTGAGGAATTCAAGACGCTGGTTGGATTGGATACATCGGCGCGCTCCTACGCATTTCTCGGTCTTTCCTACCGGCACTTGGGTCGGTTTGATGAAGCTCGAAAATACTTCCAGGAAGGATTGAAGAAAGACCCACGCAATGCATCCTGCCTGTTTAACATGGGCTTTATCGAAGAGCGGCAAGGGAACAACGCCGGGGCGGAGGAATTTTTTCAAAAAACCCTCAAGTCCAATCCGGATTTTGCCGATGCGCTGCTGGAATTGGCAAATCTGCGAATCGAGAACAAACGATTCGAAGAAGCAGCGCAGCTGCTGCGCCGATACGTCCGCGTGAGCCCGCAACCCGCATCCGGCTATTACAAATTGGCGATGGTCGAGCGCACCCTGCATCAAACCGAAGCTGCTCAGCGCGACCTGCAGGTATTCCAGACACTGTCGAAGGATATTTCGTCGGGGCCGCAGCCTTACCAGCATCTCTTCGACTATTTGAATAATCGGTCTACGCTCACGGCGCAAGATCGCACGCAGCTCGATCTGGCGCAACTGACCGAGCAAATCCAGAAGCACCCGGATCAACCCCAGGATCTTTACCTGCTGGCGGAAACTTACCTCAAGCTGGGACGGCGCGACGACGCGCTCAGGACGGTTGGGCAGCTGGATCAGTTGAGTGCCGGCGACTATCGAACGCAGACCGGCGTCGGCGTGCTCTTGGCGCGCTATCGTTTGTATGACCAGGCGATCCAGCACTTTCAGACGGCGCAGAAGGCCAATCCCGATTCCGACGATGTAAAATTCAATCTCGTCGACGCGTATTTCCGCAAAGGTTCGTATTCGCTGGCGTTGGAAATGGCCGGCCAGGTTTCCGAGAAGGGGCAGCAGGACGATGCGTTCCTGTCGCTGCTTGGTGACGTTTACGCGCACCTAGGCGACCACGCGCGGGCGGCGGAAATTTTCCGCAGCGCCATAGCCCGGAATCCTGACAACGATCAGTATTATCTTTCGCTGACACTGACGCAGCTCCGCCAGAATAACGTCAACGCTGCGGAGCAGACATTGCAGCAAGGACTGACTCGAATTCCCGGTTCGGGGAAAATTCTTTGGGGACTCGGAATCGTGTCGGTCCTCGAGGGCGACACCGGTCAAGCTGCGGCGCGATTCGAGCGCGCTGTGGATTTGTTGCCAGAGTGGCCGGGCAGCTATTCGACGCTTGGCGTCTTCTACTTCCAGACCGGTCAAATTACGAAAGCTCGTGAGGCGCTGAATCGGTTCAAAGGCAGCCATGCCGCGGGGTCGCTGGACGTGAGCCGCATCGAGGAGGCGCTGGCGCGGGCACCCGCTACGACCGGTTCTGAACCTGTGGCTATGTCTTCGATCGCAAAACAACAGTTCCTTCAACTGGCATTGTCGCTCGCGGACCGCACGTTGTGATGCGCTTGAAAGTTTCGTTCTGGTATCGCATCGCGCTCGCGTTCGGCGCGTTGGTGATAGCCGGTGCCAGCAGTACGATGTTGGGCCAGCAGTCGCGATCGGCAGCAACGACGGCGAAACAAGGGACGAAAAACACGCGGCAGGATGCACCAATCAAGGTGCAATACGTCGATGTGCGGCAAGCGGCGGGAATCACCTTCCAGCAAGATGCAACACAAACTGACGAAAAATACTATCTGGAGACCATGGGCACGGGAGTCGCTTGGCTCGACTACGATCAGGACGGCCTGATGGACTTGTTCTTCGTACAGTCGGCCGCTACGGACATCTACAAGCCACCGCACCCGCTACGCTGCGCGCTGTATCACAACAATGGTGATGGAACATTCACCGACGTCACAGAAAAAGCCGGTGTCGGCGGCCAGGGCCACTATGGTCAGGGCGTCGCGGTCGGTGATTTTGACAACGACGGCTACCCCGACATTTACGTCACCGGCTACCAGAGCGCTATCCTCTATCACAACAATGGCGACGGAACTTTCACCGATGTGACCGCGAAAGCCGGTGTTGCGGATGCCGGCGGATGGTCGACCAGCGCGGGCTGGTTCGACTACGACAAGGATGGCTGGCTCGATCTTCTGGTGACCAACTATATTGAATGGAGCCCGACGAACAATTTATGGTGCGGCGAAAAACGTCCCGGCTACCGTTCCTATTGCCATCCCGGAAATTACAAAGGGCAGAAAACGAAGCTGTATCACAACAATCATGACGGGACGTTCACCGACGTGAGCGAGAAATCCGGTGTTGGCAAGCCCGAATCGAAAGGCATGGGCGTGGTGCTGGCGGACTTTAACAACGATGGCTGGCCAGACATTGCCATCGCCAACGATACGTGGCCAAATTTCCTGTTCCTCAACAAGCATGACGGCACGTTTCAGGATGTGTCGCTGGTTTCCGGGCTGGCCGCCAGCGAAGACGGCCGCTACGAGGCAGGCATGGGCATCGACGCCGCGGACGTGGACGGTGACGGATGGCAGGACGTTTACGTAACGCATCTCGATTTCGAATTGAACCGCCTGTACCACAATTCTCAGAATGGAACGTTCGACGATTACACGTATAAGTCGGGCATCGGAAACAAGGCTATCCTGCTCAGCGGCGTTTCCATGAAATTTCTGGACTATGACAATGACGGGTGGCCGGACATCCTGCAGTTGAATGGCGCGATGCTGGATAACGTGCAGCTTTACCATGGGGAAGTTACTTACAAAGAGCCGCTGCTGATGTTTCGGAATCTGGGGAAGGGAATATTCGATAAGGTGTCGGACTCGCTGGGGCCGGACTTTGTGCGCCCAATCGCGGGGCGCGGCCTCGCGACAGGGGACTACGACAACGACGGGGATATCGACATCGCGACCAACAATCGCGGCGACTATCCTTCGCTTTTGCGCAACGACGGCGGCAATGCGAATCACTGGCTCGAGATTCTGCTGATCGGAACGAAGTCCAATCGTGACGGAATCGGCGCATCGCTAAAACTGACCGCCGAAGGCGTAACCCACGTGGAGCAAGCCAAGGGCGGGATGGGCTATATGTCGGCGAACGACCCTCGAATTCAGTTTGGTCTGGGAAAGCGGACGAAGATTGACGCGCTGGAAATCACGTGGCCCAGCGGCCAAGTGGACAAGCTAACGAATGTTCCTATCGACAAAATCATCGCGGTCAAGGAAGGCGTGGGCATCGTAGCTCGCTCGTTCCCCAAGATAGCGAGCAAATGAGCTCGCGACGGCGCTTCCTCGGGTCTTCACTGGTCGTTCTCGGCGGGTCATTGCTGGACGTGCTCACAACTCCACTTTGGCGATGGAATGGCGGTACCCGGTTGGAAGCGGCTACGATCCCGAATTCGCCAGGCGCGATTTCGCCCGTGACATTTGTGGACGTGGCGAAGGACGCCGGTGTGACCGCGCCGAATGTGTGGGGCGGCGTTGATCACAAACGCTACATCATCGAGGCGAAGGGCAGCGGCCTGGCGTTTTTCGACTTCGACCACGATGGTTGGCTAGATATTTATCTTACTAACGGCACGCGCCTGGATGCGAACTGGCAATCAGGCAAGGCACCGACTTCGCATTTGTACAAGAACAATCGTGATGGAACCTTTACCGACGTGACCGAAAAATCCGGCCTTGCGCGCACTGGCTGGCAGACCGGCGTCTGCGTCGGCGACTACGACAACGACGGCTGGGATGATTTGTTCTGCTGCTTCTGGGGACACAACATCCTATTCCACAACAATGGCGATGGAACTTTCAGCGACGTCACGCGCAAGGCGGGCGTCTATGACGAGAAAGTTCGTTGGGGAGCGGGCTGCACGTTTCTCGACTACGACCGCGACGGGCTTCTCGATCTTTTTATCTGTAATTACATCAAGCTTGATCCGGAGACAACGTCGCTCAAGACACAGGCGGAGGTTTGCCAGTGGAAAGGTATACCCACGATGTGCGGGCCGCGAGGCATGCCCGGCGACACCAATATCCTGTTCCATAACAACGGCGATGGCACGTTCACCGATGTTTCGGAGAAATCGGGAATTCTGAAACCCGGACCGCGCTATTCCATCACCGCGGTCTCTTTCGACTTCGATAACGACGGCTGGCCGGACATTTACGTCGCTGTCGATTCGCAACCGAGCATCCTGTTTAAGAACAATCACGACGGAACATTCAACGACGTGGCGGTCATCGCCGGAGTGGCCTACAGCGAAAACGGTCACGAACAGGCGGGCATGGGTGTGGGCGTTGCCGACTACGATTGCGACGGTTCGTTCGATATTTTCAAGACGAATTTTGCCGACGACACCTGCAACCTCTACCACAACAATGGTGACGGCACTTTCAGTGATGTCACATTCGCTTCCGGAATCGGCATCAATAATCAATACGTCGCGTGGGGCTGCGGTTTCATTGATTACGACAACGATGGCTGGGCCGACATCATGCAGATCAACGGGCACGTGTATCCGGAAATCAGCGGGCGCGAAACGGGGCAGACATTCAAAAACCCGCGGCTCGTCTACCACAATCTTGGTAACGGGCGATTCAAAGATGTTTCCGCGGAAATGGGGCCGGGAATTTCAGAGCGATTCTCGAGTCGCGGAGCGGCGTTCGGTGACTATGACAATGACGGCGACATCGACGCCGTAGTGCTGAACATGAATGATGCGCCGTCCTTGCTGCGAAACGACGGCGGCAACGCGCAGAATTGGATCAAGCTGAAACTAATCGGCACGAAGTGCAATCGCACAGCGATCGGCGCGCGCGTGCGCGTGCTTACCGGCAAGCACGTCCAAATGGACGAGGTGCACAGCGGTTCCAGCGTGATGTCACAGAGCGACCTGCGATTGCACTTCGGTGTAGGCAAACTGCAAACGATCGATGCAATCGAAGTGAAATGGCCTACCACCGGCAAGATCGAGCGCTTTGCGCAAGTAAAGGCGAATCAGATTCTCACCATTCGCGAGGGAAGTGGAATCGTCGATACCTCCAAGCCCAAACAGAAGTAGCCGCTACCGCAATCTCGTTTAATGTGGCGTGGAGTTGGGCGCCTCAGGTGTCTCGGACCGACCCTTGAAGATGATCGAGAACTGCTTCATTTCTTGACGTTGGCGCTCGGCGTTTGCGGATTCCGATTTGCGTGCCTGCTGATAGGCATCAAGTTCTTGTCGTGCTTTCGCGTCTTCGCCCGTCCGTTTGTAGGCCAGCCCTAGCCTGTAATGCGCATCACTGCAGCCGGGATCTACGGCTAACGCCCTCTTGTAGGACTCTATCGCCGCAGCTAAATCTCCGCGCCCAGCTCGCAAGATGCCTAGCTGCACGTAAGCATCGGTGAGCTTGGCGTCGAGCTTGATAGCCTTCTCCAATAGGCGTTCGGTTTCTGGCGACCCCATTTGATTTGGTAAATCGCGCGCGCTCTTCCACAGACTCATCGCATAGTAATAGTTGGCCTGCGCATTTTCCGGCTGCTCGCGAACAAAACGCGCGAAGCGTTCCTTGCTGCATGTAAGTGGCGCGGCGGAAGACTTTTCGATCTCGCCGAGGAAGAGATAAGGAGCGGGGTCAGCCGGCGTCAGGTCCGAGGCGGCGCACAAACGCCGTGCCGCTTCGTCATAGGATCCTGCTGCGTACAGCGCCACGCCGAGTCCGGCGAGCAATCTCGCCGAGCTCGGATGCGCGCTCGATCCCTTGGCGAAAACCTCGGCCGCGGGTTGCGCCGCTTTGTGTAACAGCAACTCGGCTCCCCACGCGAAATAATTTTGTTCACTCGGGTCCATGCGAGCCGCAAGCTCAAACTCCCGGACTGCTTCGAGCGAGTCGCCCAATCGCTCGTCCAGATCGCCGAGCAAGCGATGTCCGTCTGCGGTATCCGAGGCGGCCAGGCTCTTCCGCGCCTCTGCGCGGGCGCGTGCGAAATCTCCTTTCTCGCGATACTCAATGGCCAAATCGTAAGCGGCGTTCGGTGACGCGGGAATCGATTTTTCCGCGGCGCCACTGAGCGCCACGGTCTCTTTCGTTAACTCATCGCTGGTTCTCGCACGCGCGTCTGAGCCATGCAGCCCGGCGTTGGACCAGTCGGTCACTCCGGCGACGGTGAAGTTCGGCTCGTCGCTGAATTCGAAACCACCTGCTGTGGGTCCCGACGCCGAGGAGGAAGCAGGCGACGTCCGTGCAGACGAGAGCACTAGATCGCATCGCTTCGCATCGCCTAATTTCAATTGGGAAGCCTCGACGGCAGCATTGCCAACTCCGGGTTTGTCCGCTTCAATGCGATACGTTCCGTCTGTAGTCAGGATCACATGGAAACTTCCGTCAGCACTTGATTTGGTCTTGACGGGCCGCGCACCTCCCGCCGCGCTGACAAAGACGGTCGCGTCCGGAACGGCTTTCCCTGACTCATCCCGGATGTTGCCATCCAAGGTGATAACAGTTTGCGGAGACGGTGGAGCCCCTTGCGTGGGAACCGCAAGAGTCGAGAGAGGCGCTGAAGTGGGATACAGGGACAGGGCGATTGTGCACACCGCATGTCGCGCGATGCGCAAGCTGATGCCACGCGTTTGAAAGGGCTCCAACGCCCTAATCTTGCATCGCGCTGATCGAGAAACGCAACGAAACATATGGACGGAATGCTCGGGCGCCCGGATTTGAACCGGGGGCCTCCTGCGCCCAAGACAGGCTAACTATCTCCTGTAAGTCTCGCATTTTCAAGCATTCGATTGAAAACACAAACCTTAGTTTCGTGCGAGAGATGTGGCTGGATGCGGCTGGATGTATCGGTTTGATCGTAGGGTCACTACAAAAGTCACTACAGTTTTCGCGCCGAAAGGGAACTGCGAAACGTACATGTATGTACACTAAGGACAATAGGGGAGGGCCATGTTCGAACAAACCGAATCGCAAAAGACCGTAGCAGCCAACGATCTGAAGCACCTGGACGAATCCGAGCTTCTCGATGTGCTTGAGTGCGCTAGAAAAGTATCGAGCCGTGATCACGCGTTGCTGCTGGTCGCCTACACTCATGGATTGCGTAACCAGGAGGTTGCCAAGCTCCGTCTGACGGACCTGAATTGGAAGAGCCAGGAGATCACGATCCATCGGCTCAAGAGCAGTATGAACACGTGCAGCCGATCGTGAGGCATCGCGGGCGCCCCTGCGCTTTGCGAGATGACCGACCTACGGACTTGGCTCAAGGAGCGACGTCTTCGAAACGATCCGTCGGATTTCGTCTTCATCAGTAAGAAGGGCGGAGCGCTGGGCCAAAGGCAGATTAACCGGCTATTCGGTCACTATTGCGAGTTAGCCTCCAAGCGCGGATGGCTCGGGCCGATGCACCGATCGCGATTTCCGTCCGGCATGTTCACTGCTTGAAACACAGCAGGGGCACGTCACTGGCAGAGCGCGGCGTAAACCCCTACCGGATTAAGCTGATCCTGGGGCACAAATCATGGCAAGCACAGAGCGCTACCTACATGGCAGCCAGAAACAAGCTTGGGCCGAGGCGCAGCGATTTTGCACGGAGATCTTCTAGGAAGCGGCAAACGACGCCCGAATTTCATCGGGCAATGGTCCAACCGTTACACCAGCAAATCTACTTGATGCGGCGTTTACCAGGACGTGGGGTGCATCTGCGGATTGCCCCGTAGCCCTCAAAGTGTTAGCTTCGTGTAGGTGACCTATGGAATACTCTTGGCTCATCGAGAAGATTCTCACTGGCCTCGTCGTATTCGCGGCTGTAGTCTTCGCAGTCCTTCGGCTGGCGGGAGGATTGGCCGCTGTGGCCGGACTCGGCCAATTTCCAATGTCAATGATTCCTGTCCGTTTGCGACGCTTTCTGTTTGGCGAACAAATCGACCCCGCGCACAAACCGCACAACTGAATCAGGTCCCGAAAAGTGGCTAGCAGCGAATTTGTATCTCGAACACTTGTGGCTCCGCTATTTCACAATGCCGTTCACATCGCTATGAGTCCTGCGAGATTGCAATTCAACGCCTCAATGGACGTGCAGTCGCGTTTCCGGACAAGCGCCTTTTTGGGCCGAAAATCTACTTGTCCGATTACCGCGTTAGATCAGGAGTTGTCCGTTAATCAGGAGTTGTCCGTCGCAGGCTCCACAGTCCGCGCACCGAGAGGATGACGGAGCTGAGCGCGGTCACGCCGAGCGCGATGATCGTCCAGATGAAGAAGAAGGCTCCGCTGGACTTGGCGATTTCGCCGCCGACACCCTTCCCGGTCATGTGGAGGACGGGGACGACCAACCCAAGGAGAGACCCGAGGAGTATTATGACGTACCCCGATCGCCGTCCGGCGAGCACTAACGCTCCGTAAAGCCAAACGACAAAGATGGGCACTGCAGTTAGGTTTGAGACTCCTCCCTTTTCGAACCCGCGGACGATGTCGTCGGTCAGGTGAAACGTCATGAAGAGGATCGAGAGCAGAGACGTGATGGTTAGCAAGAGGTTTTGCTTCATTTGGCTATTCTCCGTGTCAAACCGTACGGAGCTAGGCGACTAGTTCCGGGTTGCCGACGGCCCGCTCCGAACTAACTGCTGGCTTCAACGCTGACCAAGTCCACGCCTGCCAGATGATGACCGAGGTGCATACAGTTTCGATCGTTGCGAAGAACACGTACGCTGGATAAACGGGATCCCGAAAGTCACCGTTGGTCAGAGGCAGAACGAAGGTCAGGAAACCCTTTACAAGGGTCATAATGCCACCCGCGATGATATTCGCCAGCCGGTTCGCTCTAAACGGAAGCAGTCGACACGTCAGGGAGAACAGAGGTCGATTACCAGATAGCAGCACCTACTGAATTAAGAACACCCAACTTGCACCGGGCGACAATCGCTCAACAAAGAGTGCGGATGGAAGGGTGGCGACAGAGGCGGCTTGGCTCAATGGGAATAATTTGGAAAAAGAAGAAA
>Ga0157378_10000080_pt1 | contig 88903 bp, 74 predicted proteins | sample M65metaG_FD_115309 | JGI IMG/M metagenome (GOLD analysis project Ga0157378, IMG submission 115309) | Miscanthus rhizosphere microbial communities from Kellogg Biological Station, Michigan, USA - M6-5 metaG | ecosystem: Host-associated > Plants > Roots > Rhizosphere > Soil | place: USA: Michigan...
CCGGCTACAGTAAAGACAGCTTTGGGGGATGTGTACCAACGGAGACTAGGCATGAAGCAGACAGCTATAAGCAGCATCTCACCATTCTTTATCGTGCGAGACGTCCGGGCGGCACTTTCGTTTTATTGCAAGATGCTTGGTTTTGACATCGTCCATCAAGAGCCGGATCGCGAACCTTTTTTTGCGATTGTGCAGCGCGATGGGGCGATGATCCTCTTCAAGAGCGTTGGTGTGGAACCGCTCCCCAACTGCAAGCGCGACGCGGCAGCCCGATGGGACGCGTACGCCTCCATACCCGATCCCGATGCCCTGGCGGCCGAACTAACGTCGCGCGGTGTCACCTTTTCCAAACCTCTTCAAGATACCCACGACGGTCTGCGCGGCTTCGAACTCGAAGACGCTGACGGCCATGTCTTGTTTTTCGGCCGTCCTCGTTAACACCGATAAATTTTGAGACGCAGCTTACGAGACACACCCCTGCGCCAAAATTGGCGTAGGGAGGTAAGCAAAACAGGAAGGAAAAACTTAGGAACGGCCTGCGGCAGCCGCGGCCGCCTTTTCTGCCTTCTTCGCGGCCTTGGCGGCCGTAGAAGCCTTGCGCCGGCGCTTGGTCTTGGGCGGCGTGGCAGGAGCTTCGCCGATCAGTTCGGCGGTCATGATGCTGGTAACGAACAGCTTCGGCCCATGATCGTCGAAATCAACCGCGGTACGCTCCTGATCGGATGAGGTGACCACACCCAGTCCGTAAACTTCATGCTTGATGGTTTGACCTTCTTGCATTGATTGCACGATGTCCTCCTGGACGACTCACTCACGCTGGGAGAAACTCTTTCGTATTCGAACGTTCGATCGAGGGTCCCGGTGCGGACCGGGACTCCCCAGATCAACAGACTAGAGACTGGTTACGTTCTCAGCCTGAAGGCCCTTGGGGCCTTTCTTCACTTCAAACTCCACCGCTTGTCCTTCATTGAGGGACTTGTAGCCGTCCATCATGATCGCGGAGAAGTGAACGAAAACATCCTCTCCTGTTTGACGCTGGATGAAGCCGTAGCCCTTCGATGCATTAAACCATTTCACTGTTCCTTGTTCCTTCACTGCCACTACCTCTCATGACGGCGCGACCGCTGCCGACCGACCACGTGGTGACCGAGAGACGATCAACGCTTGGAATTGCTTTGCTTCTCTTGATCCGTTCTTGGAGACCCCAAAATCCCCTGCCCCAAGCGCCGTGACACCCTCAGCCCACAAAAAAAGCTGCAAGGTGATGCCTTGCAGCGCCTTTTGCATGAGCCAAAAGGTAGTACAAGAGCAACAAACGCTGAAACCATATTAGCACAAAAATAGGGCTTTGTCCACGCTGGCGCGGAGGCATCTTGAAGGCCCATAATGTATGTAAATGACAGAAAATAGGTCAGTTACTATTGTAGGAGTGGGCTGTGGATTTCCCAGCTGCCCTATTCCAGCGCTTCCGGCTGGAGGCTCGCTTCGCCCTCTCCGGTGGTCTTTTTTGACCAGTACTTCCGTACCCAGGCCTCCCAGCTCTTTCCGGCGGCGGGATCCCGACCTGAGAAGGCCAGTGCCGCGATTTCGGCATACGAAAGCTTCACTCGCTGATTGGAGTCTTTCGGCAACAGCCGCACGAAGGAGGCCTCCAGCGTGGCGCCGGTGACTCGATCGAAGATGTACCCTTCCAGTTTGCTGCCATCCTTGCGTGTAATAGTTACGTCGCCACGGTAATCAAAAGCCTTCTCCAGCGCCATGCGAATTTCTTCGTGGCTGGCCAGAGTTGGCACCCACCCTTCGACGCTTTCGCGCCGCGTCCCAGGCGCAACTTCCAGTTTTTCCGGGTCAAGCGCCGCGTTGGGGGCCGTCGCGCGAGGCGTATGGGTCGGAGCGCTCACGCCCGCGTCTCCTCTAGCGGAGCGTTTTGCGTATTGATTTGCACCAGCGGATTAAACGCGTGCACCGGTTTCACCGGCTCGTTGAGCATCTCCAATGCGCTCGCGTCTTTGTAACTTCCCGCAAACGTCGCCTTGGCCGTTTCCCAGATCCCGCGCAATCCGCTGAATGTGTAGTCAACCGCGGACGCCTCGTACCCGCTGTGCACCATACAGTTCGCGCACTTCGGATTTCCCTATTCGTTACCATAATTTTGCCACTCCACCGAGTCCAGAAGCTCCTGAAACGAATCCGCATAGCCGTCCTGCAGCAAATAGCACGGCTTCTGCCAACCGAAAATGTTATAGGTCGGCATTCCCCACGGCGTGCAGGCGTAATTCCGCTTGCCCATCAGAAATTCCAGGAACAACACCGACTGATTGAACTTCCAGCTCTTCTTCCGGTTCGACAAAATCGCGCGGAACAATCGCCGGGTCCGCGCCCGGCCCAGAAAGTGCTTCTGATCCGGTGCCTTTTCATACGAATAGCCGGGTGAGAGCATCATGCCCTCCACGCCCAGATCCATCATTTCGTCGAAAAACGTTCGAACGCTCTTCGGGTCCGCCCCGTCGAACAAAGTCGTGTTCGTCGTGACCCGGAACCCGCGCTTCACCGCCTCGCGAATTCCCTCTGTCGCGGCCTCGTACCCACCTTCGCGGCACACCGAAAAATCGTGATGTTCTTGCTGCCCGTCCATATGCACCGAGAAAGTCAGATATTTGCTCGGCTTGAACAGATCGAGCTTCTCTTTCAGCAGCAAAGCGTTGGTGCACAAGTAGATGTACTTCTTCCGCGCAACCAGCCCCTCCACGATCTTGTCAATCTGCGAGTGCATCAGCGGCTCGCCGCCCGGAATCGACACCATCGGCGTCCCGCACTCGTCCACCGCCTTAAAACACTCTTCGGGGCTCAGTTCTTTCTTGAGGATATGCGGCGGATACTGAATCTTCCCGCAACCTGCACAAGCCAGGTTGCACCGGAACAACGGCTCCAACATCAACACAAACGGATACCGCTTCCGTCCCGCCAATTTCTGCTTCAGTAAGTACGTAGCAACCGTCCATGCTTGTGAGACAGGTACAGGCATAATCCCGATCAAATCCTTCCAGGCAATGAAACTCCGCTAAATCTCAAACATCCATTGTACCCAACAACTTCCCAATTCCTAACGCAACTTTAGCTCGGTGACCACGCATGTGCTTGATACGTAGGGGCACAAAGCCGCAAATTGTCACTTGTCGCGGTTTGCGATAATCCTGTAGGTAAATCTCGAGGGGCAGAAATTGACCCGCCGAAACCATCCAATCGAAGCAGATCGGGACCTGCGGGTACGGCAATTCAAGGCGAAGCAGAGGGGAGAGCATTCAGGTGACGGAAAACACCACTTACATCATTCGCGGTGGGCTTCCAGGCAGGGAACGCCTGCGAATTCTGTCACGCGTCATGCGGCCAACTACCCTTGCTCTGCTTCAACGCGCGGGAGTCCGTTCAGGGATGACCTGCCTCGACGTGGGCTGCGGGAATGGCGACGTGACCTTCGACATGGCTCGCATCGTGGGCTCTATTGGGAGGGCCGGTCGGAACAGATATTGATCAGGCGAAAATCACGCTTGCTCAGCAACAGGCCGAAGGCGAGGGTCTAAGTAACGTCGAATTCAGGGTAGCTGATAGCCCGAAGACCGAAAAACCCGCCGAGTTCGATCTGGTGCATGCTCGATTCATTCTCAGCCACCTTGCCAATCCACTTCAGGCTTTGATGCGAATGCGGCAAGCGCTACGCCCCGGCGGCAAGATTGTCGTCGCAGACGTCGACTTTCGAGGATACTTCTGCTACCCGGACTGTCCAGCTCTGTGGCGGCACGTTGCGCTCTATACCGAGGCGGCGCGGCGAAAAGGCGCGGATGCGAATATCGGGCCACGGCTTCCCGCTTTGCTGGTCGAAGCAGGGTTTGAGAATGTCCAAATTAACGTGGTCCAGCTCGCCGAAACCACAGGCGAAGTCAAGGTCGTCACGGCTCTCACCATGGAGAATATTGCCGAGACCGTGGTGAAAGAGGGGCTCGCATCAGCCAGCGAAGTGGATCAACTCGTGCGTGAGCTGTACGCATTCGCACACGATCCGACAACTCTCCTCAGTTCGCCGCGCATTGTCGAAGCCTGGGCCTGTGCGCCGCCGACGAGTTAAAGGTGCTCCGCCATCGAGCGTTCCCGCCCTTGGAACCAATCCTGCTCATATCAGACCTAGGTTCTGATTTTTCGTTCGCTGCGAATTACGAGGCCAGCAACGGCACTCCACAAGGCGTAAAATTCGGACGGTTCCGCGTTTCAGGCGCGATCGTTCGCTCCCAACGTGCCCCGACCCAACCTCAACTCGCTCTTCGACGACTTCGCGCGCTACGCAAGCCACGTCGCGGTTGTCCAGCGCCGCGGCTATAGGCGCGAATCCTGGACCTATGCGAAGCTACGCTCCGTCGCTGTCGCAAGCGCTCACGAGCTGCGCCAAAGGGGCATACGCACCGGTGATCGCGTTCTGCTCTGGGGACCCAACAGCGCCGAGTGGATGGCCTCCTTCTGGGCCTGCCTGCTGCTCGGTGCCGTAGCCGTCCCATTGGACGATGCCGCCACTCCCGACTTCGTCTCTCGCGTTGCACGTGAAACGTCCGCCCGCATCGCCTTCACCACCCGCGGCAAGCTACCGCTGCATTCTTCCGTCACCATACTCCACCTGGAAGATCTGCCCGACGCGGCGAGGCGCGCATCGCCTTCAAGTAGCACAGGCACTCTTGCCTGTGCCCCCATCAACCACACCAAGCGAGCCACTATGAGCAATCCGCGATCGCTGGGCGTGGGATCGCCTGATCCACCGCAAGAATCTCTCGCTTACCAACCCATCACCCGCAACCACATCGCGCAGATCCTCTTCACCTCCGGCACCACAGCCGAACCTCGCGGCGTCGTCCTCACCCACGGAAATTTCCTCGCCAATCTCGAGCCTCTCGAGCGCGGCATCGATCCCTATCGCAAGTACGAAAAATGGTTCCATCCGCTTCGCTTCGTCTCTCTTGTTCCGCTGAGCCATGTCTTCGGCCAATTCATGGCCCTCTTCGTTCCACCATTGCTCGGCGCCACCGTCGTCTTCGAAAACTCCGCCAACCCCACTGAAATCACTCGTACCATTAAGCGCGAACGCGCCACCGCCCTCATCGCCGTTCCCCGCATGCTTGATTCCCTCAGCGCAAACCTCCAACGCGAATTTCAGCCCGCCAACAGCACAACGTCACCACACCGCGAACCGAGCCAAGCGCAACATCTTGGGTGGCCTACCATTCGCGCCTCGGCCTCTAGCGAAGGGTGGGTCGCTCCGCCAGTACAACCCGATCGCGAAGTCTCTGCTCACGCTGCCGATACCACCCCAATCACGCAAGCCGCTCAAGTCTCCGAATCCCAACCCAAATCCTGGCTCCAAGAAACCTTCCTCGCCGCCGAAAACAAGAAATTCCTCCGTCGCGCCTGGCTCTTCCGCCGCATCCACCGCCGCTTCGGCTGGAAGTTCTGGGCTTTCATCTCCGGCGGTGCCGCGCTGTCTCCCGACACCGAAGAATTCTTCAAGCGCATCGGCTACGCCGTAGTCCAGGGTTACGGCATGACCGAAACCGCCTCCCTCATCAGCCTCAACCATCCTTTCCGCGCTACGCAAGGCTCCATCGGCAAAGTCCTCCCCGGCCGCGAATTTAAACTCGCCGAAGACGGCGAAATCCTCGTCCGCGGCGAAAATGTCTCCGCAGGGTACTGGCAGTCCGGCAAGCTGCAACCCTCCGCCGACTCGGAATGGCTGTACACCGGCGACATCGGCGAACTCGACTCTGAAGGCAACCTCCGTTTCCGCGGCCGCAAGAAAAACGTCATTGTCACTGCCGCTGGCCTCAATGTTTATCCCGAGGACCTCGAAGGAGCCCTGCGCCGTCAGCCTCAAGTCCGCGACGCCGTTGTCATCCCCATCGATCACGCAGGCAACGCCGAGCCCTGTGCCGTCCTTCTGACGAATGAATCCAGCGAACTCGCCGCCCAGCGCGCCATCGAAACCGCGAATCGCTCCCTCGCCGAGTATCAGCGCATCCGCATCTGGCTGATCTGGCCCGAACCCGACTTCCCGCGCACGCCCACGGAAAAGCCGCGCTTGGCCTCAATCACCGCCCGCGCTATAGAGATGTTGAGCGGCAAGCAAGGCTCGACCACGCTCCCCAGTGCCACCTCCCCCAGCTTGCAGGATCTGATCAGTCGATTCACCACCTGCAACGCGGGAAGCCCCAGCCATCTCGAACAAAATCTGAATCTCACTTCACTCGATCGCGTCGAACTCTTGAGCGCTCTCGAACAGCGCTACCAGGTCGAGCTCAGTGAGACCTCCTTCGCCGAAGCCAAAACTGTCTCCGACATCGAAACCCTGCTGCGTCAGGCAAACGTGCCCCAGCAGGACACCCCCGTAGGGGCACGGCACGGCAGTGCCCGTCTGTCTCCCTCGCAACATCTCGAGGTCCCCGCAGGTCCCGCAGGCACCCCTGTCGTGTGTTCTTCCCCCCGCCGCTTCGCCTACGCTTATCCGCGCTGGGCGCAGCGCGCACCGGTCCGCTGGCTGCGGCTTGCGGCGTACTACGCGCTGGTGTGGCCGGCGACGCAAGTTCTCGGCCACCCGAAAATCTTCGGCCGCGAAAATCTGCGCGACGCACGAGGACCATTCCTTATCGTCTCCAATCACATCACCCGTCGCGCCGACATCGGCCTCATCCTCGCCGCGCTCCCCACGCGCTATCGTCACCATCTCGCTACCGCCATGGGCGGCGAAACCCTCCGTGAAATGCGCCGCCCGCCACAAAATTGGTTCTTCGCCAAACGCTGGGCCTACCAACTCGGCTACTGGCTCGTCACCGCCCTCTTCAACGTCTTCCCGCTCCCGCAATTCTCCGGCTTCCGCGAAAGCTTTCGCTTCGCCGCTGAATCCATCGACCGCGGCTACAGCGTCCTGGTCTTCCCCGAAGGCCAAGTCAACAATTCCGAGACCGGCGAAATGGCCAGATTCCAGTCCGGCATCGGCCTCCTCTCCCAAAATCTGCGAATCCCCATCGTCCCCATGCGCCTCGACGGCGTCTGGCAAATGAAACGCGAACACCGCCGCCTCGCGCATCTGGGCGAACTTATTGTCCGCATTGGGCGCCCTGTCAGCTTTCCGCCAGACACCCCGCCCGAACAGATAACCACCGAGCTGGAATTTGCCGTGCGCAGCCTATAGGCCTGGCCAACATAATAGGTACTAGTGAAGTCCTATTAACCGATGAGGAGATCTAATGGTAAGATAAAGCTTGCGGACTCTTCGGCACACCCGAAACTCGACCCTATGGGGCGCCTTCTCGGCTTCTTCCCACTTGTGGTCGACCGCGCATGCACAAGAGGCACGCTCTTTTGCACCGAAGTTTTCGATAAAATAATAAATATCAATAACTTACGCACTTTTTGTCCTGAAACGACCGGGGTGGGGGTGCCCTTCACTTACCCACTCGTCTCCGAATTGGGCCGGAACCGGACCCCGGTTTTGAATCTATGGCAAAATACAGGTTTGCGGATGTAACGATTTTATGGCCCAACGTACAACCCTCGTAGCCGATCGCCCCACCAAGTCTGCCAAGGCGACTGCAAAAAAGGCCGGCCAGAACGGTGAAGACCGCGAGCGCATCTTCGAATCCTTCCGCCGCTGGGGATATCTCCAGGCTGACCTCGACCCCCTCGGCCTGCTCAAGCCCCTCAAATATGCCGAGCTCGACGACCTGACTGGCTCCGGCGCCGACGAAGCTCGCGAAATCTACTGCGGCACTATCGGCGCCGAGTTCATGCACTTGCCTGAGCCCGAGCGGCGCCAGTGGATCGCCGAGCGCCTCGAAAGCAAAGCGCCCGACCTCGACCAGAATAAAATTCTCGAGCGACTCGTGCGTGCCGATCTATTTGAACAGGTTCTGCAGGCGCGCTATCTGGGCACCAAACGCTTTTCGCTCGAAGGGGTCACCGCGCTGATTCCGCTGCTCGATTCCATCCTCAACACCGCTGGCCAATCCGGCGCCATCGATTCCGTGATCGCCATGAGCCATCGCGGCCGCCTTAACGTGATGGTCCACGCTGCTTGCAAACCGCCTCACGAAGTCGTTTCCGGCTTCGAGGATGTCGATCCGCGCAGCGTCCTCGGCGCGGGTGATGTGAAGTATCACGTCGGCGCCACTGGCACCTACGTCACCACCGGCGGGCAGTCGATCAACATTCATATCGTCTCCAATCCCAGCCACCTGGAAGCCGTCGACCCCGTCGCCATGGGCCGCGCGCGCGCCAAGCAAACCCGCCACGGCGCCGATGGACCGATCGTCGATCGCTCCCGTGAATCGCTAAACAAAGTCTGGACCATCGTCATGCACGGCGACGCCGCTTTCGCCGGCCAGGGCATCTGGGCGGAAACGCTGAATCTCGCCGACCTCAAGGCCTACACTGTAGGCGGCACGGTCCACATCGTTGTCAACAATTTGATCGGCTTCACCACTCCTCCGGTGCAGGAGCATTCCGCGCGCTTCGCTTCGGACATCGCCAAGCGCCAAAGCGTCCCGATCTTTCACGTCAACGCCGAAGATCCCGACGCAGTCGTTCGCGTCGGCCACCTCGCCGCGGAATATCGCGCCAAATTCGGCAGCGACGTGGTCGTCGATATCATCGGCTACCGGCGTCACGGCCACAGCGAAGTCGACGACCCCACCATTACCCAGCCGCTGACCTACGACCGCATCAAGAATCATCCGCCGCTCTGGAAAACTTACGCCGAGCACACCGAAATCGACGCCAGCGCCATTAGCGAAGCGGTCCGCAAAGAGTATGAAGAAGAGCAGACCAAAGCGAAGAATCTGAAGAAGCAGCCGCACCTGCGCCATCTGCCGGGCTACTGGGATCCTTACATTCACGGAAAGTACGATCCCCAATACGAAGTAGACACCGGACTCTCGCGCGAAAAGCTGGCCGGGCTCACCGACGGAATCGTGCGTGTGCCCGACGGTTTTCATCTCCATCCGAAGCTCGCGAAACTCCTCGAGCAGCGCGCGGAAATGGGCCACGGCAAGCGCGCCATCGATTACGGCTTTGCCGAAGCGCTGGCGCTCGGCTCTCTGGTGTTGGAAGGCACGCCGATTCGCTTGACCGGACAGGATTCTCAGCGCGGCACGTTCAACCAGCTCCACGCGGTGCTGATCGACACCGAGACCGAGCACAACTATCTGACGCTTTCGCACCTGTCGCGCCAGCAGGCCTTCTGCGAAATCCATAACTCGCCGCTGTCCGAAGCCGCCTGCGTGGGATTCGAGTACGGCTTCAGCCGCGACTACCCCGAAGCGCTCGTGATGTGGGAAGCGCAGTTCGGCGACTTCGTGAACGGCGCGCAGGTGATCATCGATCAGTTCATCAGCGCCAGCGAAGACAAATGGAATCTCCCGACCGGCCTGGTGCTGCTGCTCCCGCACGGTCACGAAGGCCAGGGCCCCGAGCACTCCAGCGCTCGCATCGAACGATTCTTGCAACTCGCCGCTGAAGACAATCTCCAGATTTGCCAGCCCTCTAATGCCGCGCAGTATTTCCACATGCTGCGCCGGCAGGCGCGCCGTCAGTGGCGCAAGCCGCTGATCGTCTTCACGCCCAAGAGCATGCTGCGCCATCCAGAAGCCAGTTCCGGTATCGAAGCGCTGACCGCGCCGCGCTTTCTTCCGCTCGTCCCCGATAGTGAAGTTCAGGATGCATCGCGCATCTTGATCGCCAGCGGCAAAGTCGGCCACGACTTGCGCGCCGAGCGTCGCAAGCGCAAAGACACCAGCACCGCGATTTTCTTCCTCGATCAGCTTTATCCGCTGCCGCGCCCGGAAATCACCGCCGCGATCGAAGCGCATCCCAACGCGCGCGAAATCATCTGGGTCCAGGAAGAACCCGCCAACATGGGCGCGCTCTCCTACGTGTTGCCTCGCCTCCAGCGCCTCGCCCAGGAAAAAGGTCTCAAAGTCCGTTCGGTGAAGCGTTCCGCGAGCGCCAGCCCCGCAACAGGCTCCGCAAAAGCCCACGAACTAGAACAGAAAACGCTAATAAGCCTGGCCTTCACCACCACCGCCGCGACAACAAAATAACTGCGCGTAGTTCGTTCCTACTCGAAACAATCCGGCAGCGCCTCCATACTTTCTCCGCTCCCCTCAGCGTCCTCTGCGTTACGCGTTTCTCCCGCCCCACCCGCAATGCCCAAACCATCCGCATCTCCCCATCGTCAATAAAGGGAACTCCGTGCCACGCAACTTCGTACTGCTATGAGGTGGTGCCCAAGAGGTCCGCCCTATGTCCAACCTGATCAGCAATATCCGCTATGCGCTTCGCCAGTTTCGCCTGGCCCCCATCTTTACCATCGCCGCCATTCTGACTCTGGCCCTCGGGATTGGTGGAACCACCGCGATCTTCACGCTGATCCACGCCATCATGCTGCGCTCGCTGCCGGTATCCGATCCTTCACGCCTTTACCGCGTCGGCACTGGCGACAACTGCTGCATCCAAGGCGGTCCCCAGGACGAATGGGGCATGTTCTCCTATCCGCTGGTAGAGCGCCTCGCCAAGGAAATGCCCGAATTCGAGGAGTTCACTGCCTTCCAGGCCGGGCGGTGGCGGGTGAGCGTTCGCCGCCAAGGTGTGGAATCCGCAGCCCGCCCGCTCCGCTCGGAATATGTCACCGGCCACTACTTTTCGACGCTGGGTGTCGGCGCTTTCGGCGGTCGCGTCTTCACTCCTGAAGACGACACGCCTTCCGCACCGCCGGTCGCGGTACTCAGTCATCGCGCCTGGGAGACCACCTATGGCGGCGACACGTCCATTGTGGGCTCGACATTTATCATCGAGGGGCACCCCTTCACGATCGTTGGCGTGGCGCCACCGGGATTCTTCGGCGAAATGCTGGAGAGCGATCCGCCGGACATCTGGCTCCCGTTGCAGCAGAACATCACGCTTGCGGGCGAGTCCTCGCTATTGCATCAACCGATCTCCGCCTGGTTGCGCATTATTGGTCGCCTGAAGCCGGGCGCCACCACCGCTGGCATGACCCCGCGCCTCACCGGCGTCCTCCGCCAGTGGCTGGAACATGACTCCGGCTATCCGCCGAACTGGATGGCCGACGTGGTTCGCCTTCTGCCCAAGCAAACACTCACCGTCATCCCCGCGGGTTCCGGCGTCACCATGATGAAAGAAGAGTACGGCCGCTCGCTGACGATCCTGCTCTCCGTCTGCGGACTTGTTCTGCTGATTGCCTGCGCCAACGTCGCTAACTTGCAGCTCGCGCGTTCGGTCGCTCGCCGCGGGCAAACGGCTGTGCGCCTCGCTATCGGCGCCACGCCCCGCCAGATCATTTCCGAAGCCCTCACCGAAAGCATTTTGCTGGCAATCTTCGGTGGAATCGCCGGCTTGCTGGTTGCCGTGGCGTCGGCAAAACTTCTCCTCTCGCTCACGTTCCACAGCTCCCATTTCCTGCCCATCCGCACCGCGCCGTCGCTGGAAGTCCTGGCCTTTGCTTTTGCGCTTTCCCTGGCAACCGGTGTCATCTTCGGCATCGCGCCTGCCTGGTTCGCCACGCGCACCGATCCCGCCGACGCCCTCCGCGGCACGGGGCGCGGCAATGTGGATCGCTCCACCTTCGCGCGCAAAGCCTTACTGGTGGTCCAGGCCACACTCTCGGTGGTCCTGGTCGCCGGCGCCACCATGCTCGGCCGCAGCCTCAACAAACTCGAGAATCAGGATTTCGGATTCCAGATCAAAGACCGCGTCGAAGTTTCCGTGAATAATCCGCCGGCCAGCTACACCGTCCCGCAGCTTCAGGCCTTGTATCGCCTTCTGGAAGAGCGCCTCAGAGCTATTCCGGGCGTTCAGGCCGCCGACATCGCTCTCTACAATCCGCTCACCGACAACTGGGGCGAGCTCATCATGGTCGAGGGCCATCCTCCTGGAAAAATGAGCGAAGATTCCGGCGCGTCCTGGGATCGCGTCAGCGCGAACTACTTGCAGGATCTCGGCGTGGGCCTGGTGAAGGGGCGCTACTTCTCGCTTGCCGATAGCGATACCACCGAAAACGTCGCCGTCGTCAATGAAGCCTTCGTCAAACGCTTTTTCAAGGGTAACGAGGATCCCATCGACCAGCATTTCGGTCTCGATCTCCCCGAATACGCCAAGACTTTCCGTATCGTCGGCGTCGTAAAAGATGCCAAGTTCGCTGGCTACGCTCTGAGCAAGCCGGCGCGCCCGATGTTCTATGTGCCCATGGCGCAAACCGTAACCTCCTACAAAGAGCCGATCATGCGCATGATCGATGCCCGCTCCCACTTTATGAGTGGCATTCTGCTGGTCAGCAGTCTTTCACCCGGCGCACTGGAGCCCTTGCTTACGCGCACCTTCGCTGACGTCGATCCCAACCTCACCATGGTCAGCGTCCGCACCATGCAGCAGCAGGTCAACTCCTCTTTCGATCAGGAACGCGCCACCGCCAGCCTCGCCGGCGTTTTCGGCATCGTCGCACTTGTCCTCGCCGCCATCGGCCTCTACGGCGTCACCGCCTATAGCGTCGCCCAGCGCACCAATGAAATCGGCATCCGCATGGCTCTGGGCGCCGATCGCAATCGCGTTATGCAGCTCGTCCTGCGCGGCGCCTTCACCCGCGTCCTCGTCGGCCTGATCCTCGGGCTGCCGCTGGCCGTAGGTGCGGGCAAGCTCATCGCCGCGCAACTCTACGGTGTCTCCAGCTGGGACCCAGTTGCGCTCTCCGTTGCCACGGCAGCCCTGGCGATCTGCTCCTTCATCGCCGCCCTGATCCCGGCCAACCGCGCCGCGTCGATCTCTCCCATGAACGCCTTGCGCATCGAGTAGCAACAGCTCGCGCACCAAGTGCTGGCGGCGCGCAGCAGGCGCTCAGGCTATACTTTCTCCGCTCCACGCAGGTCTTGAACGGTCGTGGCGGAGGTAGCCCTGAAGCGTCAGCGCGAGTTCTGGTTTCACAAATGTTGGTTCGTGCTTTCTCTATTGGTTGCGCTTCTTCCGCCACAGAGCGTTGCGCAAACCTCGATGGCTGGCCATGCCATGGGCACTCTGGACGAAACGCCGCCCGACAAATACCCTGCGCCTGAAAAGCTGGCCGGCATCGGCAACGTCCATATCAAAATCACTGCGAAGCCCGAAGCGCAGATGTGGTTCGACCAGGGCCTCAACCTCTTCCACGATTTCTGGGACTACGAATCCGTGCGTGCCTTCCAGCAGAGCGTCCGCGTCGATCCTCAATGCGCGATGTGCTATTGGGGTTTGTACCAGGCGCTCACGTTTCGCCGCAGCTCCAGCAAACACTTCGCCGAAGAAGCCCTCGCGAAAGCCGTCAGCCTGAAAGGCCGCGCCAGCAAACCCGAACGTCTGTACATCGAAGCGAGCGTCGCAGCCGAGGAAGCCGACAAAGACGAAGACAAGAAGATCGATAGGAATGGTGATTCAAGAGAAATTCAGCTACTGCGCAAGCTCCTTAAAATGCAGCCGCGCGACACCCAGGCGCGGGTCTTTCTCGCCGCAGCGTTGATGGAAGGTTACGATGACGACGGCAATCCCAAGAAAAACACGAGGGAATCCCTGGTTATTCTGAAAACGGTTTTGCGAGATGAGCCGGAAAATTCCGCCGCCAACCACTACTGGATTCATGCCGTCGAAGCGAGCCCGCACCCCGAGCAGGCTCTGCATAGCGCCGAAATCCTTGGCCGCTTGGCGCCCACCTCCGGCCACATGGTCCACATGCCCGGCCATATCTTCTATCGCACCGGCGATTACGCCCGAGCCCAGCAATCCTTCTCAGCTTCGACGGAAGCCGATGAGCGCTACATGCAAGCGCAACACGTTCAAGTCGACGACGACTGGAACTACGTGCACAACCTGATGTACGCGATCGCCAATTTGATGGAAGCCGGGAAACTCACGGAAGCAACGCAGCTGTCCGGCAAACTCAAGGACGCGCGTGGCCAGCTCGAAGCCACGCTGTATCCCTGGTCGCCGCGCGACGGCATGTCGCGCCTTGATCCACGGCTGCCAGTTGCTTTGCGTACCGCGGATTGGGCTCAGGCCTTGGAGTTGCTCAAATCGAGCAATCCGCCGGAGACGCTGCCCAACCTTGGGTTCCTTTCGCGGCAGCTGACCGATTTCGCCACCGGCATGCAGGCCGTCCAAGCGCACGACTTCGACAAAGCCGAAGAGGCCTCAAGGCGTCTCGACGCTGAACTCTGGCGGATTTCCGAACGCGTGAAGGCCGAAGATGCCGCGAAAGAAAAAGAAAAGGAAAAAGAGGACAAGCACAAGGATGCCGCCGCCAAGATCACGGTGATGCCCGACGCTTCCGCAAAGCCCTTGATGGACAACGTCTCGATCATGTCGCTGGAACTACGCGCCAGCTTGCTGGCTGCAAAAAGCCGCCTGGATGACGCGAAGAAACTCTTCGCTCAAGCCGCACAGGAGGAGAAGGACCTCGGCTACCGCGAGCCGCCCGGTTATATTCGCCCGGTCGGGGAAACCGAAGCGGCCGCCCTACTTGCCGCCTCGGCCTGGACCGACGCCAAGGCCGCCTATCAGAAAGTCCTGGTCGAGCGCCCGAAATCCGGTTTTTCGCTCTACGGCCTCGCCTTGGCGAGTGAACAATCGGGCGATGCCAAATCCGCCTCCACCGAATATGCCGCCTTCGTCAGCGCTTGGCATGACGCCGACTCTGCGCTCCCGCAACTTGCTCATGCGCGTGCATTTCTTGCTGATCACAAGGAGATCGCAACAGGAAACTGAAGAGTTTTGCTATTTCGTGTCCGCAAGCGCGACGTAGGCGCCCAGTCCGATCATGCCTAGCCCCGAAGTGACACGCTGACGCCGGCGAAATTTCGCGCTGTTCTTCAGCTTGCGTTCCAGCGGCGTTGCCATCAGCACGACAACCAGGTCCGCGGTGGTGTTGAGCACCACGGAAATCGTTCCGAGCATCAGAAATTGCAGAAAAACATGACCTGCAGCTGGCGCGATGAATTGCGGGATGAACGACAAAAAGAAAAGCGCGGTTTTTGGATTCAGGGCTTCGGTCAGAATGCCCTGGCGGAACGCGCCCCGCGACGGCGCATTGGTCGCAACCTCCAGTTCCGCGTTGCGCGTTCGAATCATGCGGACACCGAGCCACACCAGGTACGCGGCTCCGGCATACTTCACAGTGTGAAACGCCACCGCCGACGCGGCGAGAATCGCCGAAATTCCGAGCGCTGCGGCGACCACGTGAAATAGTCCGCCGACGAATGTGCCTAGTGAAGACTGAATGCCTTCGCGCTTTCCGCCGGCCAGGCTGCGAGCCAGCACGTAGAAAATGCCCGGGCCGGGCGTGACCGCGAGCACGAAAGCGGCGGCAAAAAATGGAACGAACCGATGCCAGTCAAACATGGAGTCATTCTACCCGGCACATGAGCGCTTGCCATCAGCAGAAATGGCGACTTTGTTTTGGGAGGTTGCGGTGACAGCCGCCGCTAGTGACGCGCGGTGCGGAATTGGTCTAGCATAGCGTCCCGCCCTGCGGTGTAGGGTAACCGCTTCGAAGTAGCCGGAGGACTTCCTTGGAAGAACAGCTGAGTCTGGAATTCTTGCGCGTGGTGGAAAATGGCGCAATCGCCGCGGCGCGCACTATGGGTGTGGGCGATCGCCACAAAGCCGACGAAGTCGCGGTGGAAGCGATGCGCAAGACCATGGATGCCGTACCAATGGACGGCACCATCGTAATCGGCGAAGGCGAGCGCGACGAGGCGCCGATGCTGTACATCGGCGAAAAAGTCGGCTTGGCCACGCATGCGCCGAAGGCGCTGTTCCCGGAAGTGGATATCGCGGTGGACCCGTTGGAGGGAACCAATCTGTGCGCGATGGGCGCGCCCGGAGCGATCGCGGTCCTGGCAGCCAGCGAAAAGGGCGGGCTGCTGCACGCTCCTGATGTGTACATGGAGAAGATTGTGGTGGGGCCGTCGTGCAAGGGTGCGGTTGAGCTGGATGCGCCGGTGGCCGACAATCTGAAATCGATCGCCAAACGGCTGGATCGCGATGTGGACGATCTGACCATCATCGTGCTGGACCGGCCGCGTCATGAAAAATTGATCAACGATATTCGCAAGGCCGGCGCGCGCATCCGTCTGATCGGCGACGGAGATTTGTCGGCGGGAATTTCCGCCGCGGTGGTGGGCACCAGCGTTCACGCGGTGATGGGCACCGGTGGAGCTCCGGAAGGCGTACTGACTGCGGCGGCGTTGCGCTGCCTTAACGGACAGATCCTGGGGCGGCTGGTGGTCAGCAAACCGCAGGATGCCGAGCGCATGGCCAAAATGGGATTGAAGGATCCTCAGCGGATTTACGACACCACCGATCTGGCGCCAGGAAAGAAAATGATTTTTGCGTGCACCGGGGTAACCGACGGAAATCTGTTGAAAGGCGTACGATTTTTTGGTGAAGGCGTGCGCACCACTTCCATGATCTTGACGCTGGATGATCGCCAGGTGCGTTTCATCGACTCTGTACATCTGGAAAAGCGGCCGGATGTGCGCGTCCGCTTTTACTGAGGCGCAGTGAATTCAGATCGCTGCTCTTGGAAACACTTTTAGTTGAAGTACACGCCGGGAGGGCCAGCCCCTGCCCCTACAATTGCCAGAAGATCTGCTCAATCGCTCCGCCAGTGTGATTTAGCGGGAAGTTTCTGCCGAATCCGCTGGGAGTGCAGCAGTTGCTGACGCTGGACAGCGGCGTTTCGCTGGTACAGTCTGCCAGCGCGGTGACCAGCCAGTCGATCCAGCAGGGCGTCGTGCTGGCGAACGCGCTGAAAAATATTGCTCCGATCCAGACGGCGTTTCCAGCGAACAACGGGCTGGCCTCGCAATTGAAGCAGGTGGCGCAGGTGATCGCGACGCGCAGCTCGCTGGGCATTAGCCGGCAAATTTTCTTCTGCTCGATCGGGGGATTTGACACGCACAGCGATCAGCTGGCCTCGCAAGTTAACCTGTACACGCAACTGAGCTCGGCGATGTCGGCGTTTTATGGCGCGACGCAGGAACTCGGTGTGGCCGGCAATGTGACCACGTTCACGCTATCCGAGTTCAGCCGCATGTTCCAGCCGGGATCGAATGGTGGAACGGATCACGCGTGGGGCGGGTATCAACTGATGATGGGCGGCGCGGTGAAGGGCAATGCGATCTACGGAACATTCCCGACCTTGTCGCTAGGCGGACCGGACGACGTCGGTAGCAATGGACGATAGATTCCGACGACGTCGGTGGATCAATATGCGGCGACGCTGGCGGCGTGGTTCGGTGTAGCAGTCGCGGATTTGCCGGGAATTTTTCCGAACCTGGCGAATTTTCAGACCACCAACCTGGGTTTCCTGGGATAAGCGTTTCACGGGAGAGAGTCGCTTGTTCCAGAATGTCGAGGGCGCGGCGTTAGCCGCGCCCTTTGCATTTGGTGGCGAACGGCGTGGCTTGCGACGGTTTGTCGGTCCGGCATGGATTCGTGCCGAAAGTAGAGTGGAGCTCGTAAGAGCACAGGCAGGAGTGCCTGTGCTACAGCGTTATTGCGGCTGGCCGGTGATGGCCAGGAAGACTTTGTCGTCTACCGGGATGGAATGGGTGAAGACTGTGGCGGAGCTAGCGCCTGAGAGGGCGACGCGGTTAGAGCTGCCGCTGAGCGCGGGACCCGCCGGTTTGGCCTCATTCGCAGCGGGGGCGCTGGGCTGCATCGAGATGCGTGTGGTTTTCGGGGTGCAGTTGCTAGCGCCCAGGCACGTGTCGCGGACGAAGACCTGGCGATAGCCGCTGTTGGTGCCATCGGCGCTGGACTTGGCTTGCGCTTGCGGGGAGTTCGGCGCCGATTTGCTTGCGGCATCGTGGCTTGGAGTGACCGTAAGGAAAGCGATGAAGCGGCCAGAGGCGCTGACCGACGGCAGGATACTTTCCGTTCCGACCAGCGTGCCTTCGGAATCGGAAGAGATCAACTGCGTGGACGGCGTGCAGGATGCCGCGGCACTGGATCCGAAGCAAGTGTCGCGCAGGTAGACCTGGCGGCCTGAGGGCGCGCCGGCCGCAAGGTTGCTGGCCGCAGAGCTGAAGGCGATGTAGCGTCCGTCGGAGCTCATCGAAGGAGACTTGCTGTCGTCGTTGCCGGGAGTGCCGTCCGCAGCGGCAGAGACCAGCGTGGTGCGGGACTGGCATCCGGCTGGCGCGCCTTCGCAGGTGTCGCGAACCAAGACCTGGTTGTGTGCGTCTTGCGCGGCGGCATAAGCAACGTAGCGGCCTTCGTTGCTGAGCGCGGGAGTCTCTTCCGCGACTGCACGCGGCTTGGCCATGGAAGAGCCGGCCGGGGTAATCGTGAAGGGAAGACCGTTAGCACTGGTGCCGCCTCCGCCACCGTTGCCTCCGCCGGAGCTGGGAGAAGGAGGATTGAAAACGGTGACAATGGCGCTGACCGGCTGCGAGGAGGCGTTGACCAGCAAGGTGGTATCCACGGTCGCGGTAATCTGCGCGGAGCTGATGGAAAGGATCGGAAGACTGGACTGCGTGGAGCCGAGATTCCAGCGAACTTGCGAGCCTCCGGACGGATCAGAGGTGGGAAGGAAAGAGCCGCCGTTGATCGTGAGGGTGAAAGAGGGGCTTCCAGCTGCGGCGGAGCTCGGAGAAATGGAAGAAACAGTGGGCAACGGATTCGCCGCCGGATTGACCACGAAAGTGAGCGTGTTGGAGAGGCCGTTGGTGCCGGTGCCGGAATGCGGGCTGAGCGTGTTAATGAAAGCGTTGCCGGGCTTCGCGATGAGTGCGGCCGCAACGGTAGCTGTCATGGTGGTGGCGCTGACGAACGTCGAGGGAATTGTTTTGCCGTTCCACTGGACCACGGTCTTGGCGACAAAACCGCCGCTGTTGCTGGTAACGGTTAGGGTGAAGTCGCTGCCGCCGGCCACGGCGTCGGAGGGCGAAATAAAATTGATGGGCGCGCCGGTGGGATTCTGAAAGGTATTGCCGTAGTCATTGCAGCCGGCCAGAGTTGCGACGGCGAGGATTGCGGCGAAAGCCAGGCACAGCGCCACGCGCGTTTTTGCACCGCGTGTCGCGGATGTTGGTGTGTGCCGGACAGCCACACGTGATGCCGTCAAAGACCGCTCCATCGTTACTCCTTGTCGGAAACTCGTCCTGAAAAACTTCGGAACCGCGGAGCGGTCCCTCTTTCTGCGATTGAGCTGCGGCCGGCTCCCCATCGAGCTGCCGGGCTGCTCTCGACCAGCCAGGCATGCTTGGCGGCATGCCTGCCCCGTCCACGCGCACGCTCGGGAACTCGCTGCGGCGCAACTTTGGGAGTGAGATGCGAAATTCGTGCTGCGCGTTGACCTCAACCCGCGTGGGCCGGCACCCGGCCCGGCCACGAAAACGCCACCCAGGCCCTCAAATGCCTGAGTGCCGCAAAATCGGTCGCGCTGCAACCTTACATGCTTACCATTGGCGCCGGGAAAAGGTCAATTGGCAAGGTGTTGAGGACCAAAGCAGCGACAGGCGGCCGTCGTATACGATTGCCTGACCTGGGAAGGTGGGTGCAGGATGCGCCCAAAGGCGCAGTTTTTCAGCTGCAAAAGACACCTCCGCGTGGTGGCTATTTCTTGTCGATGGCAGCCAGGGAGGCGCGAACAAGAGCCTGGATATGCTCGTGGCAGTCGGGGTCGCCGAAGGGGAGTGCGGCGGCGACGCGATACTGGTCGGCGGCGATCTGTCTGTGGCCCAGCTTGGCGTGAAGGTCCGCGACGATCAGTTGGAAGAGCGGATTGGAGGGATATTTCTGGACCAGCGGCTGGGCGATTTCCAGGGCGCGCTGATATTTCTGGTCGTAGTTGTGGAGGCTGATGGCCAGATAGAAGCGGGCTTCGAGAGGGGTGAGCGTGCCTTCGGCCATGGCGTGTTCGAGCTCGCGGATGCCGTCCTGCTTGTTGCCGCCGGGAATGCCCATGAAGAAGCGCAGCATGCGTGCGATCGCGGACAGCGTGTCGGCGTAGTAGTTGTAGAGGCCGAGGACGAAATCGGCGTCGGCGAACGAGGGATCGAGATCGCGGACGCGAAGAAGACGTTCTCGAGCGCGGACACCGTAGCGGGCGGTAGCACGATTTTCTCCGCGAAGGCCATAGAGGCGAGCGGCAATGGCGTCGCCCATGCCGGCGTAGAAATGGGACTCGGGGGTGTCAGCGGATGCGATCTGGGCGTTGGCGAGCGCTGAGATTTTCACGGCTAGGTCCAGGTAGTGCTGATCGGCAGCGAGTTTGGCGCGGCGGCGCGGGTAGGTCATGCCGTATTTGAATTCGGCGGAAGTGCACCAGATGCGCCACCAGAGGGCTTCGGCTTCCAGGAGGTAGCCGAGGGGATGTTCTGGATTTTCCTGTTCGAGGAGGTGCGCGCCCTCAAGAGCGGATGCAAGATCGCCGGAATAAATCTGATCGAGGATGGTTCTAGCGTCGGAACGCAGGTCCAGTTTTGCGGCACGCGCCGACGGAGCGAAAGAAAATGCGACAGCGAAAGACAGCGAGAGTACGAGGTTGCGCGGAATCGAAAGTCGCATGAACATCGGTTCGAACATTCTAGCGTTTTTCTCGCAGCGAGCTCCTGGTGGTGCTCCGGTCGGGCGCCAAACCCGCATCACCTCATCGAAGGCATGCAACTGGTGGGCTCAGCGTCTGCGCCGCACGAACTTCAGTTGTTCGAGAAGTGTCGCAAGCCGGAAGGCTTCTGAAAAAACACGGAATTCTCCAGCAACGCCGACTCTTGCACCCCCGCCGCGTAACCCGACATATAGATGACTTGAACTTCCGGATGGACCGCTACCACGCGCGAGGCAAGTTCCGTGCCGCGCATGCCAGGCACCCCGATGTTGGTCAGCAATACGTCCAGGTAGCCCCGGGTTTGCTGGGCGATCTCTAGCGCGTGGTCGGCGGTTTGCGCTTCCAGAACGCAGTAGCCGTTGGCACGAAGAATCGGCACGACGGCTTGGCGCAAAGCCGGCTCGTCATCGGCAACCAGAATAGTAGCGCTGTCGGATTCCTCCGGTGTATCCAGCGCCTTCGCGGCAGGTTGGACCGGCAGGGCAGGATCGGTCGCCGGAAAGAACAGCTCGAAGCGCGTGCCGTGGCCCAACGCCGATTCCACGCGGATATGGCCGCGCTTTGGCGAACGATTCCGTAAACGGTAGAGAGACCAAGCCCGGTGTCTTTGCCGTCGGGCTTGCTGGTGAAAAATGGCTCAAAGATTTGGGCACGAGTCCGCTCGTCCATACCAGTCCAGTGTCGGAAACCTCCAGAACCACCCAATTGCCTTCGCTGGTGGAGGTTTCCGCTACATCCTCCGGAAGGGAAGGCACGTTGCGCGTGGCGATCGTAAGGCGTCCTCCGCCGGGCATGGCATCTCGGGTGTTGATCGCCAGATTGGCGTCGATTGCTCGACCTGCGAATTATCCGAAAGGATCCACGGTTCAGTGGCCTCGTGGCGGAAAGTCAGCTCCATGTCAGGGCCAAGCAATCGGGGAAGCATGAACTCGGAGTCGCTCAGAGACGTATGCAGTTTCGTCGGCCGAAATTCGACGACTTGCTTGCGGCTGAAAGCCAGCAGTTGTTTGGTAATTGCCGAGGCTTTCTCTGTGGTGCGTTGAATCTGCTCGAGGTAGACAAGCGCCGGCGAGCCTTCCGGCAGCGAGCGTTCCAACAGTTCGGCGCAGCCGCTGAGAACCATAAGCATACTGTTGAAGTCGTGAGCGACACCGCCAACCAGGCAGCCGAGCACCTCCATTTTTTGCGCTTGGCGGACTTGTGTTTCCAGTTGCGCGAGCCCGGATTCGATGCGCTTGCGTTCGCTGATGTCCTCGAACATGACAATGCCGCCGGTGAGGTTGTCGCCGTCCTCGTACATCGGAGCGATGGAAACAGCGACCGGCTGAATGCGCCCAACACGCGCGAGCCCACTCGGTCTCTACACCCACGCTGACTTCGCCTGCCATGGCCTTTTCCACCAGGCTGCGATGCTGTTCCTGGCGCTCCGCAGGAGTAAGCGGACTAACCGCACCGAGGATTTCGGCTTCCTCCCATCCGAATAAACGCACAGCGGCGGAGTTCTAGGTGAGGATGCGAGTATCGCGGTCAAAAGCGAGCACGGCCAATGGAGAGGCTTGAATGAGGGCGCGGAATCGTTCGTTACCGCGGCGGCTGGCGGCTTCGCGAGCGGTGCGGACGAACAGGGTGATTTCGTCGTCGGCGATCAGGAGCACAACGGCAGTGCACACCAACGACGCTGCAATGACTCCTTTCACAAATGCGGAGAGCCAGTAGACCGGCTTCCAGATCGTCAAGATCTCGAAGAAATGCGTGAAGCCGCAACTCGCAACTGATGATGAGTACGGCAGCGGTCGAATGACCGGTTAACGCGACGTTACGTCGATCCGGACGCAGCTACGTCTATTAGGTGAGATGCGGGGCATTTGGTATTCTCGCGGCGCGATGGGATCGCAGCGAAATGAGTGTCCTTCCAGGGGCTGAGTGACAACTCCCAACAAGAACGATGGCCTCCAGGCGGGCGGCCCGGCCAATGAAGCCCGCGGCGGATCCGAACCCACTGCGCTGGAGCGTGGACTGGGGCTGAAGGAGGCCGTTGCGCTGAACATGATCGAGATCGTGGGGATCGGTCCGTTCGTGGTCAGCTCGCTGGTGATCAAGGCGATGGGTGGGCCGCAGGCGCTGTTCGCGTGGATTGGCGGCGCGATGCTGGCGGTAGTGGATGGCTTCGTGTGGGCGGAGCTGGGCGCGGCCATGCCTCGTGCCGGCGGCACATACATTTTCTTGCGGGAAGCCTACGGCCCCGAGAAGCTGGGCCGTTTGATGTCGTTTCTGTATGTCTGGACGATTTTTCTCGCGGGCCCGCTGTCCGTGGCCTCGGCATCCATCGGCTTCGCCAACTACGCGCGCTATCTCTATCCGCTCACTAGGTTTCAGGGTAAGGCGCTTTCCGGCGGCCTGGTGATTCTGCTGGTGATCTTGCTCTATCGCCGCATCAAGACGATCGGCAGAATTTCCCTGCTCTTATGGGTGGGCGTGGTGGCCACGCTGCTGTGGCTCATCTGGGGAGGCGTTACCCACTTTGATCGCAAGATGGCGTTCGATTTTCCTCCCGGAGCATTTCATCTCTCCTCGCTTTGGTTTGCCGCGCTGGGCTCCGCCATGGTGAAGACCGTTTACACCTACTGGGGTTACTACAACATTTGCAATCTGGGCGGGGAGATTCGCGAGCCGGAGCGCAATATCCCGCGCGGGATTTTTCTTTCGGTCTTCGGAATCGCCATCCTCTATCTGGCGCTGCAGGTCAGCATCCTGGGAGTGGTCCCCTGGCGGGAGGCGCAAAATTCACCCTCGCTGGCCAGTCTGGCGATCGAGCGGTTGTATGGCCACACCGCCGCGCAGGTGATGACCGTCATGGTGCTGTGGATTGCGCTGGCCTCGGTGTTTTCGGTGTTGCTCGGTTATTCGCGCGTGCCATATGCGGCGGCGTTAGATGGAAATTTCTTCCGCGTCTTTGGCCGCATCCATCCTACCAAGCGCTTTCCGCACATTTCCTTGCTCGGACTGGGAGCGCTGGCCTTCCTGCTGAGCATTTTTCTGGATCTGGAAACGGCCATTACCGGAATTCTGGCGCTGCGTCTGCTGGTGCAGTTTGTCGGTCAGGCCGTCGGGGTGATGCTGTTGCGTAAGCGTTGGGGCTCGCAACGCCTGCCTTTCAAAATGTGGCTGTACCCGTTACCCGCGATTCTGACCATCTTAGGTTGCGCATGGCTTTTCTGGCAGACCGGCCCCGCCCGCAAATGGGGCCTGCTGGAGATTGCCGTCGGCGTCGTGGCCTTTCTGATCCGCGCCCGGATGATGAGAGAATGGCCGTTTCGGGGCAGGGAAACTCAGGCCTCCGTCGTAACCGGCTAGGTTGGGTAAGCATCTGTCGTTCGGAGGTAATTGTTGAAGCGCTTCGTCGCCTGGGTTGGAGTTCCCGGTCTCATCGTTTTTGCCGCTTTGCACGGCCTGACCCAGTTTCCTCCCGCGCCGGGCACGGGTCCAGGCCTCGCCGAAACCATCGAAGCTATCGACAGCGCGCGCATCACCACCCGCATCCTTTACATTACCGCGCATCCCGACGATGAATCCGGCCCAGTGCTCACCTATCTTGCCCGCGGGCTGCACGCCGACGTGGCCCTGCTTTCGGTGACGCGCGGCGAAGGCGGCCAGAACGATCTCGGCCCCGAACAAGCTCCGCAACTCGGCTTGATCCGCACGCAGGAACTGCTCGCCGCCACCCGCGGCTATGGCGTGGAACTCTATTTCACGCGCGCGCGTGACTTCGGTTTTTCCAAAACCCCCGAAGAAACGCAGAAAATCTGGGGCGACTCCGTTCTCGAAGACATGGTCCGCGTCATCCGCGGCTTTCGCCCCAACATCGTTATCAACAATTTCGGCGGCGTGCACGGCGGCCACGGCCATCACCAGACCGCCGGCCTGTGGGCGCCGAAGGCGGTCGCGCTCGCCGCCGATCCCAGCGCTTATCCCGACATGTTCGGCGAAACCCTGCCCAGCGAATCGCTTCCCCGCGAAGCCGACTCGCTCCGCCCGTGGAACGGCGACGGTATTCCTGTACAAATCCTCGATGTCGAGCGCGGCTCCGAAAAACCGCGCGGCTTTGTCCTCCCGCTCGACGAAGTCTCCCCGCTTTACGGCAAGACGTGGCGCGAGATCGGAATGGACGCATTTTCAAATCATCGCACCCAGGGAGTATCAGTTTTCTTTGGCTCGCCGTTTTTCCGCCGCCCCATCGCGCTGGTTCCGGAAAACGGCGGCCAGTTCGACGGCGCGAGCCTGGCCGTTCCTGTGAAAGCCTGGGCAGAGCGCATCCATGAGCGTTGCGTTGCCGGGCGGCTGAGCTGCGTGACGTTGGAGGTTCCAGACGTCGATGGCAAAATCGCCGCGGCTCACGATGCTGCGCTCAAACTCGACTGGAAGGCCGCCACCGAAAATCTCGCCACCGCCGCGAAAATCCTGCAACACCAGGTTCCGCCGCGGCACAGCCCCACCTTCAACACTGAATTCAACATGGATCAGGTCCGCGATTTCTGGGAAGCCCGCGACCGCGTCGAACACGCCCTGGTTCTCGCCGGCGGCTTCCGCATCACCGCCGACGCCGATCGCGGTGAGCTCGTCGAAGGCGAATCCTTCAACATCACCACCGGCACGCAGTGCCGCCGCGAAGCCGCGTGCGAGCTCGGCGAAATGAACATCATCTGGTTTGGAGGCCCGGTCAACGAAAAGCAGCCCGAAGGCAAAACCGAATACCACTTTCAGGTCGAAGTGCGGCCCGATCCGCCCGCGTCAAAACCCGGCACTCCGCCCACCGATCCCCAGCGCAAGCAGCAGAAGCAGCCCGCGCCAGATCAGCCTCCGCTCGGTCAAGATCAGCAGAAAAATATCCGAAGGCTCCCGCGCCTCGTCGACGTCTCGGACCGTGTTTTCCCCGAGCCGCTTCCGATTTACCTCGCCGAGCAGAAGCTGACTATCGCCGGCTATCCGCTCACCGTTGACGAGCCCGTCACGCACGTCGAAGCGTCTTCCACGCACGTCGTGCGCGTCCCTCTGCGCGTCGTCCCCGCGGTCACCCTCTCGGTCGATCCCCCGCAGATCGTTCGCATCGAAGGCGACAGAACCATATGCTGTGAGCTCCGCGTCCGTGTGCATTCGCATGCCACCAAACCGGTCAGCGTTACCGTGGGCGTCAACGTGGATGATCCCGGCCTGTGGAAGCGTCCCGACGCTCCCACGGTGGATTTCTCCGGACCCGGTGATCGCTACGTGAAGATCCGCGCGCTGCTGCTCGAAAATCTTCGCCCCGGCACCTATCCGCTGCGCGTCTACGCCGAGCGCGGCTCGGAAAAATTCACCCAGTCGCTCACGCCTCTGCCCACCATGCCCACGCTGTTGTGGAGCGAGCCCGCACAGTGCCTTGTCCACGCCTTCAACATCAACGTGCCGCAGAACCTTCGCGTCGGATACATCACCGCGGAAAACGAGCCGGTGCCCGAAGCCCTCCAGCGCCTCGGCATCCACGTGGAGATCCTCGATGCCGCCGCGCTGACCTTCAGCGATCTCTCCCGGTTCAACGCCATCGTCGTAGGCGTCCGCGCCTACGAGCTGCGCTCCGATCTCCGCGGCGCCAACCAGCGCCTGCTCGACTACGCACAAAACGGCGGCACGGTCGTCGTCCAATATGAGCGCGACTTCGCTTGGAACAACGCTCAATACGCGCCCTATGCCGCGAAGATCGGAGGCGGCAGCAGGTTGCCGCGCGTCACCGATGAAAATTCCCCGGTGAAATTTTTGAAGCCCGATGACCCGCTTCTGAACCATCCCAACAAAATCACCCAAGACGACTTCCAAGGCTGGGTCCAGGAACGCGGCCTCTATTTCTGGACCCAGTTCGATCCCAAATACACGCCCCTGCTCGCCATGAACGATCCCGGCGAGCCCGAACAAAATGGCTCACTGGTCTACACCCGCTACGGAAAGGGCCTATACATCTACACCGGCCTCGCCTTTTTTCGCCAGGTACCCGAAGGCGTGCCCGGAGCCTATCGCCTTTTCGCAAATCTGCTCGCCGCAAAGTAGTGCTTGCCTACCAACTGAACTCAGTGCCGGCGTTGCTGTCTGCGAAACGCCGGGCCAGTACCAGAATTCCTCCGGATTGTGCGTGCTATTCTTGCCGCGAACGAATTTTACTCGGACGGAAGGAGGCGCGAATGAAGCGAGAATTGCGCCCGATCATCGCGCGGGTATTTGGCGCACTGCTGAGCGCGCTGCTCTGCGCGGCACTATCGTGCACTGTGACGGGTCCCGCCGCCGCGCAGCAGAAAGACAAGAAAAACAAGAGCAAGAAGGATGTACCGGCCGACACCACCACACGCTCGATGATGAGCGACGAGCAGCAGATCGATTATCTGATTTCCACCATGCTGGGCGCCTGGCAGGTAAACGACCTGGAGAAACTGCACCAGGCGTATGCGGAAGACGTAGTGATCGTCAGCGGCAACTGGGCTCCGCCGATCATCGGCTGGTCAAATTTTGCGACGATGTACCAGCAGCAGCGCGCGCACATGCAACAAGTGCGCATGGACCGGTCAAATACGTACATCAAGGTGGCGGGTACGTTTGGATGGGCTTGCTATCAATGGGATTTCGCAGCCAGTATCGATGGCCAGGGCTCAGCCGCCCAGGGGCAGACCACGCTGGTGTTCGAGAAGCAGAACGGGAAGTGGCTGATCGCGCACAATCACACGTCACTAGTGCAAGCCAACGGCGCGCTGACACCGGTCAAGCCGGCAAACACTCCTTCAGCGACGCAGCCGCCACAGCGTTGAAGCCGGGCGCAGGCGCACCAAGGTGGAGCGCTCAGCTTCGCGGATGCGACAGCTAGAAACTCTTTAAGCCTTCATACAGCCACATGCCCACGATCAGCAGCAGCAGGCCGCCGGCGGCGATGCCGCTGGTGGTGATGGGCCGCGACAGCGATCTGATCTTGGCGATCAGCTCCTGCTGCTCCCTGGCCATGTGCGCTTCCGCCGCGTCGAGGAAGATTTGATCGTCCTCGTGACTTGCCAGCAGGCTTCGCCAGATCAGCAAGCCGATAAACACGGCGGTGACAACACCCCAGGCAACTGTGAGATAGAAAAGGGGCCCCGTTAGGTGCAGAGATTCCATCGCAACCCTCCCGCACGGATCTGAACCGCGGTGTTTGCCCACAGGCTGGAAAGGGCAAACAAGGGGTAAAAAGGTATTCTGAGCGGGAGTATAGCACCGCAGATTTGAATTTCTAGTCCCGGGCACCGAAAAAACAGGGGCGCCGGTGGCGGGTTACCGGCGAAGGAGATGAGGGGATTTATGAGCAAAGCGGAGCGCGTGGCGGTCATCACCGGCGCGGCGCAAGGGATCGGAAAACGGACGGCGGAAGTTCTGGCAGAGCGTGGGCACTCATTGGCGCTCAGCGACTTACGGTCGGCAAATGAGACTGTGCGTGCTACAAGCGCCGCTGGCGTCGAGGTGCTGGAATGCGTCGGCGATATTTCGGACGACGCGGTGGTGTCGCGGCTTGCGGATACGGTGAAGCAGCGCTGGGGGCGAGTGGATGTGCTGGTGAACAACGCGGGCATCAGCATGATCGCTCCAGCGGAGACGTTATCCGGCAAAGATTATAGAAGGGTGCTGGAGATCAACCTGGTGGCGCCGTTTCTGCTGGCCAAGGCCTTCGGCGCGCTGATGCTGGAGCAGAAGAGCGGCAGCATTATCAATGTTTCGTCGGTGGCTGGGTTGGTGGCAGTGGCGGACCGCGCCGCTTACAACGCATCCAAACATGGACTGATCGGCCTGACGCGCACGCTGGCGGCGGAGTGGGGAGGCCGCGGAGTTCGCGTCAACGCGGTGTGCCCGGGATGGGTGAAGACGGAGATGGATGTGGCGGACCAGGCCGGCGGCAGCTATACCGATGCGGATATCACCGGCCGCGTGCCCATGGGGCGATTCGCTTCGCCGGACGACATCGCCAAAGCGATCGCGTTTCTGGCCGATCCGCAGGAGAGCGGCTTCGTCAACGGCCATGCGCTGACGGTGGATGGCGGCTGGACCGCGGATGGCAGCTGGGAATCGCTGCGGCTCCGGCATCGCTAAGGCCGCGCCGAAAAGGAGTTGGCGAACTCTTCGAGCGCGGAGCTGGAAACAGATGTGGAGCTCAGGACATGAAGATCGGATCGATTGTCATTCGCTGCTATGAATTCGACAGGATGCTGGCGTTCTGGCAGGAAGCGTTGCACTACGTTCCGCGAAATCCCGCAAAGGGCGGCTGGGTGGTTCTCCGCGATCCTGAAGGTAAAGGGCCGAACCTGTCGTTGGACAAATATCCGGAGAAACGTTCCGGCAAGCGGAGCAGGCTGCATCTAGATTTGTATGCGGAAAATCACAGGGCAGAGGTGGAGCGGTTGGTCCTACTCGGAGCGACGCGTTACCCCTGGAGGTATAAGCCGACCGATGATTTTGTGGTTCTGGAGGATCCGGACGGCAACCTTTTTTGCGTGGTTCAGGTCGCTACAAAAGCCTGACGACCGATAGTCTCGAAAACGCCGGGCAGTCCAAAAACAATAAAGCCGGAGCATGGCGCTCCGGCTTCTATTTATCGAAGTCGATAAATCGTCGATAAATCTCAGTCCGATCCGAGCGCCGCCTGCTTTCGCAGTGCAATCTCTTCCTCGCTGACCCACAAATCGGGAATATTCGCCGAGCCTAGCCGGAGCACGTCTGCCAGCGCGCCGCGCACCTCGCGCAGGCGGAAGTCGACTCCTGCGCGCTCCAGGATGTCGATGAGCAGTTGCGGGCTTTCGGCCAGCATCGGCTGAGGCAGCATGATCTTCGCGTCCATCTGCAGCCGATGATAGGTCACCACGTACATTGAGGCGGAGCCGGTGCCGTGCCTAACGATGTGCAAGAACCCGCCGGCTTTGGGCTTAGTGGATACGACTCCCACGGTGCGGATTGTGGGGGTCGTGAGCCAGCTCATCCCTGGGGTCCTCGGTCGCCCGTACGGGCCGCTCAACTGCACCCCGAGGTACTGCCGCAATTTTCGCACTTGTAGCAGGCGCCGTTGGGCACCATCAGCATGCCGCACTCGGAACAGGCCGGCGCACCTTCGTGAGCGTCGCGCTGTTTTGCGGAGGAAGTATTGCTGGCGTTGATGGTGGCCAGCATGGTTTCCAGCGCCGTGGAGTTCACCGATGCCGGGGCGGCCACGGGCTGCTGTTCGGCGCTCAACTTCAGATAGTCGGGCGAAATAAAGCGTCCGCCGAGCCAGCGCGCAATGTAGTCCAGCACCGAGGAAACGAACCGAATGCTGGGATTCGCGGTGATGCCGGAGGGCTCGAATCGCGTATTCACCAGCTTGTCGACGAAGACCTTCAGCGGCACACCGTATTGCAAGCCGAGCGAGACGGTGAGAGCGAGACCGTCCATGACACCGGAAAGCGTGGAGCCTTCCTTGGACATCTTGATGAAGATTTCACCGGGCCGGCCATCTTCGTACATGCCGACGGTGATGTAGCCCTCGTGGCCGCCGACGCTGAATTTGTGCGTGACCGAGGCGCGCTCGATGGGCATCTTCTCGCGCTGCTGCCGGGCAAACAGTTCGCGCTGCACGGGATCGGCGGGAGAGACGTTTTCGGTTTTCTTCTCGTCTTTCCTCTGACCCGCCGCCGACAACGGCTGCGAGCGCTTGGAGTTGTCGCGGTAGATGGCCACAGCCTTCAGCCCCAGCTTCCACGATTCGATGTATGCCTTCATGATGTCTTCGATCGAGGACTCCTCGGGCATATTGATGGTCTTGGAAATGGCGCCGGATAGGAAGGGCTGGGCCGCCGCCATCATCTTGACGTGGCCGCTCCAACGGATAGAGCGACCGCCGCCGGCCGGAGCAAGCGAGCAATCGAACACCGCGAGGTGGTCTTCTTTGAGATAGGGTGCCCCCTCGATGGTGCCTTTCTTGTCGATGTGCGCGACGATTTCGCTAGTCTGCTCGGGGGTGTAGTCGAGCTTCATCAGCGCTTGGGGCACGGTGTTGTTCACGATCTTGATGACGCCGCCGCCGACCAGCTTCTTGTGCTTGACGAGCGCGAGGTCGGGCTCGATGCCGGTGGTGTCGCAATCCATCATGAAGCCGATGGTGCCAGTGGGAGCGAGCACGGTGACCTGGGAATTCTTGTAGCCGAACTTTTCACCGTGGGTGAGCGCAGTGTCCCAGGATTCCTGGGCGGCCAGGAAGAGCTCGGTCTGAACATGCTCGGGCTTGATGCCGCGAACGGAATCACGATGCATGCGGATCACTTCCAGCATGGGTTCCTGGTTCACTTCGTAGCCCGGGAAAGGACCTTTGCGTTCCGCGATGCGCGAAGACTGCGCGTAGGCTTCGCCGCACATCAGCGCGGTGACGGCGCCGGCGACGTCGCGGCCCTCGTCGGAGTCGTAGGGTAGGGCCATGGACATGAGCAGGGCGCCGAGATTGGCGTAGCCGAGGCCCAGCGGACGGAAAGCGTGGGAGTTCTCGGCGATCCGCGGCGTGGGATAGCTGGCGTTGTCGACGAGAATTTCCTGCGCGGTGATGGTGACGTCGACCGCGTGCTTGAAGGCTTCGACATCGAATTTGCCATCGGCGCTGAGATATTTCATCAGGTTCAGCGAGGCCAAGTTGCAGGCCGTATCGTCCAGAAACATGTACTCGGAGCAAGGGTTCGAGGCGTTGATCCGCGCGGTGCTCTTGCAGGTGTGCCAGCGATTGACGGTGGTGTCGTATTGCATGCCGGGATCGCCGCAATGCCAGGTGGAGTCGGCAATTTTTTGCAGCAGGTCGCGGGCGCGGAGTTTTTCGCTGGGCTGGCCGTCGGTGACGTTGCGGGTCCACCAGTCGCGATCCTCTTCGGCGGCGCGCATGAAGTCGTCGGTGACGCGCACGGAGTGATTGGCGTTCTGGAAGAAGATGGAGCTGTAGGCGTCGCCGTCGATGCCGGAATCGTAGCCCTGCTCGATGAGGACGTGGGCCTTGCGCTCTTCCTTCATCTTGCATTCGATGAATTCGACGATGTCCGGGTGATCGATGTTGAGGATCACCATCTTGGCGGCGCGACGGGTCTTACCACCGCTCTTGATGACGCCGGCGAAGGCGTCGAAGCCCTTCATAAAACTGACCGGGCCGGAAGCGATGCCACCACCAGAAAGGGTTTCCTTGCTGCCGCGCAGGGCGGAGAAATTCGTGCCGGTGCCGGAGCCCCACTTGAAGAGCATGCCCTCGGTACGGGTCAGGCCCATGATCGATTCCATGTTGTCCTGCACGGAATTGATGAAGCAGGCGGAGCACTGTGGCTTGGGCTGCACGCCGACGTTGAACCACACCGGGGAGTTGAACGACATTTTCTGCTCGACCAGCAGGTGGGTGAGTTCGTCGCGGAAAGCTTCGCGCGTTTCGGCATCGGCGAAGTACCCGCCTTCATCGCCCCAGCGGACGATGGTGTTGGCCACGCGGCCGATCAGTTGGCGCACGGAGGTTTCGCGCTCGCGGCTGCCGGGCTTACCGTGAAAATATTTGCTGGTAACGATGTTGGTGGCGGTCTGCGACCAATTCTTGGGAACTTCCACACCTTCCTGGCGGAAGATGGTGACGCCCTTTTCGTTGCCGATCAGCGCGGTGCGCTTTTCCCATTCGACGTTGTCGAACGGAGAGATCTTGCCATCGGTGAAATAGCGCTCGAACACCAGCCCGGTATCTACTCCGGAAGTGTTCTCCGCACTCACCCCAGTTTGCAGCGCTTTGCCATTCAGTGCCGGCTTCACCGTCGCCATCCCATTCCTCCGACCGGGTTCCCCCGAGGCGGAGGTACCCATATAGTTTACTCCTCTGCTGCGGGCAGAGGCGCTGGCCGTTGTATTTAGCGGCGCAACTCGATCCGACCGGTTCGCCAGGGTAACGAAGCAAGAAATTCGACCACCATGGGCGGCCGAAGTAACCGAAAAACCGATGCGAACGCAACGCTCAGCCGTTGGCCGGTGAAACCACGCAGCCTTCACAGCAGCGCTTCACGGATCACATGCGGGCGCGGGAAGGGTCGCGCTCGATTTTTTTGCTTAGAGCCCGGGCTGGTTATCGTGGCCCTGCGGACACGGGTGAACATCCTCGACTCGGTCCGCCTGGCGCTTCCACGTTCCCCCGAATCTGGATTCGCAGTATCGATCCATGTGAAAAAGCTGTCAAGAGGAAAACGCGACATGTCGTTATTATTTTGGCACGATGTCTATTTGTAGTGGTGGTCTTGCGGCCGCAACTGTTCTGTTTTCTTTCGCCTCGGGAAAAAATTCGGGTGAAAATTTATTTGTGGAATGCGTGAGGAAAAAATTTCGCCCGGCCTGCACATGGCATGCGTTCAAATCAAAATTTGCTCCGCAACTTTCCGGAAATAGTTTTTGCGCACTCGATGAGAGCATCTGACCAAGCTGCTACGCGCGAGAAAAATGCTGCTGCGCATCTACATACTCGCGACTACATGAAGTTGGTGCGCAGAGTAACGAAGTAAATCGGTGATTGCAATGCATTCAACAAAATATCAGGGTCTAAATTGGGGCGTTTTCCAACGATTTCCCGCAGGATTTGCACGCGAAATCGGCGCCTTGGAAACGTCTGAGAGCTTCTTAATGAAGTACTTTCGTACTGTTTCTACTGGGACCAGTGCGTTATTCCCCTGCTCACTTTATGCCGATAGTCTATGAGATTGAAGGATGCCGGAAGGTTCCGGCTGAGGGGAAGTGTACTGTGCAAGTCGGCCGCTATCAGGTTCTGGAAACGATCGGTACGGGTGCGAACAGCCGCGTGGTGCGGGGTTTTGATCCAATGATCAACCGCACTGTGGCCATCAAGCTGTTCTCGCCGGCGCTGGCGTCGGGCCCCGGGCGCGACAAATTTCTCACCGAAGCGCGCGTGGTCGGCCAGATCGCCCACACTTCCATCATCGCGCTGCACGATATGGGCATCGAAGAGTCGACGCGAACGCCGTACCTGGTGATGGAATACGTGGAAGGGCAGTCGCTGGAGCGGATTCTGGAAAAAGGCAGCGTGCCGTTTCCGCGGGCGTGTGCCTGGACGGCGGACATCGCCGTGGCGCTCAGCGTAGCGCACCGCAAGGGCGTGATTCACGGAGACGTAAAGCCGGCGAACATTCTGATCAATCAAGAAGGCCGCGTGAAACTGACGGACTTTGGTATGGCGCGGCTGGCCAGCAACGATACGAAGGATACGCCGCTGCTGGGCACCCCGGCCTATTGGTGCCCGGAGCAAATTCTTGGCAAGCCGCAGGATTCACGCTCGGACATTTTTTCGCTGGGAGTGATTCTGTACGAAATGATTACCGGCACGCGCCCGTTCAAGGCCGATTCGCTGCAGGGCATGTGCTCGCTGATCATGTCGGCAACGCCGTTGCCGCCGTCGCACTCGAACCCCTCGCTGCCGGCCGGGCTCAACGACCTCGTGGCCTCTTGCCTAACGAAAGATCCGGCGCATCGCCGCCATTCGGCGGAAGATCTCGCCGACGACCTTTATCCTTTTGCCCGCCGCAAGCCGGCCACACAAACTGCCGTCCCGGCTGCTTCGTCGTTTCGTGACCGCGCGGCAAAGCTGCTGCGTTCTGCCTAGATTCTAAGCCCACGCGAATCGAGCCTGGCTTTTGAGGACAGGTGTCCGCACGAGCCGTGGCCCCGCGCTCCAGTGTAACTACATGATTCTACTGACATTACTTTAGTACGAAAGATTCGACACACCCTGTACCGGCGGGCCATTCCGCTTCCCAATTTTCGAGGAGATGATACGCGCACGCGCCGGGAAACATTGTGACCATGCAAACCACTTCGTCGAGGGCTCGCTACGAGATTTTGGGAACGCTGGGCTCTGGCGCGACCAGTCGCGTGGACAAAGCCCGCGACACGATTTTGGGCCGCACCGTAGCACTCAAGACGCTGGTGCATTCCTTCGGCGCGCCAGTGGATCAAAAGCAATTCCTCCGCGAAGCGCAAATCGTCAGCCAACTTTCCGATCCCGCCATTGTGAACTTGTACGATGTGGGCATCGAAGCAGGCAGCATCGCATACCTGGTGATGGAATACGTTCCGGGTAAAACGCTGCAACAGGTGCTCGCTGCCGGGCCGATTCCCGTGGCACGCGCCTGCGCATGGGCCGCCGACCTCGCCGGAGCATTGCGTGGCGCGCATCGCGCGGGGGTAATTCACGGCGATATCAAGCCTGCCAACATCCTAGTCACCGAAGATGGGAAGGTGAAATTGGGCGATTTCGGAATCGCGCGATTCGCCACGCAGGTCTCCCGATCCGGGCAATTGATGGGCACACCCGCGTATTTGTCGCCGGAACAAATTCTGGGCGAAACGCAGAGCACGCGCTCCGATTTGTTTTCGTTGGGAATTCTTCTGTATCAGATGGTGACGGGAGTTGCGCCGTTTGAGGGCAGTTCGGTCAGCGCCGTGTGCGCGCAGATTCTTTCGGCCGAGCCGGTGCCCGCTTCGCAACGAAACCCTGCGCTGCCCGCGGGGCTCGATCACGTCATCTTGCGCTGCCTGGCGAAGAGCCCGGCGGACCGTTATCCGTCCGCGGAAGCGTTCGCGTCCTCTCTCTATCCGTTTTCCCTAGGGACCTCGGCATCGCTACTGGCGGCGTCCTCGTTGGCTGAATCGCTGCCCGCCCCGGCCGTCGACACCACGAAGAAATCCGCCGCAAGTTCCTCGCTCACGCGACCCACCAAAGCCGCCGATGCATGGGTTGCCGCGGCGGCAATGGTGCTGGTTATCGGGACCGGGTGGGGATATTACAGCGCTTCGGCACGCCTGGGCGTTCCCCTGCTACCGCCAACAGTAATGGCGGCTCCGAAGCCGCCGAAAGATCTGACCCAATATTCGCAATCCTCGATGTGGTATGTGCCCGATGAGACGCAGGAGAACGTGCCGGAAAGGGTTCAACCCGCTCGGAGGGCCCGCATCGCACGTGTTGCGCACTCCGTGACGCGGAACCAACCGAGCAGGGCTATTGCTCCCGCAAGCAAGCAAACCAATCTGAGCGCGGCCGTTTCGGCTCCCGAACTTCCGGCGCCAACCACCACGGCCCTGGTGCGCACAGTGGAACGCGCGCCGCTGCGGATTGAAATTGAATCCACGGTGAAAGACGGAGCGCTGGCGATTTTCGCGGATCAGACTGTGGTGTACACCACGGAATTGCGTGATGGGCATGCAGTACAGCTGGAGCGCACGCTGGCGGCGGGTCCGCATCAACTGAGAGTGGCGCTTTACCGTCCGGACAAGAGCCTGCAGGTGATGAAGGAAGGGCTGGGAGAAATTCGCACGGATTCCCCGAATGCTCTGAAAATTCATGTAGGCGTGAAATCGAAACTGTTGTTGAAGCGCGAACGTTCGCTGGTTGTGACTTGGCCGAGCGCAATGCAGCCTTCCGGCGGAGGCGCGGCAGCGCCCGCAAGCCTCACCGCTTCGACGAAGTAAGCCTTCCGGACAAGAAGTCGAAAACAACCGACAAGCGAGCCCTTCACAAATCAGACGGTACGGACGCTGAACATAGAAGTGGGAATGAGGCCCGACGCTTATTCGTAGCGCAGGGCTTCCACTGGATCGAGTTTTGCAGCCTTGGTTGCCGGCCATACGCCGAAGATCAAGCCGACGGCAACGCTGACGACGATTCCGGTGGTGGCGGCCCACAGCGGAACGCGGGCGCGCCATTCCAGAGTGAAACTGATCAGCGCGACCAAGCCGTTGACGAGAATCAGCGCCAGCAAGCCGCCGGCGCCGGTTAGCGTCATCGCTTCGAGCAGGAATTGCCAGGTGATGTCTCTGCTCTTGGCGCCAATAGCCTTGCGAATTCCGATTTCGCGAGTGCGCTCGGTGACGCTGACGAGCATGATATTCATCACCCCAACGCCGCCGATCAGCAGCCCTATCGAACTCAGCACCACGGTGGCAACCGCGACCATGGCAACGATGCTGTGGAATTCGCGGACCTGCATCTCGGCGGTCTCAATGGCGAAATTGTCTTTGGCGTTGTAGGCCACATTGCGACGGCGACGCAGCACTTCGGTGGCCTGATCCACGGCCTGATTCAGCATGTTGGGATAAGCCTGGAAGCGAATTCCGTTTTCGTAGGCGCCGGGATAAATTTTCTTAAAGGTGTTGTAGGGAATCAACACGCGGCGATCTTCGTCTTCGCTGCCGAAGCCGCCTTTTGGTTTTTCCAGTACGCCAATCACTTGAAAATCGATGCCGTCAATCAGCATGTCTTTGCCTACCGCGGGAACACCCGGGAACAGAACGGGTGCGACGTCTTCACCCAGCATCACCACCTTTTGGCGGTGGATATCGTCGCCTTCACTGATGAAACGCCCCGACAGAATCGTGGCGTTCGCGTAGACCTGCCCGTAATTGGGCTGTACACCGTGATAGTCGATGGCGGAAACTTCGCCAGACTTGGTGCGCACGGTGTGCATCTTTTCCCACCAGGTTATGTTTGCGGTGACATTTTTGATTGCCGGACAGGCCGCCTCCAGAGCTTCGGCGTCTTCCAGGGTCAACGGCTTGCGGAGTCGCTCCTCAAGAGGACGGCGCGCACCGTCGCGCGGACCGTGATCCCAGCGCGAAATGAAGCCGGTGTCGGCGCCGAATTGCTTTATCTCCTCCTGAACCTTTTCGTCGAAACCGGTGATCAGCGCGGAAACCAGCATAATCACGCTGACGCCCAAGACCACGCCAAATACCGTCAGCCCGCTGCGCATTTTGTGCGCCCGAAGCGTGTCCATCGCTTGTTTCAGGTTTTCGCCGTGTGCCTGTGCCATAGGGTCATCCGTCAGCGCGCAGTGCTTCGATGGGATCCAGCTTAGCGGCCCGCATCGCCGGATAAATTCCGAAAAATAAGCCGACGCCGGTGGATACTGCCAGGGACAAAATCACCGCGCTCACCTGCATCTGCATGGGTATGGAAGTGATCGTGCGGCCCAGCGTCACCAGCCCCCAGGCCAGCAGTATGCCGATGACTCCGCCGACGGCAGAGAGCACCGCGGACTCGGTCATGAACTGCAGCACGATATGTTTTTTGCGGGCGCCCAGCGAGCGGCGAACGCCGATCTCGCGGGTGCGTTCGGTCACGCTGGCCAGCATGATGTTCATGATCACGATGCCGCCGACGACCAGAAACACGGCGGTCAGCGCCACGGCGACGGCGAACAGATTTCCCGTAAGTTCCTTCCACAAATGCATGATGGAGTCGGAGCCGAAGATCTTAAAATTGTCTTCCTCAGCCCAGGGCAAGTGGCGCGTAGAGCGCATGATCATGCGCGCTTCATCCTGCGAGGCCTCGATGGTCTCCGTGCTGGGGGCCTGGATGAAAACGTACATGGTGTCGGTTTGCCGGTGCCACTCTTTATAGAAGGTGGTGATGGGTATAAGCAGATAGTTGTCGCGTGACTGCCCAAAGGTGCTGCCCAGCGGTTGCCCCACGCCGACCACCTCATAGGAATGCGAGCCGGCCCGGATGGTCTTGCCGATCGGATCGACGTCGGGAAACAACTTCTTCACCACGTCCGGACCGACGAAACATACCGGCGCATGATGGGTGTTGTCGGCTTCGGTCAGCATGCGTCCGAGGCCCAGCTGGATGTTTCGGATCTCCAGATAGTTCGGAGTGGCGCCGATGATGGTAGTGCTTTCCAGCAGGATTTTACCGGACCGCGTGTCGGCGGCCTGGTCTTCCACCGCGGCGATCTGCAAGGCGGTTTTCATGTTGTCGCGAAGCAGTTCGTACTCCGCCATGGTAATCAGCGGCCGTTTTTGCGCCTTGATCCAGGCGTCGTAGCTGGTGATGATGCCGAAGCGATGCACTAGGTAAACGTTGGAACCCAGATTGGCAACGTGATCGGCAATATAGAAGTTAAGTCCGGCGACGACGCTCATCACCACCACCAGCGTGGTGACCGCCAGAATCACGCCGAGCAGGGTCAGGAAGCTGCGCAGCTTATGAGCGCGCAGTGCGTCCAGGGCCAGTCGGAACGTCTCCAGAACGGTGACCGCACTCCCGTGCAATCCCGCCAGCGTCAAGACGCGGGTCTTCGGTACGAGCTTGGTGGCTCGAGGAAGGCCGGTCAACCCCTCATAGGGAGCTACGCCCAAATGCGACCTCGTTTAACGTTGGTCATATTCTAATACGAGAAACCCCGTGTGATTTGTTTCGCTGTCGGACGGAAAGGTTCGCCAGCTTAGACGCGCCTATCCCCTCTTGGTTTTGCCTGAGGCAACGGTGTAGGCTCTCCACTGTGCGAGAGAGCGGGACTGGCAGCCGATATCTTTCTGGCAAGATTTCATTCTGAAACTCGCCCATGGGCGTCCCTTTGGAGTCGATACCAACCGAGAAGAGAGGATCCCGTCTTGCCTCACAAACTAACTTGTTTTCTTGTACTTGTGCTATCCCTAGCCGGCCTGGCGGCCAACTCTCCAGCGCAGGAGAAGCCCGCAGCTACAACCGCTGCTCCGACTTCCGGCCCGCGCGCCGAATTTCTTGCGGAAATGGCCTACTATGAGGAGCGATTCACGCGTCTTGCCGAAGCCGTTCCGGCCGAAAAGTACAGCTGGCGACCAGCCCAAGGGGTGCGCTCGATCGGCGAGGTCTTCGCGCACATCATAGGCGCCAACTACGGGATCGCTCGCGCGTTCGGGACGCAACCTCCTGCCGGAGTGGATCCCAAGTCCATCGGTGCCAACGCCCTCGACAAAGCCAAGGATGTGCAAGGTCTTAAGGACTCGTTCGCACACTTCCGCCAGGCGATACTGGCGCTCAGTGATGCAGACTCAGACAAGCCCATGAAGGTGTTCGGCCGCCAAACGACACAGCGCGGCGCTTTCATCATGGTTACCGGTCATACCGGCGAACACCTGGGCCAGTCGATCGCGTACGCACGCATGAACGGGATCACTCCGCCGTGGACCGAGGAAGCGCAGCAACAGCAGAAATCCGGCGACAAACCGAAACAGTAGATCCTGCGCTCGGGGAGTTGCGGGGGCGTGTGGGAGGATGCTGGGCACATGGCATCGACAAATCTGAGGAACGTTGCAGGGTTGACGCTTTCGTGCCGCCACAGCGCACGCGTGCAACAATCCATGCACTCATCGAATCCAACCAAGTTAGTCTGACGGAGCTTGTTTACGCGTGCTTATGCGGCTGGCGATTCCGATTTCTGTCTTCGTTCTGATCCTCGCGCTGGCTTGCCCTGGCCAAGTTCCGGCACAGGTCGCACCGCCGGAGATCCAGCTGCCGGCTCCCAGCGAGGCGGAAAAACAAGCCCTTCTCGATAGGGTCATTGCCAATCAGAAAAAGAATGAACAAGCGCAGCTAATTTACGAACGCGTCGAACGCGTGGAATCGCGCAAGGGCCCACCGGGCACGCCTCCGGAAATAAAAATCACGCGCTCCGTTCCCGCGGGAACGGGTACGGTACGCATTCCGCTTGGATCAGAAGGCAAGCCCGCCGACAATGTCGCCTATCGCACGGACCTGGAGAAGCTGGAGAAATCCTTGCTCTGGGCGTCCGATAGCGGCCGTTCCCAACGCGAGGCCTACGACAAAGTCGATAAAAAACAGAAAGAGCGCGCCGATCTGATCGACGCGGCGCGCAATGCTTTTACTTTTACCTACATTGCACGGGAAATGCGCGCCGATCGCGTTCTGGCTAAGTTTCGCATGGAACCAAATCCCGCCTTCAAGGCGACATCGCGCGCGACATCGATTTTCGCGAAAGTGCGCGGATTCCTGTGGATCGATGAAGCAGCCGCGCAGCTCGCACGCGCTGAACTCGAGGTCACCGAAGACATCTCCATCGGAGGATTTCTCGCCAAGATTTACAAGGGCAGCCACTTGATGCAGGAGCGCTACGAGATGGCGTCAGGTGTGTGGTTCCCGTCTTACGCGCAGTATGATTTCGACGGGCGGCGGCTGTTTGTCTCGTTCGGGATTCACGAGCGGACCTTCTACTCGCAATACCACTACGTGGGCCCACCCAAAGAAGCGCTGGTCACCATCCGTGCTGAATTGGGCAAGCTCCGCGCCACGGTCGCCGAGCCATAAGCCTCGCTCGCTATACTCGGAACATAACCAGCGTGAGCGCTCACCTGTTCGGTGGGAGTAGTTATGGGTCGCGAATTTGCGGTTGCAGCCTCCGTTTTACTTTTCACAGCCATGCCCATTGGTGCGGCTTCCGCTCGCACGCCGTCTTGGCAGGACGCGTCGCAGCCCTCATCGCAGGCACAGAGCCCTGCTTCGGCTCCCGCCGCAACGCCCGCACCGTCTTCTTCTTCGACTTCATCGACCAAACCCAAACCGAAAAAGACGTGGACCAACGATAATGTCAGCGACGCGAGCGGCACGATTTCGGTGGTCGGCTCGGCCAACAGCGCGACCCCGAGCGGCAAAGGCTCAAAGGTTTCGCCCAAGCCCGCCGCCACGATCGAATCGATTGATCCTAAAGTTGTCGCCAGTCTTCGTGACCAGCTTCACCGCCTGCAAGGGCAACTCAACATCGTCAACAAGCAATATTCCGATCTGAAAGCGCAAAGCAAAGGCGAAGCCAAGAGCGCCGGCGGGCTGCAGGCTAACACCTTCAACTACGATTCCTCTTCGGTCGAAGAACAGCTCCGGCGCTTACAGGAGAAAAAGAAGAGACTCGAAGACGCCATCGACCAGTTGCTAGATGCTGCTCGCAAAGCCGGCATCGAGCCCGGCGACCTTCGCTAACCTCTCAACAATTCAAGAAATTCCGTTCGCCTGCTGCAGTAACAGCTCCCGGCCGCGGCGACGTCACATTTCTTTGCGACTAGTATCTGACGTGAAACGCTCTTGCTCGCTTTCGTTGAGCCTGGGGAATCGGCGTGTTACACAAAGACGTCGCGCAAGAAATGTGGTCCGGGTATTGACCATGAAACTCTGGTTTGCGAAGAGGATGAAGGAGTGCCCGCAGTGCCAGAGTTCGATCGTGCGCCGCGCACCGCGCCGAGGATTCCACGAACAAGTTGTGCATCGGCTCGCGTTCGTGTGGCCGTACGAATGCCTCCGTTGCAAGCTCCGCTTCCTGGGATTTCACCGCAGCTACTCACGGCGTTACGTAAAGCCGTATTTTCATCTGGGCAGAGCGGCGGCTTCGTCGAAATAGACAGGTCGTTTGCTCCGGCATAAGATGCCAGATGGCTCGAGAGGCTCGGGCACAAATGGGTAGTGGCCTTCATTCCTTCCGATTGCTTGCATTCACGCTGATCGTTTTCGCGGTCGCTGGGTATTTCTGTTTCACCGGCAATGCCATCATCGCCGCGCAAGCTCCGGTGGTGGATTTGTCCGGGGCGCCAGTGGATCCGCTGCAATCTGTCCCCGGCAAAATCACCGTGTTGATCTTTGTGCGCACCGACTGCCCGATTTCCAATCGTTATGCCCCGACAATCAAGCGGCTCAGTGCGGCGTATGTAGACAAGGCTTCGTTCTGGCTGATCTATCCGGCGCGAAACGAATCGGCGGAAATGATCCGCAAGCACGAACGGGACTTTGGCTTCAAAATTCCTGCCGCTCGCGATCTGCAGCATTCGTTGGCCAAAAAAAGCCATGCCGCAATCACGCCGGAAGCGGCAGTCTTCGACGCGAATCGCCGCCTCATTTATCACGGGCGGATTGACGATCTCTATGAAGACTTCGGCCGCGCGCGCCGCGCGCCTACCACGCACGAGCTCGACGATGCCATCCAGGCGGCACTCCATGGCAAATCTCTACCCGCGGACGCCGTGCCCGCGGTCGGGTGCTACATTTCGGATCTGGAATGACTCGCGAAGGGGCGCGCACGAGCACCTGGGTTGCCGGTGCACTACTGCTGGTGGCGGTGGGGTTCGCCGTTGGCGCCGCCGCGCTGCCGCACGACACCACAGCCTCTAATTCACCCAAGTCCCAACCTGCGTGGCGCAGTCAGGACCAGGTGGCGCGGACCGTCACCTTCACTCATGACATTGCGCCGATCTTGTTTCACTCTTGCGCGCCCTGCCATCATCCCGGCGAAGCCGCGCCGTTTTCCTTGCTGACTTTCACGGATGCAAAAACGCACGCCGGCCAAATCGCCGCGGTCACCGGCATGCGCATCATGCCGCCATGGCTTCCTGAGCGTGGTGATTTTGCCTTTGCCGACGACTTGCGACTGACCCCCGAACAAATTGCGATCCTGCAAAGCTGGGTCGCTCAGGGCGCGCCCGAAGGAGATCTCGCCGACCTGCCGCCGAAGCCGCAGTTTGCCGAGGGCTGGCAACTCGGCAAACCCGATGTGATCGCGCGCGCACAAACGCCCTACACGCTGCCCGCCAGTGGCTCGGATACCTATTGGAATTTCGTCTTTCGCGCTCCCGTTGATCGCACCCGCTGGCTGAAAGCCATCGAAATTCGCCCAGGCGACAAGCGCCTGGTGCATCACGCCAATGTCCTGGTCGACCGCGGGGAGAACGCGCGTCATCAGGAGAAGCAGCCGGGCGCGGGCTTTGCAGGGATGGAGCTGATCATCGCCTCGGAAGTCTTCGATCCAGATAGCCATTTCCTTTTCTGGAAGCCGGGATCAGCGCCCTATGTGGAACCCGACGGCATGGCGCTGCGGCTCGACAAGGGCACCGATCTGGTCCTCAACACCCATCTGCAGCCGTCTGGTAAGCCGGAGTCGATCCAGCCGTCGTTGGGTTTGTACTTCACCGACAAGCCCGCGACCCTGCATCCCATATTGCTCCAAATGGAAAACGATCGAGCGCTGGATATCCCCGCGGGTACAAAGGAATTTCTCGTCACAGACGATTTCACGATCCCCGTCGATGTGAACGTCCTGGCGATCTATCCGCACGCGCATTATCTGGGTAGCGATCTGCAAGCCTTGGCTACATTCCCCGAGGGCACGACGAAAACCTTGATCCACATCCGCCGCTGGGATCTGAATTGGCAGGCGGTGTTCCGTTACGCCCAGCCGGTTTCCTTGCCAGCGGGCACACAGATTTCCATGCGCTTCGTGTACGACAATTCCGCGGAGAACGTCCGCAATCCGAATCATCCTCCGCAGCGGGTGCACGGAGGCAACCGAGCGGTCGACGAAATGGCGCACTTGTGGCTGCAGGTTCTGCCTAAAGCGTCACCTGGATCTGATCCGCGAGCGGTCATTCAGGAGGCCATGGCCCGCCATAACCTGCAGAAGAATCCGGAGGATTTTGAAGCCCAATACAATCTTGCGGCGCTGCTGCAAATGCGTGGCCAGCTCAACGAATCCATCAACCACTTTCTTCAGGCTCTCCGGATTCGCCCCGGCGACGCGATTGCCAACAATGCTCTCGGCGCAGCGCTGCTGGCTTCGGGCCGGGTAGGCGAATCGATTCCGCACCTCGACGCCGCCCTGAAAGCTCGCCCCGACTATTTCGACGCGCACTACAACCTCGGCAACGCTCTGGCCTCACAGGGTGACTTTGGTCAGGCTTTGGCGCACTTTCGCACCGCCGTTCGCCTGAATCCGGAAGATTCCAGTGCGGAGGCCAATCTTGGCAGCGCCCTGGCGGAAACCGGCAATCGCACCGAAGCTCGCCTTCACTTCCAACGGGCCCTCAAACTCAACCCCGAAAATGAGCTGGCCCGCGAAAACTTGCAGTTGCTGAACTCTCAGCCGACAAGCCCCAGGCATTAGCCGCAACCCCAAACGCAACTCCCCGCCCGCGTTTTTGCAAAAACGGAACGCTACATCTGCCGCCTGCACATACGAAATTCATAAAGTTACGTGTGATTTATCTCACTTTAGACGTGGCCGTTCGTTGCTATCTCTCGATTCATGTCGAGGCCCTGCCATTTTTCTTTCGTCGCAAATGCAGCCATCCCCGATCTCGCCGCTCTTTTGCGGCGAGTTGTAAAAAGATAATCGAAAGTGCGTTGCCTGCTAAACAAGGCGGGCATCGCTGCGTCAGTAAGTTTAGGAAGAAGGATCGCGCAGCAATGAGGGGTTAAACAGGTCGACCCCGCTTCTGGTTTGGCCGCCGGAGCGAAAGCCGATCTTCACGAGATTGCTGCCCTTGCGGGCACCCTGTTCATTTAACCCCGCCTCATGCTAGCGGCCTCCGACCCTGCATCGCAACGGCGAACGCCTCGCTTCCGCATGGGTAGCCGGTCGTCCACCGAAGGAGTCCCTATGAGAATGTATCGGATTTTTCTGGTTGGTGGCGCCCTGGTTCTATGCGGCTCGACGCTTTCCGCTCAATTCGTACCCGGGCGCGGCCATAACGGTTACGACCGCTTCTCTCAAGCCCAACTATCCCACAGCCTTTTGCAATTTGAGCTCAATACTTCGGTTGTGCCTCCGGCATCAGCCCCGGCAGGCACCATCGACCAGCGCGCGTTGCGCATCCCCGCCAAAGCCATCAAGGAATTCGATCGCTCCATGAAGGCGTTTGACGCCGGCGACTTTCGCGGCGCCGCCAATCATCTGGAGAAAGCTGCGAAGATCGCACCCGACTTCGTGCAGGCCCACAACAACCTTGGCAGCATGTACATCAATTTGAAGGAATACGATCGCGCGGTAACCGAGCTGCAAAGGACCATCGCACTGCGTCCTAATCTGGAGACCCCGTATCACAATCTGGCGATGTTGATGATTCTGCTCGATCGCCTTCCCGAAGCGGAAGTGGCCGCGCGCCAAGTCCTCGAACTGCAACCTCAGCAATCCGACGCTCGCTTCACTTTGGGCCGCATCCTCGTGATGCGGAAGCAATACACGACGGAAGCGGTCCGCCTTCTTACTGACGCCTCGCCGGAAATTCCGGCTGCCCGTCTGCCACTCGCCAACGCGTTGCAACATCGCGGTGAGACCGATCGCGCCATCGCCGAACTTCGCGCTTACCTGCAAAACCCTGACACGGACAAGAAGGATCGTATCCAAGCCTGGCTTGCGCAGTTGACCCAGCAGACCAGGGTAAGAATCGAAACAATTCCGACGGCGGATAACAGCGTCACTCCCTGAATGACCTGCAATCTTGATGTGCGCATGCGTACATCAGGTCGGAAGGCAGGCTCCGAGTTGCGCGGCGTACGCAAGCAGTTTCGGATCGGCACCGCGAGCCGCCATCAATTGCACGCCGGCGCCGTTTGCGGCGGGCAGCGCGATCACGGGAACGCCCGCGAGGCTTGCAGGCGTAGTGTAGCGCAGGATCGCGCGCCTAGTGTCGCTGTGGTCGGCACCGGCGGCGAGCCGGGACACCGGAGCGCACGGGGCAATCAGGAAGTCGTGTTCACTCAGCAACGCATCCATGCGATCGCGGAATGCAGCGTGACGCGCGCGAAATGCGGCGAGCTCCCGTATGCTGAGAGACGCGCCCCAGCTGAGACGCTCGGCGATGGATTTTTCAAAGTGCGAGAAATCCCCGCCGGTGGCGGGCGCATGAATCGCCGCAGCTTCGCTGGCCTGGATGGGCGCGTAGATGCTCATGGCGTCTTCCCAGAAGGCGGAGTCGAACGCGACGATTTCCGCACCGCCATCCTCACGCAGCCGCTGCTGCCAGTCGTGAAAGCCGTTCTGAACGATAGCGTCGCTATCCTGAGTGAACTCGGCGCTTACGCAAGCGACCCGCAAACGCTTGCTGGTCACGGGCGAGACAGCAACTCCGAACAAGGCGTTCGCCAGTATTGGGGCATCGCGCAGATCGCGAAAGAGCCAGCCAAGCGTGTCGAAGGTTTGCGAGAGATGGACTCCGCCGCGCCATAGATCGCATTCGTGCGCAAGCTCGATCGAGGCGCGGTAGCCCGCGAGGCCGCATAACGCGGCAGGCGCGCGAATCGAGCCTCCGGTGTCCGTGCCGATGGCGGCCAGCGCAGAGCCTTCCTGGATGCTGGCAGCGGCCCCGCTGGACGAGCCTCCGGTGAGGGAGCTAGGATCCCGAGGTTGCGTGCTGTCCCCGTAGTCCGGATTTTCGCCGGTGATGCCGTACGCGAGCGGATGCATGTGCGTCTTGCCGACGACGACGGCGCCCTGGGAGCGCAAGCGTGCGGCAACGGCGGAATCCTCCGGCGCGGGAGGATTGCGATCGGCGTAGAAGCGCGACCCGCAAGTGGTGACGTAACCGGCCAGATCGAAACAGTCTTTGAGGGAAACGGGAACGCCGTAGAGCACTGGCTTCGTGCCGTCGGGGGATTTTTGGCGTAGCTCTTCCGCGTCGCGGAAGGCGTGCTCGCGATTCCGCGAGATATATACATTCTTGCCGGCGTTGCTGTTCGCCAGCTGCAGGGCACGCTCTGCCGCAGCTTTCGGCGTGATTTCGCCGCCGGCCAACGCTGTGCGCAACGCTTGCAGCGGACTGTGTGTGGCAGTCACGGCGAGCATTTTAGCCGCATTTGCGCTGCGCATGCGCGGGCATCGTGCCTTGTGCCTCTAGATTTCCGCGGAAACCTGCACTTCGACCAGCGCATTGCGAGGCAGCGCTGGCACTCCGATGGCGGCGCGCACGTGCCGCCCCGCTTCGCCAAACACCTGCAGGAAAAGATCCGACGCGCCATTGATCACCGCAGGCGAATCCGCGAAACCCGCCGTCGCGTTCACGTAGCCGTTCACGCCCACAATGCTCTTCACCGCGTCCAGCGAGCCCAGAGGTTTCTTCAGCACCGCCAGATGTATCAGCGCGCACGCCCGCGCCGCTGCGTAGCCATCCTCCACGGTCTTGTCGGCACCCGCGGTTCCAGTAATGACTCCATTCGGTCCGGTGGAAATCACGCCCGAAAGATACACCATGCACTGAACCGTTTTTGCCGGCACGTAGTTTCCTCCCGTAGCGGGCAATGCCGGCAAAACCAATCCCAATTCCTGCAATCGTGCTTCCGCGCCGCTCGTCATATTGATCTCCACCTTTCGCCTACGCGATTTTTTGCTTGCCGCAAGGCAATCGTGAGCTAGCATGTGCCATGCCGCGGGTCTCCAGCACGCTGGTCTGCACCTTTCTTGTCGCTCTCAGCTCATCCGCCATTTTTTCATTCGTGATCCCCGCATCCGCGCGCCCTCCTCGACTTACTTTACGCACGTCACGCACCTCCGCCCGTGATCTCGAAGTTGCCGGCGATCTGGCGGGCCTGCCGCGCGGCTCTATACGGTACCTCACTCGCGAGGATCTACGGACGCTTCCGCAGTTGACGTATACGGTCTCTGACGATGCCAATTTGACTGCTCCCACAAAAATCAGCGGCATCTCTCTCGACGAGCTCCGCAACAAGCTGGCCGCGTCGCCCGATTCGGACATGGTCGTGGCCATCTGCGTCGATCGTTACCGCGCCAGCTATCCGCGCGACTATCTTTCCGCGCATCGTCCGCTCCTCGTGCTGCTGATCAATGGCCAGCCACCCGATCGCTGGCCCAAAGATTCCAAGGGCCTTGGCTTGGACATGGGTCCATACTTGATCTCCCACCCAAAATTCACGCCCAGCTTCAAAATTCTTTCGCACGCCGACGAACCGCAAGTTCCGTGGGGCGTCATTCGCCTTGAATTTCGCGACCAACAAGCGCTCCTCGGTGCTATCGCTCCGCAGGGGCCGCGGGCACAAGATGCCGCGGTGCAGGCAGGTTACAAAATCGCGCAGCAGAATTGCTTCCGTTGCCACAATCTGCGCGACGAAGGCGGACAGAAATCCGGACGTCCGTGGACCGTTCTTGCCACTTGGGCGAACGCCTTGCCCGATTATTTCGCCTCCTACATTCGCAATCCCAAATCGAAGAATGCAAAAGCGGAGATGCCCGGTTTCCCGGCCTACGACGACGCAACCATTGCCGCCTTAAACGCCTACTTTCGGACCTTCGCGGAATCCGCAGCTTCGAAATCGCCGCCCGCACAGAAGGCCGGACGGTGACGCTTCGTATCGCGAAACTCTCGCTGGTGTTTGGCGTCGCGCTGTTCTACACCTTCGTCGTCTTCAACAACCTCACCGATTACAACTCCAATTACCAATTCATACGCCACGTTCTGAGGATGGATTCGACCTTCCCCGGCAATAGCGGGATGTGGCGCGCGGTGAACTCACCGGCCATTCACACTGCGTTTTACGTTTGCATTATTGCGTGGGAAACGCTCACGATGCTTCTCTGCTGGTTCGGCGGCGTGCGTCTCGCGCGCGCCCTGCGGGCATCGGCTGTGGAGTTCCATCGGGCCAAGCGCCCTGCAGTCGCCGCGCTCACCCTGAGCTTGCTTATGTGGCTGGTGGCGTTCCTCAGCATTGGCGGCGAGTGGTTCCTCATGTGGCAGTCGAAAACCTGGAACGGTCAGGAAGCCGGTTTCCGCACGTTCACCGTCGTCGGCATCGTTCTCCTCTTGCTCGCCCTTCCCGACTCCGACAATCAACCTTGATTTCCGTAAGTCCGAATGCCGGCGAAAAAGAAATTTAAATTGAGGTTCGCGCCAATTGTGTGAATAATCGCGCGCGGTTGAATCCTTCCGGTCTACGGTGAACCGATGCGTGCACTTAGGGTATTCCAGGCACTGCGTGTCGCTGCGCTCCCGTTGCTGATTGCCTTGCTCCTGCCGATAGCGGCGCACGGAAGCGACACGCTGCTGATTCACGGCCACATCTACACGGGGAATGCCAAAGCGCCCTGGGCCCAGGCGGTGGCCATCACCGGGACGCGGATCGACGCGGTTGGAAGCGACCAGGAAATTCTGGGCCGCAAACTGGCGAATACCGTCGTCATCGATCTGAACGGTCGAACGGTAATCCCCGGGATTTCCGACGCCCACACGCACATGTGGTTTGGCGCCATGGAGCTGCACGGCTTCAATCTCTCGACGCCCGACGCAAGCATCACTGCTGACCATCCGGATGCGCTGGTCGAAAAAATCAAGGCCTACGCCGCGGGTCATCTGCACGACAAGGTGTTGATCGGGCGCGCCGATTTCGGCACCGTTGTGCCTGCAACTCCGACGCATGAATTGCTCGATCGCGCCGTCCCAGATCGGCCCGTGATTATTCACAACACCAGCGAGCACGCGTTGTGGGTGAATGCCAAGGCGCTCGAATTCGCCGGCATTACCGATCGACCGGTGGAGGACCCGGCCGAAGAGCGCAACATCATCCGTGACGCCAGCGGCCATCCAAACGGAATCCTGCTCGAATCGGCGATGGAACTCGAAGAGCGCGCCGTGTTAGCCGCTCTAACCCCTGATGAGAAACTTGCACTGCTTCGTGAAGCCTCCCGCTACCTGAATCGCTTTGGCATCACCAGCGTCGTCAATGCCACCGGCGACCTCGCCGAGATCGAGCTGTACGCTGCTCTGCGCGATCGTGGCGAGCTCACCGTGCGCACGCGCAATTCCTTCGGCGCCGTCGCGGTCAATCATCACCTCACGCCCCAATTCCTCTCCCAACTCGAGCAAGCCCGCACGAAGTATCACGATGACTGGGTCTCCGCGAATCTCGTGAAGTTCTTCGCCGACGGCGGCAGCGGCATGTTCCCCCCGCTCACCTACGAACCCGCCGAATACAAGAAGCTAGTGCTCGAACTGGACAAGCGCGGCTTTCAGATCATGACCCACGCGCTCCGCGGCGATGCCGCACACATGGTTTTGGATGCCTACGAGCAAGTGGCGAAAGCCAACGGGCAGCGTGACCGGCGTCTTCGCATGGAACATGGTGAGATTTTCCCGACCGCCGATCTGCCGCGCTTCGCCAAGCTCTCCGTACTGATCAGCACGCAACCCTCGTTCTGCTGCAGCGACATCGGATCCAACTTCGACCCCCAGGACAAAACGCCGACCGACCGTTGGAGCAGCCTGCTGAAAAGTGGAGCAAGCCTGGCGTTCGGCAGTGATTGGCCTTGCACCTTTCCACCCGATCCGTTCGTCGGCATTCAGCAGTTAGTTCGCCGCCAGATCTGGAAATCAGCTACCGCGAGCGCGATCGTCGGAGGGGTCTTCGATGGCGCTGGACAAGGCGGCGCCGTGCCAACGCTCTCCTCCTACATTCCCGAGGAGCGCCTCACCGTCGAGCAGGCCATCCAGGCCTACACGCTTGGTTCGGCCTTCGCGCGTTTCTCAGAAAACCAGCTTGGCTCGCTCGAAGTCGGCAAGGAGGCCGACCTCGCGGTTCTTTCACAGGATGTGTTCGCGGCCGCGCCGGAAGCTATCAGCAAGACTCATGTCGTTCTCACTATGGTCGCCGGCAAAGTGGTGTTTGACGAGCAGAAATAGAGGGAGCTCTGCGCTCCGCTTTGGCAGCCGAGTTCGGCACGAATCGCAAAAGCGGTGGCACGCCGCCGCACTCCACAACTCGCTCGTCGAGCGGCGTTGCGGCACACAACGCCGCCCTTCGTACCGCTTCACGGCTTCATTGGCAAAGTCATTACTGGGTTCTGCGGGAAAAAATCGAACGGTCGGATCACAAAGTCGTGCCACATCACCGGCAGCACCGGCCAATCCTCCGCGCGCGGCACGTGATGAAATCCCATCGTGTACCACGCCACGATGTCCGTATTCTCGATCGGCCGATTCGCCTTGGTCCACGCCGCCAGTCCGTCGTTACCCTTGCTCTGAATCGGATACACCCCCGACGCATACAATTCGTCCCCCCGATACGGCGTGACCCATAATTGGTGGTTCGAAAACGCGCCGACTTTCTGCACCCCGTCCTCTGGATCGAGCAATGACGCGGCAGTCGTCCCCGGCATAATCTCGTAGCCGGTCGGATAACCCAGCGGCCCCCGCACGTTCGGATTCACGAACATCCACATCGACGGCCGCTCCAGGTGAATGTCGATCATTGCGTCGCGCTCGGTCTTGGCCATCGCCGGCTTCACCACCCAGATGCTTTTACGGTGCGTCGAAGCCGGCAGCTCGCGCTTCTCCAACCTGTCGGCCATAAACGAGTTTTTCTGTCCATCCACGTCGAGATCAAGCCGAAACGAAAAAAAGTGATCGTGATCCACCCCGACGGTATTTTCTCCTACGAAGTGCCCGTATTCATCTTTTCCTTCAACGTGTTCTGCCGAGAGCCCTTTCTCTTTCACGCCTTTCGTTTCGATAATGCCGGTCGCCCCCACGGCTACGCGAATCGATCCATCCTGCTCAAATCTCCAATCCAGCAGATAGTCGTAGTTGCCGATTACCGCCGCAGTCCGCAAGACCAGTGTCCGGTTCGGGCGTCCCCACAATTGCTCGGACTCAAAATGCCGCCACGCCGGGCTGCCGCTCACATTTTCGAACAGGCACGCCATGCGCGGCCGCGCCATCGGGATGCCCTGCTCGTTCGTCGAGAAATCGTCGATATATTCCGCATTCGTGGGACAATCCACACCCGCCTGCATCGATCGCAGCACCCCGCCCGGAAAAAATTCTCCGGCATCGATAAACACACGCGTCGCCCAACTCTCCGATGGATCCATGTACGGCACAAACAGCTCCGACATCGATCCCTCGTACAACACCGATCGCATCTTTCCGCCGTCGTCCAGGTGCGCCAGATTCACCACCGGCCCAACCCGCGCATCCAGCCGCACGCGAAAATCCCAGTTCTGCCACCGGACTTCTCCGTTGTCCCGAAGCGTAAAGCCCGGGCCTTGCGGCTGCACGATTTCAATCGGCTTGCTTCCCGCGCGAGCTTTCGCCGGAGCCTCCTCAAAATTGATCGCGCTCTGCGGCACCGGAATCACTTCCTGATCGATGACCTTCAGCACTTTCTTCTCGACGGCATCCACTTCGAAGTACAAACCTTCGATCGGCCGCCCCCAGCTCAGAAACGCGCCGCGCTTGTCGGAGCATCCGCCGTACAAAATACGGCGCCCCTCCATCTCCGGCAGCGCGAAGTAACCAAAAGGGAGGGCCACGCACTCGACGGTAGTCATGTCCTTGATGCCGCGTTTCGCAAACCCGGCCTGCATCCGCGGATCGTTCTTGGCCATCTCGCCCATTTCAAACAATTCGCTGACAAAAATCGGCGCCTGCACGCCCTTCACTTCCTTCCACGATTCGATTTTGCGTTCGGCAATGTCTACGCGAGCTTCCGTCACCACTCCCTTGCGCATCAGCATCACATCCGCTTTCCGCGTGATCGGATCGCCCGCCTTCCACGCCAGCACAGTTTCCTTCGCCGGCTCGTGCAACAGCACGCTCATCACCAGGGTATCGGCGTCCACCTTCCCGCTGGCCTGCAATACCTCATGCACCGTCCAGTATTCCGCCGACATCAGGCCCTCCAACGGGTGTTCCGGCGGCCGCACTTGCGCACTCGCAAGACGCGGACACCACAATGCGCAAATCAGTGAAACAAATAGCACGCTGCGATCCAATCTCACGTAGTCCTCCAGCCCTTTTCTAAAAGTTCAAGAAGCGGCGGCCCGGCACACACCGACCAGATCGGTGGCCCAAGACTAGTCCACAACGTGCTGTGAAGGAAAGATGCCTGCTCGCCAAACTTTAATTTGGAGTGATGCAAAAATTGACCGCGGCCGGCTCCCATACTCGATCACAAGGGATCTCATCCTTGCGCCCGCGTCCTCTTCGCCCACATTGACGCCGCGGAACTCGCGACCTATAGTGGCGCTCATTTTTGATCCGGGGAAAGCTGTTGCTTGAACGCCTCTTCCGTCTTTCAGAAAACAAAACCACGGTGCGCCAGGAGTTTCTTGGCGGCCTGACCACGTTCATGACCATGGCCTACGTCGTGGTTGTGAATCCCCGCATCCTTGCCGAAGCTGGCATGCCCGTGGAAGGCGTTCTCTTTGCGACCTGCATCTCCTCTGCCTTCGCTACGTTGATCATGGGCTTGTGGGCCAACTATCCCATCGCCCTGGCGCCCGGCATGTCCCTCAACGCCTACTTCACCTATTCCATCGTCATCGGCCGCCGCGTCCCCTGGCAGACCGTTCTCGCCGTCGTATTTTTCTCCGGCCTGCTCTTCCTGCTTCTCACGCTCACCAGCATCCGCGAGCAGATCGTCAACGGCATTCCGGACTGTCTCAAACACGGCACCGCCGCGGGCATCGGCCTGTTCATCGCCTTTATCGGATTGCGCAACGCAAAAATCATCGTTGCCAATTCCGCCACATTCGTGGGACTCGGCAAAGCATCCGACCCGCAAGTGTTGCTCGCCGCATTAGGCCTGGTCATCATCGCCATCCTCATGGCCCGCCGAATCGGCAGCGCCATTCTCCTCGGCATCATCGCTATCGCCGTTGCCGGAATTCCCCTCGGCCTCGCGCATTGGCCTGCGCATCTTTTCTCGCTGCCGCATCCCTCCAGCACATTCCTCCAACTCGACTTCCGCTCCGCTTTCAAGCTCAGGCTCGGCGAATTGATCTTCGTCTTCTTTTTCGTCGATCTCTTTGACAACGTTGGCACGCTAGTGGGTGTTTGCGAACAAGGTGGCTTCCTGCGCGATGGAAAACTCCCGCGCGCCAGCCGCGCGTTGGTCGCCGATGCGTTCGGCACCATGTTTGGCGCGCTCGCCGGCACTTCCACCGTTACCAGCTATATCGAGAGTGCCGCCGGAGTTGCCGCCGGCGCGCGCACCGGCCTCGGCAACCTGGTGATCGCCGCATTTTTTCTGATTGCGATGTTTTGCGCGCCGCTGGTCGCCGCCATTCCGGCTTACGCCACCGCCCCGGCGTTGATTCTCGTCGGCGCGCTAATGTGCGGCGCCGTCGCCCGCGTCCGCTGGGATGATTTCACCGAGGCGTTCCCCGCGTTCCTCACGCTGGTCGCCACGCCGCTCACCTTCAGCATCGCCACCGGCCTCAGCCTCGGTGTACTCTCCTTCACCTTCATTAAGGTGGGAACCGGAAAATATCGCGAGATCAGCCCGTTAATCTGGATACTCAGCGCTCTGTTTTTGTTGCGTTACGCCTTTCTCGGCGCGGAGTAGTGCTGTTCTTGCATGAGCCCAGCGGGCGTCCTGTCGACTGGTATTTGGCTTGGTAGCGGACGGTCCAAAATTCGAACGTCCAGGCTAGAAGGCTCTAGATCTTCCTTGAATACAGCAGTCCATGCACGTAGCTGCAAGTTCTCTCCCTTTCCGCCCGGTGAACCTTCGGTACTGCCCGATATTCGCCAGCGACCTCCGCAAACCATTTCTTCCCACAACCCCTCTAATCTAACTGCCCCCACGATTTCCTATGAAGAGACTCAACATTTCCATTCAACAATTGACCCTGTCGCAGCGGCTTAAGCATTTCGCGCATTCGCGCCTGCTGCTCCTGCACGAATCCCGCTTCGTCCATTTCTGTGTGGTGGGCTGCACCGGCTTGGCCATCGACATGACCCTCTTGTTCGTTTTCAGCGATCCACGCATGCTTGGGTGGGGCTTGACGCGCAGCAAGATCCTGGCTGCCGAGACCGCGCTCCTGAACAATTTCATCTGGAATGATTTGTGGACCTTCGGTGCCGTCTCGCGCCATCAACGCGCGCTCGAAGATCGCATTCGGCGCTTCTTCAAATTCAACCTGATCTGTTCGCTCGGGATCTTTTTCAACGTCGTGATTCTGAATATCGAGTTCAACTGGCTGCACATGAATCGTTATCTCGCCAACTTGATCGCCATCGGCATCGTCAGCATGTGGAACTATAAATCCAACAAGAAATTCAGCTGGCGCGTTTCCCCTCAGCCCACGGTAATCTGAAGCCCATGTTTGCCGGCCCCCAACAAGCATCGAAATCCATCTTCAGAAATCCCGTCTTTAAAAACCCATTGTTGTATTCGTCGATCGCGCTGATGATCGCCACCATTGCCGTCGGCTGGATCCTGTTTTCCCGCTGGCAGCAGAATCGCCAGATCGATCGTCAGACTGCGCAGGAGCGCGCGCAGAAACAGCACGACAGCGATCGCGCCGCCCTCGAGCAGCTCGGCGGCAAGGAGCTCGCCATTCAAGCTCTGTACGCGAATCCAGGCATCGTTGCGCGCGGCCAATCCGCTCAACTCTGCTACGGCGTGGCCAACGCCAAAACCGTGACGCTCGAGCCCCAGCCAAATCCCGTCTGGCCCTCCCACGCTCGCTGCGTCGAAGTCACTCCCCAGAAAGACACCGTCTACACCCTCACCGCCGAAGATGCCTCCGGCAACAAGACCTCGCAAACCGTCGAAGTAAAGGTCCGCTAGGGGTTTTTCGCAGGCGCTGCTCCGCTGCGAACCAGGCTTGCTTGACACTGCCTGAGTCGCGCCGGAAGATAGCGCATCGCGTTCAACGGTTCGTGGCGTGCTCCGAAGGCCGCGTCCGACAATTCCTCTCTACGATCACGCCTCAGCCTCCGCGTGCGCGTAGGGCGTTCACATCTACGAAACGAGGTCGCGCCCAAACGTGATCACCAGAAGACATTTTCTGACCAATACCGCCTTCGGTCTCGCCGCCGCCGGCGTGCATCCTTCGCTTTGGGCGCACGCTCTTCGCGCGAATTCCCTTCCGGAAGCGTCCGCGCCGTCAGTCCCACTCCTGCTCGGCGTCGACTACTATCCCGATCAGACCCCGGAATCCCTGTGGGAAGAAGACGCCCGCAAGATCGCCGAAGTCGGCTTCACCAACGTTCGCGTCGCGGAATTCGCTTGGGTCCTCATGGAATCGTCGGAAGGCAAGTTCGACTTCACGTGGCTGCGCCGCTCGGTGCAAACATTGCAGAAGCACGGCATCCAGGTAATTCTCGGTACGCCTTCCGCCGCGCCTCCGCCCTGGCTCACCGCGAAATATCCCGAAGTGCTGCTGGTCAACGATCAGGGCATGACCGTGCAGCCCGGCGGCCGCCGCTTCACTTGCCCCACGAACAAGACCTACCGGCGTCTGTCACTGGTGGTCGCCACCGAAATGGCCCGTGCCTTTGCCGACACGCCCGGCATCATCGGCTGGCAGATCGACAACGAGTTCACCCTGCAAAAGTGGGGGCGCTGCTACTGCAAATTCTGCCGCGCCGGTTTTCAGGAATGGCTGCGCGAAAAATACGGCAACCTTGACAAGATCAATCGCGAATGGGGCACTTCGTTCTGGAGCCAGGTTTACACCGATTTCAGCCAGATTCCCGTCCCGCTGCCCTCCAACGCTGATCCCAATCCCGGCCTCGCCCTCGACTACAACCGCTATCAGTCCTTCGCCAACGTTTCGTTCTCCAACGAACAGCTCGCCATGTTGCGCAAGACCTGCCCGAAGCATTTCCTCACCACCAACAACGTGGGTCTCGTGGACACCATCGATCAGCGCGACCTGTTCCGCGACCTCGACTTCGCCTCTCAAGATAACTACCCGGGTTTTTTCCAGATCATCATGCCCGAGTCGATTCCTCCCGAAGCGGTCACCGTTACCACCGCCTTAAGCCATGACCTAATGCGCGGCGTCAAAGGCGGCAAGCCCTTCCTCGTGATGGAAGAGCAAACCGGCAAAGCCGGCCAGCCTTTTTTCTCCCCGCAACCCTATAAAGGACAAATTCGGCTGTGGAGTTACCAGGCCGTTGCCCACGGCGCCATGGGCATCAACTATTTCCGTTGGGACACCGCCAACTTCGGCGCCGAGGAATACTGGCACGGCATGCTCGCGCACGACCGTTCCAAGAGCCCTGCCTTCGACGAAATCGCGCAAACCGTCCGCGAACTCAAAAAACTCGGCCCCGACCTTCTGAATTCTTCCTATCCTGCTGACGTTGCCCTGTGCCTCGATTCCGAGTCCGATTGGGCCCTCGCGATTCAACCGGGCCACAACAAGCTCACTTACCTCGCGCAAATCATCTCGTGGTATGGCGCCATTGGTAGCACTCACGTCGCAGCCGACATCGTCAACGCCGAAGCGGATCTCTCGCGCTACAAAGCCGTCTTCGCACCGCTGCACTACGTCCTCTCCGAAAAACAAGCCGCCAGCATTCGAACCTTTGTCGAAAAGGGCGGCCTTTTCGTCGCCGGCTTCCGCCTTGGCGCCAAGGACGAAAGCAGCCAGATCGTCGGCACTCCGCTTCCCGGGCTTCTCCGCGAAGTAATGGGGGCCACCGTCAAAGACTACGTCCCGCTCTATAACGAAAAAGTCGCCGTCAAATTCGCCTCGCCCATTACCGGGCCCGATGGCGGCTCCGGCCTCTGGTCCGACGTCCTTCAGCCCTCCACCGCAAGCGTCGTCGCCACCTATAGCAATGGCCGCTATCCCGGCGATCCCGCCATCACCAGCAACTCCTTCGGCAAAGGCAAAGCCGTCTATATCGGCCCGGATCTCGACCCCGCCAGTCTGGCGCGCGTCGTCGCCACGCTGCTCGGCAACGCCGGCGTCAAACTCGCCGCAGACCTGCCCAGAGGCGTCGAGCGTACCGTCCGCAAGTCCGGCAACACCCAATGGATCTTCCTACTGAACCACACCGCCGCGCCTCAGGCGATCACCCTTTCCGGCCAGCACAAGGATGCTCTCACTGGCGCCGCGCGCACCGGCAAGATCACACTGGCTCCTTACGATGTGCTCGTCCTGCAGGCACTGTAACCTGCGCACGATCAACAATTACCGCGCCCGGAACCCAATTAGGCGCCCCTGGCGTCCAATGCAAAGGCCGCTTGTAGCGGCAATTAACGAACCTCTATAATGTTAGTTTGCAGCATAGACTTGGATTGCAGCACAGACCAAAGCCGCGGAGGAAGCGCGCACAGCCCAGCGTCAAATCGACGACCATGTCCGACCCACTCGCCAAAATCAAGCAGAAGTTACAGGACGAAATCATCGCCCTCGAGCACGAGCTCAACATCGATTTGCCCAAGGAGATTGCCGTCGCCCGCGCCCATGGCGACCTCTCCGAAAACGCCGAGTACAAGTTCGCCAAGGAGCGCCAGGGTTTCGTCAACGCCCGCATCGGCCAACTGAAAAAGCGCATGGGCGATCTCGGCATGCTCAATCTGAGCAATATCCCCAAGGATCGCGCCGGCTACGGTTCGCGCATCCTTGTCCTCGACACCAACAAAGCCGTCAAAGTCGAGTACAAGCTGGTCAGCAGCGAAGAAGCCGATGCCGAAAAGGGCCTGATCTCCACCACTTCGCCCATCGGCCGCGCACTGTTGAACAAAAAAGTCGGCGACGAAATTCAAGTGGCCACCCCCGCCGGCCAAAAAGATTTCGAAGTTGTGCGTCTGGTCACCATTCACGATGAGCCGTGATTCACGGCTACTGAAGGCCTATACTTAAGCCAATGGTGCATTGGGCCATTTGTGAGGCAGTCATGTTTGCCATGTATTGGGGATCGGGCTCCACGCTCGGCCTGCTGACATTCCTGGGTTATCTCGCATTCGTCATCGGCGCCACGGTGATCTGGCGCGGCCGCGACCATATTTTCCTTTGGCTCGATGACGAGGCCAGTACCCTGCGCCGCAATTTCTCGCGCCACCAGGCCATCGGCCCGTTCTACAGCCCCCGCGAAGAGTCCCGCCTCCGCGCTACTCCCACCCATCTGGTCCGTACCTTCACCCGCGTCACCCGCAGCCGCCTGAGCTGGGCCGCCCTGCTCATGGTCTTGGGCCCCATCCTGGTCGTCCTCGACTTCTTCGTCTAATCCCAACCAGCCTCGACCGTCATCCCGAGCCCGCGCGAGGGATCCCTCTTCGGTGTCCTCTTTCCTTAGGATGCCGTAGCAGCTGGTGTTTCCCTCGTTACTCCCTTGCTTACTCCGCTCTCCCCTTACTTGCCTCCGCAAACTGTCCCTGCCATCCTCAATTCCGCATGCCAAAACCCTCCCTCATCGTGCATGGCGGCGCCTGGGACATCCCCGACGATGCCGTCGAAGCCTGCCAGTCCGGCTGCCAGCGCGCCCTTCACGCCGGCTGGTCGATCCTTACCGGCGGCGGTTCCGCGCTCGACGCCGCCGAAGCCGCCATCGTCGTCCTCGAAAACGACCCCGTCTTCGACGCCGGTTTCGGCTCGCACCTCAATCTCGACGGCCGCGTCGAATGCGACGCCATCGTCATGGACGGCGCCACCCTACGCGCCGGCTCCATCGCCGCCGTCCAACGCATCCACAATCCCATCCGCCTCGCGCGCAAACTCTACGAAGTCGGCCCCCACATGATGCTGGTCGCCGAAGGCGCCGAACAATTCGCCAAAGCCAACGGCATGGCCCTCTGCAATCCCAAAGAGCTGATCGCTCCAGCCGAACGCGAAGCCTGGCAGCACTGCAAAAAAGATCAGCACGCCGCCGAGCATCATCGCGGCCACGAACAAGGCACGGTCGGCGCGGTCGCGCTCGACTCCCACGGCTCGCTATTCGCCGCCACCAGCACCGGCGGCACCTGCTGCAAACTCCCCGGCCGCGTCGGCGATTCCCCGCTGATCGGCTGCGGCTGCTACGCTGACTCCGAAGCCGGCGCCGCCTCCGCCACCGGCTACGGCGAAGCCATTATGAAGATTGTCATGTCCAAGTATGCGGTGGACCTGCTGCGCCAACCCGGCCTCGCGTCTTCGTTTTCCGTCGTAGGGGCGCAGCATGCTGCGCCCCAGCCCGGCAAGCGGTCATCCGCCGCAACGCAAGCCGCCCAATCCGCTGTCGCCCTGCTCGCTGCAAAAACCAAGGCGACCGGCGGCCTCATCCTCCTCGACCGCCAGGGCCTCCCGGGTTTCGCCTTCAACACCCCGCGTATGGCCTACGGCTACGTCGCGTCGGACGGCTCCTTCGTGACCTCCGTATAGCTCGGCCGCACTCCTCCGCCATACAGTGAACGCCCTAATGCATCGGCGCCCCCGCGTGCGTAACATCGGCGATTGACTGTTCGCGAACCTGCGGTGAGTCTCTCTCTGAAAGGAAACTTCCATGACGAAAATTCTGAAATGCGGCGATGTCGTGCCGGGTTGCAATACCACTATCCGCGGTGACTCCGAGCATGATGTGTTGAGAAAAGCCGCCGAACACGCCAAAACCGACCATCAGATGGACAGCATTCCCCCGGAAGTTCTATCGAAAGTAAAAGGCGCGATCCATGACGAAGGCGAGTCTCGCTCGCAGAAAGCCGGCTCAGCGAACTAGCCATCAGTATCAGCAACTTCATCGCGCTTAGTCTTTCCACCGCACGCAACCGTAACCACGGGGCGGCGCAAGAATCCGCCCCCGCCTCCGCGTTTTCTTCGCTACTCCAGTACTCTTTGCTTCCTTGCCTGATCTTCGTTCTCACACCGCCCGCCCCGCCGCCGCCCCCGAAGCCCAGGCCCACTGAAAATTAAATCCCCCCAGCCACCCGGTCACATCCACCACTTCGCCCACAAAATACAACCCCGGCACCAACCGGCTCTCCATCGTCTTGCTCGACAACTCCTCCGTATTCACCCCGCCCACGGTCACTTCCGCCTTCTCGTACCCCTCTGTCCCCGCCGGACGCACCCCCCACCGGTGCAACGCTTCCTCCGCGGCCGCCAGCCCCGCATTCGTCCAATCCTTCGGCTCGTGCCGCGCCAACCACGCATCCGCCAATCGCGTCGGCAAAATCTTCCGCAAAGCCGTCCGCGCCGCCGCCAAATCTCTCCGCCCGCCACCCTCCCGCCCCCTTGCGCCATCACGAAAGACCGCGGTCCACTCCACTCCCGGCGCCAGATCAATCCACACCAGCTCCCCGGCTTCGTTCCCCCAGTACGACGACACCTGCAATATCGCCGGCCCGCTCAACCCGCGATGCGTGATCAGCATCTTTTCGTGAAACGAAACGCCCCCGCACGAAGCCTCCACCATCGCCGACACACCCGCCAGCTCCCCCAATGCCCGCGCCTCCTTGCGCCCAAACGTCAACGGCACCAACCCCGGCCGCGTCTCCACCACGGAGTGCCCAAACAACCGCGCCACCTCATACCCAAACGCCGTCGCCCCCATCTTCGGAATCGACAATCCCCCGGTAGCCACCACTAAACTCCGAGCCGCAAGCTCGACTTTACCCTGAGCCTCCAAGGGTCCGCCGCCAGCCGTCTTCGTGGCCGCACCTCCATGTAGCCGCCGGGTTTCAACCCGGCCGCCCGCTCCCCCATCCCGCTCGGTCTCCGCGCCCTTTGCGTCCAACCTGTGCACCCTCTGCGTTACGTCTTTTCCCCGTTCCCCCCGCCCCGACACCACAAACCCACCGCCCTCCCGCCGCACGTCCGTCACGCGAACACCGACAAAAATCTGCACCCCCGCCGCGCGACACTCCTCCAGCAACATCTCGACAATCTCCTCAGCCGACCCATCGCAGAACAACTGCCCCGCCGCCGCCCCCGCATAAGGTCGCTTCTCGTGCCAGGCAATCCCATGCCGTTCCACCAAAGCCACAAAATCCCCAGGCGTAAACCGCGCCAAAGCCGACCGGCAAAAATCCGCATTCCCCGAAATAAAACTCTCCGCCGCACAATACAAATTCGTGAAGTTGCACCGCCCCCCACCCGAAATCAAAATCTTCTTGCCCACCCTCTCGGCCCGCTCCAAAACCACAACGCTCCTGCCGCGCCTCCCCGCCTCCAAAGCACACATCAACCCCGCCGCCCCTGCTCCCAACACCACCACATCGATGTCCTGTCCCATGTAGTGGCGGGTCTTCAGACCCGTGCATTTGCCTTTCGTCTTCTCTTTAAAATATATCTATCGTTATATAGTATCCTTGATATCATTATGACCATTCACCGCCGCTCTACCCGCCTTCCACCCCCAAACTACACCGGCCGGCAAACCTATTTCATCACCATCTGCGGCCACAAACGCCTGCCACACCTGCAATCCACCGCCACCATCCGCGGTGAGCCCTACATCGGGTGCGGTACATTTGGCCTCAATAATGCCACGCGCCGGCATTTGCGGTGGGCCTTTGCGTTCGCCCCGCTTTGTCTTGAGTTGATCTTTGGTGAGGAGACCGATATCCGGCTGACCAGCACCGCGATTTTTCAACTGAAGGACACCGCAGAACCTTGGGTTTGAGGGTTTTGCCGATCTCGTTGAAGAAGTGTTCGAGGGCGCCGTAGTAGGAGGTTTCGTCGACCGCTTCGCCGCTGGAACGGATTTCGCGCCGAGAGGTGAGGTAGGTTTCGAAAGGAGTCACGGGCTCTCTTATCGCCAACTGCGATCTTGCAACCTGAGAACCACACGCAAAATCCGGCCGAATCAACCGCCTCCAGCCTCTTTGCAAATTGACGGGGGTACCCGTTCGGGTCTTTGGTTCCCGATGCTTTCGCTGTGTCACCGCACGTGTCACGAATCAAGGGTCGCGGGCCACAGGTCGCGGTCCTTGCTATACCCCTAAAGCTTTTCCCCGACGCCTCCTTAGGTTACGATGGGTCATCCCAAGCCCGGCGTTTCATGAGGAGATCCATGCCAGAAAAATCTGGGCCGGCGGCCGAAAAATCCGCCACCACCCTGCCGGGGACCGTTCAGAAAATAATTCATTCTCCCGATCCCGGCATTCCGGAAAAGGCGGAGATCGCGGTGGAAGGCGCCGACGATCTCTACAAGGAAATTCGCATTGAGAACACCCTGACCGACGAAAAAGGCAACGAGGTCAAGCTCAAACCCGGCGCCGAAGTGGAAGTCACCGTGGAAGCACCGCCCGAAGCCACCGAACCAAAGAAAGATGAGGCCCAGGGCAAAGAGCGCCCGGCCACAATGCAAAATCACAAAGCGAAAGGCAACGGCAAGTAACCGAAGCAGTCCGGAGAGACTAGACGCCGCCATCGGGCAAGGCGGCAGAGCCAAACGCAGCACCTGGTTGTAATGGCGACTACCGTATCGCGACGAACGTAGCGTGACGAAGGCATCGTGACGCGATAGATTCCGGCACCGGGGCGCGATCTTCGCCCGGCCAAATCATGATTTCGTCGCCGCTAAAGATATGAACGGCAACTCCAACGCCCCAAGCGTTTCCCGCATGCGCCTTCGCCCCATTGCGGCACTCAGCGCCATTCTCACTCTCTGTTCACTACTTTCCGCGCCCACCGCACCCGCATCCGCGGAACCAGTACAAAATCTCACCATCGCGCAAGTGCTCGCCAGGGCGTACACCGCGCGCGGGGGACTGGTGAAACTCCGCGCCCTGCAGGGACAGCGCATTACCGGCACGATTTCGTTCGGGAATGACGCTTCCGGTCCCTTTTTTGTCGAATTCCGGCGTCCACTGAAAATGCACATGGAGCTGACGGTGCAGAATCAGACCATGGTGCGCATCTTCGACGGCAAGGAAGGCTGGGCCAATAATCCGTTCACGGGAAAAGCAAGTCTCGAGGCCATGAGCGAAGAGGATTTGAAAAATATCAACGAAGAAGCCGATTTCGACGGGCCGCTGGTGGACTACCGCAAAAAGGGCAACAAGGTGGAACTGGTCGGCAAAGACAAAGTCGAAGACAAAGACGTGTGGCGCGTCAAGATGACCACGAAAAACGGCGACATTCGCTACTACCTTTTAGATGCCACCACGTTTCTGCTGCTGAAGTGGGAAGGCAAGCGTCAGGCTCAGGGCAAGGAAATCCCGATGCAGTCGTACTTTCGCGACTACCGCGAAGTCGGCGGCATGAAGTTCGCCTTCGCGATCGACTCGGGTAGCTCGGCGACCGACCTGACGCAAAAAATCATCATCGAAAGGATCGAGCTGAACCCGCAAGTCCCGGAATCAGAATTTGCCAAGCCGGCGGTCCCCGGCGAAACCGCCGCGCCAGCGTCGCCCGGTCACTAGGATGCGAAGCTGATCGCAGACAAACGGCTGCAGCAATTACCGAGACAGAAGAAGGAACACCGCGAGATTTCTTAGCGCCATGGCAAAGTCAGAAATCGCCGCTGAAAGCAAAGCCGCGAGACCTGGTCGAGCGACAGCGAGCACCAACAAAGGAAGGCAGCGAGCAGCAACAAAGCAAGCGACCGAGCCAGCGACAAAGCAAGGCAGCAGGGAGCAACAAAGAAGCGAGCGAGGCAGTGACAAAGTAAGGAAGCGAAACAGCGAAACAAGAAATGAGCGCTACTTCGAAATCAACCGAGCCCGGCGAGAGGAGCGCGGACCGCGAAACGAATCGCCCGCGCGCGACGGTTGGCCTCTGCGCCACTTGCACGCATGCGCGAAGAATCGAATCCGAGCGCGGCTCGAAATTTTGGCTCTGCCAGCTTTCCGCCATCGACGCGCGCTTCCCGAAATATCCGCGCCTCCCGATCCTCACCTGCCCCGGCTACGCGCCCTCAAGCAGCGGAGATCCAACGGCGGCTTAACACCCCCACAACGGTTTTCGTCCGACGAAAATAGCCTCCCGGAAATCTTTTGCCAGTGGGCGGAAGTTGCGGTGACAAAACGGAAGAGGGGATCGCGTTTTGCCTTGAGCGCGAGTGACCTCTTATTCGTATTGCACCGCTTCTACACCAACGAGGAGCAGGAGAAGCAGAAAGAGCAGAAGGAAAAGGAACACTCAAGAACTCGGCGCACCAATTGAAAGATCGAAAGAGGGCGCGAGTCTCAAGCCTGAAACGGCATTTGGAACGATAACGATCTCCGAGCCGGGCGGAGCTGAAATTTGGATCGACAAGAACCTGGTGGGGCACGCTCGTTCCAAGTACAAGGTAGCACCAGGCCTCCATCCGTGTTTTGATCAAGATCGGGCAAGTCTACGACCCTGGCAAAGTCGTTGTTCTTCAGATACAGCGAAATTTCCATAAACCGCGGCGATGGCCGCAGCCCTAAACCTACGGTACCGGCGTGATTGCGGCGGTATGGGTGGTATGCTAGCATCCGCTCGCTGAAGGATGGACCAGGGATTTGTTTGACCTTCGCCCTCGCGCCATGCGAGGACCCAGGTAGAGGCCACGTCCTTCTCCCGTGTCATGTCGATCGCTGTGGTCGCCGATGTCGGCGGCTGCGGAAGCGTCGGCTCTCACATCAGGCGCAGGCCCGCGCCTACCATCCGCAGGGCGGACCTTCGCCAGTTCGATCGCAACCTTGATGTTGCGACCAACCGGAAAACAGGAGGTCTGTATGAAGAGCTATCTCACTAAGGACATTCGAAACGTGGGCATTGTAGGCCACGGCGGCACTGGGAAGACGCAACTGGTGTCGTCGTTGTTGTATACCGCGGGGATGACGCAGCGCTGGGGCAAGGTGGTGGAAGGAAGCACGACGACGGATTGGGATGAAGAAGAGGTGGCGCGGAAAATTTCGATTCAGACGGGGCTGGCTTACGCCGAGTGGCCGTGCACTTTGTGCGGCGGCAGTAACGTAAAAATCAATTTCATCGATCTGCCTGGATATTCCACATTCATTACCGAAGCGAAGGCTTCGCTGATCGCCGCAGATGCGGCGCTGATCACCGTGGATGCGCACGTGGGGGCGCAGGTGACTACCGAAAAAGTCTGGGATTACTGCACGGAGTACGACATTCCGCGGGCATTCGTGCTGACCTGGATGGATCGCGAATTGTCGAGCTTCGAACGGTCGATGGAATCGTTGCAGGACGTTTTTGGACGCAATGTAGTGGCGCTGCAATTGCCGATCGGCACGGAACGCGGGTTTCGCGGGGTGATCGATCTGGTGGGCATGAAAGCGCACATGTACAAACCGGACGGCGACGGGAAGCCGACTATCGAGGAAATTCCGGCGGCGCTGGCCGAGGAAGCGAAGGAAGCGCACGAGAAACTGGTGGAGATGATCGCGGAAGGCGACGACGAGTTGATGGAGGAATTTTTCCGCGAGGGAACGATTCCGATCGAGGATCTGATTCCCGGCGTGCGCAAGGCGATCGTGGCGGAGAAGATTTTTCCCGTTTTGATGGTCTCGTCGCTGCACAACGTGGGCACCGCGAGCCTGCTGACGTTTATCGCCGACGTGTTTCCGCATCCGGACGAGCATTCGCAGGTGGGATTCAAGGAGCCGGGGGGGAAGGGCGATCGTATGGAGCGGAAGTACGACGACGATCAGCCGTTTTCGCTGTTTGTGTTCAAGACGCTGGCCGATCCTTTTGCCGGGCGGATCAACTATTTCAAGGTGAAGAGCGGCGTACTGAAAAATGATGCCATGGTGATGAACTACAACCGTTCGCTACCCGAGCGGTTTCAGCACGTACAGGTGGTGCAGGGAAAGCAGTTGAGCGAAGTGCCAGAATTGCACGCCGGCGATATCGGCGCGATTGCGAAACTAAAAGAGACCACCACCGGCGAAACGCTTGGCGACAAGGCGGGACAGATTTTCTACACGCCGGCGCAGATTCCAGAGCCTTCGATTACTTTTGCGGTGGAACCGAAGACGCGCGCGGACGAGGACAAAATCGGCGTGTCGATCCACAAGATTCTGGAAGAAGATGCCGCGCTGCGGTTTTCACGCGACCCGCAGACAAAGGAGTTTTTGCTCGCGGGGTCGGGACAGCAGCACATTGAGGTGGTGGTGGCGAAGCTGCACAAGCGCTATCACGTAGATCTGACGCTGAAGCCGCCGAAGGTGCCGTATCGCGAGACGATTCGCGGGAAGGCGGATGCCGAAGGCAAGCACAAGAAACAATCGGGCGGACACGGGCAATTCGGTGTATGCCGAGTGAAGTTCGAGCCGGTGGAACGCGGTAAGGGCATCGAGTTTGTCGACGATGTGTTCGGTGGGGCGATACCGCGAAACTGGATTCCCTCGGTGGAGCGAGGGATTCGGGAGGCAGCAGTCCGCGGATATCTCGCGGGATTTCCGATGGTCGATTTCCGCGCGACTTTGTATGACGGCAAGTATCACGACGTGGATTCGTCGGATATCGCCTTCAAGATTGCGGGGTCGCTGGCGTTCAAGGAAGCGATGAAGCAGGCCAAGCCGAGTCTGCTGGAACCGGTGATGCATGTGGAGGTGTACGCACCGGATCAGTACTCGGGCGATCTGATGGGCGACCTGAGCGGCCGGCGCGGGCGCATCGCGGGAAGCGAAGTGCGCGGGCACAACGTCGTCATCAAGGCGCAGGTGCCGCTGTCGGAGATGCTGACGTACGCCAACGATTTGATTTCCAAGACGCAGGGGCGAGCGACGTATTCGATGGAGTTTTCGCACTACGATTACGTACCGAACGAGCTGGCCCAGAAGGTGATCGACGCGCACAAGGCCGCGCATGGCGACCTGGTGCATGCGGAGGAAGAGGCGTAACACCGCTGCACTTGCCAGGGAGGTCTTTCAAGGCTCTACGTTGAGGTCCTTCGGCGATCCTTGCCCGATCGCCTCCCGGATGAAATTTCAAGCCTCTCCCTTCGTGCCTAGTGGGAGGACAGGAGCCTTTCGCGAGCGGTTGCGATTTCCAGGCGGGAATCGTTGATGCGCGTGAGGGACGGCGCCAGGGATTTGTAGAAGGGATGCAAGGATTGGAGAGCTTCCTGAATGGATTTGAGCTTTTGAGCGGCTTGATCTGGCGAGAGGCGCAGAGCCGCCTCTGCTGAATTCATCAGTTTGTGAAATGCAGCGACTTCCGGAGCGTTGGGCGGGACGAAATTCTGCGGCGCCGCGTTCCCAGTCAATTCCTGAAAATAGGTCCGCGGATTTGGTGCGTCGGCAAGGTGTTTGGCGGCGAGGTCCAGAGACTCCTGCTCCCGGGCAAGCGCCTGAGACCAATCGAAGGCGCTCTTGGGCAGCGCTCGGACCGCCACGGAGATTTGGTTTCGTTGGGCAGGGTCGAGCTGGCCGCTCTGGATGGCCTGCGCAATGGCGTGAAAGTTGGAGAGCAGCGCGGTCTTGGCCACGAGCAAGAAAATCAAGCTGCCTCCCTGCGACAAATGCTGCGAGAAGCGCATTCCGTCGAGCCATGTTTCGACGGCGGTTTTTGAGTCGCCTTTCGACGCGGCCCGCATCCCATGGAGCGTGTTTAGTCTGGCGAGAACGCGGGCCCGCGGAACATAGGCGATGGATGCCGCCGGACCCAGCTCGTATTCCAAACCCCAATCGCATTCCGGAAGTCTGCTGGCGCGCTGCATCCGCTGGATGGCGTCCGAGTTCTTGCGGACCCGCGCTACAAAAGCTTCCCGCCTGGTGACAATGGCCAAGCTTCAGCCTAGGCACGAACGACATCAAGGGTTGAGGCTGGCGAGGAATTTCTGGAGAGCGGGGCAGTACTGGTTTGGCGCGATTAGCGAGGATTCTTCGTGGCAGTAGCCGTTGATGGTGAGGAATTGTTTGGGTTGATTCGCTGCGGCGTAGGTTGCTTGGCCTAACTCGAACGGAATCACGGGATCCTGCGTGCAGTGGACAATGAGAAGCGGTACGGTGATGTGTCTCAGTCGTGCGGCGGTATCCAGCTGGCCATGAACGAGCAGGTGCATGCCTGGGAGAAACCAAAAGAATCTGCGTGCGAGAACCGAGGCTGATGGGAACGGCGCTTCAAGGACTACGGCCCCGACTTCTTTGCGGGCCGCTAGATTCGCGGCCACTGCGGTGCCCAGTGACTGACCGAAGGAGATGATGGACCTGGGATGAGTACCCAAATGGTTCAACAGGTATTGGTACGCAGCGTCAGCGTCCTGATAGATGCCAGACTCGCTGGGTGATCCTTCGCTACGTCCGTAGCCGCGATATTCCAACGCAAATACGTTTGCCGGTAAGCCTCGGAGAAATTCGTAGGTCGGGATGCGGTTTGTGATGTTGGCGGCGTTTCCGTGGAAGGCGAGGAAAGTGAAAGAGGCGTCGTTGTTGGGAATCCACCAGGCGTGGAGTTTGGTGCCGTCGGCGGCGGTTAACGAGATGTCTTGGACGGGAAGAGTGCGTGGATGCCAGTCGCCGTCCAGGCGGGACGGAGTATTGGGAAAGAAGATGAAGTGCGACTCGAAGATGCGGACGACGACGAGGACGACAGCGTAGGCGATCAGGATAGTTAAGAGGAGGTTCACGAGTCGCGCGCCCAGAGCCTTTTTTTCCCGATTGGAAGTTTCCATTGGTGGGTATTGTAGCGGAGATGGAATTAGCGGTTGGCACCATGAGGTTGCTTCAAACCGCGGTCTGAAGAGCGCCGCTAGAGGAGTTTTACGCGCCGCACTCGCCAGTTACGAGAAGCGGGGTAGGAACATGCCGGTGTGCTGCTGGTGGTCAGTGAACTTGGCGCCGAATTCCTTGGCGAGAAACGACTCTTCACGGCGGGCTTTGGTGTAAAAAGAAGCGTAGGCGATGGCTAGAGCGATGATGGCGCGGACTTCCCCGACGGCGATTGCGGTGCCCAGAAGCGCCAGTAAAATGCCGGTGTAGATCGGGTGGCGGATGTTCCTGTAGGGACCGGTGCGGATCAGTTCGTGGTTCTCTTTCAAGGTGACCGTGCCGCTCCAGTTTTCGCCGAGGTGGTAGCGGGCCCAGCAGGCGATGGCTATACCAGCGGCGGTAAGAGCGGTACCGGTCCAAGCTGCTGCAGCTGTGTCTGGAACAAAGCGAATATTGAGCCAGGGAAATTGAGCGCTCCCGCGGAAGAGCAGCATCCACATCAGCCAAAGAGGAACGACGTAACTCAGGCGCTGCAGCACAGATTCGCGAGATTTGGTTCGTTTGCGCTTGAATGCGGAGATGAGCCAGTACGCGACGAAGATCAGCCAGAGAGCATTGATCGTGGTTGAGGGGCTGAAGACGTTGCGGAGGTCGGCCTGAGCCACGGTGGCGGCTAGCACGGTCATGTGAGAGCTCCTGTTGTCATACGTAGAGGCGGGGTGGATTCTATCGCTTCCTGCTCAGCCACCAAATTGGTGCTTTGCGACGGGCGATTTGCAGGCAAAATGGCGGCACTATGAAAAAACCATCATCGCGGAAGCGTTCCACGACAAGGACGGCGCTGGGGTCACAAACGCTGGCCATTCATGCGGGTGAAGGGGTGCGGCATGGTGTGGGCGTGGCGGTGGGGGCGCCGATCTGCCGCACGTCGACGTTTACGTTCGAGTCGACGGCGGAGATGAAGCGGTGGGCGGAGGGGAAGAGCAAGGCATACATCTATACGCGATATGGAAATCCGACGCTGGCGATCGTGGAGAGGAAGATTGCGGCGATGGAGGGAGCGGAAGCGGCGGTGGTGACCGCTTCGGGGATGGCGGCGATTTCGGGCGCGTTGATCGGAACGCTGCAACAGGGCGATGAGCTGATTTCGACGGCACAGACGTACGGCGGCACGTACCGGTTGATGCGCGATATGTTTCCGGGGATGGGGATCAAAGTGCATCACGTGGGCGTCGATCTGAAGGGCATCGAGGACTTGGTTACCCCGCGGACGAAAGTTTTGTACGTGGAGACGCCGACGAATCCGACGGTGCGGCTGGTGGATTTGCCGAAAGCCATCGCGTTTGCGAACAAGCACAAATTGATTTCGATCATGGACAATACATTTGCGACGCCAGTGCTGCAGAACCCGATCGCAATGGGATTCGATATTGTGGTGCACAGCGCGACCAAGGGTTTGGCGGGGCACTCGGACGTGATCGCGGGCGTGGCGGCAGGTAGCGCGAAGTGGATGCATCGTATGCAGGAGATGGTGATTCATTTTGGCGGGTCGATGGATCCGGAGGCAGCGTATCTGCTGAATCGCGGGATTAAGACGGTGGCGCTGCGCGTGAAGAGGCAGTGCGAGAATGCTTTGGCGGTAGCGAAATTTCTGGAGTCGCATCCGCAAGTGGCGCGGGTGCACTATCCGGGATTGAAATCGCATCCGGATCACGCGCTGGCGAAGCGGCAGATGCGCGGGTTTGGGTCGATGCTGGCGTTCGATCTGAAGGGCGGACTGGCGGCAGCGCGGCGGGTATGCGACCGGGTGCGATTGTTTTTGCTGGCGGTGAGTTTGGGTGGCGTGGAGTCGCTGGTGGTGTTGCCGGCGTACACGTCGCACTACAACATGTCGGCGGCGGAACAGGCGAAGTCGGGGATAACCGCGGGGACGATTCGCGTGTCGATAGGGATTGAGGATGCGGTGGATTTGATCGCCGATTTGAAACAGGCGCTGGCGTAAGGCAGAATAGCGCGGCACAAGGCCGTTGCGCGAACGCCGGTCTGAAGACGGCCAGTACACGGGAAAAAAACAATGCAAATTTCGCTGAACCACAAAGTCGCGATTGTTACCGGTGCGTCGCGTGGGATCGGGCGGGCGATCGCGGAGAGTCTGGCGGAGGCTGGTGCCGCGGTGGTGGTGAATCATCGGGCTAGCGAGAAGCAAGCTGCGGAGACGGTGGCGGCGATTGAGCGGCGCGGGGGGCGAGCGGTGGCGAGCGCGGCGGATATGGGCGTCGTTGTGGATGCGAAAAGGCTTGTGGACGCGACGGTCGAGCGATTCGGGCGGTTGGATGTTCTGGTGAACAATGCCGGTGTGGGGAATCGCACGGCAATGGCGGACATGACGGAGAAAGAGTTCGATTGGACTCTGTCGGTCAATGCGCGGGGGCCATTTTTCATGATACAGGCGGCGGTGCCGCGGATGAGCGATGGCGGGCGCATCATCAGTATTTCGTCGTGCGGTTCGCACATCGCGCAGGTGACCGGGTTGCTGGCGGTGTATCAGATGTCGAAGGGGGCGCTGGAGCAGCTGGCGCGGTGCTATATGAAGGAGCTGGGGGAGCGCGGGATTACGATCAACTCGGTGTTGCCGGGATTTGTGGAGACGGAGCTGGCCAGCGACACGCCTGCCGAATATAAGGATGCGCTGGTGAAACGGACGGCGCTGCGGAGGTTGGGGACGCCGGAGGATATCGCGGATGTGGTTTGCTTTCTGGCGAGCGATGCAGCGCGGTGGGTTACCGGCGAAGCGATCATGGTGAGCGGCGGTTTGGCTTAGCGAGGAGTCAGTAGAGAGTAGCTGGTGGTGAGCAGCGCGTGGCCAGTGACAGAAAATGTGACGCCGTGCTGCAGCCCGGCGCCTACACAACACCGTACAAAAACAAAACGGGCGGGGCGCTTGCGCGCTCCGCCCGAAATTGTTGAATTGTGAAGTGGCTTAGAGGGGTTGGACGTTCGAGGCCTGCAGGCCCTTGGGGCCCTTGGTCACTTCGAATTCAACCGCTTGGCCATCGTTCAACGACTTATAGCCATCAGCCATGATGGCGGAGAAGTGTACGAAAACATCTTCGCCGCTCTGGCGCTGGATGAATCCAAAGCCCTTGCTCGCGTTGAACCACTTCACTGTTCCTTGTTCTTTACTCACTGCATCTACTCTTTTCTGTTGACCGCTTCGCGATCACACTTTTGAGCCCGGCCGGGTTAGGGTCGTGCTCGGTTTTGTTGAGCTATCTGGTGCCTCGTCTCCGAACCCCTCAACAGAGTTACGGGCCGTCTTCGGCGTGTGCTTGCTGACCGTAGAATGGGCAACAAAAAAGGCCGCAAGTTTGACCTTGCGACCGCTTTCACATTGGAGAAGACGATACAAGAGCAACAAACGCATCCCTAAAGTACCAGAAAAGTACCCGGGTGTCTAGTGCTTTTTTCGGCGGAGGTGCGCGTCCCGGCGGTGGCGCTTTCCGGTTTGGTACGGCGCAAGGAGGGCTTCGAGGTCACGACGGACCCAGGCGGCGACGGAGCCTTCGCGGTACACGGCCCAAGAAACCATCGCGCCGTCATTGATGTGCTGGATGAGGCACGCGAGTTTGGCGGTGTCGCAGGGGCGGAGTTCACGGGCAGAGACGGCTTCATCGAGGAGCTTTTTCGTTTCGGCGCGGATGGCGCGGAATTGTGCCAGGGTGATGGCGTGGAAGTCGGGATCGGTGAGGTCAATTTGCAGGTAGGCGAGGCCGTTGGCTACGGCTTCGGGGGTGGGGGCGAAGCCGGAGCAGTCGGCGTAGAGTTCGATGAGGGCTTTAAGCGGCGAGGAGTGTTTCGCGCGGCCGGCGGCGAATTGTTGCGGGACGGATGCGGGGGCGGTACCACACACGGCAAGCAGCAGACCGCGCTTAGTGCCGAAGCGCTGGATTAGCGTTGCGGGGACGACGCCGGCTTCCTTGGCGACTTCGGCGAGGGTGAGTTGCGTGGGGCTGAGGCGCTGCATGACGCGCATCGTAGCGGCGAGGATTTGTTCGTCGGAAGTTTCGCGGGGGCGCGGGCTCATCTTAGTTGAGTTTGGCGCTCTGGATTATAACTGAATGGCCGTTCACTTTTCGCTTGACATTAGTAAATGACCATTTACAATCGGTGCGTTCTTCGAGGAGGCGCCGCTATGACCGTTGCGACCTCACCCCGCAAAGACCAAACCGAACCCCAAGCGAATCCTTCGGCTCGGAGCGTGGTCCTTTGTGTAGCCGTCAGCTTGGACGGCTATATCGCTCGACCGGATGGAGCTGCGGACTGGCTGATCATGGACCCCGAGATCGATCTGGGCGCCTATGCAAAAGCCTTCGACGTTATCGTGGCGGGACGCAAGACGCTGCCGCCGGGGAAGACGTCAGGCAACTCCAAGAGTTCGGGCCAAGTAGCCCGCTACGTATTCTCGCGAACGCTCCCTGTGGGAAAACGCGGCGGCGTGGAGTATGTCAACCAACCACCATCCGAGCTGATCTTCCAACTGAAAGCGCAGCCCGGAAAGGACATCTGGTTGTTTGGCGGAGGCGAGTTGACCCGGGAGTTTCTGAAAGAAGACCTGGTCGATCGAATGGATTTGGGAATCATGCCCGTGCTTCTCGGTGCAGGGATTCCGCTTTTCCCGCAGGGCTTTCCGCAGCGCAACTTCAACCTCGTTAAATTTCAGGCGTACAAGAGTGGTGTGGTCATGGCCAGTTACGCGCGAGCGGCCGCGAAGCCGCTCGGAAGGCACTGATTTCCGTGGAGCGCCCCACGGCGAACGCCGACACCTATCGCCCGCCGGATCTGACAGGCAGGGTCGCGTTGGTTGCTGGGGCCACGCGCGGGGTGGGCCGCGGCGCGGCGTTGGCTTTGGGTGAGGCGGGAGCGACCGTCTACTGCACCGGGCGCAGCACTCGCGCGAACCGCTTGCCGCGAAACGGTGCGACGAAGACTTCTCCGTTCGACTACGCGCGTAGACCGGAGACGGTGGAGGAAACGGCGGAAATGGTGGCGGCGCGGGGCGGGCGCAGCATCGCCGCTGTGCTGGATCATACGGATGCGAAACAGGTCGAGGAGCTGGTCGCGCGCATTCGCAAAGAGCAAGGCCGGCTGGATATCCTGGTGAACGACATCTCCGAGACTATTCCGCAGGACCTGGGAAAGACGTTCTGGGACCTGAATCTGGAGAATGGCTTCGCCAATTTTCGCAACGCGATTCATACCCACATCATCACCAATCATTACGCCGCGCCATTGATGATGGAGTCGGCGAAAGACTCGGCGCAGCCGGGCCTGATCGTGGAAATCGGCGACGGCGATTCCTATACCTATCGCGGGCATTTGTTCTACGACTTGGTGAAGACGACGGTGATTCGGATGGCGTTTGCGATGGCGCGAGAACTGCGGCGGAAAAATGTGGCCGCGGTGGCGTTGACGCCGGGATTCTTGCGCTCCGAGGCGATGCTGGAGCATTTCGGCGTGACCGAAGCGAACTGGCAGGATGCGGTGAAGAAGGAGGCCGATTACGCGATCTCCGAAACACCGATGTACGCTGGTCGGGCGATTGCGGCGCTGGCGGCGGATGCGGATTTGATGAAGAAGTCGGGGCGGGTGTTCAGCTCGTGGAATCTGTCGGATGAATACGGATTCTGCGACGCGGATGGGCAACGTCCGCACTGGGGCCGGCACTTTCTGGCGAAATATGGCGACTGTATGAAGCCGTGCGGCGATGCGTTCTATGAGCATTGGTTCGGCGGGCCGATCGACGTCTTGTACGCAAACTGGCCGTAGAGACTATCGGTAGCACCAATCCAGCGGTCACGACCTCGCTATTCATCGCGGAGGGCGACGATTGGATCGACGCTGGTGGCGCGCCAGGCGGGAATTACGGTGGCGGCGCAAGCTACCGCGACCAGGATAGCGGGAACGGCGAGAAAGGTGAGGGCATCCTTTGTGGAGATGCCGAAGAGCATGCTGGCCAAGACGCGGGTTAACATCAGCGCTCCGATCACGCCGGCGACGATTCCGATCGCGACTAGCTCCATTCCATGGCGGACAACCATTCCGATGATATCGCCTGGGCGAGCCCCGAGGGCGACTCGAACGCCAATGTCCCGCGTGCTTTGGGTTACGAGGTAGGAGAGCACACCGTACAAACCGATCGCGGCCAACGCCAGCGCAAATAATGCCAATGCTCCCAACATCGTGCTGGAAAACCGCTGGCGTGCGAGCGATTCATAGAGCCGATCCCGCATCGTGCGCACTTCGTAGACCGGCACGGTCGGATCCACGGCGTGGATTTCGCGAGTGACGGCTGAAGGAAGTCCGGCCACATCCGAAGCTGTGCGAACCACCAAAAAGCCGCTGCCTACGAACTGCTGCTGCGGAAGGTAGGTCACAATCTTTCCGTCAACGTCCAACCCATACTGCTTCACCACGCCGACGACGCCGACGATCGTGAACGGCTTTTCCCGTCTGAACCACATGTGCCGGCCGATGGGGCTGTTATTCGGCCAGAAGCGCTGGGCGAATTTCTGATCGATGATCACAACGCGGGGCGCGTCCAGGTTATCGTGCTCGGAAAAGAAGCGCCCTTCGATCAGCGGAATCTGCATGGCCCGAAAATAGTCCTCGCTGGCCAAGCGAATATCCACTTGAAGTTCCTGGCCCGGCGGCGGATTGTAGCCCTCGACGCCGATCGCGCCCCACCCGACTGAGCCGGTTAACGGAAGGACAGAAACCATGCCCTGGGCAACGACGCCCGGCAAATGGGCAACGTGCGCTTCGATTTCGCGAAAGAACCCCGCGAGCGATTTGTCGTCGCGATAGTTGGTCTCGTTCGCGGCAAGCTGCATGGTCAATACATGATCGACGGCAAAGCCCGGCGGCACGCTCTGCAAGCTTACAAAACTCCGAATCAATAATCCCGCTCCGACGAGCAGCACTAGTGAAAATGCAAGCTCGGAGATTACGAGCAAACCTCGCAACCGGTGCCGCCGCAATTGCAGGCCGCCGTCGCCCTGTCCACTACGCCCGCCCCCTTTCAGCGACGTATGGAGATCGATCTTGATGGCACGCCAAACCGGCACCAGACCAAACAGAGTCCCGGAGACGAGCGATACGACAAACGTAAAGGTGAGAACCGCGCCGTTGATTGATATGTCTTCGAGACGCGGAATATTTCCTGGATTCATTACGCGAACAGCCGAAAGGCTAGCGCTCGCCACCAGAAGTCCGCAGGCCCCGCCGAGTAACGCCAGCAAAATGCTCTCGGTAAGAAGTTGTCGTGCGATGCGTTGCCACCCCGCTCCTAGAGCCGCGCGAATGGCGACTTCTTTCTCACGCCCGGCCGCGCGCGTGAGCAGCAAATTCGCGACATTGGCGCAGGCGATTAGCAGGACCAACGCGACTGAGCCCAGCAGCACTAGCAAAGCTCGGCGCACGTCTCCCACGACTTCCTCCTGCAAGCCGACAATGTGCATGCCGAAGCTCGCGTCGCGTTTATCCTTTTCGCGAATGCGCGAGGCGATGATGCTGATATCCGCCTGGGCCTGCTGCAAGGAAATGCGGGGCTTGAGCCGCACAACAATGTTGTAGTTTTCGTCGCGGCGATTTTTCGCGGCGTCAGCAGCCAATGGGAAAGGAAGGAAGACATCCACCTTGTCCATTGGGAATTCCGAAGGCATGACTTCGGCGTTCAGGACAAAGCTACGATCGAGGACGCCGACGACTGTATACGGTTTGCCGTCGATCGTTATCCCTTTGCCAACGATCGAGGGATCGGCACCGAAGCGCCGGCGCCAAAGGCGGTCGCTGAGAATCGCGACGTCGGGTTTGCCTGGGGCATCCTCTTCCGGCAGCAACAAACGTCCGAGTCGCGCTTTTGCGCCCAGCATTTCCAGGAGCGCCGATTGGGAGCGCATCGCCGCAACGACTTCCGGCTGGTCGTTACCCGTGAGGGTGTACGGGCGGCCTTGCGCCAGGGCCATCTGCTCAAAGGAATGATTTTCGGATTGGATGTCGATGTACTGGCCCGGAGACGGCCAATCGCGGAAGATGCCGATGGCGGGCGAATGCAGCCACACGGCAGCCAGGCGGTCGGGATGTGGATAGGGAAGCGGGCGCAGCAACAGCGCGTCAACAACGCTGAAGATCGCAGAATTGGCGCCGATGCCGATCGCCAGGGAGGTGACGATCACCAGGCTCGACAACAGATTCTTGTGAAGCATCCGGCAGGCGTAGCGAAGATCTTGCAACCAGATGCGCATTGGTGCCCTCTCGCGTCAGAATGGAGCGATTGTAAAACGCGCTGCGATTCCAGACCAATGAAAGAATCCGACGAACCGACGGAGGGATCAGGCTAGGCGGGTTCTTCGACGGCTGGCGACGGAGCTGTCTTTGCGCCTCGGGCGGTGGTGATGACCACGACGCTGACCAGAACGAACAGCGTGCCGAGGATAGTGCGGGTGCCTAGGGGTTCGCCGCCGAGGAAATAGCCGACGAGGACGGCTACGACGGGGTTGACGTAGGCGTAGGTGCCTACTTTTGTTGGCGATTCGTGGTGAATGAGCCAGACGTAGGCGGTGAAGCCGATGATCGAGCCCGCGACAATCAGATATGCGAGCGACCACCACACCGGCCGCGTGATGGCTGACGGATGGAAATTGCGGAATTCGCCGAGGACCGCGGCGGCCAGCGTGAGCATGAGCCCGCCCGTCAGCATTTGCGCACCGGCGCTCAGGGCCTTGGAGTGCGGCAGCGTGAGCTTGCGCGTCAGTACCGAGGAAATCGACCAGCTGATCGAGGCCAGGATGAGCGCGAGGGCGCCGAGGGTATCGACCGGCGCGCCGCCCACGTTGAGCGTGCGGCTCATCAGCACGGCGACCCCGCCGATGCCGATCAGCAGCGCAATGCCCAGGCGAATCGTGAACGTCTGCGTGCGCAGAAAGAAAATCTCAGACAGGGCCATGAACGCGGGAATGGTGGCCAGGACAACCGCCGCGATTCCCGAGGGCACGCGCTGTTCGGCCCAGAATAGCAGGCCGTAGTCGCAGACGAAGATGAAGAATCCGAGGACAGACGCCGACAGCCACTCGCGCCTGCTGGGATTGCGCTCACCGGTTCCAAGCATCCACACGAATAAAATGACCCCGGCAGTCAGAAAGCGCATCGCGGCGAACAGCAGCGGCGGGATTTCGTGGACGCCAATGCGGATCGCCAGGAAAGTCGAACCCCACACGAAATAAATGATGGAGAAGGCCAGCAGCGTTTTCCAGGTGGGCCGATGAGCTTGGGTGTCCGTGGCCGAGCGCATGAAGTACTCTAACAAGGTTTGCGGAAGCGCGTCTTGGCGCACGGGAGAAGCAGACGAAGAGAGGCCCGACCAATTTGGAGGCTCGCTTTAGACAGAAAAATGCCGGTCAACGAAACCGCGGCTGACCGGCATTCCTGTTCGAGATTTCCGTTGCGGTTAGAAGATGACGCGGAAGCCGAATTCGAGTGAGCGCGGGGCGCCCAGGGCAAAGACGCCGGAGCCGAGGCCTACGAGATTGGTGCGGCCAGTGCATTTTGTGGGATCCGCGGGGCAGCCGGACTGATCGTGCGCGGTGGTGCCGTTGAGGAAGCCTGGTGCGCCGTTCAGGATGCCGCTGAGCGGAAGACTGGGCGAGTCGTAGTTCTGATGGTTGAAGAGATTATAGATGTTGATCTGCGGGGAGAACTGCAAGCGTTCCCATTTTCTCACTGGGTGGATGTTCCAGCCGAGGCGCAGATCGAAACTGAAGAAGCCCGCGAGGCCGACTTCGCCAGGCGGCGGCGGAGCGATGGGTTGCGGCGTAGCGCCGAGCAAGAGCAACTGGTCCTTGCTGAAGAGATTGGCGTCGATGAGCGCCTGGCCCGCGGGCGTTAGCGCGGTTCGGGCAACATTGGTGTTGAAGTCGTTGATCAACTTGGTGAGGCCACCGACGCCGAAGTCACGGCCAAATCCGCCGGGCTTTGTGCCGGGCAACAGATCGCCTTGCTGTCCGCCGGTGAGGCCAGCGTACGAACCGTCTCCGGTCAAGTCCGAAGTGAAAATGGCGCCAACGGGAGATGTGGGCGTAGCGAGCCGGATGTCGGCTGGCAGCGCGCTGTTCCAGTGGGTGATGAAGCTGAGCTCGGGGCCGTACTTGATGTTGAAGGTGGCACCAGCGGAGAACTGGTGCGTGCGGTCGAGGCCGTTGGGTCCGGAGAGTCCCGGATTGCGGAAATCATAGGCGTTGGCGATGAAATCGACGTCTTTCACGGAAGCGACGGCGCGCGAGTAGGCGTAGGAGACCTGCGCGTTGATGCTCTTGACTCCGGGGATCGGACTATTCAGCTGGCTGGTGAGTTTCATTTGCAATCCGTTGTAGACGGAGCGGCCAATGGGGAAAAGCATCTGGTTGGTGCCGACGTTGGGATTTTGTCCGCCGAAAGCGGCGCCGGTGTCGGGAGTACGGCCGAACAGGTAAGGAGAAAGGCCGCTATTGAAGGCGTTGCCAGAATCGAGGCCGTTGCCGGCATAGTCGAAGATGGTGGCGCCTGCGGCGATGGCGCAGTTGATAGCAGCGGCATCGGTCCCCGCGCCGCAACCAAATCCATTGTTGGTGGTGGAGATCGCATTGAGAGCAGCGGCAGAATTCAGGAAACGCGAATCGCCGAGGTGATTGGAATCGACGCCAATCAAGCCGTGGAGCGCGACGTTACGCAGGTAGTCGACGCTGAGGACGGTGCCCGGGCGCAGTTCGCGCGAGACGCCGATGTTGAACTGCATGGAGTAGGGTGAGCGATAATCCGGCGCGAGCAGGTTGGTGAGCGTGACGTTGAAGCCGTCGCCTCCGAGATTGCCGATGAAGCCTCCATTGTTCTGGGCGCCCGCGGCAAGCGTGGCGGTGCGGTAGGCGTCTTCCAGCTCGATGGCGTCGGAAGCAACGCTGCCGATGGGCTGGCCGCAAACCTGCGTGGCGATGTCGTGGCCGTTGCTGGGAACCGTGGTGAGCGTTCCGCCTCCGGGCAACGCGAGCTGCCCGGCGGGGCAGATATTTTGCGTTACGAGAAACAGGCCCTGTGCGAGGCGGCCGGAGCGATCAAACAGCACGTTGTTGAAGAGCGCGTTTTCGTAGGCCAGGCTAAAGCCAGCGCGAATGACGGTTTTGTGATCTTTTTGGGGATCCCAGGCGATGCCGATCTGCGGAGCGAAATTTTTGTTGGGCTGCTGGACGCGGCCGCCGAGACCGGCGCCGAACTGATCGACGAAGTTGCCGGTGCAGGTGAATAGGGTATTGGCGGAGCAGGGTATGGGAGCGAGATCACTGTCAGTGCGACCGGAGTCACGAACGTAGCGGAGGCCGATGGTTAGGGTGAGATTGGATTTCATTTTCCAAGCGTCGCCGACGTAGAACTGTATGCGCGTGTCGGAAGATTGCCCGCCGGGAAAGCCGAAGCCGGGACGTTCGGTGAAGAAGCCCTGGCCGTTGCCGACAGACAACGCGGTGACGGAGTACGCGAGGGGATCAGCCGGATCAGCGCCGACGGGCAGATTGAAGTTGGATCCTACGATCGGCGCGCTACCGATGAAGGCGGCAAAGACGCCGCCCTGGATGCGGTTGACTCCGGCTCCGAAGCGGAGCGTGTGCTTGCCAAACGTTTTGGTGCCGTCATATTTCGTTTGCTTGTTGCTCTGGAAGGTCTTTTGTGGCGCGAGGAAATTCGGGCCCGAGCAGAAGGGATCGACACCGGCGGTGAGGCAGTTGGGGTCACCACCGATCTCGATAGCGATGCCGGGAGAGGGATCGAGGACATCGCCGCCAATGACCGCATCGTTGATGCCGTTGCGGAACTTGGTGTAGCCGATGCGGAGGCTGTGGGCCCAGGAGCCGTGACTGTAGTCGACGCCGATGGCGTGCACCGGCGTGTTGTCAACGTTGGCGAAGGGCTGGAAATTGTTAGGAATGATGCCCTTGACGGTTTTGTTTTGTTCGTAAGAGAAGCGGTAAAAAATCTGCAGGTTCTGGCGGGCCTGCCAGTCGACCCGGCCGATGTACATCGTATCGTGGAACGGGGAATCAAACGCGGAGCTCAGGCCGTTGAAGGGCGCGGGAAGGACCTGAAGCGATTGCAGGCTTTGCTGGGCGCGTTCAAAGCCGCCGAAGAAAAACAATTTGTCCTTAATGATAGGACCGCCGAGTCGCGCACCGAACTGTTTGCGATCGAACGGAGACGGCAGAGAACCTAACTTTGCGGAGACGCTGTCGCCGCGCCAGGCGAAGAAGCCTTCGCCGTGGATGTCGTTGGTGCCCGAGCGGGTGACCACGTTGACGGTGCCAGTGGAGGTGAGCTCGGTGGAGAGATCGAGGCTGGACTGGCCGATCTGGAATTCACGGATGGAAATCTGTGGAATGTTCTGCGTAGTGGTGCCCACGGTTTCGTCGCTGATGTCTACGCCGTCCACCTCGATGCGGGTGGTGCGGCCGAAGTGGCCGGCGAAAGAAATGGACGAGAAGCCGTTCTTGGTGGGATCGAAGTTGGCGCCGTCCTGAATCTGCACGCCGGGCTCGAGCTGCGCGAGGTCGAGGAAATTTCGCCCGTTGATGGGTAACGCTTCGATCTGCTGGCTGGTGAGGACGCCCTGCACGGTGGCTTGTTCCTCGTTCACGGCGATCGCGGAGGATTCGACGGCGACGACGGTTTTTTCCGAGCCAACCTCCAGGGACACGTTGCCGGAAGAGACGACACCAACCTCAACGATAACCTTCAGCTCGGCGGTGTTGAAGCCGGCGGCTTCCACGCGCACCTGATATTCACCAGGCTTCAGGGAGCCGGCAACGTAGTCGCCCGACTCATTGACCGGCGCGTTGAACGTCTGACCGGTGCCGCGGTTGGTGATGGTGACGCGGGCGGAGGTCACTACACCGCCCTGATTGTCCACGATGGTGCCCTGGATGCTGCCGGTGGAGGAGGTAACTTGCGCCGACGTCGTGGAAACGTTTAGCAAACAAATGGCCGACAGCAAGAGCGCAAAAAACACAAATACCGAACGCATGCGGATAAATGTGGCTGTCATGTTTCTCCCGTCCACCGGCTGTCGCCGGCGCTGCAGATGATTTCCGGACCGAGCGGGAGGGATCGCCTGAGTCAAACGACAATCTCAGAGGAAGCGGAAAGGCTTCTCTTCGACCCACACCCACCAGCGGTTGGGGACTTGTATAGACAATTGCAACGAATGTTGCAAAGGCAATTTTCCGATTGGGGGCAGTGGAAATCCGCAGTTAAGTGTCAGCGCGGTAACGGCGGTCGTTTTCGCGCTGAAATGGCAAGATTCGTTGAGCGGCTTCCTCCCACGGCTCCTCCTGGGAGCGCATTGGCGTCACGCCACCCTGGCGCGGGCGATAGCACGGAAGCCTCCAACGCAACGCAGCGACGCTAGTGCAACGGATGTGCCAGCGCTTATTGGAAACGAAGCGCGCCGCGGGCGTCAGAGGACGGCTTGGAGGTTGTCAAAGCAAATGTTCCAGCCCTTGGTGTGGTCGATGCGCAACTCTTCGGTCGGCAGGCCGTAGTGTGTCAGCACTACCTCGGTTTGCGTGCCACGCTCGAAGAATTCGAGGATGACCAGGGTATCGTCCATATTGGGCGGGGTCGCGCCGGATGCCAGGGTTGAGGTGCCGCCCCAGGTGAACACCAATCTTGAGGGCGGCTGGACTTCACGGAATTCGCCGCGAATGTTGTGGACGTCGCCGGCAGCTGAGCTGTTGCGGATCAGGTAGCGGCCGCCGATGCGTACGTCGAATTGCAGATGCTCGGTCTTGTAGCCGGGGGCGCGACAGAGCCACTGGGCAACACGGTCAGGATCGGTCCATGCGGCAAAAACACGATCGCGGATGGCGTCGAACGTCCGGCGGATCTGGATCGTCGGGCCGGCGGGAGTCTGCTGTTGGGGAGATGCCATTTTGTACGCTCCTTGCGTGCTAACGAATTTCTGATACTCGGTGACGCTTACGTGGAGATCGTTCGAGCATCCTTGCCGGATGCCTCAGGATGACAAGGCTGGGTGGGAGACTCTCAGGTTGACAAGGCCGTGCGGGCCTGGAGAGCTTTCTCCAGCCTGTCAAGCGGGCTAGGCTCAGAGAACTTTCTCCAGTGCGTCGAAGCATCCATTCCAACCGCGGTTGTGGTCGTCGCGAAGTTCGGTGGACGAGAAGACGGCGTGCGTCAGGAGTACCTCGGTGGCACGGCCGCGGGCAAAGAACTCCACGGTGACCAGCGTGTCTTCGCTGCCGGGATGAAGGTTCATGCCGTCCGGCGTGTCTTTCGTCCAGTGCCAGGTGAAGACGATCTTCTCGGGAGGCGTCACCTCGCGGTAGGTGCCTTGGCCCCAATACACCTCGTTTTTTGCCGGATCGTGGATTTCCATGCGCCAGCGACCGCCAGTGCGAATGTCCTGCTGGTGATGGATGACTTTGTGCGACGGCACGTCCTGGCACATCCATTTTTCTAGCTTTTCGCGTTGCGCCCAGGCGTCGAAGACTTTTTCGCGCGGCGCCTGGAAGGTTCGTCGGACTTGCAGGGTGAGACCGGGTTGGCTTTGCGGCGTGGCCATGAGTGCTTCTCCTCTGTGTTTGTGGATTCGAGAAACTTCGCCAGGGCGTCGAACTGGTCTTCCCAGAAAGCCCGATAGTGTTCGATCCAACGGGCGGCTTCCTTCATGGGTTGGGGCGACAGCCGACAGCGATGGATGCGGCCATCGATTTTGCGGCGCAGCAAGCCGGCGGATTCCAGCACGCGCAGGTGCTTGGAGACCGCCGGAAGGGACACATCGAATGGCTCGGCGAGTTCGCCAACGGTGGCTTCGCCCTGCGCTAGGCGGGCGAGGATGGCGCGGCGGGTGTGGTCAGAGAGAGCGCCGAAGACGTGATCGAGGGCGGCGTTCGGCGCAGCAGAATAGTTAACCATATGGTTTAATATTATACCACGCGGGCGCGCTGTCAAGAGCATTCTTGCGGCGAACTAAAAGTGAACGGACGCGAGGGGCGTTGTGGTGTGAACGACAACCCCTGCTGGACGGAAAGCGTTGACCCGGCTCGCGGGGCCTACATACCATGAGGAGATGCGTTCGAGGGTCGCGATCGGAATCAGCGCGCTTTTTCTGGCAGTAGCGGCCGGAATTGGCGCGGGCTGCGAAGAGGCCGCCAAGAAGACCGTTCGCGTGCAGCCTCCCGTGAATTCCAAACAACAAGCGGCCTCCGCAACGGCAGCATCGGCGGCGGCCTCGCTGCAAACCGCCACCCTTTTGCCGGACCTGCCGCTGCATCCGGCAGGCACGCGCCCCGTGCCCAACCTTACGTCTCCGGGTCGAGACACCGCCAAAGCCGAACTGATGGCCCAGGTGGAGCAGAAATTTGCGTCCGGCCAGACGAATTACAAAGCCGGGCATCTGGAAGCGGCGCGCAAGGATTTCGACGATGCGGTGGATGCGATGTTGCAGAGCGGCTACGACCTGGACGCCGATCCTAAGCTTAGCGAGCTGTTTCATCGTGTGGTCGACACCGTCTACACCTATGAGCTACAGGCATTCCGCGCGGGCGATGGCTTCCAGGAAGCGCCCGCGGTGCCTGCGCCGATCGACGAAGTAGCGGAGATGACCTTTCCGGTGGACCCGCGGTTGAAGGAGCGCGCCGAGGAAGCAGCCAAGAATATTTCGCACGATTTGCCGCTCACAGTGAACGATGAAGTGCTGTCGTTCCTGAATTTCTTCCGCACGCCACGCGGGCGCGCCATCGTGGAAGCCGGTTTGCGCCGGCAAGGCCGCTATCACGAGATGATTTCGCGGGTGCTGCACGAAGAGGGCGTCCCGCAGGACTTGATCTATCTCGCACAGGCGGAAAGCGCGTTCCAGCCGCTGGCGCTTTCGCGGGCCGGGGCGCGCGGCATGTGGCAGTTCGTGGCCTATCGCGGACAGCAATATGGCTTGCGACGCACCTGGTGGATCGACGAGCGGCAGGATCCGGAAAAAGCCACCAGGGCAGCCGCGCAGCACCTGCGCGACCTGTATGGCTTGTTTGGCGACTGGTATCTGGCCATGGCCGCGTACAACTGCGGGCCGGGCAACGTGCAGAAAGGTATCGAGCGCACGGGTTATGCGGATTTCTGGGAGTTGTACCGGCGCAACGTGCTGCCCAAGGAAACGAAAAATTACGTACCGATTATCCTGGCGCTGACGCTGATCGCCAAGGATGCACCGCATTATGGCATCGATGTCGACCCGGAAACGCCGGTGGCCAGCGACATTGTCAAGCCCGGCCGTGCGATCGACTTGCGCCTGGTCGCCGAGACCATCGATGTGGATGTGGAGACGCTGCGCGGCCTGAATCCTTCGCTGCTGCGGCTGGCAACGCCGGACGATCCGGCCTTCGAGCTGCGGCTCCCGGTGGGTTCCGCGGAGAAATTCTCCGCCGAGATCGCCGATATTCCCGCCGACAAGTGGGTAAGCTGGCGCCGCCACCGCGTGGAGGCGGGCGAGACACTCACGTCCATCGCGAAGAAGTACCATGTAACCGCCGCGGCCATTGGCGCGGCCAACAGTTTGCAGGTCCGCGCCGCACTGGACGCCGGGGAAAAACTGATCATTCCCGCGGCTTCGCCACAGGCAGAAGCCAAGCGCCACCTGGTCAGCTACCGGGTGCGCAAGGGCGATACGTTCCTGGGAATCGCCGACCGCTTTAGCGTGGACGCCGACGATCTGAAAAAGTGGAACCGGCTGAAAGCGAACCGCGTGAGCCGCGGGATGGTGCTGCGGATCTACACGTTCGGAGGCACCCAGCAAGCCAGCACAGCGCGATCGCGGAACAGGACCAAAAAGGGAACCAGTGTTGCGCAGCGCGGTTCGGGTACCACCAACAAGAATTAACCTGTTTTTTTTCAGATACTTAGATATTACTATCGCAACTCGAGTTGCTGGGAGCGCTTTTCTTTCGCGCTGGCCCTCCACCTTTTTACGGATTCCCAGTCCGTCCTGCGCTGCTGTTGCTTCACGGCAACGCTCATCGCAAATTTCGCTTCGCCCTCAACGCAGAACTCTTGACAACATTCAGCGAGTACGATAACAACGGCGCAGGCTTTGGAGCGGATGAGTAACTCCGGCCGCAACAGCGATTCCGCCCCGACGCATCGGGGAGGATTTCCCCCTGGGGAGGATGGAATGGATCTCGAGAAGGACAATTTTGAAGAGGACAACGAGCTGTCGGGGCTGGAAGAAGATGATGAGCTGGGTGGCGGGGACGAGACCGTGGAGGTCGAGGAAGAAGAGCTGATCCTGGGAGACGAGGAGCCGGAAGAGGTCGAGGTGCCGGTGCCCAAGGCGGCGCCTAAAGCTGCTCCAAAGCCGGCCGTTAAGGCTGCGGCCAAGCCGGCAACCAAGAAGGCTCCGGCTAAGAAGGCTGCGAAGAAGGCCGTTGCGAGGAAATCGGCCAAAAAGGCCAAGCCCAAGGCCAAAAAGGCCGCGAAAAAGCCGGCCAAGAAAAAGAAGCGGCGTTAAAACTCCGGCCGGAAGCCCGCTGTGGCGGGTGTGTTTGGAGAGCTCGGCAGGCGCCCAAACGGGCCTCTCGGATGCGAGGGGCCTTTTTTTCGCCCGGTAGTACTTCCCACAGGGCTCCGAACGGCCCTCCTTGGCGTTATGCGGCACGGCAATCCGCGTTGCATGGCGTTGCACGCTTTTTTCTCCAACGAGTAATTGCAAGAAGTCAGGAATCTGCACGAATTCGCTGGGATGTTGGTGTTCGACAAATGGACCTGCAACACCAACGGCCGGCAAACGCTGTTCTTCCGGAGACCCCCGGGGGCAGCATGGCAGAGCTGCAGGCGCGGTGGAGCAAGACGCAGGCGACAGCGCGGAACCGGCCTACGAAACGGTGATGATCGATCAGGGGTTCTGTTTCAACGCCCGGCGAATGGAACTATCCGGATGCTCCGCTGTGCGGCTGATATACGCGGAATCGCGTGTACGCCGGAGTGATCGGGATGGAATCGTTTGGCCCTGGATTTCGCGGCTGGAGAAGGGCATTACTGCCTCCGCCCTGGTGGAGATGATGGGCGAGATTCCGCCGGAGTGGTATGCGGACGACTACGATGCGTTGCATCGCCTGGTCGTACAATTGGAGCAGCGGCGAACGCGTATTCCTGAATTGCTTCTGGAGGCCAAGCGCAGCAACCGGCAACCGTTTCCAAGCTGGAGATGATCCGCCGGGAAGGCACGAGGATCTAATGGAACCATGATTGAAATCTCACCACCGGCGTCCCCAGAAACCGACCACGACCGAAATTTCGTTTATTACGTGGTGCGTTACGTTCCTGACCTGGTCCGCGACAGTGGATTAACATCGGTATGCTGCTGTTCGATCCCGAAAGCAACATGCGGCGCTTCCGCTTGATCGAAGACCAGGAAGAGTTCCGTGCGCCGATTGCATCCCGACGTGCATGAACGGGTGATCCGTTTGTTGCAGGAAAGTCTGGACAGCCGGTTTGAGGCCGCGCTTACCGCGAGCGGTGCCGGGGAATGGGAAAGAATCGTTTCAAAGTGGGTTTCTTCGCTGTCTAACGCGGTGCAGCTGAGCAGCGCGAGAGGGTCCTGACCTGGACAGTGAAATCGAGCGGTTGTGGGTCGATCATGTCACGGTATATCGCTCAACCGCGCGAACCGGCGTGCCCGGGAGCCGCGGCAGCCTGCGGGCTTATTGCTCGGAGGTGTTCAGACAGGCGCGGTTATGGGATCGCCTGGAAAAACGGGTTTCCGTGGCGGAGTTTACGCTCCCGGGAGATCCCATGCGGCTGGACTTCAGTTATCGCCGCGTCGGCGCGGGGGTTCATGCAGACACTTTCGGTGTCGCGTTCGCCGGCCGATGCCAAATTGCTGGCCTATACGGCCGAGCGGATTCAGGAACGGGCGCGCTTTGCTTCCGAATTTACAGCGGTCACCGATCTGGCGCTTTCCGCCGACAGCGGCCGTCATCACTTCGTGCGCGAAACTCTGCGCGATGCGGGCATGGAGCCGGTCTCCCGGGATGGTGTCGCGGTATGGGTGGCCAAGCTTCGCCCCATGCTGCTGTCAGATCACGGTTGAGCTCGCCGGATTTTCCGCAGATTCCGAGTAACGGCCGCAAACCAGTCCCCATGGCGTCGTGCCGCGGCAGGGTGGCTGTAACTTCTGGCTGTAACTTCTGGACCTGCCCAAACACCACAGGTAAGATGCGCTC
>Ga0157378_10000081_pt1 | contig 88506 bp, 65 predicted proteins | sample M65metaG_FD_115309 | JGI IMG/M metagenome (GOLD analysis project Ga0157378, IMG submission 115309) | Miscanthus rhizosphere microbial communities from Kellogg Biological Station, Michigan, USA - M6-5 metaG | ecosystem: Host-associated > Plants > Roots > Rhizosphere > Soil | place: USA: Michigan...
AGCGTCTGCTAGCCGAGAAAACTCTGGAAGTGGATTTTTTCAAAGGTGCCTTGCAAAAAGTCAAGGCTCGACGCCAGAAGAGCGGCGATTCTGGCGAGATGGCATCTACGACCAAATCCGAGAAGTGATGCCACTGCAAGGCAACTTAAGTATCGAGCGAATGTGCGAGCTGGCGAGAGTTAGCCGAGCAAGCTTTTACCGATCCTTTCACCAGCAACAGCCGGTTGCGGAAGAGCTGGAAGTGCGCTTTGCGATCCAGCAGATCGCCATCGAACACCGTCGACGCTATGGGTATCGCCGCATTTCTGCCGAGTTACGACGGCGGGGTATGCAGGTGAAAACGCACCACCACGATTGTCCGCACCGGTCCTTACCGATTCAGCCGCAATCCCATCTATCTGGCTTTCGTCTTGTTCCTCCTAGGATTGGCACTATGGTTGAACAACCTATGGCTGCTCTTAGCTCTGGCAGCGTTTGCCAGCCTCATCTCGATCAGGGTCATCCCGCGGGAGGAACAATTCCTCGAACGCAATTTCCAGGCCCAGTATTCCGAATACAAAGCGACCGTCCGCCGTTACGATCACAGGTCTGCTGGTACACATGTTCTGCGTCGGGCTGCCCGTTTCTTTCATCGTTCGACGTTATTCGAAATAAAGATGTCTGCAGGGCAGGCGGGACGACAATCGAAATCCTGAGTCTGGTGCGATGCGGCAGCGCTCCGCGGCTAGTGTTGCTGCTCTCTCTCACGTGACCGACATGTCTGCGGGGGGCCTCCGCAGCCGAGCAATTGATTGTGGGATATCCGGACCGGAAGCTCCACGTGCTGGTTGTGTGGGAGCCAATCCTCTCGACAAACCTCATCCGGTTCGTCGGAGAGCACGAATTCGAAGCGCTTTTTTCCGCCGCGGCCGGATCGTTGCTTAACCTGAATCTTTTCGGCTTCGAGCCAGGTTTCGATCAGCCTACGAGCGCTGTAGTACGAGCAGCCGAGAACTTCCCCGAGATCCTTAATAGCCCAGCCGCTTCCGAGGAACCGTTTCGCGATGGAGAATTCGTTCGCGCCTGTCTGACCGTCAACGGCAGCGAAAATTGGTGAAGCAGTCTCGTGGTAAACCACGCTGATCGGGTCCAGATCAGTGCTGCGCCCTCGAAACTCGAGTTCGGCCATTGTGCACGTCGCAAGTTTGCGTTTGTTTCGAACGTGAATCAGGAGTTCCGGCCAACCATCAAAATACGAACTGCCAGCAGCGCTTGCGGTATCGCCGTGTTTCGTGGCGTAGTGCACGAGGATCAGTGCGGTTTTGAATTTCTCGCAGAGCGTGTCGAGGTAGTCGAGAAAAGGCTTAACTTGCTCCGTCTTGTTGATGTCACCAGCGAAGATCGCGCGCAACACGTCGAGAACCAGAAGATCGGGCTTGCTGACGGCAAGGTAAGCTGATTCTTTCCAATGGTTCAAGGCTGAGAACAATTCGTGAGGATCGGGATCGCTGGAGTGTGATTACCGCTTGGGGTGCACAGCCCAGGTCCCAACCCCAAGTTGGGTTTGGCGGGGCATTGAGATAGATGCTAAAGCATATAAATATGGCTAGCAGATGCTTAGACATATGTATATTAGATAAAAACATATGCTATAGTAGCTGTCAGAGGACTCGCAGATGCTTAAGCAGATTGGCAAGGCCCTGCAGCAAGCGAGAGTGGCACGGGATTTGACCCAAGCGGAGTTGGGTGCGTTGGTCGATCTGCCGCAATCGCATATTTCGAAAATCGAGCGTGGAGAAACGGATTTCCAATGGACCACGCTGGAGCAGATTGCCAATGCCGTGGGCCTCTCACCTGTTCTTGTCCCCACCGGGCTGGTGCCCTTAGTCGAAAGTCTTGTGCAGGGGCGCGAGGGGAATCACGGGGACGAGCCGGTGCCCTTGGTCGGGAGCTTAACGGAAACGGAAGGATAGAAGGATAGCCGTGGACGCCCTAAGGCATGGCGGCTGAGAGCGATATGCCCACGCTGAAAATCAAACTCGGAAACCGGCTCGTCGGCACGATCACAAACGTCGTGACCGACAAGAACATCTTCGTGTTTGACCCGGGATATGTCGAAGACGAGCATCGCCCGGTGCTCAGCCTCAGCTATTACGATATCGAACGAAAACTCATCACAAAGCCGCGTGAGGTCCAGCGGCGGCTGCCTCCTTTTTTCTCGAATCTACTGCCCGAGCGCGATGGGGTACTGCGCGACTATCTTGCGCAGCGCGCCGGAATCAGTCCGGAGAGAGAATTCCCATTGCTGTGGCTGGTCGGAGCCGATCTGCCCGGTGCCGTCATCGCCGAAGACAGTGAAGGACAACCGCTGCCGCCGAGGGAAGAAAAATCGGGAACGCGCCAAGCTAAGAAGGAAGAAGTATTGCGTTTCTCTCTCGCCGGGGTTCAACTCAAATTCTCCGCGATAGGCCGAGGCGGAAAGCAACTTCGGATTCCAGCCCAGGGGCGAGATGGCCAATGGATCGTAAAGCTTCCGTCGCCAAGATTTCCCAAGGTGCCGGAAAACGAATTCGCGATGATGACGTTGGCCAGAGAAGTGGGAATCGACGTGCCTGAATTCGGGCTCATGCCGGTCGGCTCGATCGGAAATCTTCCGCCTGAATTCGCGGAGGACAAGACGAACGCCTACCTTATCCGGCGATTTGATCGCGGGGCGGACGGAGAGCGGATTCACGCCGAAGATTTCAATCAGATCTATGGACAGTATCCGGAAAAGAAATACGAAGAGCACGGATACACGGGTATGGCGAAAGACATCTGGGCGCTTCTAGGCGAGAAAGGGTTAACGGAATTCATTCGGCGCGTTGTTTTCAACGCGGCGATCGGGAACGCCGACATGCATTTGAAGAACTGGTCCCTGCTTTACCGCGACGGCCGAACGCCGACGCTCGCTCCCGGTTACGACTACGTTTCGACGATGCGTTACCTGCCGGAACGAGGCTTGGGCCTGCCGCTCGCCCGAACGAAGGACGTATCCCGCCTGGACGATGAACTTCTGGAAAAGGCATCGGTGCAGGCGGGTGTTCCTCGGGGTTTGGTAAAGGACGTGGCGCACGAAACCTCGCGTTCATTCATCCAAGCGTGGTCACACCACAAGGCAGGATTGCCAATTGATGATCTGGGTCGCCGCAAGATCGACGAGCAACTCGAGATTGTGCCGCTACTCAAGGAACATGTTGCCATCGAGAGGGCAAAGCGAAAAAAGAGCTAACCTCCCGACTCGGCAACGGCTGAGGTGTGATGGTTGGGGTTCGCCAAAGCTCCAGCCGACTGTGAAATCAATAACATAGCTGCTGCCATCCCACCACCATTCTGTTATAAATCCTGACCATGTTTCGCTTCGTCGGGCTCTGCTTCGGAATGCTGGTCCGCTTCTTTCGTGAGCGGCGAAGTCTCCTTCTTGAGAATCTCGCTTTGCGTCAACAACTGGTCGCGCTGAAGCGTCGACATCCTCGCCTAGTCTCGGCCTGTTCGATAAGCTCTTCTGGGTAATCGCTCTGTGGGTTTGGTCGGCTTGGAAACATTCTCTCATCCTGGTCACGCCGGAAACCGTCGTCCGTTGGCACCGGACTGGTTTTCGAATCTACTGGCGGCTGATCTCCAGAGTCCGGAGGCCGGTCGGAAGAAGACCGACAGCGAAGGAGGTTCGGGAATTGATCTTTCGTATGGTCGTTGAGAACCCCACCTGGGGAGCGCCGCGGATCCATGGGGAACTCCGCATGCTCGGTTTTGAACTTTCCGAACGAACTATCTCCCGTTGGATGAAGCGAGCACCGAGAGATCCCGACCGGGCCAAGCGCTGGCTGGCGTTCCTTCGAAACCATTGGGAAGCGATTGCGGCCATGGATTTCTTCACCGCGCCAACGATTACGTTCGGCGTGCTCTACTGCTTCTTCGTCATCCGTCATGATCGTCGGCGCATCATGCACGTTAACGTCACGAAGCATCCGACCAGCGGTTGGATCATCCAGCAGTTGCGCGAGGCGCTTCCATTTGAAGCTCCTCAGAAATACTTGATCTTTGATCGCGATCAGAAGTTCGGGTTCGAGGTGATCGCAGCGGTGAAAGCCACAAGGATCATTCCCAAGCAAACGTCATTCCGAAGTCCCTGGCAGAATGGCGTCGCCGAGCGGTGGGTGGGAAGCTGTAGACGAGACCTCCTGGACCACATTGTTGCGCTGAATGAACGCCATCTGAAGCGATTGCTCTCCGAGTACGTTCGTTACCATCATGAGGACCGTACGCATCTCGGACTTGAGAAGGGGACACCTGAGGGCAGAATTTGTTCCGAAGGTTCGGGTGGAGTCCTTTCACAGGAGCGACTCGGAGGGCTGCACCATCGTTACAATCGAGCGGCATAGTCCGGATCGATTTTCGACCGGTCCTTATATGTATGTGCGCTCCACGCGCACGCGGGTTGGCCCCCTCTAGAGTCTTCTTGCTGTATCGAACCGATAATGGTCTGCCTACTCCACCAAGAACCGCACCGTTTGGGGTCTCGGCTGAAGTTTTGGCGAACCACAGGTATCAACTCGGCCTCGGCGCCCGGTCGCGCCAGACGGCGAGCGTCGGTCAGCAACATGAGCGCGAGTCATCCAGCGACCTCCGTGTCGTCGGGTTGCAGTTGGTGGACGATCCGAGTCAAGCGCATGGCCTCTGGTTATCCGAGAGGGCCTAGGTCGGGTGTGAGACTAGATGCCCGAAGCACACCGCGATGACCCTTGGCGAGAGGTTTGGGTTAGGCGAGATAGAAGCTAATACCCTTCATGGGATAGTGCCGCCGATTGCGAGTCCACAATTCCAAATCATGAACCGCCGCCGCCGCCGCTATCAGCGCATCTCCCAGTTCAACGCTGTGGCTCTTACTGAACTGTCTTAGATACTCCCCAGCTCGCCGTCCAATCTCTAAGTCGATGGGCACACATTGAATGGCTGCGAAAAGAGCATCCAGAATCTTATGTTCTGTTTGACGCGCACCGTGCCAGAGTTCGGCGACCGTAACCGGCGAGCACAGAAGGGCGGTATTTCCCCGGCTTAAATCGTCCCATTTGGCTAGAATCGCCGTGTCTTTGGCACGCGAGACTTCAATTAAGATATCCGAATCGATCAGGACGGATTTCAAGACCCTAGCCTTTTGAGGCGCTTTCCTTTGCGCAGCTGTCGGACGTACGCGCCCGCATCGGACAGATCCTCACGGTCCCTCCACATACCGACTATTGCTTTCATCGCTTGTCTGCGATTGGTCTGCGAGGCTCCATACCTGTCCCTAACCGCCATGCGAACCAGTTCCGAAATCGATGTGCGCCGCTGCCGGGACTGGATGTGCAGCGCTTTCCAAATATCCTCGTCAAGATACAGTTGTGTTCGTTTCATGATGTACAGTATACATCATCGGTTTCGGAAACTAGCCTTACCATCGCGGCCAGCGCCGTGGTCGCGCCAGAATTTCTGGAATGAGTAGTGCTAGATTCTTCAGAACTGGCAAATGGATGCTTTTGGACAATTATTTGATCCGAGCGCTAACCGGCGATCATTCGGCATACAAGCAGAAGGAAGCTGAAGCGATGACACCGAAGGCCAATGCACACAGACAGGCCAGGCCCCGGTCAACGGCCTCGAGGCCTTCCACAATTTGGGCTGGGGAGCCTTGATGCTGTTGCGAGTAGCCCGCGGCTGCGCTTCAGCACAACCCTTCACGCGGATTTTAACTTCTCTTCGACATACAGCGAGAGCTCAATCATGCGCTCAACCAATTGTTCGGCCGGCAGTCCCGCAAAGTTCCTGAGCACCAACTCCTTCACATAGAGCCGCACGAGATAGCGAAGCTGGAGCGCGCGACTGCGCGTCGCGAAGACGAAATCGCGATGTCCGTTATTCACCACGATCAGGTTGCGCTCAGCATCGAATCGCGAGCGCCACAGTTCCCCGCCGGCCCGTTCAAAAGTGTATCCCGGCAAGCCACGCGCGTTGACGACCGCAGGGCCCATAGCCACATCAAGGCTGTCGACGACCGTGATCAACGCCTCGCCACTGCAGCGCATATCGCGCTGTGAGACGGCGACTGACAATCGCACGAGAACGGGGGTCGATGGAGCCTCGAAGCTCACTTCTTGATTGGAGGTGGACGAGAGCGTGCCGCCCCCTTCGGCGATCTCCCAAGCGAACTTCAAGTCCTGCTCGACCCGCCGGCGCGAGCGATCGCGAGGCAGCGCGCGAAGGCGCCGGCTCTGGTTCACTCTCAATGTGCTTGCCGCTGGTGAAATCACGACAGTGTACAAAGGCCCGGCGTAGTCGAAGAATTGGCGCTGGGCGGATTCGCCTCCGCTCGGTTCCGGAACCCCCGACAGGACCGCATATTCATCCGCACCGGAGGCTTCTACGGTTCGCTCCGCTGGCTCCCCGGTACCAGCCGCTTGCGGCGGACGTAACTGTATATCAAACCAGTTATATTCCTCGCGTGGCAGCGCCAGCATGGCCTCGCGAAACGCTCGTTGGATGGCACGCAAGGACTGCTGGTTTGCCTGTTCTTCTTCGGCGCGGTGCTGCGCGTCTATGAGGTCGTTGAGGTGTCCTTCCAGCGGTACCAGTGCTTCCGCCAAAGCCCCATAGCGTTCATCGTGGACAATCCCGGAACGCGTGCCGGGCGTGAGGTTAAGATAGGGAACGTCGATCAGGCCCTGTAGGTATCGAGAACTCCAGGGCGGGTGCTCCAAACCTGGCAGCGTACCAATATCAGCAATCACCCGCGTGCCACCTCGGGTAAGGGCGACCCTGCTGTCCTCGGCCGGTTCCGTGAGATAGAGTTCGGCATACGCCTCGCCGAATGGCGAGCGCACTGTCGGTAGTTGGTGCAGCAAGCGGCCTTCGAACTGGCGCGGCTCAACTTGATACTGCTTGCGCGCAAGTTTATCAATCACCGTTACGCGAACCTGGGTATTACGAATTCGATCGCGCAGCTCCGAGGCCAGATACCACTGGATCTTCTCGCCGCTCAAGCTGCGGATGCCCTCGAGCAAAGGACTAATCTTGAGTTCGGTACCTCGCTCGGCAAAGAGTGCGCGTCGAAGGCTCACGGTGTAGCGCGGATCCCCTTTCTTCATAACCATCCGATAGACCCGCTGATCGGCACCGCTAGAGGTCATCGCGAGCGTGTCTCCCACGGTCCAGAAGCTCAAAAGACCGATGCCAAATTCCCCCTGTAAGCTGCCTCCGGCGCCGTCTGCCTTCAGGCGTCGTTTGACCGAGTCGCAGATATGAGTCGCGACGTACTTGAAGTCGGGCAACCCGTTCGGATCGCGCGGGACGCCGTCGCCATCGTCTTTGACCGTCAGACAGTGCTCGCCGTGCTCGCGGCCGCGTATGATGGTAATGGTCTTGGCGTGTGCATCGATGCTGTTTTCGACCAACTCCGCGATGGCCTTAAGCGGATTACCTTGCGAGAGCGCGATAATGCGGATAGCATTCCAATCATCGCCGATCCGCAATTTCCCGCCCTCTGATTCCTTCGACTTGCCCATGCTCCTGTTTGCCACAGCGAGAAGGTCCTCCACGGGTTGACTGCAAGGCAAGAACGACTGGTCTCAGTCTGCCAGCGGCCAACCACTATATCGAGGCCCTTAGCTGCCGGGCAAGGTTGGTTCTGCAACGGCCCTACCCGATTGCACAAATAAGAATCTCGTCTACTTAGGATCAGCCGCGCCAACGGCGCCAAAATGGTTAAGTCCAGTGAAAGTAGGTAAGTTCAGCGCTGGTCGCGGGCTTCCAGGATGCGAAATAATCCGTAGACGCGATGGCTCGAGACGATGACCGATGTAGTGGCAATCCTGCAAGGATCGGCGCACCAGACAATCGGAGCACAACAACCGGCGTTCCTTCAGAAGGCAGCTCCTCAATAGCCACTTGTCCAAACTTGTCTAACAGACAGCGCCCCGAAAAACTGTAAGTGACGCCAGGACAGCGACTTATGTCATTTTTATCCCTGGTTCGGAACCCAGGAGGTCGATGGTTCAAATCCATTCGCCCCGAATATTTTTCCTCCTCCAATTTCCTGGTCTCGTTGGGTTAATGTTCGCTTCAGTGCGCTATTCCAACTTGCGCATCATTCGAGCTAAGTAATTAACTGTTGACACTACATATCGGCGGATGTACAAGCTTGCCTATAACGTTCCAGCTTATCAGGACAAGACCAGCGGTTTGGTGAAGCGGATCGATCCCAAGTACAAATTACATGAAACTCATACGTCTGGTCTGGGGTCTTCTACCGCTCGGCACAATGTGCCTGTCAGCATTCGTGTGTGCCGCATCACTGTCCGCGCAGACTGGAACCGGTCCCAGCCCAATGCTCGACGCTCACACCAAAGTTGATTGGTGGTTCGCGTTCAAATTCAATACCACAACCTTTCATGATTCGTGCCCTACCGCCCAAAGAGCCTGCCCGTTTGGTGGAACCGTTAAAACGTACAGTAAGGGTTTTTGTCAGGAATTTGCGATTGCTAGCAGTATCGATCACACACTTAAATCGGGTGGACCGTGTATCGGCAACACCAAAGACGACCCGCTCGGTGCGAGCTTCAACCAGATTTATTTCGGAGATTTTTCCTACGTGATTTGGAACGATCAATTCCACGGCGATCCGATCGGCGACCGCGATGATCCTTGGGGCCACTCAAAGGGGATCCTGGCATGGAATCACGATGGAGACGGGTTGGTATTGCAAGTCTCAACACCCGAATGGCCAGGCTCCGGCAGTTCCACCTTCTCCCGAACGCCTGGCAACAGTCTGGGCTGTCTTGCCGTCAACAATGTTCTCGTCAGCCAGCACTTCTTTGCGCTGAAGCTCACGAAAGCGGATGTGGTGGTTGTTTTAGGTGCGATGGTCAGAGCTCAGGTGCCTACCAACGCGAGCGTTGGACAGATTGTCCGGGTCAAGAACGACGACCCCGCTGACATCAAGGCTCAGGTTGGCTTACTTGGAACGAAGAGCACCGTGAAGAGGGTTGGCAAAGACTCTCTGTCGAGCGGCGTGGTGCTGATTTCAAAGCCTCCCCTGCTTCACGTTCCGCCCTGGCAATTGGTTTCGGAAGAATTGGACGCAGAGCCGTTGCGTGTTGCGAGCTGGTGGATCAATCCAGACAAAATCCCGAACACGAAGAGCACCACTAAAATGGGATGTTGGGATTTATCCTTGAACAAACCTGGTGCCGTGCAAAATGCCAGCACCGGAACTTGGAATGGGCAATCAATAGCACTGCGGGGAGGCCCGTCCGCGAGTGGAAACCACGCCAAAATCGGAGTTTCCACCGGAAGCCACACGTACACGATTTTTGGCGATATGAATCAACAAGGCTCGATCCAGAAGACGAACTGCGATATCAAACAAAACATTCGTGGCGGCATGTTTTTCGTAGTCGATGACGCGCCCCTATTCAACAGCGTACGGGACCTTCTGGCAGGGCAGTGAATTGTGGATGCACGACGCCGCCAGTCTTTTGATTTCACCAAGGAATCCGCCTAATAGCCCAACCGGCGCGCGCAGTCCCGCAGCATTTCAGCTTCCCACCCCGGGCGCAGCGGATTCTTCGGATGCGTCCGTGCAGTAGGCATGCGACCAATCAGATTCAGGAATGTGGCGGCAGAGTGCTTGTACGCCGGCACCGGCTCGCGGAACGCGACATTCCCTAAATATTGCAGCGCATCTGAGAGCGTGTAGTATTTCGTATCGTCCATCTCCCATAGCCGGTCGCGCTCTGCGAATTTTTCCGGCGCGAAGGTCGCCAGGCCCAGCAAATAATCCGAGCCATATTCGATCATATCGATGCCCAGATCATTGCCCGTGTAAATGATGAAGTCCGGCCGCTGCTTGTCGCGTAGCGCGAGGCGCTCGAGTTCCACCATGCGATCCAGCGACGAGTGCTTCATTCCCTTGATTTCGGGAATGTCCATCAGCAGTTGCACGGTTTCTTCGTCGAAGATTTGCCCGTTGGGGGCGAACATTCGTCCAAGCTCGAACGCGAGTACGTGCGAATAGCCGGCACAGGCAGCGTTGTAAGCAGCCGCCTTTTCTTTCGCTGATTTTCCGTGAAGGCGCGCAGTTTGAAACAAAATCGGAATGCCGCCGGCATTGACGATCGCGTCCATCTGGCGCCGATAGAGCGCAACAACGTCGTCGCCAGATTCGTTCTCAATATACGCCCCCGCGACGAAAGGCACCTCTTTACCGAGTGCCTCGCGAGTCCAGCGCAGCACTTCCTTCTTGTCCGCATCGCTCAAGTAGTTGACGTAGCCGGTGTCCATGTTCACCGCGCTCATCAGCCCGGATCGATGCGTCAGCTGCAAATGTTGCGAGAATGCCTCGACGGCGACACGTCCGTCGGATTTGTACGGCAACAGAGTCGCAGCAATGCCCTGGATCTTCCGTCGTGGTTTCTTCCGCTGCAGTAACGTCTCAACACTCATTGTTTTGCCTTTGCGGCGGCTAGTTGCACCATCATCGGGGATTGCTTGTAATAGTTGTCCAGCGGATAGCAGCCCGACGGCAAGCCTTTGCGTGGCGCGGTAGTGCAGTCGCTGAAGGTGCGGCACACGCGCTTGTGCTGCAAGGCGCGACCCTTCGCGGCATCCAGCAGAATTTCCGGATACGTCAGCGTCATTCGCCCCAGTCCGACCGCATCGATCCAGCCTTCACGCAGCACCGCTTGCGCCACGTTCGGCAGAAAATCTTGCAGATAGCTGTAAGCCGTGCCCACCACGATCAAGTCCGGAAACCGGTGCTTCAGTTCGCGTGCCACATTCAGCTGCTGCGCCACGCTGATCAGCGGATCTTCCGATGGCCGGTATCCGTCCGACGGCGGAAAAAGCGCCGGCCTCTGCAAATGCGGATTGTAGTAGGGGCTTCCGGCAGTGATGTTGACAAGTGGAATCTGCAATTCCTGTAGCAGCGACAGGAGTCGAATGGGTTCGTTCAGGTCCGGCTCGGTCGGACAATTCGGATTGACACCAAATCCCCAGTGATAAGGAAGCAGTTGCTCATGAGGCTCGGGAATTCCCGGGCCCAACTTGCCACCCGACGATTTCGATGGATCGGGCCGAAAAGGAACGATATCAAACGCCGAGAGGCGCACGCCAATCTGCAAACCGGGCGCGACCGAACGGATGCCTGCAACAATCTCCCGTAAGAAGCGCGTGCGATTTTCAAAGCTGCCGCCGTATTTTCCCTCACGCGTATGCGCGCTCAGAAATTCGTGCCCAAGATAACCGTGGCAATGCTTCACATCGACAAAGTCGAAGCCTAGTTCCCGCACCACACGCGTCGCGGTGATAAAATCCTCGATGATTCCTTCAATTTCGCTGTCGGTCAGCACCGGATAGTCCCCCGGCAGATTCAGTTTGCGATCCAGAATCGGATGTCGATACAGGATCCGCGGCTCGGGCTTGTCAGTCTTATACGGGCGGCAATAGCGGCCCGAATGGGTCAACTGCAATCCGATCAACAAGCCGGCTTCGGAGCCCATAGCCTTGCGATGCTCCTCGACAAGCACCGCGCGAAGTCTTGCCAGATCGGCGTGGGTCCCAGCCGCGATCACCAGTTGATTCGGATTGGCGCGACCCGACAGCGACACGGCCACAGCTTCGCCTCCCCAGATCAATTTCGCGCCGCTCTGTCCGAATTTCTGCCAGCGGCGAAACGTATGGTCGCTCGGATGCCCGTCTGGCGTTCCATCCCAACCCTCCATCGGATTGATCGCGATGCGGTTGCCAATTTCGACGCCGTTGCGCTCTAGGGGAAGCAACAACGGAGATTCCGGCCCGCTCTTAATTTCGACATCGCAAGGAATGGTCAGCTTCAGCGAGGTGAGATGCTCGCGAAATTGCTGCGCATTTTTGATCGAGGCCAGCCGCACGATAGGCTTGTCGCTCACTCTGCGTTGCCTCGGTTCGTCAAAGCCGCAGTCTTCGCCATGGTGTTCCTAACGCGCGGCTCATCGTCGCACCCGGCCACTGCATGATCGTAAGTAGCCACAAGAGTCCGAGTATTGTACATTTTTCGCGCAAATTCTTGGTGCGTCGACGAGGAGATCCATGAAAAAACTTTGCTTGCTGTTTTTGCTGGCGCTGGCCTTTCTGCCGGTCACCGCGCAGGAAACCGTGCCCTCAGGCTTCGAACTCTGGACTGCCGGGTCCCTGAAACAATTGGGGCAGGAACTGTCCAAGAACGCCGCCAGCGATCCCCATCACGCCGCCACGCGTCGCTTCGCCGATTATTCGAACGACTACGCGTTGTTCGCCAGGCGCGAAGCCGACGGCATTCCCGAATGGCATGAGACCGAGGCCGATGTGTTTTTCGTGCAAACCGGCACCGCCACACTGGTCGTAGGCGGTGCCCTCGACGGCGCGCAAACTACGGAGCCTCACGAAAAGCGAAACGGGAAGATCGTCGGCGGAATCCAACGTAGGCTGGCCGCGGGAGATGTCGTCCGCATCCCAGCCAAGACGCCGCACCAATTATTGCTGGAGGGTGCGCACGAATTCACCTACTTCGTAATCAAAGTGAAGGGCTACTGACGCGCGCGCTCGATGGGGTGGTAGCCGCGGTTCAGAACGTGGATTGAGATCCAGTTTCTACCAGCCAAGTCATGTCTGTGAGCCCGAATACCAAGGAACAGTCCGGAGGAGCGCCTTGAAACTGTCCATTCGAACCCTCAGCGTCTCAGCTGCGATGCTCGCCGTCGTAACCTTTCTGTTTCCGCTATTGCGGGCCCAGGATTCCAGCTTTCACAACGCACCTCCTGATACGAAAGACGCGAAAAATCCATTCGTAGGCAAAGACGTTTCGAACGCCAAGCCGCTCTATCAATCGCGCTGCGCCGCCTGCCACGGCCCCAATGGTGAGGGCTCCGGCAATATCCCCTCGCTGGCTTCCGGCAAAGCGAAGACCGCTCCCGACGGCGAAGTCTTCTGGTACATCACCAAAGGTGACACCAACAATGGCATGCCTTCCTGGCAATCGCTGCCTGAGGCCGATCGCTGGAAGCTTGTAACCCTCATCAAGGGATTCGCGAGCGGCGCCAATTCAACTTCCACAAATGCAAATTCCGGCGCTTCTGCTGAGTCATCACCGGACGCGGAAGCGCTGCCGATGCCCACAGCCCCATTCACCGACTATCGCTTCGAAACCCCCGGCAAAGTTCACAAAATCACGCTCGCTGATCTTCCCGAACCGTTCGCTACCCAGTCCGCCGGCAACAGCCCAAAGCTCGCGTCACGCCCCGACGGCGCCTGGCCAAAAGTCCCCGAAGGCTTCAAGGTCGCGCAATACGCCACGGACCTCGGCGATGCACGCCTCATTCGCACTGCTCCCAACGGCGACTTTTTCGTCGCTGGCAGCCGCACCGGCGAAATCACGGTTTTCCGTGGCATCAGCAGTAACGGCAAACCCGAGAAAAAAGAAATCTTCGCCACCGGACTCCATCGCCCGTTCGGCATCAACTTCTATCCACCCGGCCCGAATCCTGAATGGGTCTACGTCGGCAATACCGACGCCGTCGTCCGCTTCCCCTATCGCAATGGCGATCTAAAGGCGCGCGGGCCCGCCGAAAAGCTCGTCGATCTCCCCGCAGGCAAAGGTCACTGGACCCGCGACATTCAATTCACGCCCGACGGCAGGAAAATGCTCGTCTCCGTCGGTTCCGCCTCCAACGTCGACGACCCCGACACCACTCCCGGCGAGAAAAATCGCGCGGATGTCCTCGAGTTTAATCCTGACGGCTCCGGCCAGCGCGTATTCGCTTATGGCATTCGCAACTGCGTCGGCTTAGCCATCAGTCCGGAAACCGGCGAGCCCTGGTGCTCGGTCAACGAGCGCGACGCTCTGGGCGACAATCTCGTCCCCGATTACATTACGCACGTGCAAGGCGGTGGCTTCTACGGCTGGCCGTGGTTCTACATGGGCGGCCGCCAGGATCCCCGCCACGCTGGCAAACATTCCGAGCTCAAAGACAAAGTGATCACCCCGGACGTCATCCTTCATCCGCACTTTGCCTCGCTGCAGATGACCTTCTACGAAGGCAAACAATTCCCGCGTGAATACAAAGGCGACATCTTCGCCGCCGAACACGGCTCCTGGAATCGCGCCGCGCGCGTAGGATACGAACTGATCCGCATCCCGCTTCATCAATCCGGCAAAGCTTCCGGCGAGTATGAAGACTTCATGACCGGTTTTGTGATAGACAGCGGTCACGTCTGGGGCCGCCCTGTTGGGGTGACGGTCGCGCCCGATGGCTCGCTGCTGGTTACCGACGACGGCTCGAAGGCCATCTGGCGAATCACCTACACCGGCAAATGAGCCATCGCCGACGCCCAGTCGGTTAGGCCGGGCTTCGGTCCGGCAAGGCCAAACCATGACGACTTCGTTCGCGCAAACGCTTCGCCACAAGAAGAACAGGAGACCAACATGTCGCTGTCACTCCCAAGAATCGCAGTCCTGGCGCTCGCAGGAGTCTTTGCAATGACGACACACGCACAAAATCCTGCACCCGCCGCCACGCCGGCTGCTCCGCCGTTGCCCTACGGTCCGCCAATCGTGGTCGAAACTGCAAAGAAAGCTGCGGCTGTCGCCCTCGCCGAAGCCAAAAAGAACGGCTGGTTCATGGCCATCGCCGTCGTCGATCCCAGCGGCACGCTCGTGTACTACGAAAAAATGGACAACACGCAAACCGGCAGCGCTCACGTCGCGATCGACAAAGCGAAAACCGCCGCGATGTTCAAACGTCCCAGCAAAGTCTTTCAGGATGCCGTTGCTGGCGGCGGCCCCGGTCTTCGTGTTCTCGGCCTGCAAGGCGCCACGCCTATTGAAGGCGGCGTACCGATCATCATCAACGGTCAGATCGTCGGTGCCATCGGCGTTTCCGGCGGGTCCTCCGAGCAGGATGGAGTCTGTGCCCAGGCCGGCGCTAACGCCGTCAAGTAGCGCAAAATGAACGCCGGCGCCCATGCGCCGGCGCTCCGCTCGAACAACCTTCGCCCGGCGATTTCTTTTGCGATCGCTGGGCCGATTCCCGGTGCGGTAAATTTTCGGTCTCTGTTCCTCCCTCCCATCAAAATTCAACAACCATTAATCTTCCGTCTCGCGCCTCACGCTACTCTCCCACCCGCAAGCTCCAACAACCTCGAAGGGAGCATCGCACCATCGTGAAAAAGGCATTTCTACGATCCATTCAGGCCGTAAGCGCAACCATCGTCGCAACACTCGCACTGACCCCCACCCACGCCAACGCCCAACTCACTCTCATCGCCAAAGGCACGCTCACAAGTTCTCGTGTCGGTTCTTACAAAGACCTGTCCGGCCTGAACTACACTCTCGAAAACGGCGTGCCTGCCAATCTTCTCGGTGGTATCGGTTCCGGCATCACGTATGTCACGGGCAACACTTTCCTCGCTGTTCCCGATCGCGGGCCCAACGCTATCCCTTACAACTCAGCGATCGACGACACCTCCTCCTACATCCCCCGCTTCCAGACTATCGAAATGAAGCTCGAGCCCAACTCTGACCCCAGCTCGAGCCTCCCTTTCTCACTGACGCCGCAACTCAAGGCCACGACGCTGCTCCGCTCCTTCTTTCCGCTCGTTTACGGTGACGGCAAGGCCTTCAACGTGCCCAACGGCGCGCCGAAACTCAACGGCTTCTTCCGTTTCTTCTTTTCCGGCCGATCCGACAACTTTGATCCCAAACATGATTCCGGCGATCCGTTTGACGCGCGCTTCGATCCCGAAAGTATCCGCGTGTCCAACGACGGCCTCACCGTTTTCATCTCCGACGAGTACGGCCCTTACATCCATCAGTTTCTGCGTCTCACCGGCGAACGCATTCGCAGCTACCGCCTGCCCGATGAGTTGTTCGTGGAAACCCCGGGCACCACAACCACCGTCGAAACCAACAACAACTCCAGAGGCCGCACTCCCAACAAAGGCATGGAAGGCTTGGCCATCACCCCTGACGGCCGCACTCTAGTTGGCATCATGCAGAACGCGCTCCTGCAAGACAACGCCGCAGCTCCCAAACTTCTGCGCATCTTCACCGTCGACGTGATCTCTGGCGTCACCAAGCACGAATACGCCTACCTGCTCACCACCGGCACCGGCGTCAGCGAAATCACTGCCCTCAACGATCATGAATTTATCGTTGACGAGCGCGACGGCAAAGGCCTGGGCGACAACAGCACAGCCAAGGTCAAGCAGCTCTTCAAGATCGATCTGCAAGGCGCCACAGACGTCAAGGGTCTCGACGGCCCGGCCGCGTCCACTGTCGCCGTTACCAAGACTCCGTTCCTCGACATCGTTTCGAAGCTGATTGCCGCTAATGTCGGCTTTGACGCGACCAACATTCCCGCCAAAATCGAAGGTGTCACCTTTGGGCCCGACGTCGAGCTCAACGGCAAGAAGCTCCACACCCTCTGGATCGCCAACGACAACGATTTCCAACAGGACAACAACGGCCCCACCATCTTCTCGCCCGGCATCAACCCAAATCAGTTCTTCGTCTTCGGCTTCACCGACACCGATCTGGGCGGCTCGCAGCTCGTACCGCAAAAGCATCCGTTCTTTTTCGACTTCTAGCTGTCGCTCATTACCCTATCGCGCATCAGCCAACGACAACGAAAACGCAAAGGAAGGCGCCTTAGGGCGCCTTCCTTTGTTTCTACGCGGGTGGCGCGCAGTTCCGGTTTCAGAGGCGCGCGGATTTCACATGAAACTTCAATCATCACAAGCGGGTCTGCATACGCCTCAGAAGCAATAAGAATCACTGCGCGCCCGTGACTCCACGACACTCATAATTTGGCACACTGACACACAACCGTACGGATCCGTCTCCCAGCTTCACAATCAACTCCCTGTAATCCGGCGCTTCTCGCCAGCCCATATAGAAGATCCTCTGATCCTCATCGATATAGGTAGGACCTTTGTGCCACCAGATAGAGGAAACACTGTGAGTGAACGAGTCGACTTCGCTTTTGAGGAACAGCTCGCTCAGCCGATATGCCTTCACTATTTTTCCGTCGCTGTGATACAGCGCCAACACTACGCCGTAACCCACATTGTGCCAATTGTCCAAGGTGACCAGCTCACCCGCGTTCGACACAAAGAAATCGACCGGCGCCACAGGATTCGCCAGCTCGATTTCACGCTCCAACCGATAGCTACGATCTGTCTGCACTCGAAAAAACGCCGCCGTCGAGTGCTTCCCAACTTTGGCCGACGCGAAACCCACGGTTTCGCCCACCGACACCCCCGGAGCGATTCTTACAAAGTACTCGCGGTTTTTGCTGAAGACCTCTCGCACCGTTGCCGCAGGCCACTCGTCCGCTCGGGGCGAGGACGCCATGCTCAGGCAAATCAGGCTCAGCGTGAAGATGCGGAGGTTGTGCAAGCTAGTCCTCGCTTCTAGAACGTGCCAACGGCATCTTCTTGCAACGAATCTTTCATGATGCTTACTGGCATGTGTGTTCGCAGGCAAAGAATCGCAAATAACAATGAGCTACAGAGCTTGGTCCCGCCGCAGGGTGCCGCACCTTGCGATTTTGGTGCGAGTCTAGATCCAACTCCAACGGCGGTCCCAACGACGTGAGCCGCCTTCCCACGCGAACCCAATCTACGGCCTCACAACCCCTGTTGAGATCGAAGCTGGCAAGGTCGCAAGCATGTCCCCGAGGCTTTCGATGAACGTCCGCTGGCTTCTTCATTCCACTTCCTCGCCTGCATGATCGAAATCACATGAAAAATCAGGAAGAGCGGCACCAGGAATGTTGGCACAAGGCTGAGCGGCAACATTGTCATCGGCGCCATCGAAGCTCCATCAGGACTTAGCAATCGCGCCGTGGTGCCAAGACCCACCGCGAACACCAGGTCGGTGATTCCTAGGAGCTGCCATAGAACAAAACCCCCGTGGCGGCTCGCATCCGTCAGTTTCCAGGCGACGAATGGAGCCGTAAGCCCAATCGCAATATCGCCATATCCCGCAGGCAACGCAAACACCGCCGGGAGCAGGCGAAAACTCGCCAGTACCACAAACACGGCTCCCAGCACTCTCCACGTCTGCGCAAACGTCAGAATGCGTGGATCCAACGACAGGACAACCTTTCGGAATCTCTCCGATACCCCAAACCACACCACGAACACCAGAATCGGCGCCGACGCAGCCACTGCAACCGCTACTCCTATGCGATCGTCATTGTTCTCAAACACGTGCCGCGCGCCGGCGATCAGGGCAAACAAGAACCAGCCGCCAATCAGCCCTGCAAGTACCTTCCTATAGTTGCTCATGACACGTCTCCTTCCCGCGTGACCATCTCCGTGACTCGATTCGACATCTCCATCAGTTCTTGCCATCCCTGCTCCCCCAGCCACCGCCGCAGCCGCGCCTGCGCCTCATCCCACGCCGGCACCGCCAGCCGGAACCGCTCCTGTCCGGCAGGGGCCAGGCGGATCCAGCGCTCCCGTCGATCCTCTCCCGCACGCTCCGCGATCCAACCCTCTCGCCTCATAACCTTTAAGGTTCGCGTCAGGGTTGTACTGTCGATCCCCAGACTCTCGCCCAACTGCCCCTGCGAAACCTCGCCGGCCAGCGACAAAGCCTGTAGCACGGTGAACTGCGTGGCCCGCAATCCGGTCGGTCGCAACGCCTGGTCGTAGGCTTGAGTAACCACCCTGGCAGTCCGCCGCAAGGTGCCGCACAAGCAGGGCAAATTCGGTAGTGCCATGCGTTCCATAAGACAATAGATGTATATACATCTATATGCGATGCATCAACATTTAATTTCTCTAATTTCTCTTTCCAAGCGGATGCTTTCCGGTGAGCGCTCTCGCTATCTTTATAAGGCCATTATAATTAGAGGCTTACATAACCCTTGGGGGACGGCCAAAGTGGGGAGCAGAAAGCGAAGTCCGAGCGCAACGTTCAACAAATGCAAGTCCACATAGTATGAAAATCTGTATTTGGCTAATACTTGAGTCAGCGTGCTATCTCATGTTTGGCGACAAAGGCCGCTCGCGGCAGAGGCTTCCTCGCTCTAAGCTTCGATACGCGCCGGCTCCATCCTCGGCGATAACAAGTGCATGATCCCCAGCGCCACCGGGTACACCACCGCCGCAATCACAAACGGCACCAGGTAACTCCCCGTCCACTGCAGTGCGTAGCCGACGATCTTCGCGATCAGCATCCCGCCAATCGCCCCGGCCATCCCCCCGATGCCGACAACCGACGCGACCGCCTGTGCCGGGAACATATCCGACGGCAGCGTGAACAGATTGGCCGAAAATCCCTGATGTGCCGCCGCGGCTAGGCCGATCACCATGACCGCGAGCCACAGGTTGTCGGTTCGGTAGGCAATGATGACGGGAAGGACGCAGATCGCGCACACCAGAAAGGTCGTCTTGCGCGCTACGTTCACCGTCTTGCCGCGCTTTATCAATGTCGACGACAGCCAGCCGCCTGCCACGCTGCCCACATCGGAAATCAGGTAGATAACCAGAATCGGCAACCCGATCTGCATCAGCGCCAAGCCGTGCCTGCGCTGCAGAAAATCCGGAATCCAGAAAAGGTAAAACCACCACACCGGGTCGAGCAGAAATTTTCCCATCACGAACATCCACGTCTGACGGTGCGGCAGCAGCTTTGCCCATTTGATCTCGCCGACCGGCGGCGACGGATCGCTGCGGATGTAGTCCAGCTCGCGTTTTGACAGTCGTGGATGCTCCTCCGGTTTCCGGTACAGCAGGAGCCAGAACGCCAGCCAGACAAAACCAATGCCGCCGGTGATCACAAACGCCGCGCGCCAGCCCCAGTGCAGCGTGATCCACGGCACGGTCAGCGGCGTGATAATGGCGCCGAAATTGGTCCCCGCGTTGAAGATTCCAGTGGCTAGCGCTCGTTCTTTCTTTGGAAACCACTCTGCTACGCTCTTCAGGCTCGCGGGAAAATTCCCAGCCTCGCCTAATCCTAGTGAAAAACGAGCCACAAAGAAGCTGCCCAGCGAATTGCACGCGGCGTGGCCCATTGACGCCACGCTCCAGAAAATCATCGCCAGCGAAAAACCCAACCGCGTCCCCACGCGATCGATGAATCGGCCCATCGCCACCATACCCACCGCATACGCCGCCTGAAACGCAAACACCAGATTGCTGTAATCGATCTCGTTCCAGCCCAAATCATGCTGTAGCGTCATCTTCAGAACGCCCAGCACCTGCCGGTCCATGTAATTTTTCGTGGTGCCAAACAGCAGCAGCGCGCAAATTACCCAGCGGAAATAGCCGACCGATGACGAAGACGCCGCTAGCGCACCTACCGCGGGCGTGGCAGAAACCGTCGACGGCGGTGCGGCAGCCGCATCCCCGTGTCCTAAAGGTTCCATGTGCCGCCCGATTCTACAGCGAAAGCTGGCGCAAATGTCGCCGCCACAACAATTTCATGGAGCGAAAACGATCTATTGGAGCACCACAGATTCGGTCGAAGAGGTCAAAAACATAGCTGGACATGGTGGCGCAAACACAGTATCTGTACGGCACAAATTTCAGCTCGGCGCCAGCACTGCGTGTTCGAACCAACTTGCGCTCACGAGCCGTCTGGAGCTGGTACCCCAAAGGGGGAAGAGTGGTCAGAACAAAAAAGCATTTCGTGTGTGTTCTTGCTTCGATCGGGGTGCTTGGACTTGTATTCCTCGGTCCATATCGAGTTGCGGCGGGTGACGGCGCAGAGAAGCCCACAAAGGCGGACGATAGCAGGTCGAAAAAAGCCGCCGCCTCGCGCGAATCCGCGGACTACATTTTGACCGACGCAAAAATCTACACCGCGGACTCCGCTCATCACATGGCGGAGGCGATCGCGGTTCGTGAGGGCAAAATCATTTTTGTGGGATCCGCATCGGACGCCGCTAAGCTGGCGACCAAAAAGACCGTGGTGCAAAGAGCCGGCGGGCATCTGGTGCTTCCGGGGCTCATCGACGCGCATATGCACCCGACCGGGATCATTGATTTTGGCGGCTGCGACCTGAAATCGCAGGCGCGGACGCTGGCGGAGATTTCCGAATTTGTGAAGGCCTGCATCGAGCGTCTGAAAACTCCCGAAGGCCAATGGGTGGAAGTGGCGCACTGGGAATTCGGCGCGGGCAACCAAGCGGATCCACGACATCCGACGCTGCGAGTGGCACTGGATGCCGCCTCCACCAAGCACCCCATCGCAATGACGGGCTGGGACGGACATCACGGGGCGTTCAATAGTATGGCCCTGGCGGGTGCGAGAAACGCCAAGGACGAGGTGGTGGGATACTCGAAAGCCACCATCGCCAAGGAGTTTCCGACGCTGAAAAATTACATCGGCGTGGACGCTAACGGTGAACCGACTGGCGACGTTGCCGATCAGGGAAAAGACCCGGTGCGATCGCGCGTGCCCGGCGGAGGCGATCACGATTTGCTGATGAAGGCGCCGGAAAAAATTGCAGAATTCGCGAATAGCGTGGGGCTGACCGCGATCGTTGATGCGGCGACAACCGCGGGCGGCTACGAGGCGTACGACGAGATCATCAAACGCGGCAAGCTGACCGTCCGCCTCCACATGGCGCAGCTGTATTTGCCGGAACGTTTTCGCGATGCCTCCGGAAGAATCGACTACGACAAGCTGTTCGCGCAGGCTAACGAGGTGCGGCAGAAATATGCCGCAAATCCACTGACGCGCGCCGATGCGGTGAAGATCTTCGCCGATGGCGTGCCAGAAGCGAATCCCAACAATGTGCCGCCGACGCTAGGAAACTCGCCGCGACCTGTGCCTTACCTGCAGCCCATTTTTGCAAAGGATCCGAGCGGCGCTTTAACGGTGAAGGGTTACGTCGACGTGGATTCGCCGGTGTGCGCCTTCGTGCGCGCGAAGCCGGATGAATATGCATCGGACGAGGCGGTCGAGGACTTCATTCACCAATACGGCTACCATCCCGGGCAGTGCGCGATTTCATACGGCGTCCCCGAGCATGCGCCAGCAATTTTCAACGAATACATCAAACGCGCTCATCTCTCCGGATACACGGTTCACATCCACGCCATCAGCGACCAAGCCGTGAAGATGGCGCTCGACGCGATCGAAGCGGCGCGCGCGGCAGATGGAAAAGATTCGCAGCCGGACACGCTCGCGCACATCCAGTTCGTCACGCCGGAAATGGCGGCCCGTATCGTGAAAGATCATCTATATCTGGCATTCACGTACAGCTGGTTCTACGCCGAGCCACACGGCTACGACATGAGCATCGTGCCGTTCATCAACAAAGTCTCCGGCAACAGCTATGAGGCGCTGCACGACCGGAACAGCTATATGGAGAAATACGAATACCCGTCGAAAACTCTTAAGGACGCGGGCGCGATTCTAGCGGCGGGTTCCGACGCTCCGGTATTAACCAACGATCCGCAGCCGTTCGTGAACATGGAGATGGCGGTTACTCGAAAACGACGCGACTTGCCGCCGCTCAGCCCGTGGGAGCGCATCTCGATTCGCGATGTCCTGGATGCCTACACGATCAACGGCGCGCACGCATTGGGGCGCCAATCGGAAATCGGTTCGCTGGAACCTGGAAAATCGGCCGACTTCATTTTGGTGGATCAGGATATCCTCGCCCTCGGCGATGAAGGCCATCCGGAAAAAATCGGTGACACCAAAGTGCTCGAGACATGGTTTATGGGCAAGAAAGTGTATACCGCTCCGAAGCGATAATTTCTTCAATGTTCAGAACCAAAACGAGCCTTCTAACCATATGGTTGTGGATCTGTTGCCTAGGCCCGCTGCGGGCGCAAGTTGGTGCCACGAGGAAACCCATTCAGATCAAGGTTGTGGTCCTCGCGGCATTTGAACAAGGCGAAGACACCGGCGATGCTCCGGGTGAATTTCAGCTATGGGTCGAGCGCGAGCATCTCGATCAGATTTTGCCGCTGCCTGCGGGAAATCGCCCGCTGCGTATGAACAAGGAGGGCGTTCTAGCGATGGTGACGGGCGTGGCGACGGCGAAGGCCGCGGCTTCGGTCATGGCGCTGGGACTCGATCCCCGATTCGATCTGAAAAAGGCGTACTGGCTGGTGGCGGGAATCGGCGGCGGCGATCCAGCAGATGTGTCTCTGGGCTCTGCGGTGTGGGCGGATCACGTCATCGATGGCGACTTGGCGTTTGAGATTGATGCGCGGCAAATTCCGGAGGATTGGCCCACGGGGATCGTGCCGTTGCGACGAGAACGGCCCTATCAGCAGCCTCCGCGAACTGGGTTGGAGGGCGAAGTCTATACGCTGAATGCAGGTCTGGTCGGGTGGGCGTTCCATCTGACCGAAAAGACCGCGCTCGCCGATACCGAGGCGATGAAAACTTCGCGTGCCCGCTTTGAGGGATTACCAAATGCCCTGCAGCCGCCATTCGTGGCGCGAGGTGACACGATGTCAGCAAGCACGTTCTGGCATGGCTCGAAAATGGAGGAATGGGCGAACGAGTGGACGCGCTACTACACTGGAGGCCATGGGAACTATATGGTTTCGGCGATGGAGGACACTGGGACGTTACAGGCGCTGACTTTTTTGAATCGCGCTGGGTTGGTGGACTTACAGCGGGTCCTGGTGTTGCGCACGGTCAGCAACTACGATCGCGAGGCGCCAGGATCGACCGCGGCGGAAAGCTTGAAAAGGATGGTGTTCGGGAGTTATTCGGCGTATTTGCCGGCGCTCGAGGCGGCACAGGTCGTGGGCGACAAAGTCGTCCGAGATATCGTCGAACACTGGGCGGTTCGGGAAGGAAAGACTCCGAATTGAGGGGACACCCTGGGGCAATATTCCAAGTGTCTAGGCAGCAGATGGTCTGTTGCTGGTTCCCGCAAGCGGCTGAGTCCAGAAGAACCAACGATAAGTCACGGAGTTGCGGCGCGGGTCAGAACCGGCCACTCCGAACCGTTCTCGGATGGGGCTCCGGCACGGATCAGGTTTACAGCCTCATGACGATTCTGCGCGTCGACTTGTTTCATCACCCTGTAAATGTGGTTCTTCACCGTAAATTCTGACAAATTCAAATTGGCGGCGATTTCCTTATTGCTCAGCCCCATGGCCACCAGCGACATGAGCTGGCGTTGACGTAAGGTAAGCTCAAAACGCATGCCGGCGCGCTGTTCGGCGATGGCGGCGCGTTGCGTAGCTTCGCTGGAAATGGCCTGGAAGAGCACTTTGCAGAATTTGGACGGGCAGACAGCCTCACCCTGGGCGACGGCGCGAACCGCGTCCAGCAGCTCAGTCGAAGAAGCATTCTTCAAGACGTACCCGTTGACACCGAGACGCACGGCCTGCAGGAAAATATCGGTGTCTTCGTCCATGCCGAACAACACGATGCGAATTTGCGGCACAGACTCGCGTACATCGCAGATCAGGTCATCGGACTTGTGATTGGGATTGAGGCAGTCGAGCAGCAGTAGGTCGGATTGCGATGCGGCGATGTCCTCGGGCACCGAATCCGAATAGGAATTCTGGCCTACAACGGCCAGGTCGCCGCGTTTGCGGAAGAGGCGAACCAGGGTTTCCCGAAGCAGGCGATTTTCAGCGACCACGTAAACGTTGGTCGAGGATTGCTTATCAGTAGTAGGCAGCATGCAGAGCCCTCAGAGCCCCCCGTGAAACGTCAGTGATAAGCCGGTATCCCACGGCTGGTCAGTAATATAGCCGCTTTATAGATTACCAGTATCCCCCCAAAAATTGTTGCAGCCAAGTTAATTGACGGCGGGGTAGCATGTCAACCGCGGTGTCCAAAACCACATCCCAGAGTAACGCAAGAATCGGGGATAGCCCTTGAGAATTTCTTAGTACTTGCCCCGGACTGGGTTGCCCGGATGTGATGCTCTTGTGACGGGGTAGGTTTGCCGGCAAAACAGGACTTCTTTGAGACTTTTGTTTCCTCAACATTCTTCGATACTTACGGGACCGAGGAGCAACAACATGGACCGGTCAATTCGTATTTTGGTGGCCAACCGTCCGAAGCTGATGCGCGAGCTAATTCTCGCAACTTTGGCCGACGAACCGGGTGTAGAGCTGGTAGGCGAAGTGGCGGACGAAGCGGACATCCGCGCGCGCGTCCAACAGACGCGCCCCGACCTGCTAGTAATCGCGCTCGATGAGCCGGCGAAGCGTCCGGGAATTTGCGATACGTTGCTGCGTGACAACCCTGGACTGCGAATTATCGCTGTGGCGTCACAGGAAAATTGCAGCGTGTTTTATTGGGCTTCCTTCGACATTCATTCCAGCCAGATCGAAGCGTCCGAGCAGGGCATTTTGAACGCGGTGCGGAAAATTACTCCGGCCGGCGCCGGGGAGCGTGTGTGATGCCCGAAAAGATTAAGCGGGTGATGCGATCGCTTGGCGTAGCGGGGAGCACGTTGCTGTGGTGTGGCGTGCTGCAGGCACAAATTCAACGGCAGAATCCGATGCAGAACTCGGATTTGAGCAGAGAGAACCAAAGCCGAGTGGCTGCCGCAGCCGCGGACATCAAAACAATCCTGGTGAAAGACATCGGCTTAATGGTGGAGTTGAAGCGCTGGGTCGCAAAAGAGGCCACGAACCACGGGCAGATTATTACCGACCACGACCTGAGCGATGAAGCGATTTTTGACCGGCTCGAATCGGATGTGCAGTTCCGCGCGGTGGCTACGGCATTAGTCCAGCGCTACGGCTATCTGGTGCCGCAACTGAACCCAGAATCGCAGGCGGCCAAGGAGCAGGACCTTCTGGCTAAAGAACGAACGAAGTGGATCGCGCAGTCCCAGGAACAGCAGGCGAATCTGGAACACCAGCGCAATCAGCAGAGGCTGGATCGAGCGCAATACTGCGCGCAGCGCAATGAAGCCGACTGCGATATGCAGGACTACAACCACAGTCGGGAGCCGCAACCCGGGCAGTTCCCTCAGGACCAAGAGGATCAAGGTCCACAGAACCCCATGGGGCCGAGCCAGTCAAATCCCACGAGCCCCTCGCGCTTTAGCGGCGGCCCAATCGAGCGCGCGCAATTCAGTCCAGAAGATGAATTGGGGGGTGGAGTTTCAGAATTGCCACTGGGAAACTCAGCGCAATCACTAGCAATGCTCGGCGGGGTGGGTGGTGAAGGATTGGGAAGTAGCGGAGCAAGAGGAGGATTTGGCGGCGGCATGAGTGGAATAAGCACTGGGGGTCTTGGTGACGCCGACTCATCCGCGCCAATGAACCGCGCACTGGATGGACAGAGCGGCACCATGCTACCGATTTCCGTTCCGCAGGGTCGCAATGTTGTCGATGCGCTAGCTGCATACGGAGTAGGTAACGGCCGACCAACGCCGGTGGTGCCGGAAGCGAGTCCGGGCGGAAGGCGCAATGATGCCTACGGTCCGTATGGGTCATCGATGAACTCGATGATGACGCCAAATCGCGGATTGCGTCCGCGCCCGACGCCGCCTGTGCCGGAATTGGTTCGCGCCCCCAATCCCTACAACGAAATCCCATCGTTATACGACATGTATGTGCAGGCAATACCGAAGCCAACGATACCGAAGCGCTTCGGATGGGAAGTTTTCGAGAACGGCACGCGCGATTCACAGTTGATTCCGATGGATTTGCCGGCGGGCCCCGACTACGTGGTAGGCCCCGGCGACGGGTTATCGATTGATTTATGGGGTGGTATGAGCACAAGGGTCTACCGGGTGGTGGATCGCGAAGGACGCGTCAGCCTGCCCGAAGTGGGGCCAGTGCTGGTAAGTGGCAAGAGCCTTTCCGAGGTTCAGCAGACGCTACAGCAGGCGCTGCGAACGCAATTCCGATCCGTGTCCGCAGACGTATCGTTGGGCAAGCTGCGGACGATTCGCGTCTACGAGGTAGGCGATATCGCTAACCCCGGTGCGTATGACATCAGCTCACTTTCCACGCCGCTGAATGCGTTGTTCGTGGCTGGCGGACCAACGCAGCGCGGTTCGCTGCGGATCGTCAAGCATTATCGCGGCAACCAATTGGTAGAGGTAGTGGATCTATACGATCTTTTGCTTCACGGGGTGAAGTCGGACCTGCAGCGCTTGGAAAATGGGGACAGCGTCCTGGTACCGCCGATCGGCCCGCAGGTCACCGTGGACGGGATGGTGCGGCGTCCGGCGATTTACGAATTGAAGGATGAGAAGAACTTGGCGTCGGTCCTGGACCTGGCGGGCGGGTTGTTGCCAACCGCCACGCTACGACATATCGAAGTACAGCGACTGGTGGCGCATCAAAATCAAACGATGCTGAGCGTGGACGTCCCGGAAACCGACGATAAAGCGGAGGTCACGAAGACACTCGAGGCGTTCGAGGTTCACGATGGTGACCGCATCCGCGTATTCCCGATCGCCCCGTACAACCAGGACGCAGTCTATGTAGAAGGGCATGTGGTCCGACCAGGGCGCTATTCCTATAGCAAGGACATGAAAGTCACCGATGTGATCACGTCTTACAAGGACATGTTGCCCGAGCCGGCGAATCAGTATGCAGAAATCATCCGACTGAACGCGCCGGATTTTCATCCCAGCGTGGAGAGTTTCGACCTGGCAAGCGCCTTACAAAATCCTGCGCAGGCGCCAGTGCTACATCCCATGGATACGGTGCGGATCTTCAGCCGATTTGACTTTGAAAATCCGCCAACGGTGTCGGTGTGGGGCGATGTGCGCGTGCCCGGTACCTACAAAACTGCAGGAAAGGTCCACCTGAGCGACGCGGTGCATTTGGCTGGCGGGATCGCGCCGGACGCTAAAATCGAGGATGCGCAAGTTTTCCGGTATTTACCCGATGGCAAGATGAAGATTTTCAGCGTGAGCCTGAACCTCGCGCTGGAGGGCGATCCCACCGCCAATATCTGGCTAGAGCCCCGGGACCGCTTGTTGATTCACCGGAGCCCGGATGCGATCCAGCCTGCCACCGCTCTCGTGCAAGGCGATGTCGGAAAGCCGGGCCGCTATCCGCTGACGACGAATATGACGGTGGCGGATCTAATCCGCGTTGGCGGTGGGTTGAAGCCGAGTGCGGATACGCAAAGTGCTGATCTCACCCATTACGAGTGGAGCCAAGGCGAGCTGACCGGTCAGCATCACGTCGTGACTATTTCGGCGGCCCTGTCGGGCGATCCGGCAGCGAACTTGCCGGTAACGAACGGCGATGTTCTGACAATCCGGCAACTGCCCGGATGGAACGACCTCGGGTCGTCGATTGCGATCAAGGGCGAAGTAGTGCATCCCGGGGCGTACGGCATCCGGCCCGGCGAAAGACTGAGCTCGGTGCTGCAGCGCGCCGGGGGATTCGGGCCGCTGGCGTATCCGTACGGGGCCGTGTTGATGCGGCGGGAAGTGCGTGAAGTGGAGATGAATTCGAGAACTGAAATGGTAAGGCGGTTGAGGCAGGAGCAAATCAACCTGAAACAATTGCCCGAAAACGACGTGGATCAGAAGAATGCGAAGCTGACGGCGATCGCCCAGACGGAGACGACAATTCAACAATTGCAGGCAAATCCGCCTATTGGGCGGGTCGTTGTGCGCATTCGGTCGGACATCAGCGAATGGAAGAACACCGAGGCGGATGTGCCGGTGCGCGACGGGGACACGCTCCTGATTCCGAAGAAGGCGGACTATGTGCTGGTAAACGGACAGGTGTTCAATCCGACCGCGGTTGGATACCGGTCGGGGCGTAGCGCGCGCTGGTATCTGAGCCAGGCGGGCGGAATGACGCAGTTAGCGAATAAGAAGGCGGTGTTTGTAATTCGCGGCGACGGTTCGGTATTGGCCGCGAAGAACAATTCCGGTTTCTGGTCCGGTGATCCACTGGGTGCGACGTTGCAACCTGGAGATGTGGTGGTGGTGCCAGAAGTGGCGCCAAAGATCGGGACGCGAAATTGGCAGACGTTGTTCCAGGCAGGGCAGCTGGCGACTTCGGCGGCTATTGCGGTTGCGTATCTGCATCCTTGAGAAAGCTGATCGATTTGAGGTGCAGCTGTTTGACTCGGGCTTTGATGTCTCTGCTGGTATTTGTGGTGTGTGGGCAAGGGACGTGGGCCAAAGGCCGTGGCTGGCCGCCACAAGATGACGCAGCGAAGCAGGGCAATGGAGACGGAGATCGCAAGACGGCAAAGGATGCGGCCACGAACGACCGACCGAAAGCAGCGACCGAATCGGGCAAAGCAGAACCCGATACGCAGCGGCCCTTCGGTGGGGGATTGAAACGTTTAGGAAAGGACTTTTTGGAAGATCAGAAACAAATTTGGACGAGCCCCGCGCAGCTCCGGATTTCCGACGCCAATTGGCTTGTGCCCGTCGGAGGGTTTGCTGCGGGCCTGTTCGCGACGGATCGAGATGTGAGTACGCACTTGTCGAATGATCCAGACACGATGAGTCACTACAAGACAATGTCAACCGCGGGAGCGGCAGCGCTGGTGGGAACGGCTGGCGCGATGTGGCTGCTGAGCTATCCGTCACATCGCGAGCATTGGCGCGAGACAGGATTTTTGGCTGGTGAGGCGGCTATTAACAGCACGCTTGCGGTCGAAGCGCTGAAGTATACATTGCGGCGCCAGCGGCCTTATCAAGGTGACGGCAGCGGGCCGTTCTTTCAGAGCGGCGGCACGTCGTTTCCGTCGGAACATGCTGCAGCGGCGTGGGCGGTTGCAGGCGTGATCGCGCATGAGTATCCGGGATGGCTGCCGAAAATTACGGCGTATGGATTGGCTTCGCTGGTGAGCTATTCGAGGATTCGCGGACGGCAGCATTTTCCAGCGGATGTGTTCATCGGGCAGATGATGGGGCAAATGATCGCGCAGGATATCTACAGCCGGCGTCACGATCCAGAACTAGGTGGTGGCGAGTGGCGCTCGTTGAGCGCGTTCGCGCGAGCCTGGGAGTCGGCGGGAACACAGAATTTGGGAACGCCGTACGTTCCGTTGGATAGCTGGGTGTATCCCGCGCTGGATCGATTAGCGGCGCTAGGGTTGGTGGATAGCGGATTCACAGGGATGCGTCCATGGACGCGGCGTGAATGCATGAGGCAGGTGATTGAAGCGGAAGACAAACTGGAAACTGCTGATGCGCGCAGCAGTGAAACAAAGAAGCTGGTCGACGCCCTGGCGAGAGAATTTCGCGTGGAGAAAGAGGCCTTTGGTGACGGGAGCGATGGCGCAGCGTTCCGGCTGGAATCTTTATATTCGCGCACCGAATATATTTCCGGGGCACCATTGACCGACGGCTATACGTTTGCGCAGACACAGTTCAACGACTTTGGCCGCCCATATGGAGAAGGGTGGAGCACAGTCAACGGATTTTCAGCGTATGCGACAAAGGGCCCGTGGGTTCTGTACGTTCGCGGAGAGCATGACAGTGCGCCAAGCATACCAGCATATTCGCTGGCCACTCGAGAAGTCGTGCAGGGAGTAAATGGATTCCCAGAACTGGCTCCCGGGACGCCCCAGCCATCGGTGAGCGATTTTCGGTTATTGGACGCTTACGTGGGACTGATGTTGTCGAACTGGCAGATTTCCTTTGGAAAGCAGAGTATCTGGTGGGGGCCAGGGGACGGTGGGCCGTTGGATTTCAGCAACAACGTACAACCGATAAATATGTTCCGGATCAACCGCACGACGCCGCTAAAATTGCCTAGCGTTTTAGGGTGGCTTGGTCCGCTACGCACGGAGTTTTTTCTAGGTCAGTTGGACGGCCACATTTTTGTTACAAATCCTTCGGGGAATGTGGGGCACTACGGGCAGACCCTAGATCCGCAGCCTTTCATTCACGGCCAGAAGATCAGCTTCAGGCCCACTCGCAATTTTGAGTTCGGGTTTTACCGGACGACCATCTATGGCGGTCCGGGATACCCGCTGACATGGGATTCATTTCTGCGAAGTCTGGTCAGCAAGGAGAATGAGGTGTTCGGTACGGCAAACAAGCCGGGAAATCGCACGTCGGGGCTGGACTTCAGCTATCGGCTACCCAAACTGCGTAATTGGTTGACGTTCTATGGCGACGGGTACACCGACGACCAGTTTTCGCCCATCGCCTACGCCGACCGTTCAGCGTGGCATGCGGGCTTGTATCTTTCACACGTTCCGTGGTTGTCCAAAATGGATCTTCGTGCTGAGGGCGTGTACACAGACGTGCCGCCCGGACAACGAGGAGGCTCCATTGCGCCCGGCACTTTCTATTTTAATTCGACGTGGCGAAGCGGCTACACCAATGACGGAAATCTGATAGGCAGTTGGGTAGGTCGAGGTGGCCAAGGTGCGCAGGCTTGGAGCAATTATTGGTGGGGAGCACGAAACCGGCTGCAACTTAATTTCCGACATCAAAAGGTCAGCCAGCAATTTATTCCGTTGGGAGGCACGCTGACCGATATAGGAGCGCGAGGCGATTACTGGGTGCGTCCGAGCGTAAGCGTTTCGGCAAAAGTACAATACGAGCGGTGGTTTTTTCCGGTCATTCAACCCCAGGCTTCCACGAATGTCTCTGCTACGGTGGAAGTTTTATTTCAACCGCAAAAGTTGTTCCAGCGTTCCGGGAAAACTGAAACTGCGGCGCCTGTTGAGAGCGGCAGCCGGCCGTGAGCATTTCCCGGAATGGCAAGCCGCGAGCCTTTGACGGAGATTAAAGTAAAGATTGTGGTTTGTCGTGCTAGCTGAGCAGCGTAACCGACGCTGAAAATGAGGATAAATTCGCAAGTGTCACAAACTGCCGCAAAGCCGCAAATAGAAGATGCGCTCGCGCCAATAACTCTGGAAACGAGCGAGGAACATTCCTTCGCTCTACGCGTCAGAGCGTACGAACACCTGCGTCTTTTATGGATCAGAAGGCGATTCCTCTGCAAAGCTCTTCTGGCAGGGATGCTGGTGGGATGTATTGCTGCATTTCTCATTCCGTCGCGATTCGAATCGACCGTTCAATTGATGCCTCCGGACAATCAATCGACATCCGGACTAGCTATGCTGGCGGCACTGAGCTCGAAGGGTGGGGGCGCGGGCGGTGGTATGGGAGCAGTTGCTGGAGACCTTTTGGGAGTCAAAAGCTCGGGTGCGCTGTTTATGGGCGTGTTGAGTAGCATGACCGTCGCCGACCGTCTGAGCGAACGGTTTGACCTTAAGAAGGTCTACTCCGTGCGGCTCGAAGAAGATATCCGCAAGAAGTTAGCAAAAAACAGCGGGATCACCGAAGATCGGAAGAGTGGAATTATTTCCATATCGGTAACCGACCGCGACCCAAAGCGAGCTGCCGCGATGGCCGAAGCGTATGTGGAGGAATTGAATGTACTGGTGGCTCAATTATCGACATCTTCAGCTCATCGCGAACGCGTGTTTCTTGAGGATCGTCTGAAAGACATAAAACGGGATCTGGATGACGCTTCACTGAAGTTCAGCCAGTTTGCGAGTAAGAACGCAGCGATCGACATTAAAGAGCAGGGGCGTGCAATGGTTGAGGCCGCAGCCTTACTGCAGGGGCAGCTGATTGCGGCGGAGTCGGAGCTGAAGGGACTGGAACAAATTTACATGTCGAATAACGTTCGCGTACGGGCGGTACAGGCGCGGATTTTCGAGCTCCAAGCGCAGTTGGAAAAGTTGGGCGGAAAAGGAATCGACGGCCAGAAATCGGACTCTTCGCCGGCTCTGTATCCGTCGATACGCGAGCTACCCATCCTCGGTGTGACCTACGCGGATTTATATCGCCGTACAAAGATTCAAGAGGCCGTCTACGAAACACTGACCCAGCAATATGAATTGGCGAAGGTGCAGGAGGCGAAAGAAACTCCCAGTGTCAAAGTGCTCGACGGCGCGCGAGTGCCGGAAAGAAAATCTTTTCCTCCACGAACGGCCATCACCTGTTTGGGCGGGGTTGCATTTCTGGCTTTCGCGATCGCCGGGGTATTTCTACGTAACCAATGGAGCGAGACGGATCCGCGCGACCCAGGGAAACTATTGGCGCAGGAAGTGTTTCAGACAGTGAACAGCCGCATCGCATTGGTGCTCTCAAATGGCGCAAGCCGCGAAGTCAAGTTATACGATGAATTCAACGGCGTGACTCGTAATGACGATCCCATGCCGAGGTCTTAAACGGCCATAGGGCAGTAAGTGGCTGGAAATAACTCTATTAAGTACATATTAGCCATGTGGCTTATAGGGCGGAGCTTTACCTACAATGCAAAAGCCGTGTGGGATACAATGCGCCAGAACTGGAAAGGATTACCTAATCGCGCGTGTCACCCAGGTCGAAGACCCACTGACTACCCTGTCGTCTGGCGAGGTGGACAAACCGGCGTCGGAGGCAAAGACCCTTAGCCTCGGTCAGCCGTTTTTCAAACTTCTGTCGTTTTCGCGGATTCGGCAAGCGGGATTCAGCATTGTCGATCAAGCTTTCTTCGTTGGGGGAACTTTTCTGGCTAATGTGATGCTAGCGCGAACGCAAACCAAGGAAGAATATGGGATGTTCGCACTCTCATACTCCGCCTTTACATTCCTTACGGGTCTGCACAACGCCGCCATCCTGGAGCCCTATACAGTTTATGCATCGGGAAGATACCGAAACTATTTGTCTCAATACCTGAGACTGATGGCCGCTAGTAATGCGATTGTGGGACTAACTCTGATGGCGATTTTGCTGCTGCTAAGTCTGTTTTTTTTCTGGTTTGCGCCGAGCCTATATTCGAGATCGTTAGTAGGACTGGGAGTGACGATTGGCTTCTTGTTTTCCGGTATCTTTCTGCGGAGAGCGTTTTACGTTCAAGGAAATTCTGCGTATGCCGCCTTCTCGTCTTTGACATTCTTTGCCACCGCTGCCGTTATGACCTTTGCGAGCATGAAAGCTCATGCATTGAACGGTTTTTCCATTTTTCTGGTGCTCGCGTTCGGATGGCTGATCGCAGGCTTGGTTTTTGCCCGACGCCTTCCATGCTGGAGAGCACAGGCGTCGTTCCTGAGGGTCGAGCCACACTACTGGCGTGAGCACTGGAACTATTCGAGGTGGGTTTTGATCACCGCCTGCGTCTTTCAGTTGACCACGCAGGGCTATTATTGGCTGGTAGCAGCTTTTCTCTCGGTCAAGGATGTGGCCGAGCTCAGAGCGATGTACTTGCTGATCGCTCCGGTGGACCAGATTTTTATCGCGCTTTCCTTTCTTTTGCTTCCCATGTTTTCATCACGATACGCAATGCGAAAGATTCCGGAGTTTTTGTCGCTTTGGCGAAAATACGCGTTGGCAACAGTTGGACTGACCGCGCTCTTTGCTCTAGCTGTGTGGGCGCTCGGCAGGCCGGCGCTGCACCTCGTGTATGCAGGTAAGTTTGACAATGTCGTTTTATTGCTGTTCCGGCTGGCCCTACTTCCGTTCTTGATGGGGATAGGGAATACAGTGACCGTGGCACTGAGCGCCCTAGAGAAACCCAAGCTCGTTTTTTTTGGATTTCTCTCCAGCGGGGTTGCCACATTTGCGCTCGGAGTTCCTCTGGTCCTGCGCATGGGATTGCGCGGCGCGGTTTACGGAATGTTGCTGTCAGCCGCAACTTACAGCGCGGCTTTGACGGTCGCGTTCTTCTTCAACCTGCCAGGCAGAACATTGCAAGGTCCGGACCATCTCGGATCGGAAGACGTGGTCGGTGCGACGGCGGTCTGAAATTGAAGCCTTTAGATCGCGGCAAACGCACTTGTGGAACGAACGATGACTGGCGTGACACGACTAAGTCCAATTGCATTTTTCGTATATTCCCGACCAGATCATGCTCGGCGCAGCCTGGAGGCTCTGCGGGTGAACGAAATGGCGCTTCACAGTGATCTGTTTGTATTTGCGGACGGAGCCAAGAGCGAGCGGGACCACGCTGGCGTGGCGGCTGTTCGAGAATTCATTCGCACAATTGACGGTTTTAGGTCCGTGACGCTGATCGAACGCGATTGCAATTTAGGCTTATCCAGATCGGTAATTGAGGGTGTCACGCGCCTGTGCGATGAATACGGGCGTGCCATTGCTGTGGAGGACGACGTCATCACCTCGCCGGATTTCCTTCCCTTCATGAATGATGCGCTAGAGCGATATGAAAATGAGCCGAACGCGTTCTCCATCTGCGCCTTCACCCCTCCGATCGTCGCATCCGGCAGCTACAAATACGACGCCTTTTGGTCATACCGCTTCGCCTGTTGGGGATGGGGCACCTGGAGGGATCGTTGGGAAAGGGCTGATTGGCTGGTGCGGGATTACCCTGAGTTCGCCGCGGACAGGAGGAAACAAATGCGGTTCAACCGGGGAGGTGAGGATTTATCCTGGTTTTTATCCCTGCATATGGAGGGCCGAATCGATTCATGGGATACCATATGGGCCTACACACACCATAAGCACGATGCTATGGCGTTGCTACCTGTGATATCCAAAGCATACAATATCGGGTTTGACGGATCAGGCACACATTGCAGGCGAGCTTCTTTTAAGCAGCACAGCCTGACCACCGTTGGTGATGCGAAATATCGGCTCCCGGAAGCGGGAGACGCCCACCCGCATTTTGTCTCTGAGATCCAGCGATTTCATCGTCCGTCCCTGGCCGCAAGAATCGCGCGCCTAGTTCGACGGATTGCGCCCAGGAAAAAGCGTTTTCACGTTGTAGCGGTCCCCAAAAACTGAGCGCAGCGTTCAGGCAAGGCAACAGGAGCCAAGTCGTTTTTTAGCACAAAATGATCAAGAAAAGGTTAAAGCTAGCTTATAAGAAACTGCGAAGAATAATTCCGTCCCACGGTGAGGCGACATTGCTTCTTCTAGGAGAGCACATGTCCAGACAAGTCGCCGTTTTACCAGCGAACGAGAGCTTCCGAAAAGTCGGATTCAAAGTATTTTCACAGTGGGATGAAGATGGCATCATCCAATATCTCGTCAGCCATCTCCCGATCAAAAGCAAGACTTTCGTCGAGTTTGGCGTCGAAGACTATGAGGAAAGCAACACTAGATTCCTTCTGCTCAAAGACCACTGGCAGGGCATGGTTCTGGACGGGAACGAACAAGATATTCGCTTTATTCGGTCGGATCACATCTATTGGCAATTTGACCTCCAGGCCAAGTGTGTTTGGGTTACGAGAGATAATATTAATTCCCTGGTAAGTAGTTCGGGTTTCCCCGAAGATGTTGGGCTTCTCTCTATTGACGTCGATGGTAACGAATACTGGATTTGGGAGGCGGTTCAATCGATCAAGCCCTACATCGTGATTGTGGAATACAATAGTCTTTTCGGGCTGCATCCCATCTCGGTGCCGTATAAAGCGGATTTCCATAAACTATCGGCTCACTACTCAGGCTTGTACTATGGCTGCAGCTTGGCGGCTCTTTGTCATATTGCGCAGAAAAAGGGCTATATCTTGGTGGGGACCAATGCCTGGGGCCACAACGCTTTCTTTGTCCGTTCCGACATCGCACTAGAATTCAAACCACAGGAACCTGGGGAAGTTTACATGCCGAGCACGTACCGAGATTCAAGAAACCCGGCAGGTAAGCTAACGTTTTTACGAGGCAAGGACCGGCTAAAATTGATTGAAGATTTGCCGGTCACTAACGTTATGACTGGGAGTCAAGCCCTACTCAGAGAAGTTCTGGCGTTGTAATTTAATTGAGATGAGATCCTTGTGGAATGGCGATCACAAAAACGTTAAACGAGCAGTTGGAGCGATTGCAAAGCGCGTCCAACCCAAACTCTTAGGATCAGCTTTTTGAGTGTCTCTTTGCGAGTGGGGATCAATTGCCTAGACGTCAATCCATCTTTCGTCGGTGGAGTGACTACGTATGTCACGGGATTACTGGACGGTTTGGCGAATGTCGGGAACGGATGCCGTTTTCGGATTTTCGCTGCTGAAGGAAATCGGTACATTTTCGACCGCATCAAAGATCATCCCGACTTTGAAATTATCGTTGTGCACGATGGCCTTCTTTCTTTTCGGGCAAAAGTGTCTCGAATGGCGCTTCTTTCAGGACGCAGAGAAATCTTCAAGGCCGTCAACGATCATGCTTTTCGGAAAATTCGGGAAATGATGGACGCTGAATCGGACATCATTTACACGCCCAGTCCGGTGCTAAGGTGCTTCGACAGCCGCAAACCTACGGTGCTGACCATGCATGACATCCAGCACGTGCACCATCCGGAATTTTTCAGCTGGCCGCGACGCCTAAGCCGGACAATCACGTACGGCCTGAGCGCGCGTCATGCGAATTTCATTCAGGCGAACAGTCAATCCACGAAGCGAGACTTTCTTGAGCACTTCCCGGAACTCTCCGATGAGCACGTCGAAGTGATCCCGGTCGGAGTGAACCTCGAGCGATTTGCGGAATCAACGGTCAAAAACGATGTGTGCGATCGCTATGCGCTTCCGGAAAGATTTCTCTTTTATCCAGCGCAACTGTGGCTGCACAAAAATCATCTGACCATCCTAAAGGCGCTGAAGAAGATTGAGAACAAGTGGCGCTTGAAAATCCCGCTTGTGTTGACCGGTGCGAAATACTCAGCCGCGAGCCAAGTTTTGAGGTTTATGGAAGATCAGAGCATGGGCTATGTGTACTATCTTGGTCCTATCCCAAACGAAGACATCGTCTCCCTTTATCGAAAAGCGGCTTTCCTGATTATGGCGACGCTGCACGAGTCGGGAGGATTTCCGATTCTCGAATCAGCAGCTTCTGGAACACCGATCATTGCATCCAGGATTCCACCTTTCGAGGAGTTCGCGCAGGGCTTCCAGCTCAGTTTGTTCGACCCGCTCGACGCAGATGGGTTAGCGTGCCTGATCCGAAGGCTCTGGTATGATCAGGCTACGGCAGCGGTTCAGTCCGCGCACAATCGCGAGCATGTACACAATTACTCCTGGGAGAACGCCGCGCGGAAATACTTGCGATTATTTGCCCGTGCATTCGGTTGAATTTCTACTTCAGTGGAATGGTCCCCGCACTGAAGGCATAGCCGGTCCAGCAAGGCAGTGTAGCAATCAGCAAGACAATCTAATTTTAAGGATCGTCACATAGTGAGGAAATTAGCTCTGCTGTTTTTGCTTTTTCCGATTGCGCTTAGTGGACAGGTGATGAATCTAGCTCTGGTGTATGTAGGTGGCAGCGTCCCACAGTGGGGAAATAGTTCCGATATGGGTGCGCAAATCAATGCCGCGTATGCATCCTGCCCATCGACCGGATGCACGATCATCGTTGTTCCCAAATCCGACGGTGCGTGTTACACGTACAACGTTCCGATTGTGTTGGCGAGTTCGGGGAAATACGTCCTTTTACAAGGCGGCGGGCCTACCTCCGAGGCTGAAGGCACACGGACGACGGCGGGCGCTTCCGGAGGGGCTTGCCTGAATTATGCACCAACTAACGCCTCATCGGCCTTGACTCTGGATTATTCACCACACTTCGGGGGCGGCAACACGCCTGGTCATGGCATCCGGGATCTGATCCTTGAAAACAATGGGTGCCAGGAGATCGGCGGGTGCGGCAGTTTGGCCACTGGGATTCAATTAGGTGGCACGCGCAGTGGCGCACAGAACGGCGCGATTGCTAACGTGAGAGTGAACGGATTCGGTACCGGGATAAGCTACGTCGATACGGGGACGCAGTCGTGGGGTATGGTTTTCACCGGCATCTCTGTCGTGAATAACACCACCGGTATGTCGTTCACCGGATCGTTGGAGAACATTTCCTTGTTTGGGGGAAGGCTCGCGGCCAACCACACGGGAATGTCGATTACCGGCAACGCAGATGTTTTCGCTTATGGGGTTTCTGTCGATTCAAATCTTACTGTCGGCGTAACGGCAACAAGCGGGCTGTTCTCATGCAGTGGTTGTCACTGGGAAAATGAAAGTTTGGATGCCCCAATCACAACGCACTACTACATTGGCAGCGGTGCGGCCAGCCTTGTCATTGAAGGAGGCAAAGCCATCGATGATGACACCAACGCTGGGAACACAACGGATTTTTGGTTTAAGAATTCGGGCCTGTATACCTATATCCACGGACTGCTGATTTATTCTCCTGGCAGAAAGGCGACGCAAATCGTCGAATCAAATTATCCCTGCAGTTGGTGGGTCTCGCTGTTCAACGATTCACCTTCCGTTCTCACCTCGATAACGGGCGGCTCTTCTATGCAGGGAGTGTTCTTTTCGAATGACTTCGTTGGCGTCTCTTCCGTGCAGGCGCAATTCATTATCCCCAGTCAAGGTTCGCCATTCGGCACCAACAACGTCGGACTCAGCGGCGGTTGGGGTTCCGCGGCCTTCGCTGCCGATCCGGGTGGCACCGCACAGCGTTTCAATTTTGTGATCAGCAGCAATGGAGTGGGGCAAGCTCCAAATCCCAGCATGTATATCTATTTCCCGACCGTCTGGCCGCAAACGCCTTTTTATATTTGCAAGACAGTGGGAGGTACGGGCAGTCCTGCTCCGCTTACAGGTGAGGCCACTGCATCTCGATCACAAATGACTTTGATTTTTAATGGAACGCCCATTGCTGGCCAGACCTATCAAATCCAATGTATTAGTCAGTAACCTGAGCGGAAGTGCGGGAATAAGGTGATGAAGGGACTTGGCATCACCTTAGTTGCTAGGTGGCCTTAAAGCCGATTGTTGAAGACGAATTGCGACGCTGGCGCAGGCCGCCCGCCCAACGCAGGAAATATGGACGGTTAAGCAGATGAATCCTGCTGCAAGTGCTGTACCTGCCCGATTCGGTACAAGAGGGCACAGTCTTTTGTTTCTGTCTTCTGCCTGGCTCTTTCGTATCGGCCTGGCGCTGGTCACCTTTGAACAAATCCGTCCTTTTTTCAGCATGCAGGTCTCGGATTATTGTTTTTTCTTTTCGCTGCTCCTGTTGTTGTTTCGCCCGGAGTTCTTATCGCTGCGCGCACAGGACTTCAAAATCCTTATTGGCGGTTGGCTGGTGCTCCTAGGCAGCCTGGTTTCTCTCGTGAACTCTTCCAGTTTGGGCGAAACGCTGGCGCCATTGGCGAGGTTCATAGTGTTGTTTTGTTTGTTTGCTCCGTTGGCTGTGATTCATTCGGCTGATATGCGTAAAAATTCTTTCTACCTTCTCGCGGGAATCTCGGGGAACTGCGTGATTACGTTGATCCAAGCCACGATTTTCCCGGGCATCGTGGACCTGCTGTCCGTCAATCCGGCACGCCCGGATGTGACTGTTGTCGGCCGCTTTCAAGGGCTTACCTCCCATCCCAACATCATAGGCCTAGTAGCGGGTCTCGCGATCTTGCTGGGGATTGGGTTGATGTCTGTGGAAGGTAACAAAAGCCTTCGCGGGTGGCTGATCGTTGCCGTGGCTGTTTGCGGGATTGCGGCCCTGCTGAGCGGTTCGCGCGCCGTCTTTGTTTCCCTTATCCCGGGCCTCGCGGTCCTTGCGTTATCACAAAAGCAGCGAAAGCGAACAATACTGCGAATGCTTCTGGCCTTGATGGTCGTCTGGGGCGCCGTTACTTATCTCATCCCAGCAGTCGTTTCCCAATTTGGTGAAAGGCTCAACACTTCGGGCGTGGATATTTCCTCCGATTATGGCCGTCTCTGGTCGGCGGTCTATGCGATTGGGGAGATTTCGCAAAAGCCGATCATCGGGTGGGGGATCGATCACCTGAATGACGCAGGGTTGACTGAGGTTCCGTGGACAGGTGAGATTGTTGGGGTTCACAACACTTTTCTGAAATATTGGCATGCAGCAGGTCTGCTTGGAGCCATCGGGTTTGTTGCACTTTTTGTAATGCCTATACGCTTACTGAGGAGCGTACTCAAAAGACGTTCGGAAAATGCTGTTATCCATATGTTGGCTCTCGGTTTAGGATGTTGCACGCTATTGTTCATTGTCTCCAATCTTGGCCCGTTCGATTACAACCGTTTCCTGTACATTCCGGTGTTTCTCTTCGGCGGTTTTGCAGTCCGCGCCCGTCTTCCCGTCCCCCCGGCCGCGACTCTCCTTTGATATTTTGACGTCTGTTTGACAAGAGACATCTTCGAGAATCGATTAAGACAAATGGATCCTGATGCCTGCGGAATTTGTTGTGATGCAGACCTGGAGGGTGCATGGGGCAAGGTCAGGTTGTTAGGCAACAAATAGTCAGGAATATACAGGGCAGCATAGATGTAAAGAGTGCTCTTCTTCAGGATCTATCGTTCCACGCTCTAATCGTGGACGTAGGACATTGCATGACGGAAGCGCTTCGAAACGGGAAAAAAATCTTTTACTTTGGCAATGGTGGTAGTGCGGCTGACGCGCAACACCTCGGAGCGGAGCTGACCGGACGCTACCTGCGAGATCGGCCAGGCCTACCCGGCATCGCGTTGACCGTTAACACCTCTGCCATCACAGCAATTGCTAACGATTTTTCTTATGAAATGGTCTTTGCACGGCAACTGCAGGCGTTGTCCACCACAGGTGATGTGGCTGTTGGAATCAGCACAAGCGGTAATTCTCCAAATATTTTGAGTGCCATGAAAGTTGGTCGTGAGCGCGGGTTGTTGACCATCGGCATGTCAGGGCGGAGTGGAGGGAAATTGAAAGATGCGGTTGACTACTGCATTTGCATACCTTCGGACGAAATCCCGAGAATTCAGGAATCGCATATTTTGGTCGGGCACATTCTTTGTGAGATCATCGAAGAAGAACTTTTCAAGGAAGGCAGTGTTTGTTGATCGGGACGGCGGTTTCAGTCGTGAGGGGCCAACGATGAGTACATTACGAATGGCAGGAGATCGGGAATCTGCCTGGCGTGCCCTTGCTTTGGAGCTCAAATCTTGGGTATTGCCGTTTATTAGTTCTTAGTCGTTTGATTACGATCGATTCCTAGACATTCCGTTATTCATCTTTGGGGGGTACTGCGGACTTGGTCGTTCCGGTCACTCGATTTTTCTGCCGCCTCCTCACCCTCAAAGGCAGCAGTGAATGGTTCCGTCAGCCCAATAACCATGTGATGAATGTCAGGTCACAGAATCTGCGCGAAGAGCAGAGCACCTGCAGATGATTCGTTCTCGTTCAAGGATCGGATACTGCTGACAGTGTTTTCACAGTCGATCAAGATATTGGGACGCGTGGTCCGCGCTCCGCTGAATCTTATTCCTCCTCGCAGCGTCGTTCCGATCCTTAGCGGAAGGCTTCTGGGGAAGCGCTGGATAGTGGGCTCGGGCATTCATCGATGTTGGCTCGGCTTCTATGAACGGGGCAAGCAGGAGCTTATTGCAAGAACTGTGAAGCCTGATTCTGTTTTCTATGATGTGGGCGCAAATGTGGGTATCTACTCACTGCTGGCTTCGATGCTGGTCGGTGCTGGGAAAGTTTTCGCTTTTGAGCCGCTCCCAAGAAATACGGAATTCCTCAGCGAGCATATCAGGCTAAATAGGCTTTCCAATGTGGAACTCCTTCCAGTTGCCATCAGCGATATGGTTGGGATTTCGCACTTCGACGTAGAAGAGACTGGTTACATGGGACACCTGGCTTCAGGCTGCCGCGGAATATCGGTGCGCACTGAAACTGTGGACTCCTTGGTGGCATCTGAAATGATCTTGCCGCCGAACTATATAAAAATGGATGTTGAAGGTGCTGAGCTGTTGGCGATCCGGGGAGCCGCCGAAACTTTCAAGGAGCACCGGCCGACACTTTTTCTGGCAACGCATGGACACGAACTTCATACCGAGTGCTTACGCCTTTTACAGTCGTGGGGTTACGAATGTCGGATGCTCGGCCCCATGATTAATGGTAAAGGAGAGGTTCTGGCGTTGCCGCGCGGCTTTGCGATTAAGTGAATAGGAATACCTATGGCGATGCAAAGTGAAACCGGCGCCAATTATGTGGTTCCAGTGTCGGGAACCGTTACCGTTCCTGCCAAAATGCCGAATCGTAGTTGTTTACTGTGCTCCGCAAAGATCCGGCAAACCCTCACTGGAATCTTCGACACACGGTTTGGAATCAATGGGACCTACGGTGTAGCCATTTGTGACCGGTGTGGCTTGGAGCAGACCGAGCCAGCGCCCACTGCTCCAGAGCTAAAGAATCTTTATGAATCGCACTACAACTTCGGGGGCGAGAAGGGAACTTTATATACCAACCTCCGCGAAAGATTCTTATCTTCGTTTCTTTATAGATGGTGGATCTTTCTGGACGGAGACATTTCTTTCCACGCGCGTTTGGGCCGAGGCTCTCTGTTAGATATCGGCTGCAACGAAGGGCGTGGGCTCAAAATCTACTCACGGAATGGATTCCAAGCGGAGGGTCTGGAATTGAATGAAACGGCCGCCAAGGTTGCTCGTCAAGCCGGATTCACTGTTCACACCTGCGACCTTTCAGATTTTAATCCAGCGGTGCGATATGATGTCGTCGTGCTTTCGAATGTGCTGGAGCATTCCCTAGACCCTAAGCAGATGCTGCTGGACGTCCGCCGTCTCCTGAAGCCCACGGGCGTAGTATGGATAAGCTGTCCCAATAGTCGAAGTTGGCTCCGTAATTTGTTCGGGCGATACTGGATTCATTGGCACGTTCCCTTTCATATTTCGCACTTCTCTGCCGGAACGTTGAATCATCTACTGATTCAGGCTGGTTTTACCTCCATTCGTATATCCAATACCACGCCCGCGCTTTGGGTTTCCTCCTCGGTGATCAGCCGACTTTGTGCAACACCCGGTAAGCCGACTAAGCAACTGAGGAATCCCGTCCTAGTGCTCTCGCTGTTGGCGTTTTCGAGGTTATTGTTGTTTCCGTTCTTGTGGTTCGGCAACCAATGCAACCGCGGCGATTGTCTGCTCGCTGCAGCAACGAAATCGTAGCCATAGTTAACTGTTCCAATAAGCGCTACAGAACAGTCTTGCTCAATGAGAGGTCATCATGAAGAAGGCGCTCATTACAGGTATCACCGGACAAGATGGATCATATCTGGCGGAATTTCTTTTGGCCAGAGGATACTACGTACACGGTATTAAGCGCCGCGCTTCCTCTTTCAACACCGCGCGCATCGATCATCTCTATCAGGATCCCCACGACGCCAACCGTCGCTTTTCTCTGCACTATGGGGATATGACCGATGCCAACAATCTTATTCGTATCGTGCAGGAGGTCCGTCCAGATGAAATCTACAATCTGGCCGCCCAAAGCCACGTTGCGGTGTCGTTCGAGTCTCCCGAATACACTGCTAATGTCGACGCTCTTGGAACCCTGCGCCTTTTGGACGCGATACGCATTCTAGGTCTGACCTCCTCGGTGCGCTTTTATCAGGCGTCCACATCGGAACTGTACGGTAAGGTTTCCGAGACACCGCAATCAGAATCGACCCCGTTTCATCCGCGCTCTCCTTATTCGGTCGCCAAGCTTTATGCCTATTGGATTACCGTTAACTACCGCGAATCGTACGGCCTTTACGCCTGCAACGGAATCCTGTTCAACCACGAGTCGCCTATTCGTGGCGAGACGTTCGTGACTCGCAAGATCACACGCGGTCTCGCTCGCATCAAGGCGGGAATTCAGGGTTGCTTGTACCTGGGAAATCTGGATGCTAAACGAGACTGGGGGCACGCCCGTGATTACGTTGAAATGCAGTGGCTGATGCTTCAGCAGCAATGCCCAGAGGACTATGTAATCGCCACCGGTCAGCAATACTCAGTGCGCGATTTTGTGGAGGCTGCTGCAGCCGAGTTGGACATGCCCATCACCTGGCGCGGGCGCGGTGCCGATGAGCAAGCTTTCGACGAAAGTGGCCGCTCCATTGTGGCAATAGATCGACGTTATTTTAGGCCGGCGGAAGTCGATACTCTGGTGGGCGATGCTACAAAGGCTCGCCAGAAGTTAGGGTGGAATCCAAAAGTCAGTTTCCGGGAACTCGTCGCCGAAATGGTGGCCGTTGATTTGCGGGATGCTCAGCGGGATCAACTAGCGCGCGAGAATGGGCACCGTGTCTATGATCTACACGAGTAACTAGTGTGAACGCTTCCTCTAAAATCTACGTGGCAGGTCACCGAGGCTTGATGGGTTCGGCCTTGAGCCGTCGGCTGCAAGCCGCCGGGTATCGTAACCTGACGATGCGCTCCCATGACGAGCTTGATCTGACCCATCAGCAACGTGTCCAGCGATTCTTTGAGACCGAACAACCAGAGTTCGTTTTCCTGGCGGCTGCGCGAGTCGGTGGAATCTTGGCCAATGCAACCTATCCTGCTGACTTTATTGCTCAAAACTTGTTCATCCAAACCAACATTATCCACGAAGCGTACCGCGCAGGCGTCAAGCGTCTCCTGTTCCTCGGCTCCAGCTGCATCTATCCTAAATACGCTGCACAACCCATTGAAGAGAGCTCGCTGCTGACGGGTCCACTCGAACCGACGAATCGTCCTTATTCTTTGGCGAAAATTGCCGGTATCGAACTATGTTGGTCATATAATCGTCAATATGGAACGCAATTTTTAGCGGCCATGCCTACGAATCTTTTTGGTCCCGGGGACCGGTACGATCTGCAGGATTCTCATGTAATCCCTGCTTTGATTCGAAAAATGCATGAAGCGAAAATTAACGGTGCCCAGGAAGTCTCGATATGGGGTACAGGCGGGGTTAGAAGAGAGTTTCTGTACAGCGATGACGCCGCGGACGCCTGTGTATTTCTGATGAATTTGGCCGATGCCCAGCTGAATGTTGTGGTGAGGCAAGGAGAAGAGCGCCCGGTTCTTAACGTGGGTTGCGGCCAAGATCTTACTATCCGGGAAGCGGCCGAATTGATCGCCGTGACCGTCGGTTTTAAAGGTCGTCTCGTATATGACCATTCCAAACCTGATGGTACTCCGCGGAAACTTTTGAACATCAACCGATTGACGGCCCTGGGATGGCGTGCTCAAACATCGTTCGAGGAGGGTCTCCGTAAAACATATGCGGATTTCTTATCAAACGCTGCGAGCACAATTCAGTTGAATTTGACAGCTACCAACCTACCCTGAAAAAAAACGGCGGTTCGTACAGCTCGAGCGGCCTCTGGCGCCAATCGTCGGAAGTCGCTCAAATCCAATTCGACCGTCAGCCTTAGAAGATTCTAGAAAGAGGAAAGCTGCAGCTCGCGAGATTTTTATCCCCATCTCTAACATGCGAATTCTAATCCAGTCATTGAACTACTCACCGGAACCCACGGGAGTGGGCAAATACACCGGCGAAATGGCCGAATGGCTTGCAAGCCAAGGTCATCAGGTGCGGGTCGTCACGGCTCCCCCACACTACCCTCAGTATCGGGTGTTCGAAGGTTACTCTCGCAACCGGTTCACGCGCGACAAGCATGTTCCTGCCTTGGGTGTTCCCTGCAGCGTTGAGGTTTTTCGGTGCCCGATTTGGATTCCGCGCGAGCCTCGCGGCTGGAAGCGGATATTGCATCTTGTGAGCTTTGCGATCACTAGTTTTTTTGTGATGATATTACAGCTTCGCTGGAAGCCCGATGTAGTTCTGTTGCTCGGGCCCACGATTCTGTGTGCGCCCGCGGCTCTTTCCGTAGCTCGCTTGTTGGGCGCCACCAGTTGGTTCCACGTTCAAGATTTCGAGGTCGACGCTGCCTTTTACCTGAATGATTTTTCCTCCACTCAATTGCGGCGGTGGGTTTTGGCCCTCGAGCGCTTCGTTTTATCTAAATTCGACCGGGTCTCCGCCATTTCGGAACGAATGGTCGAGCGGCTTACTTCGAAAGGCGTGAATCCCACTCGCGCGGTGCTGTTTCCGAATTGGGTGGATACCACTGCAATCTATCCAATGTCGGGCTTCAGTCCATTGCGAAAGGAACTTGGCATTCCCCCCGAAGCTGTGGTGGCCCTGTACGCCGGCAGCATGGGAAAGAAGCAGGGGCTGGAATTGCTTGTGGAAGCAAGCCGTCGATTAGCTGCCTCGCCCTGCATTCAATTTGTATTTTGTGGCGATGGGTCGTATCGCGAGACCTTCAAGCGCATGACTAAAGATTTCCGCAACGTAATCCTCTTAACTCTGCAGCCCATTGAACGTTTGAACCATCTACTCAACCTGGCTGATATTCATTTGCTACCTCAGCTGGCGCACGCTGCGGATTTGGTTATGCCTTCTAAGCTTACGGGGATGATGGCCAGCGGCCGAGCGGTCCTGGCTACCGCCGCACCGGGGACACAGCTATTTCGTGCCGTCCAGGGGCGTGGGATGGTGACCCCTCCTGGGGATGTGGATGCGTTGGTTTCGGCTCTGGTCGAACTTGCCGGTGATTCGCGTTTGCGGAAACGCATGGGAGAGGAAGCCAGAAAGTACGCGGCTGCTTTTCTGAATCGCGATGAGATCTTGAGCCACTTTGAGGCATCCTTGCTGGAAAGTTGTGGCGTGTCACCCAACTACCTCCAGCGGGAGGTGTATGATCACTGCAATAAGACGATGGAAGAGATTGCGGTGCCATCCAGCAAATCAGGCGATGATTGAACCAAGCAAGGTCTCTTGCGGCAAGTCGATGCATGGGGTCGCACCCAACAAAGGCCTTGACGAATTTGACTTTGACGTTGGAGTTGCAAATTCGGACGTTTACACGGCGCGTAAGTACTAATATGTCACTTATGCGCTGCTTTCGTAAGATCTAAAACGCAATATCCTCTAGAATTTGATGGTTCGTAAGCCGTAAGCGAAACGGCAGCCCGGCTCAGTCAGGAGAATGAATGGCGACAGTCGCGATGGCCCCGGAGCGACAAGCCCGGCAGTTGCATCCCAATAGTGGAAGTGGCCATCAGCCGAAAAGGCGAACCTTCACTCGCCAGTTGGCCTGTGTCACAGTCCTCGTGCTCACGGATCTCGCCACTATAGCATTTGCTCTCGAACTGGCCATTTTCGTAAGAACCTACCTTGTTCCCCACGTAGATGCTCGTGTCCAACCCTTGACATATCCTTTTTCCCATTACGTGGTGTTCGGTTGGCTATGGCTAATTCTAGTGCTGTTCCTGGGTGTCGAGGGTCTCTACACTCGCCGACGGTCGATTTGGAATGAGGTTGGGCACCTCACGAAAGCGGTGGGTTTGGGATTAGTTGCATTCTTGGCGGCCGTAGCTTTGGCACACCTCAGTTTGGTGATTTCTCGCGTCACCATCGTCATTATGGCCGTCAATCTCCTGATTCTGCTGCCCGTCGTGCGTTATTGGACCAAACGCGCTCTGGGTGTCATCGGTCTTTGGCGCAAACGTATATTAATCCTCGGGCACACGGACATGGCCGAGTTGGCAATGCGGGGTCTAACTTGTGACCCTTTTTTGGGTTATGAGATCGCCGGCTTGCTTGACGATGATCCGACAAAGCTTGGTGATTGCGTGGGCAGTAACAAGGGAGTGCCTGTGGAGGTCCTGGGCACGCTTGCGGAGACCCGCACCATCATGCAGCAAACTTCCTGTAGGGACTTGCTGATCGCAATGCCCGGACTGCTGGAACACAAGCTCCTTGCCTTGGTGCATGAACTCCAACCTCACTGTGACAGTATTTATGTTGTCCCGCAATTGTGGGGTCTCCCGATGATGAACCTACAGGTCGACGGATTCTTGCGCGAGCGGGTCATGATGCTGAAACTTTCAAACAATCTCGCGAAGCCCTGGAACGGCTGGTTCAAGCGAGGGTTTGATCTGATACTCGCGGCTGCCATTGCTATTGTCGCTCTGCCGGTATGCCTCGTGCTTGGACTCCTGGTCAAGCTGGACTCCGAGGGCCCCGCTCTGTTCGTCCAAGAGAGGCTAGGCTATCGGGGCGGGCGGTTCCGATGCATTAAGTTCCGAACCATGAACATCGATGGAGAGGAGACTCTCGCTCAGTACCTCGAGTGCAATCCACATGCGGCCGATGAATGGCGGAAATATGCAAAGCTCAGGAAGCATGACCCTCGACTGACGCACCTGGGCCGATTTCTACGTAGGTGGAGTCTCGATGAGTTCCCGCAGCTAATCAATGTCCTAAAGGGCGAAATGAGTCTGGTAGGTCCTCGGCCCTACCTTCCTCAAGAGCGCGAGCGCATCGGCGACGACTTGCAGACTATCCTCTCCGCACGTCCGGGAATGACAGGATTCTGGCAAGTAAGCGGGAGAAATCATCTAACGATTGCCGACCGGGTGCAGCTTGAGGCTTGGTATGTCCGCAACTGGACGTTTTGGCTGGATTGCATCGTTTTGGCCAAAACCTTCAGAACAGTCCTGTTTCCGGAGAATGACCGTCGCGTCGCCGATGTTCCGGATCTATCCAATATTGACGAACGCAACGCGAACGTGGTCCCGGCGCCGCAAGCTGCACCTTCTACTTTTCGTGCATCTGCGAGAAAAAGCGTGCATCAAGGTAAGAGCATTCAGAGTGCAGGGAATTAGAGTTCGGCGATTCGATTGGAGTGACTCAGAAAACCCTACGAGACTGTGTGGATCGTGGCCCCCAACCCGCACCATCCGCCTTAGTCCATCGCGTATCCTCAACTGAGCGGCTCCTTACCGCTACCGGAATAATAGCTTGCGCTACACATAGGTCTGAGGCATCGCCGGATTAGTCGATATCCGGTCGTTCCGCCCAATCGACAAAATGCGATGAGCCTGCGCATTCTGAGCTAGCCAAAAAATTTTGGCCAATGCCTTCTTGATCGATTTCAGTTCGATCTATACATCTACTTTGCCGTCGTCTAGATTTTCGAACCCAACACCCCTTCGTCGACGCACTGGCACAGACGGGACCGACAAGACTTGGTATCAGTTCTGGTGTCAGTTGGGTTTGCTACTCAGCGCGTTTAGACGCGAGCGCCCGCGCGATGGAGAACTTCGGAGTAGCGCCTAGATATTGGGGATTTGGACGCCGCTGCTTCTTGATGCATGATGGTGCGGGAAGTCTCCGAACGCATTATGAGTCCGTCGCTCTATGTCGGTGGCGGTGACAGTTGACACAGAGCGCGATCAAATTGTCGAGCTCATCGTGGCCGAGTTGGCTTCGTTTGGTGAGGTGGTGTACCTGCAAGTTCTTTGGCGCACCGCAATCTTGGCATCGCCAGCTGTCCCTTTTGAGTGCCTGTTTGCAGAGTATTCCGTATGCTTCGGCATCGAGCTTTTGTCATGGGCGTTTCTGCTGAAATGGCGGCACGCCTCGTGGTCCATCCCCTCTACTGGGAAAGTAAAGAATACGTATACCACCGTTGGTCTTCTTGAGCGTTGGCACCTGCTAGAAAATCAGCGCAGATCATCTCCAAACAATAGCCTCGGCACTTGTCGCTTCCTAACATGAGTGCTGCCGTCTCGATGGCTTTCTCGACAACGGGTATCTGACTCTTGTAGAGCTTGAAGTAGATGATTTCCCAGGACTCAGTCTCCTTGCCGGTCAGGTGGCGCTCGACCTCGCCCTTGAAGCCTTCCCTCGGCAGTTCCTTCGCCTTGTGCAACCAGGTTGCACAGTCAAATTCTTCTCCGCTTCTCCGAGCGACCTTGATCAGCTCGACCGCTTTGCTCCAGCCAACTTCCCGGAGTTGTTGCTTCGGAATCCCGCGACAAATTCTCGTGAATTGCCATCAAATAGTAGGCCTTCCGGCGCGATTCCGGGAAACGCTTCTGCAGGAATTCGTCAAAAGAGGTCAACTTCTCGAGCGCGTTGACGTTGCTTGGCCGATGCGTTCCGGGGGTATGTAAGCGAGCAGAAGCTGCAAACAATAGGTTGCTCAGACGCAAGAGGTCCGCTGATTTCAGCCCATCGCGGTAAGATGCCGGCTGTAGTGAAGAGGCGATTTTACGAAACGAACTCGGCCCTCTTCGTTTAAAACAGACAGATGGCGGCGATTTTTGCACTACACATTTCTCTGTCGTCCGAGCATGGATTCTTACGAAACACCCAGGGTCCGAAGCAGCCACCCCGCCAGCGATCCCCCAACCAGCGGGCCAACTATCGGCACCGTTGCATAGCCCCAGTCGGATCCGCCTTTTCCCGCGACCGGCAAAATCGCGTGCGCCAACCTCGGACCAAAATCGCGCGCCGGATTGATCGCGTAGCCCGTTGTCCCGCCCAGCGACAATCCGATCCCCCACACCAGCGAGCCCACGAGATACGGCCCCAGCGCTCCAGGCCCAGTCGCCGCCACGCTGCGCGAAAAGATCGCACCGACCACGAACACCAGCACGAACGTCCCGATAATTTCACTCACGAGGTTCGCCACAGCGCTGCGAATCGCTGGCCCGGTGCAAAAACACGCCAGCTTCGCTCCCGCATCCGGCGTTTCCTTCCAGTGCGGCAAATAGTGCAGCCACACCAGCACCGCCCCTGCTAACGCTCCCAGCATTTGCGCCGCAAGATACGGCGCCACTTTCGAGAAATTGCCTGCGCGCACCGCGAATCCCAGCGTCACCGCCGGGTTCAGATGTGCGTCACTGCTGCCGCACGCAATCGCCGTAAATACTCCGGCCATCACCGCGAACGCCCACCCTCCGGTGATAACAATCCATCCGCTGCCTTCCGCCTTGGATTTCTTCAGCAACACTCCCGCCACCACGCCGTTCCCCAGCAGAATCAGGATCATCGTGCCCAGGAATTCACCCAGGAATGCAGATGTCATCGTCTGTCCTCTCGGGATAACGAATCACTCTCAATCGACCCAGTCGAACGACCGCGTGACCGCTTTCTTCCACTTCGCATACGATGCTTCTCGCTGCGCCTCGCCCAGGCTCGGCTTCCAGGTCCGATCGACCGCCCAATTCGCGCGTAGTTCGTCCAGCCCCGAGAAAAATTTAACAGCGAGCCCCGCCGCATAGGCAGCTCCCAAGGCTGTGGTTTCCTGAATAACGGGCCGCACCACGTCGCGATTCAAAATATCGGCCTGAAACTGCATCAGCAAGTCGTTCACCACCATTCCACCGTCAACGCGCAACGATGCGAGCGAAATGTGAGAGTCCTTCTCCATCGCCTCCACGACTTCACGGCTCTGAAACGCGGTGGCCTCCAGCACCGCCCGGGCCAGATGTCCTTTGTTGGCGTAACGCGTCAGCCCAGCGATCACACCGCGCGCACTCTCCTTCCAATATGGCGCATACAAACCAGAGAACGCCGGCACGAAATAAACTCCCCCATTGTCCTCCACACTCCTCGCCAGCGATTCGATGCCTGAACTTTTCTGAATCATTCCGAGGTTGTCGCGCATCCACTGCACCAAAGCGCCGGTGATTGCGATGCTCCCCTCGAGCGCATAATGAGCCGGCTCGCCTCCAAACTTGTACGCTACGGTGGTCAGCAGGCCGAAAGTCGACGTAACGCGCTTTTCGCCCGTGTTCATCAGCACAAAGCATCCCGTGCCGTAAGTATTTTTTACTTCGCCCGGCCGAAAACAGGTTTGCCCCACCAACGCGGCTTGTTGATCGCCCAAAATTCCGGCGATAGGCACACCCGCAATGAACGCCAGCTTGGCCTCCCCATACGTCTCGCTGCTCGACCGCACTTGAGGCAACATCGCCCGCGGAATGTCGAACGCCTCCAGCAATTTCTGATCCCAATCTAAAGTCCCAAGATCGAGCAGTTGTGTCCGGCTCGCGTTGGTCACGTCCGTGACATGCACTCCACCTTTCGGCCCGCCACTGAGATTCCACAAGAGAAACGTGTCGATATTTCCGAAAAGCAGTTCGCCCGCCGCCGCGCGTTCTTGAGCTCCAGCAACATTGCGCAAAATCCAACGCAGCTTCAGCCCGCTGAAGTAAGTGCTCAGCGGCAATCCAGTCTGCATGCGAAAACGATCCTGCCCTCCGTCTCTTGCAAATGCCGCCACATCGTCGGCCACCCGTGTGTCCTGCCATACGATGGCGTTCGCAACCGGCTTGCCCGTCTTGCGCTCCCACACTACCGTGGTCTCGCGCTGATTGGTGATCCCGATCGCTGCCAGATCGGCGGCTTTCAATCCGCGTTTCTGCAGCGCTTCCGCGATTACTTCTTCTGTTCGTCGCCAGATCTCAACTGCATCGTGCTCAACCCAGCCCGGCTTCGGAAAAATTTGCTGGTGCTCCTTCTGCGCCACTGACACAATGCTGCCCGCCCTATCGAACACCATGAACCGCGTGCTGGTGGTGCCTTGGTCGAGCGCCCCGATATATCTGGTCACCTGCGCAACCTCTCTACGCCGCTTTTTCAGCCAATCCTAGCGTTTTCAAGTACCCGGCGATTTTACGGGTATAGGTAGCAACGGCTTCTTCACTGTGTTCCCGCGCCCATCCGAGCTCCTTCGCCAGCAAATCTCCCACGACGGGCGCCGCCTCCAGGGACTTGCGCCAATCAAACATTTGCAGTCCCAAACGGCGTGCAAGTATATCCTCAATGGTCTGCGCCATCTCCTGGCGAATCGCGTACACGACCTCGGCCTGGAGGTACGGCAGCCCCGCGACCAGAGATTTGCTGAGTTCCGGATCCGTCCGAGTTAGCGCTAGCACACCTGGAGCCCGCGTTCCAAATTTCTGCGACAAATGCAGTGCCGTGGCCTCACTTACGCGATATTCTTCGACCAAGTTCTTCCAACAGTCGGTCGAAAACTTTTCTGCGCCCGCCAGCGGATGTTCCCTGGTCAAGCTGGACGTAACCGCGCAGCCCATCGCTTTCTGCACCGCATCGATCGTATCCTCGGCCATCAGCCGGTGTGTCGTCCATTTTCCGCCCAGAATGCTGATGAGTCCGCTTCGCTCATCTACTTCTACTTCGTGATCTCGAATCAATTCTTTCGTGCCGTGCTCATCGCCTGCCGCCAGCAGCGGCCGCAAACCTGAAAGCCCGCTCACCACCTGTTCAATTCGCAAAGGCTTGGCCAAATAAGGATTCAACTGGCGCAACAAATACTCCGCCTCCTCGCGCAGCACGACCATCTTGGTTTCCGGGGTTGCTTCGTCGTCAGTCGTGCCCACCAGCAGGCGTCCCATCCACGGCACCGCGAAAATCACGCGCCCATCTTCAGTCTTCGGCACCAGCAGCGCGTCAACGCTGCGAAATTCCTCTAGGGAAAACAAAATGTGTACGCCTTTGCTGGGGCGCAATCGACGGCCGGCAGTCGGTGAAGCCATCAACCGCACGGCATCCGATGCCGGCCCGGTGGCGTTCACAAAGTTTCGTGCCAGTATCGCAAATACCTCTCCCGAAAGAGAATCCCGCGCCATCGCCGCCGATAGCTTCGACGCGGCATCCTTCGAAAATTCCATCACTCGCGCATAGTTCAACGCTTCGCCACCGGCCTCTGTAAACGTTTGCACCAGTGACAAGTCATATCGCGAATCGTCGAACTGCCCATCCGAATACGAGACCGCCCCGTGCAGCCCATCTGCGCGTAGCGCAGGCATTCGCCGCAGCGCTTCTTCTCGCGGCAAAAAACGGCTGGGAAACAGGTTGTCTTTGCCCGCGATCCAGTCGTACATCTTCATCCCGATCTGGTAGTAGATCGCCTGGGCGCGGCTGAACACTGGTACTAGAAACTCCGCCGCATGCGCCAGATGCGGAGCATTCTTCAACATGTGAATTCGCTCGCGCAGCGCCGCCTGCACCATGCGGTATTCGCCGACGTCCAATTTCTTCACTGCTTGCTCGAGGTATCGCACACCGCCGTGCACTAGTTTCGTTGAAGCGCTCGACGCTGCCGACGCAAAATCTCCTCCGTCCACGAGCACCGTTTTCAATCCACGTAGTTGTGCATCGAGTGCGCATCCGGCGCCAGTAGCTCCTCCGCCGATGACGCAGACATCGAAAGAGTTGCCCGCGATTCTTGCCAGTGCCTGTGATCTTGTTTTCATTCCTCAGTCCTGGTACCCGTGCGCAAGGCGCCTCGCAGTGTACATTTTTTGCCTCTCTTGGCGCATCTAATCAGTAGGGATGAAAGAGAGGGAATCGGTACCATGAACATCAAATACCAAGCGAGGCGGGCGCTGCTTTATCTTGGCGCGTCCGTTCTAATAGGGGCACTTGGGCTCGTTTCCGCTACACCCGTTCCGGCAGCTGCTAAGCCGGTCACTATGACCATCACTGCGGTAGGCAACAAGCAAGCGCCGCCGCCCATCACGAAGGATGATGTAAATCTTTTTCAGAACAAAGAGCGCGCGCAGGTGGCCAATCTCCGGCGCGGCGATTCACTGTTTCTGGCGATTCTCATCGACGATTCGCTTCAGCAAACCGTCGCTACCGATTGGAATGCGCTGCGGTCCTTCATCATGTCGCAAGCGCCGGATACCTACGTTGCCGTCGCCTACAATCGCAACGGCTCCGCCATGATCGCGCAGGATTTCACCAACGATCACCAGCTAGCCGCCAAGGCTCTCCGTATCCCAACGGGGTCCTTCGGCGCATTCACCAGCCCATATCTCGCAGTGCAGGACTGGATGAAGCGTTGGCCCGATAACGGCGGGGATCGCCGCTCGATCATCATGATCTCTTCCGGCGTGGACTACATCCACGGCGGCTTTGGCCCTTTCAGCGCCGATCTCGATCCTTCTATAGAACGCGCTCAAAAACAAAACGTCAACGTTTGGACCATCTACTATCCCGACGCAAATCGCCGTGGCCGCCGGGGCTTCCGGACCTTCAACGCGCAATCCAATCTCCAACGGCTGTCCACCGAGACTGGTGCCGAATCCTACTATCTGGGTTTTGGTCGGCCCGTTTCTATCGAGCCCTACTTGAAGCAGATCCAGGATCGGCTCAACAACCAATACTTGCTCTCGTTCGTCGGTGGTAATTCCGGCACGAAGGGCCGCTTCTCGCCCGTTCGCGTTGCCACCGAAGTCCCGAACGTCAAGTTCCTGACGCCATCGGAAGTCTTCCTCCTCCCGAGCATTGGGCGCTAACCAATCGCAACCAACAAGACGCACAGGGCGCCTTATTCTTCTGGCGCCCTGTTTCTTTGGAACTGTTGATTATAATAGACTTACAGTCATTTGTTTTGTTACATCTTCGGCAATGTTCATTCCAAAAGTCTTAGCGCGCAGAGGTTGACCGAGTGAAACCCGTCAATCATCCGCTCCCGCGAGCGACACTGCTCGGGTCGAATCACGAATCACCAGTTCCGGATTCATCTTATGGCTCACGATCTTCCAGTCGCGCTTCTCCAGTGAAGCGTTGACGCCTTCCATTACGATGTCGACCGCCATTGCGCCCATCGCCTCCATGGGCTGCCGGACCGTGGTCAGAGCCGGTACCGCAAGCGAGGATAAGGCAACATCGTCGAATCCAGTCACCGAACACTGCTCGGGGACCTTGACTCCATGCTTGGTCAGCGCTCGAATCGCTCCCAGCGCCGCAAGGTCGTCGAAGGCCATCAGTGCGGTGAACTTTTTCTTCTTCTCCAGCCACTCCTCGGCAAACCGAAATCCGCTGTCGAAACTCGAATTTGGATCCAAGGATTCCGGCAATTGCTGCACCAGCAGCGGATCGATCTCCAATCCGGCGCTCTGTGCGAACTTCTGAATGCCACGCCACCGCGGCCCGCTGTCGATCAGCATTTTGGGCCCGCGAATGTACGCAATCTTTCGGTGCCCCAACTGATGCAAATGCTCCAGTGCCAGCCGGGCGCCGGTTTCATTGTCGACCATTACCGAGCTGATCGTGTCTCCCGGGAGTTCCCACCCGATGGTTGCCGCAGGAATGTTGCGCTTGCTCAGATCGCCCAGCAGTTGAATATCGACGAATAGCCAGTTAGCGACGACGATCAACGCTTCGACGTGGCGCTCCATCAGCATCTCCAGGTAGCGCTCGAAGCGCGCGCGCTGGTTGTGCGCGTCCGCAAAAATGGGAACATACGAAGCCTGGTACAGAGTGTTTTCGATCCCGCGCATCACCAGCGTGCAGAATGGATCGGTAATGTCGAAAAACATCACGCCGATGCTGTGGGTGCGCTTGCTGCGCAAGAAACGGGCCATCGCGTTGGGGCGGTAGCCCAGCTTACGGGCGACATCCTCAATGCGTTTCTTCGTGGCGGGGGCGATGTAGCGCGCCAGCGGGGCGTTGTTCAGCACGATGGAAACCGTGGCAGGCGAAAACCCGCTCTGCGTCGCGACTTCCCGCATGGTTACCGCCGTGCCTTTACCGCTGGGGCGTTTCACCGGATGGGTTTCCTCCGCGGGCACCATCATCCTGCTAGAGTCACCCAATTTGCAATGTCTCCCGCGTTGGCACTCGCATCCGACGGTCCTTATTCGGCGGGTAGTTCAAACGAAAGCGGCTCACGGAACCCGCGCGTCTTCCACACGCCGAAAGCAATACCGGTGATCATCCAGATCGACCCGACAATCATCGCCGGGGTGCTCAAACTCAGCCACAGCCCGAGACAAATCAGAAATCCCAGCAACGGTGGCAACAGGTTCCACAGCTTCTTGTCTTCAGCCCTCACGAAATATCGCATCAGCGCCGCTATGTTTACGCCCATGAATGCGATCAATGCACCGAAATTCAGCAATTCCGCGCCCCGACCGTATGACAGGAAAAATGCGCCGACCAGAACGATGGCGCCCACGAAGAACACATTGTTCCGCGGCACATGGTGCTTCGGATCGACCGCGCCAAAGAACGATTTCGGGAGTGCGTTGCTCCTGCCCATGCCATACAACAGTCGCGCCGCGCCCAACTGCGCACCCATGCCCGAGCCGAAATTCGCCAGCAGCAGCGTGCCGCCGACAATGGAAAACAACGGCTTCCAGGCGCGGCCGGCTGCATAAACGTATCCGGTATCGACATTGGGGAAATGTTCTGACGCGGGCCAAATCAGTTGGGCCACATAGACTTCCACCGCCGACAACAAGCCGATCACCACACAGGTCAGCACAGTGGCGATCAGAATGTTGCGCCGTGGATTTTCTGCTTCTTCTGAAAGCGTTGAGATTCCATCGAATCCGATATATGTCAGCACTGCGATCGACGTGCATCCGAACAGGGCCTTGTAATCAAACGTTGTGGGATCGTAGAACGGCCGGGTGAAGAATCCCGGCTCATCATGCGGATGACCGAAGATGTAGCGTGCCGCCGCCACGAAGATCATGGCTATGACCGCGCCCATGAACACGGCCATTCCCGCGTTGATGCGCGCGGAAGTCTTTACGCCGCGAATATTCAGGAGCGTGAACACCACCGCGAAGAAAATCTTCCAGCCCCAGACGGGCACGCCAGGCGCAAACGCGTAGGCCTGCTGCGCGCACCAGATGGTGCAGATCAGCGGGTTCAGCATGTAATCCATCACCATGCTCCACCCGGTTACATATCCCGCCGCCGGATGAATCTCCTGCGCCACATAAGTGAACGCCGAGCCCGCGCTGGGATACGCTCGCGCCATCCGTCCGTACGAAATGCCGGTGAAGAGCATAGCCACCATGGCGATCAAGATCGCGGTGACCACGTGGCCGTGCCCGCGTTCGCTTAGCACACCGAACACCGACATCGGCGCCACCGGCTGAATCACAATCACGCCATACAGAATCAGATCCCACAGGGTCAGCGTTCGCCGCAGGCGCGGCGCAGCGTCCGTCATTACCGCAGCATCGCTGCTCAAGGAAGGTCCTTTCGGATTCGTTCGAATTCACGCCATTGGTGGTTGCCGCATCTTATCAGTAATCCGCGGCCGCCACACTCAGGTACGCGTTCCGGGAAACCCGCTCTTCGACCGCCCGATAATCTGGGTTTTGAATCGATTCAATACCGGCATTCTGATCAAAATTGAACGGGTCTGCAAGATCAATCTTGAGAATGCAGGGAATCCGGCTAGGCGTTGTGAAAACGCCGCCGCGGATGAATCGGTGAAGGGTGCTTCTTTGCGCGCTTTGCTTTCTCCGCGTAAAGGTGCTGGTCGGCTTCCGACAGCAACTTCTCAATGCGCTCGCCGTCGCCGCTATAGATCGAAATACCGATGCTCGCGGAAAGCTGCGGCTTCTCTTCGTCTTTGGCCATCACTTCGCGGATGCGGCCGGCGACCAGCTCCGCCTCCGCCTCTTGCGATTCCGGCAGCACCAGAGCGAACTCGTCGCCGCCGTAGCGCGCCGCGGTATCGATGGACCGGCAATGGATGCGCAGAATATCCGCCAAGCGGCACAATGCCCGGCTGCCCACCAGGTGACCGTGTGTATCGTTAATCTTCTTTAGTCCATCCAGATCCAGCAGCAGCACAGCAAAGGGGCGTCCGTTGCGATTGGTGCGCTCGGTCTCGCTCTCCAGCACATCCAGGAGCCGCCGGTAATTTGCCAGTCCCGTCAGCGGATCGCTGACCGCCAGATGTTGTACCTGTTCAAACAATCGTGCGTTGTCCAGCAGCGCTCCGCCCAGCGCCACGCCGTAGCTGGTCACCGTAAGCGCCTGCGCCAGTACGAAAGGCGAGTCCAACAGCCGTGCGGACTGCGAAGCGGCCAGCTGGGCAGCGACATTCATCCACGCCGCCGAATAAATCGCGCGGTCGAACGCGGAATCCTCAATCTGCAAGCGCCGACGAAACCCGATCAGCCCAATCAAAAAAATAATTGCAGGGAGCAACTGCTGCGGACTAGGAATGAACGCCAGCGGATGCGGCGATGATTCCGGCGGCAAACGCCGCAGTGCTGCTGTAATCACGTAGGTCAGCGCGACAACGGTCAACAGCGCTCCCGCGATTTCCATTCGCGGATGACGCGAACGCGGCAGAAAATGCTCGACTAACAGCGCCACAACCAGCAACAAACCCAAAACGATACGCCCAACCCACAAGGACACCGGCGCCCATCGTAGATGCACCGGAGTCTCCTGCAAGAACTGGAAAAATAGGACACTCGACGCCGTCAACAACGTGCCGGACAGCAGGAATCCCGAACCGAGAATCAAAGAAATGCGATCCTGCGTGCCTTGGAATCGCACCAAGGTAACCGCGGCGAAAACGAACGCCAGCAGGCCGGTGGTGACCTGCAAATATCCTTGCAAAATGGGATCGGACTGCAAGGGAACGGCACGCAGCCACATGGCCAGGAAAAACAGCACCACGAAACCTGACGCATGAGACAGGATCGGGAACGCGTGGCTGCGATCGGTGATACCGGGGCCCTTGCCCATAACGCCTTTGCCTTCCAGGGATTTGTGCCGCGGCTGGGACCCGGCCCCCTGTTCAATTAGACTCCCCTTCGCGCCTCGCCGATGCCGTCCAATCTAAGGTTCTTTTAACTAAGAGACACCGTCCTTCCGGCGTTGCCAACCTGTCCATAGGGACAGTCTGTGGAAATGCTTTTGATAGCGCATTGCGACGACCCGATCGCACAAGACGCTTCGGTGTGAAATTACGGAAGCGGGCGGGTTGCAGCCAGCTGACGTGGTGCTTGACGGGCAGTGGTATTTGACGGACTGCCGGTTGGCGCGACGACCAGGCTCTTGCCCTTTAACAGAGTGATGTCGTATTTGATCAGCCCTCATCAAGTCGCCGGTGCTGTCGTTCGAAAATCTCATCAACGCGCTCGACAGTGTCGATCTCGGCCACCGGTTTATCAGGCCGAAGTCGTACGATACGCGGAAATCGCAGCGCGTATCCGCTGTTATGCCGCTTCGACTTCTGTACGTTGTTAAAGGCCACTTCCATCACGATTGTGGGCTCCACCGATCGCCGAAACCCGCCATCATCCACGGTATGTGCCAGAAAAAAATCGGTCATCTCGCGAATCTCCACGTCGGTAAGTCCCGAATACGCCTTGCCAATATTTAGCAGTTCGCCGCCGGAGCCGCGTATCGCAAAGGTATAATCCGAGAGCAGGCCGCGGCGCTTTCCGTGTCCATACTCCACGGCAGTAATCACGACATCCAACGTTGCCAGCGGACGTTTCAATTTCAGCCAGAATTGCCCGCGTCGCCCGGGAACGTATGGCGACTCGGGCGCCTTCGCCAGCAATCCTTCGTTTCCGCTGGCCAACGCCAAAGTAAAGGCGTCCTCCACCTCATCGGCGGTTGTACACAGATTGGCGCGCGTGATTTGCAGTTGCGGCGATTCCACTCCTGCCAGCAAATTACTGAGTTTCAGTCGCCGCTCCATCAGCGGGGCTTCCAGCAACTCCGTGCCGTTCAGAAACAGCAAATCGAAAACCACAAAGCTTACCGGAAGTAGTGTCGACGTGAACAAATCGATCTGTTTCCGTCCCAGTCGCTGCTGTAATTCGGTGAAGGGAAGCGCGCGGTTATCGCGCCAGGCGATGATTTCGCCGTCGAGGATGAAATCGCCTGCGACGCGGCGAATGGGCTCAAACAACTCCGGAAATTCAGCAACGCGGTCGAGCGTGCGCGAATAGATCTGCACTTGCGACCCGCGCTTGTGTGCCTGAGCTCGAATGCCATCGAACTTTTCCTCCACCAGAGCTCCCGAAGGAAACGACGCGATCAACTCCACCGCTGTTTCCACCGGACTGGCCAGCATCACTGAGACCGGTCGAAACAATTGCAGATGGACGTCGGACAGGCGTCCCGCCGCCGCAAGCTGCAACGTTTCGCTGATATCTCCAGTCAGCATGTTGGCTCGTTGCACCGCCGGCAACATCTGTTCGTACCCCGCCGCAATGCCCTCTTCGACAAGGCTCTCCTTCAGCCCGATGCGCAATTCACCGGTGGCAATCTTGATGAAATATTTCGCTTCGAGCGGTGCCATGCGCCGCAAGACCGGCTCCAGCACGGCTTGTTTCGCGGCCGGGCCACGTTGCCCCGCCAACGCCTCGAATACACGGGCGACCTCCGGCAAAGTCACTTGTGGCAAGGGGGGCGCCCCGCGCGAAACTTCGCTCAGAATCTCCTCCGCTCCCGCTCCCAGATCGCCGTGATGCCGCAAAGCTGGAGCCAACTGTCCGGGTTCCTTGTGCGCGATGTTCGCAACGGCGCGCAGCAGCAGTGAGAATCCAATCGACAGCACGCGTTCTTCACGCCGCGGGAAAACGCGTGCGCTCAGATAAAGAGCCGCTAACGCCGCTTCCCTCGTCTCTGAGCTGCGCAAAAACTCCGCGACCAGGCGCACCTTCTCGGTCTTCTTCGTCGTCGCCGCAATGGATTCGCACAGCTGGCTGAAGCGGAGCATGTTCGGATCAGTATGTTGCCGCTGTCTTCGAGTGGCGGGAGTTAGATGCCACGTCCGCGCAATCAGGCCGTTGCAAAAAAGCCTGAAAGCGTCCGACCGAAAGGGCTTCGATTGCTTCCGCGCCGAGACCGCCGCAAGCCTACTAGTACACCGCTCGGCGCTGCACGACGTCCTTTGTTGCCAGGGTAAATCGCGGCTCGCCCTTGGCATTGTCCAGCAGGCGGCCCGCGATATATTCACCCATAGTCGGGCCGTGTTTGAAGCCGTGCCCCGAGCCGCCGCCTGCGAACCACACATTGCTCATTTCCGGATGCCGGTCGATCAGGAAATCACCGTTTGACGTGTTTTCGTACTGGCAGACGCGCGTCTCGACGATCGGGGCATCCCGCAGTGCCGGAAATCTGCGTGCTACATGCGCGCGAATCTCCTCCAGCGCCTTTGGGGAAACGATGCGCGACTGCGTGTCTGGATCGACGCACTCGCCGTGCGCATCCAGGGCAATCTTCAGGCCGCGGCTCTCCAGGTCGGGCATTCCGTAGCTCAGTTCTTCCTGGAACAGAAATGTGGGTAGCGCAGGAGGAGCGAACCGAAGGTCGCCCGGCGGGATGCCGAAGAAAAACACTTCCTGCCGGCTAGGAAAAATGCGCCCGCCAAGAACATCGGGAAAAATTTTGCCGAGCCACGCACCGCACGTAAATACAAACGCGCCCGCGGCGATGGACTCGCCTGCGGAAGTCGTCACCGATACAATTTTGCCGCTCTTGCGCGGCGCTACGATGGCCGCTGTCCGATACTCCGCGCCCGCTCGCACCGTGTCTTCTACTACTGCGGCCACCGCGCGCCGCGCCATCAGCACTCCGCTTTCAGGTTCCAGCAGCCCTCCAGCAATTCCCTCCAGTCCAATCTGCGGATAGCGCGCCTGCAAAGTGGAACGGTTCAGCTGTTCGAAGGGGACTCCGCATCGCGTTAGCGTGGCGGCGGACTCGCGAACTCTTTCATCGTTTTCCGCTGCAAGCCAAAGCACTCCAGTCTTGTGGAACAATTCGCGATGCCCGTTCGAAGCGAAAAAATCCTGCCACTGCGTGTAGGCACGCTGCGCCCATCGCGTATAGATTTCATCCGCGCCATAGCCCATCCGAATGATGCGTGATTCGCCCGCCGAGCTGGCGCGTGCGTTCGCCGGGCCGTAGGCATCCAGAAGCAGCACCCGTTGCCCGCGCCGTGCCAGATGCCAGGCTGTCCAGGCGCCGAAGACGCCCGCGCCGACGACCGCAATGTCGAAGTACTTCGTCACTTGTTATCGAATGCTCTGCCGATAGGCTCCGCCCATCGCGACAAATGATTCAGCGATTCCGTATGTGTGGGGTCCAGGTGTAGCGGCGTGATCGAAACTGCACCGTCAAAAATAGCCGCGTAGTCACTGTCCGGCGCCACGTCTTTGTTGATGCGCTGTTCGAACAGCCAGAAATACGCACGTCCGCGCGGATCTTTCCCCTCGCTCAGCTGGTTGCGCGTGATCTTCTTGGATTGTCGCGTCAATTTCACGCCGCCGGTCCATGGTTCCGGAACATTGATGTTTAGCAACACCTGATCCGGCAACCGCTCCTTCAAAATCAATTCTGCCGCCGCACGGGCGACGCGCGCCGCCGGCTCGAACTTTACATTCGCCGCCTTCGAGCACAACGACATGGCCACCGCCGGAATATGGTGCAAAGCCGCCTCTCGCGCCGCTCCGACGGTTCCTGAGTAATAAACGTTCTCGCCCAGATTGGCCCCGAAATTTATGCCGGAGATTACCATGTCCGGTCTTTCCGGCAACAGCTTGTGTAACGCCACAATCACGCAGTCCGCCGGGGTTCCGTCCACCGCCCATTCGCGCTCGCCCAGCGTGTGGCAAATGATAGGCTGACGCAGTGTAAGCGATTGCGCCGCGCCGCTCTGCTCCCGGCTGGGCGCCACTATGCTTACCGTCGCAAGCTCCCGAAAGGCGGCCGCCAGCGTCCTCAGGCCTGTCGCTAACACTCCATCGTCGTTCGTCAAGAGAATGTGTGGCAAGTTCATGGAATGATCGTAGCAGTAGCGCTGGACCCGCACCAAGGAAGCGCATCCCGGTGAATAGGTCCTGGGTTCGGCTTTGTTTCACCATCTATTTCTCTACGAGGTTACTCGTGCCCGCGAGTATCGGATGCATAGATAGCAGTGGCCATTTGGGCGCGACTGTAAAGGCAGGCAGATAGAAGGCAGTCCTGGGGTACCAGCCCAAAGTCTGTCCCGCCGAGCAGTTGTCCGCTACGTTCCCGATTCGTAACCTTTGCCCCGGTAAGTCGCGAACCACCCAGCGGCTTCCGGGGAGACACGATGAAGGTCGGGCTGAGGGTCAAAATAGGCCTAATGGTTTTAAGTACTTTGGTGTTTAGCGTGACTTCGTACGGGCAGGCGCAAAAGCCGACTGTCCCAACTGGCGTCACGGCGGCGGCGGGAGACACGAAAGTAGGACTGAGATGGTCGGCGGCAACAGGGGCGACCAGTTATCGTTTGAAGAGGTCGACGACAAGCGGAGGACCCTACGCACAGATTGCCGCGCCGACGTATACGGGCTACACGGATGTTGGCGTCAAGAACGGAACGACCTATTTTTATGTGGTATCCGCGATAAATGGCGCGGGAGAGAGCGGAAATTCGGCGCAAGTCAACGCGAAGCCAAGTGCGACGGTTACGGCCACGCCCGCGCCGACGGGCCTGAGTGCCACGGCAGGCAATAGTCAGGTGGGTTTGCGGTGGTCGGCGGTCAGCGGTGCGACGAGCTATCACCTGAAGCGAGCAACAGTTAGCGGCGGCCCTTACGTGCAGGTCGCGGCGCCGTGGTGGACTGGGTATACGGACGTCGGCGCTGACAACGGGGTGACGTATTTCTACGTTGTTTCTGCAGTCAGCGCCAAAGGGGAGAGCGCGAATTCGGCACAAGTGAGCGCCAAGCCGACAGCGCCGCAGACGGTTACATCGGTAACGATATCGCCGACCACGGCGTCATCGATTCCGTCGGGCACGCTGCCTTTCACGGCTACTGTGTCGGGCACAACCACAAACAAGAGCGTTACTTGGCGAGCGGCGCTCGGCAGGATAACGTCTGCGGGCCAATATACCGCTCCTTCGACAGCCGGAACCGACACGGTAACGGCGATCAGCAATGCCGACCCGACAAAGTCGGCCTCAACATCGGTCAAGGTTGCGGCTGCTACTTCACCCACTCCGCCTCCGGCACCTCCTCCAGCGCCGACGCCCACGGCCATGGGCCTGCCGCCAAGCTTCTTCGGGCTGAGTATCAGCCAAATTAACGCGTCGCATTTCCCGACTGTTCCGTTTGGAGGAGTACGACTGTGGGATACGAATACGACTTGGGCTCAAGTTGAAACGAGTCCTGGGACTTATAACTGGGCCGAGTTGGATGCGTGGCTGAGGTCGGTAAACAGCCATGGCAAGGATGCGATGTACACCTTCGGACGAGTACCGACGTGGGCGTCGATGAGGCCCACGGAAGCATGCCCGTACTTTGTTGCGGATCCGGGATGCGCGGCCCCGCCGGCAGACGTGGACAGCGGCAACAATATGTGGAAAGCGTTTGTCACTCAGCTGGTGAAGCATTCGCTGTCTTCTTCGGAACTGCACATCGCTTATTACGAGATGTGGAACGAGCCGGATCTGAAGCGCAACTGGACGGGAACTCCGGCACAACTGGTGACCATGGCGAAAGATGCCTATGCCATCATCCATGCGTTGGATCCCAATGCCAAGCTTGTTGGACCCGGGGCATCGACCGCCAACCAGTACGGCGTGCATTACTTGCCGGACTATTATGCGGCCGGCGGCGCGAATGCGCAGGACATCGTGGGCCTGCACGCATATCTCTACAATGGCAGCAGTTTCGCGACATCGCCTGCTGGAATCACTACCTCGATCAGCCAACTGAAAGCGTTGATGGCGAAATATAACATCAGCAGCAAGCCCATCTGGTTCACCGAAGGAAACTGGAACGGTGACGGCGGAGGCACGCTGACCGATGCCCAGAAAGCCGCGTATCTAGCACAAGAATACATGCTGATGTGGTCGACGGGATCGGTGGCTCGTTATTACTGGTATGCGTGGGACGCGAGAGTGGGAGGCATCTGGAACCCAACGAGCGGCCTAAACCAAGCCGGAACGGCCTTCAACCTTCTGTCGGATTGGTTGATTGGCTCGACGCATACAGCCAACCCGTGCAGCGTCTCGACCGATGGGACCTGGACATGTTCACTGACGCTCTCAAGCGGATACCCGGGACAAATCATCTGGAACCCGAGTATCTCGAAGACCATCACGGTGGACCCAGCGTTTGCGACGTACGAGACGCTCACGACCAGCAGCGTGCATTCGATCGCGAACCATCAGGTGACGATCGGGGCCCTGCCGGTATTGATCATCGGCACACAAACAGTGCAGTAAGAACGCAACAAGAAAGAAACGGCGCCGGCTTGCTCGTGCAGACGGCGCCGTTTTTGTTGCGGCGAACTCGAAAACGCAGAACAGAAACTTCAAATCAACCGACCAACGTTGCTCGCCGATATACCTGGAATTACCGGCAGGACGTACGCGTCCAAGCCTAGGGAAAATTGTTGGCACCAGAACGAAATCACTCCCAGAGCTATGAAAATCTTTAAGGCAGTATCTGCTGGCTAGCCCGCGAACTTGTTGGCTTGCGGTAATAAATTCGGACAACGGATTTGTTCTCTTTTTGTAGGATTGTATGGCATGCTATACGGGCTCGTTTGTCGCCCCCAGCTCGTTGTCTCCAACTCGCAGAGTAAAAAACGTGTTCAAGAGGTTGCTGAATGCATAGGCCTAGCTACCGTCTGGCTCAGATCGGTGTCTTTTCATTGCTGGTGGGAACCTTAGTATTTGCGCCGGGCGCTTTTTCGCAGGCAAATGTTCAGGGACAGTGGCAGACCCTACCATACACGATGCCGATCAATCCGATTCATGCGGCATTGATGCCCAACGGCAAGGTTTTGGTGGTTGCCGGCTCCGGGAACTTGGCATCGAATTCCAACTTTCAAGCCGCGGTGTGGGACCCGCAAGCCGGCACAGTAACGACCCAAGCGGTGACGTGGGACATGTTTTGCAATGGCATGGTCGTGCTGCCGGATGGACGGCCGTTCATCGTGGGTGGAACGTTACAGTATGACCCTTTTTACGGATCGCCTCGCGGGGCGATTTATGATCCTGCGACGGGTGCGTTCACGGATTCGCAGATGATGGCGGATGGGCGGTGGTATCCGACCGCGACCGTGTTAGGCGATGGCCGAATCATGGTTTTTTCGGGGACCAATGAGACGGGCGGCACCAATACTTCGGTGGAGATCTATTCGGTGGGGTCCGGATGGAGCCCGGCGCATGCGGCGCCGTGGACACCGCCGTTGTATCCACGTTTGCACCTGCTGCCAAACGGAAAGGTGTTCTATTCGGGACCCACGACAACGTCGAGCCTTTTTGATCCATCCACCAACACCTGGACGACCAATTATGCCCGGACGAATTCCGGGAGCACGAGGACGTATGGTTCTTCGGTGCTGTTGCCGCTGACGCCGGCGAACAACTACAAGCCGAAGGTGATGATTTTTGGAGGGGGGAACCCATCGACGGCAACGACGGAAATCATCGATCTTTCGGCGGCTACGCCAACGTGGGTGGCGGGCCCGAATATGTCGGCGCAGCGCATTGAGATGAACGCGACACTACTGCCGAATGGAACCGTCCTGACGCTGGGAGGCTCGTTCAACGACGAAGACCTGGCAACTGCCGCGTTGAATGCGGACTTGTACGATCCGGTGTCGAACACATTTACGTCGGCGGGAACAGAGGCGTTCGCGCGGCTATACCACTCTGTGAGCGTACTTATGCCGGATGGCAGAGTGTGGGTGGCGGGGGGCAATCCGTCGCGGGGAACGTACGAACCGCACATGGAAATTTATTCTCCGGCCTATTTATTCAATCCGAACGGAAGTCTTGCGACGCGACCATCGATCACGAGCATGTCTTCGTCGAAGGTTGGGTACGGCAGTGCGTTTACGGTGCAGACGCCGGACGCAGCGAATATTTCGAGCGTGGTGCTGATGCGGAATGGGGCCCCGACGCACGCGTTTGACATGGAGCAGCGCTATGTGGGGCTGTCGTTCACGGCGGGGTCGGGAGTGCTGAACGTGACGGGGCCTCCGAATGGAAATATCGCGCCGCCTGGATATTACATGCTGTTTCTGGTGAGCCGCACGGGGGTGCCATCGGTAGCGAGTATGGTGCAGGTGTCGGCGGCGCCCGGAGATGCGCCGCCGAGCGGAACAATCACCAGTCCGGCAGGCAATGTGACCATCGCGGCGGGCCAATCGATAACCTATGCGGGGAGCGGCACGGATTCGGACGGCAGCATCAGCAGCTACTTCTGGAATTTCCAGGGCGGCACGCCGAGCACGAGTAACCTGGCAAATCCAGGAAGCGTGACGTACTCGACGCCGGGAACGTATGTGACGACGCTGACGGTGAAGGACAATCAGGGCGTCACGGATCCCCACCCGCCCACGCGTACCGTGACGGTAACAGGCCCCCCGGACTTCACCCTAACCGCGACACCCTCCTTACAATCGGTGGCGCAGGGCGGCACGACGTCTTATACAACACAGGTGGCGGGGACGAACAACTTCAGCGCCACAGTGTCGCTGAATGTCAGTGGACTGCCAACGGGTGCGACGGCCTCGTTTAATCCGACGACGATTACCAACTCGGGCTCGTCCACGCTGAGGGTTACCACGAGCGCATCGACGCCGACAGGAGTATTTACGCTGACGATCACCGCCAGCGGCTCAGGAATCACACACACGGATACCGTCGCGTTGATCGTCTCGCAGAGTGGCGGAGCCACGGCAATCAATTTCGGTGGAGGGTTTTCCGGCAGCGGATTGCAGTTCAACGGGCACACCAGCTTGAACGAGAGCAGGTTGCAACTTACCGACGGCACGAGTGTGAATCAAGCGTCCAGCGCCTTCTGGACAACGCCGGTCAGCGTGCAAAGCTTCTCGAACGTCTTTACGTTCCAATTGCTGAACCCCAATGCCGACGGGTTTACGTTCACGATTCAGAATGCGGGTGTGACCGCGCTTGGATCGCCGGGCGGTGGGCTGGGCTATGGGAAATTCGGTACGGCGACGGCGGCGATCGCGAAGAGCGTGGCGGTGAAGTTCGATCTATTCAGTAACAGCGGCGAAGGGACGAACTCGACGGGGCTGTACATCAACGGGGCATCGCCGACAGTGCCGGCCACCAATTTGACAGGAGGGATCAATCTGCACAGCGGGAATATCCTTCTGGTGCAGATGACCTATGACGGTACGACGCTGAGAATGACGATCACGGATACGACAGCTCCGTCCAACACCTTCACGACGTCATGGCCGATCAACATACCGGCAACGGTGGGAGGGAACACAGCGTTCGTGGGCTTCACCGGAGGCACAGGAGGCCAAACCGCAACGCAGCAAATTCTGGCGTGGACTTACGGGACCAACTCGGACTTTTCCGTAGGGGTAACCCCTTCGTCGGACGCGGTAACCCAAGGCGGGAGCACGCCGTACACGGCGATGGTTACCGGAGTGAACGGGTTCACGGGAAGCGTAGCTCTGAGTGTCACCGGACTACCGGCAGGAGCGAGCGCATCGTTCAATCCTGCGTCAGTGTCGGGTTCTGGGACGTCTACGATGACAGTGACGACGGCCAGCACTACACCGACGGGCTCCTATACGCTGACGATAAGCGGAAAAAACGGATCGGTAACGCGCACGGCGACGGCGGCGCTCATCGTCACGAAAAACACCGGACCTGCGACAGTTGATTTTGGCTCGGGGTTCACGACGAGCGGCTTGCAGTTCAATGGACATACGAAGCTCAACGGAACGAGGTTGCAGCTGACCGACACGACGTCGACGAGCCAGGCAGCCAGCGCGTTCTGGACGACACCAGTGAACGTGCAGAGCTTTACCAATGCTTTCACCTTTCAACTGACGAATCCCAATGCGGATGGCTTCACGTTCGTGATTCAGAACGCCGGCTTGACGGCCTTGGGATCACCGGGCGGCGGATTGGGCTATGGGAAATTCGCTACGGCGACGGCGGCCATCGCGAAGAGCGTGGCGGTGAAGTTCGATCTTTATAGCAACAGCGGCGAGGGAACAAACTCCACGGGGTTGTATACGAACGGCGTGGCGCCGACGTTACCAGCCACCGCTCTGGGTGGTGGCGTGAATCTGCATAGCGGAGATGTTTTCCAGGCGCAGATGAGTTACGACGGCACGACGCTGACGATGACGATCACCGATGCTAGTGTTCCTGCGAATACGTTTACGACGTCCTTCCCAATCAATATTCCGGCTACGGTGGGAGGGAATACCGCTTTTGTGGGGTTCACTGGTGGTACGGGTGGACAAACCGCGATCCAGGAGATTCTGAATTGGACATACACGGCAGGGTCAGGCGCACCTACACCTGATTTTTTGCTGGCGACATCACCAGCGTCACAATCGGTCACTCAGGGCGGAAGCACTTCTTACACGGCGACGGTGACGGCGACCAACGGCTTCAGCGGCACGGTGGCACTGAGTGCTATCGGATTGCCGGCCGGAGCAACGGCTTCGTTCAACCCAACTTCGATAACCGGTTCGGGTGCGTCCACGATGACCATTTCGACTACAGGATCGACCCCGGTGGGTTCAAATACGGTTACCGTGAGCGCCACCAGCGGAGCGTTAACGCACACCTCGCAGGTAACACTGACAGTTGCCCAGAGTGGGGGAAACCCGACAGTTAACTTTGGAACCGGCTTTACGGCTGGCGGGCTGCAGCTCAATGGGCACACCAGACTGAATGGAACGAGGTTGCAGCTGACGGACACGACGTCGACGAGCCAAGCGGCCAGCGCGTTTTGGACGACGCCAGTGAACGTACAGAGCTTTACGAACACATTCACGTTCCAGTTGACCAGTCCAAACGCCGATGGGTTCACATTCACCATACAGAATGCAGGTGTGACGGCGCTGGGATCACCGGGCGGCGGATTGGGTTATGGGAAATTCGCCACAGCGACGGCAGCCATTGCGAAGAGCGTAGCGGTGAAGTTCGATCTGTACAGCAACAGCGGTGAGGGCACGAACTCCACCGGGCTCTACACGAACGGGTCGTCGCCAACGGTACCGGCCACCACCTTGGGAGGCGGTGTCAATCTACACAGCGGCGACATTTTCCAGGTGCAGATGAGCTATGACGGTGCAACTCTGACGATGACGATCACGGATACGACGGTGCCGGCGAACTCGTTCACTACGTCTTTCCCGATCAATATTCCGGCGACGGTGGGAGGGAACACAGCGTTCGTGGGCTTTACGGGCGCGACCGGAGGGCAGACAGCCACGCAGGAAATCCTAACGTGGACTTACAATGCCACGCCGAACACAACACCGGATTTCTCTGTGGGGGCATCACCAGCGTCGCAGTCGGTGACGCAGGGGAGCAGCACGCCTTACGCGGTCACGATCACGCCCACTAATGGCTTCACAGGCGCCGTGTCTTTGAGCGTGAGCGGGCTACCCAGCGGAGCGACGGCGTCCTTCAATCCGACGTTGGTCACCACTTCCGGTTCATCCACCTTGAACGTTACGACCGCAAGCTCGACGCCCACCGGAGTCTTTACCCTGAGCGTTACCGGAACCAGCGGAAGCTTGAGTCACTCGACGACTGTTTCGCTGGCGGTTGCACAGAGCGGAGGCAGTTCGGCAATTAACTTTGGTTCGGGTTTTACGGCCGGAGGGCTGCAGCTCAATGGCCACGCCAGGCTGAACGGGACCCGCCTGCAACTTACCGACACGACCTCGACCAATCAGGCGGCTAGCGCGTTCTGGACTACTCCAGTGAATGTGCAAAGGTTCACGAATACGTTCACGTTCCAGCTGACCAGTCCGAACGCGGATGGGTTCACATTCACCATACAGAATGCAGGTGTGACGGCGCTGGGATCACCGGGAGCAGGATTGGGCTACGGAAAGTTTTCAACGCTTACGGCTTCGATTCCGAAGAGCGTGGCGGTGAAGTTCGATCTATTCAGCAACAGCGGTGAGGGTACGAACTCCACCGGACTGTACACGAATGGTTCTTCGCCGACGCTACCCGCGACGACCCTCGGGGGTGGTGTGAATCTGCACAGTGGGGCCATTTTTCAGGTACAGATGAGCTACGACGGCACAACCCTGACGATGACAATTACGGACACCACGACCCCGGCGAATACGTTCACAACGTCGTTCCCGATCAATATAGCTGCAACGGTGGGCGGAAACGTCGCGTTCGTCGGTTTTACAGGCGGAACCGGGGGCCAGACCGCCACGCAGGAAATCCTGAACTGGACATTTTCGAATCCCTTGTAGATCCCCAGGCCACGAATCGGTGAGCGGTTGTGCGGTACTGACCTTGCGACCGGTAACCGTTGTGTACGCCTGTGGAAAAAGAGCCGTCAATCGCGCTGCGCAGCACGAATTGGGGTTGCTACACCAGCAGACTTGTCCGAATCCTGTACCGTAGGGCAATTGCTTGGGCTCTAGTCCTACCATAACCTGACGCACCTAGCCACTTACCACGGTCGGGGGTCGCTCGATGAAGCCGGGATTTTCCAACAGCTTATTGTGTGCATTGATTGGATTGTCGGTCGTTCAACTGATAGGGTGCACAGGAGTTTCCAGAGGAGCGACGCCTGAACGCCTGGCCCCAGAACCGGCCGCGATGGTGAGACCAGCAGCTCCGACCGGAGTACGGACCAGTCCAGGGAATTCGCAGGTTGGCCTGACTTGGGCAGCCAGCGGTGGTGCCACGAGCTACCACGTGAAGCGATCGACAAAGAGCGGTGGCCCCTACACGGTGATTGCGTCTCCCGACTTCGAAGGCTACACCGACATGGGAGCATCCAATAACATCACTTATTACTACGTGATTTCAGCAGTGAACTCGGCTGGGGAAAGCGGCAACTCCGTCCAAGTCAGCGCGAAGCCGAGCAGTATCGCCGTTCCTGCTGCCCCCAGCACAATCAGCGCGAAAGCTGGAAATGCCAAGGTCTCGCTAACGTGGTCAGCCTCGGCGACGAGCACGATCTATCGTGTAAAACGGAGCACAACCAGCGGCGGACCCTACGCAACCATTGATTCTACAACGTTTGAGGGGTACACAGACGTCAGCCGGAAGAACGGAGTGACTTATTACTACGTAGTAGCAGCGGCGAATACGCATGGCGAAGGGCCTAACTCGCACCAAGTGAGCGCAACACCGAGCGCGACCGCGACGGGCTCAAAACCAGCGGCACCAGGAGGCCTCACCGCCGCTCCAGGAAACGGCCGAGTTGGACTTTCGTGGTCGGCACCATCGGGCGCGACAAGCTACAAGGTGAAGCGCGCGACGACCAGTGGGGGTCCGTACACGCAGATCGCGACTTCGACTTTCGCGGGGTACACGAACATCGGTTTGACCAATGGGACCACGTACTACTATGTCGTTTCTGCTGTGAATGCAAGCGGGGAAGGCGCCAACTCATCCCAAGCGAGCGCGAAGCCTGTAGCGACATCGTCTGGGGTGACGTCTGTAACGGTGTCGCCTACCACAGCATCGTCGCTCACATCGGGAACGCTGCCGTTTAAGGCGACGGTGGTGGGAACAACCACGAACAAGAACGTGACCTGGAAGGCTGCACGGGGACGAATCACGTCCACGGGTCTGTACACAGCACCATCGACAGCGGGAACCGACACGGTAACGGCAACGAGCAACGCCGATTGGTCAAAGTTTGACACGACTGTGGTCAAGGTGACAGCGCCAGCCCCACCACCGTCGGACCCCACGCCCGATCCTACGCCGACCCCATCGGGTGGCTCTGGACTTTCGGATACGTTTTTTGGGCTTAGTATCAGTCAGATTAATGCTTCGCACTATCCCACTGTTCAGTTTGGCGCAGTACGTCTCTGGGATACGAACACATCGTGGGACAGGATCGAAGGTAGCCGGGGAGTGTATAGCTGGAGCGAACTGGACACGTGGTTGCGATCCGTGTCGAGTCACGGCCAGGATTCTATGTATACGTTTGGCAGGGTGCCGCACTGGGCGTCGGTCCGACCGGGTGAATCTTGCCCGTACGATCCTGAAACCCCGGGCTGCGCAGCTCCCCCCTACGATATAAGTGAGGGTGACAATATCTGGAAGGAGTTTGTGACTGCTCTAGTGAAGCACTCTCTCTCTTCCCCGGATCTGCACATTGCCTACTATGAGATGTGGAACGAGCCAGACCTCAAGCGCAACTGGACGGGAACGCCAGCGCAGTTGGCGACCATGGCCAAAGACGCCTACGCCATCATTCATGCGCTGGATCCAAAGGCCAAGCTTGTTGGCCCCGGGGCATCGACGGCCAATCAGTACGGCGTACACTTCTTGCCGGACTACTACGCGGCCGGGGCAGCGAATGCGCAGGACATCGTTGGCTTGCACGCGTACCTTTACGACGGCAGCAGTTTTTCCAATTCGCCCGCAGGGATCACAACTTCGATAAGCCAGCTGAAAGCGTTGATGGCGAAATACAACATTAGCAGCAAGCCCATCTGGTTCACGGAAGGAAACTGGAACGGAGATGGCGGAGGCACGCTGACCGATGCCCAGAAAGCCGCGTATCTAGCACAAGAATACATGCTGATGTGGTCGACGGGATCGGTGGCTCGCTATTACTGGTACGCGTGGGATGCGCGAGTGGGGAACTTGTGGACGCCAACAACTGGTTTGAAGCCGGCGGGAAATGCTTACAAGCTCTTAGGTGAGTGGCTCATTGGTTCAACTCATTCGACAAATCCCTGCAGCAAAGGCTCCGACGGGACATGGAAGTGCGCGCTGACGCTTTCCAGCGGATACCCTGCAGAAATTATCTGGAACGCAGGCGCTTCCAAGACAATTACGCTCGACGCGGCGTTCGTCACGTACCGAACGCTGTCCAACAGCACCGTGCATTCGATCGCGAGCCACCAAATATCGATCGGACCGCTGCCCGTTTTGGCGGTTAAGAGCCAAGCGGTTCAGTAAATTCGAGCCGACGACGGGAATAACCCGAAGACGGCTGCCAACGCAGCGGCTAACCTGTACCGGGCGCACAGAGGCGCAAGGCGGTATACAGACGAACCCCGTGCGCAAAGGGCGGGTAGTCGGCTCTCCGATCGACGACAAACTCTTGGTAAAGACGGGGAAGAATGCCCTGCCGACGGTTCTGAAAATCGGCCCGTGGGGAAGCTCCGGTCATAACGCGCACTCCGAGGTCCAAGATTGGTGAATTCGCGGGCGTGACAATCGCGAAGGTTCCGCCGGGTTCAAGAATACGCTTGACCTCGCGACATACGGCCGCCAAGTCGTCCACAAATTCCAAGGCACTGACCGCCACGACCGTCTGGAAGTAACTATCGGCATAGGGCATACGCGCGGCCGTGCCAGTCACCAGCTTTGCCCGAATACCATGCTGGGACAAAATCCTGGTAATGTCCCCCGCGAATGGATGTGGATCAATGCCATGCAGATCGTCAGCATACTTGGCCAATTCGGGGAAAAAGATGCCGCTGCCGTAGCCGATCTCCAGTAAGCGCCTCGCGTGGGTGCCGCGAAGCATGGAGCGAATGAGGTCGAATCGAAGGCGCTGGATGCGGCCGAGGATTGGCCGATAATTCCAATCGGCGTGATCGACCGCGCTAGTGGCTAATAATGCCTGCTCAGGTAGCAATTGCAAGGAATCGCAACGCTCTGAAGGTTCGCGTAGGGGATCGAAAGCCATGGGACCGGACTCACGTGGCGCGCAGGAGCGCCCAAATAATGTGCGAGGCAGACAGGTTGGCCACAAGGGAGGCGCTTGTCAAGAAGGAGAAACGAATTTAATGAATAAATGTTTGTAAAATTCTGGAACACAGAGGTTCCGATTCGTGTGATCGAAAGAGAGCGATATCGCTCTATGTGGATCCGCTAACAGGTGAGCTGACCCTACATGGCCATTTTGCCGGTGGGAGGTAATTGATCCATGACCCTCCAGAATTCACGTATCTCTTCGGGAACTCCGAAAGAAACGCGAATATACTTGTCCATCGCTGGGATGAGAGGCGCGACGAAGATGTTGTTTTGTTTTAGGTGATCCAAAACAGCATCGGTCGGGCGCAATGGATTTAGAAGAGCAAAATTGGCGTGCGAGTCTATGGCGCGAAGCATTCGGATATTGACCTGGTTCATGAATTCCTGCCGATCATCAGCGTTGCGTTTGATAGCAATCTTGACGTATTCGGAGTCTTCGACGGCGGTGAGAGCAGCCTTCGCTGCAATTGTGCTAACGCCGTAGCGCAACTGACTGGCTCCCATGCGTTTCAAGGTGTCCGGCGATCCCACCGCATATCCTACCCGCATACCTGCCAGCCCATACACTTTCGAAAAAGTGCGGCAAACAACTACACGTGGATCGTTGACAGGCGATTCCAGAAATGAAGCGTATCCGGCATGAGGGCTGACGAAGTCGCTGTATGCTTCGTCGATCAAGACATGCACATGGTCCGGCAGCTGGCGAACGAATGTGTCTAGGTCCTTACGGGTCGTCAGAGTGGCGGTGGGATTATTTGGATTGCAGATGTAGACCAGGCTTGTTCGAGCGTCAACTCGCTTCAGCATTGAATCGAGATCGTGCTCATATAATTTCGTGAGCGGAACCTCGACGACGTCGGCACCAAGGTCTCGGGCGAATTTGCCTAAGGTTGGGTATGTTGGCAGCGCCTGAACGAGCCGCTTGCCGGAAGCCAACAGAGCGGAAGCCGCCACGCGCAAGATTTCCGAGGATCCGCACGCGAGAAGAACGTGATCTTCCTTCACCAAGTACAGGGCTGCGAGCTTGTTGCGCAGAGCATCGTACTCGTTGCGAGGATAGCGATTTGCCAAAGAGGGTGCCTCGGCCAGTGCCGCCCGTACCTTTTCCGATGGTCCATAGGCATTTTCATTGTGGTCCAGGAAGACGGGCGTTATCGAGGGATTCGCCGTGGAGAGCGCGGTCAACTTCCTACGGGAGGGATCGACGGGTAAGGCGGCGTCAAGGGAGGGAACACCGGCACCGGTTACGGCAGCGGCGGCCAAACATTGAAAGAGAACTCTGCGTGAGGGCACCTCATCCTCCTAACGATGACAGGAAAATAATTTCCCGCCTGCCGGTATCCTCGGCCGGGTTTGGGAACGATCAAAATAGAATCAGAGTAACTGACATGGACAAGTGGCGACGCGAAAAGTTGCCGATTTCAGCTCGGGCATCGAAGTAGGGCTGAGGCTCGGTGTGTAAACATTACACTGCAAATGCTGACCATGCCCAAACGTCCGGTATGTTCAGCGCCCTCCCTTGGTTCGATTTCCGGACCTGTCCTTTGGAACAGTTGACAGAAAGCGAGGGTATTTGGGCATGGAGAACTAAGAGTTTTAGTCCCCTAAGTCTTAGGTAAGAAAGGTATTGCATTTTTTTGGGACGCGATGTAACTTACGCATCCCATCCCAAGAAGTATCCCTAAAAATCACGCGGCTGGAATCACTTGTGTAGATAAATGTTCACGGAAAATTGAATACTAGAACTGACGTGTTCTCAGCTAGCATTCTAGGAACGCTGCCTACGATGGAGGTGGATCGGAAAAATTAGGGGGCTAGAACGCGCGGCGGAAGCCAAATCAAGATGGGAAGCATCTAACTGGGACTAGGTTTTAGTACTGGGGAAACTCATATCAATGGTTCTGGACTTTTTTAAGCTCGCGGAGCAACCGTTCGGTGTCACACCCGACCCACGGTATCTGTATTTTAGTGCGTCTCACCGAGAGGCGATGGCCTCGGCTCTGTATGGAATTTCGACAGGGCGCGGATTCACAGCGCTGATTGCGCAACCGGGGATGGGTAAGACTACGCTGCTATTCGATCTGCTGCACAAGATACGGAACCACGCGAGGACGGTTTTCCTGTTTCAGCCACAAAGCGACCCGCGCGATTTGCTCCGCTGCGTGTTGGCCGATCTGGGCATCGAGGATGATGGCGCCGACTTCGTGCGAATGAACCGGAAGTTAAACGAAATGCTGGTGTCTGAGTCAAGACGTGGCAGGCGATTGGTGGTTGTTCTGGATGAGGCACAAAATCTAGATGATCACCTTTTGGAAGCAGTGCGAATGTTATCGAACTTCGAGACCCCGCGTGAGAAGTTGATGCACCTGGTGCTGGCGGGTCAGCCGCACCTAGCAGACAAACTGCGAAGCGCGCACCTGATTCAGCTAAGACAGCGAATTTCGATCATCTCCCGGTTGAGACCGTTTGATAATGAGGAAACAGAGCACTATGTCGCTCACCGTCTCAAGGTAGCGGGGTACAGTTTCGCTACGCCGATGTTTACACCGCAGGCGATAGAAATCATCGCGAAGTATACCCAGGGAATTCCACGCAATATCAACAACGTCTGCTTCAATGCGATGTCGCTGGCATTCGTGCACAAGCAGCAAACCATCGACGAACGCGTCGTCTGGGAAGTCATTACGGATTTGGATCTCCATGCGGAGCGTTCCGAGCCGGTCAGAGCGCCGGCAAAGATTCTTTCGGATTTTCCGGATGCGGCCCGCCATAAAGCGATTGATGAGCGGACTGTGTGGGTGGTAGATGACCTCGATCTGCACGAACACTCAGATTCGGCATCAGGTCGCGCCGGGACAGGGGCGGAAATCCCGGAAGTCGCGGCAACGCCGATTGCGTTTGACCGAACTGAATGGACTACTTCGACGCTGCGGTCAGAAGAAACCTCTAGAACGGATGCATTCAACACCAGCACCGCGGAAACGTCCATCCCGGCGCCCGCGCATAAGGCCGCGGCTGCTGCATCTGTGGGCGGCGAAACCGGCTTGACGGAAGCGACTGAACAGGCAGCGATGCCAAAGACGTTGTCCGCTGCCGGGGCGTCGCGAGAGTCGAGAGTAGGTGTACGTTCAAAGCATGCCAAGCGCAAGATGGCAATGCCCCACAAGCTAACGCCACAAGTTCTGCTGACTGGGCTGTTAGTTGTGACGCTGGGTTGGGTAGGAATTCAGGCCAAGCGGCGAATCGTAGAGGCGCATACATCCTCTGAGAACACGAATGGTGCGGTGAAAGCACCAGCAGATATCAAATCCGTAGTCACACCATCAATTAACCCGGGAACGGTGGCCGCACCTGGCTCCGGCGGCGCGAAAGTGGACGCCGCGAAAGATGAACCAGGCGTGGACGCCGCGACGGATTTCATTGAGGTTCTGGCTGATGACACTCTGGCTCAAATCAGCAAGCAAGCTTTTGGCAAGTACGACGAAGAAACGCTTGCGATGTTCCGCAAAGTGAATCCCTGGCTCTCGGACCCCGACCACATCAAGGCAGGACAGCAAATCCGGATACCACGCAACGTGGAGTCCTCCGGAATATTTCCCACAACTGAGAGAGCCTCTTCTGCCCTCAGTGTAGGAGCGGAGCGATGAGTAAAAACTTCGAGTTAATGCAAGAAGCGGGAATCAGGCTGGAGCAACCGGCGCTGGAGGAGCCCAAGCGTAAACCTGCACCGACGTTTTCCGATGAGACGAGTGGAGAACGAATCGAAACGCACTTCGACCTGAACGACAAATTCACGCGGGAGGAAACGCTCAAACTGGTGCAGAGCGTATTCCTCATGGGAGGCGAGGAAGCTCCGCGCGCAGTGGTGTTCGCGGGAATAGACCCGGGGAACGGCTGCAGTTCGCTCTGCGCCCATGTCGCTGACGTACTGGCCAATCAGAGGATTGGAAGTGTTTGTGTGGTGGACGCTAATTTGCGTACGCCGGCGCTGCCCGAACTGTATGGCGTCAGCAATCATTATGGATTGACGGACGCGTTGTACAAGAAGGGCTCCATACGAGATTTCGCGAAAGTGGTTCGCTCGGATAATCTGTGGCTGTTGTCGTCCGGATCGCATGCCGGCGATACCACTGGACCTCCGAGCATGCTGAATTCGGAGACCACGAAGGTGAGGCTTTCCGAATTGCGAAGAGAATTCGACTATGTGCTTATCGACTCCGCCCCGTTAAGCACATATTCCGATGGCGTCGTGTTGGGACAATTGGCTGACGGCTTAGTGCTAGTGCTGGAAGCCAACTCTACGCGACGTGAAGTTGCTGTACGAGTAGCTGAGAACCTGCGCAATGCGCAGGTCAGGATCCTGGGTGCAGTCCTTAACAAGCGGACGTTTCCGGTTCCTCAGTCCGTGTACGATCTGCTGTAAAAAACGGGCGGGCCTCGATCCCAGCAGGTCCAACCAAAAACTGGAAAGTGCAAATGTGGCTGAATATGGCGGAGCCTTGTCTGAATGAAGCTTATGCCCGTGAAGATATTTTCTCGGATAGCTGCGGGCCGTTGGAGGAAGAATCCTGTTGGTTCGCGATTCACACCCGGCCGCGCTACGAAAAGAAAGTTACTGCCGAGCTGCAACAAAAGGGCATCCGCGCTTTCCTTCCATTGAATTCGGCAATGCATCAGTGGAGCGATCGGAGACGCCTGGTACACGTCCCACTGTTTCCGGGATACGTTTTCGTTCGAGTGAGTTCGCTTCCGATCCACCGCATCTCGGTACTGCGAACTAACGGCGTGCTTAGTTTTGTGGGTGTGCGGAATATCGGCGTCCCGATTCCTGACAGTGAAATCGATGCGGTGAGGGCGGTTCTCGATGGGAAAACCTCTTTTAAACCTCATCCATACCTGAAGATTGGACAACAAGTACGTATTTGTGGCGGATCGTTGGACGGGTTGACCGGAGTGTTGACAACTGTAAATGGCGACCAAAGTTTGGTCATCTCGGTCAATTTGATACAAAGGTCAATCGCGATGCGAGTTCAAGGGCTTCGCGTAGAGGCAATTTGACGATTTTACTTTCACGGGCCACGGGAATTTCACGTGAAAGAGTCAGCGGAGGCAGTATGAGTAAATCTAAGGGACCGATTATTTGGTTCGCGGCGCTGGCATTGAGCATGGCCACTGCGACGATGGGCCAAAACGATCAAAAGAGGCCCAAGGAGGTACAGTCGGAGGCATCGCCGCAATCGCAAGCGGATTCGGGCCAGGGAAGCGCGGACCATCCGGTGCTCCAGCATCGAAACCCTCGATATCGGGTGAACCGCAGTGACGTGATTATGGTCACGTTCCCACTGTCGCCGGAATTAAACCAGAAGGTGACCGTCCAGCCTGACGGCTACATCACCCTTCAGAATATCGGAAGCGTGTATGTACAAGGACTGACTGTTCCGGAGGTCATAATTGCCCTAAAGAAGGCATCTGCGAATATTCTGCACGACCCGATGATTGATGTGGATTTGGCGGATTTCCAGCGCCCTTACTTTATGGTGTCCGGCCAGGTCGGTAAGCCTGGTCAATACGATTTGCGGCACGATACAAGTGTCACCGAGGCGATCGCGATGGCTGGCGGATTTCTGCCCACCGCGAAAACGCAAGTGTTCGTTTATCACCGTATTTCGCCGGGCTGGATGGAAGTAAAAAAGCTGAACGTAAAAGAGATTCTTAACGGAAAGAACGTGAACGAAGACATACAAATGCAGCCGGGAGATATGGTCTTCGTCCCTGAGAAATTCATCGCCAATTTCAAAAAGTATGTTCCCTATACCACGGGCATTTATGCCAATCCGTCATCGTTTTTCTAATTCGACAAAGATCATCTGCGGAGCAGAGCGTCAGGAGGAAGCATGAACGAATTTAGCCGCCAAAATATTCACGCGAAGGGAATGGGCGACACCAGTTTGCGAGATTTGCTGACGCCGCTGTTCCGTCGCAAACGCTTTCTTGGTTTTGCTTTGGCCGGATTTACGATCCTGGCCCTGCTGGCGACTTTCGCCCTTTCGGGATCTTATAAGTGCAGGATGGAAGTGCTTGTCAATCGGGAACGTGTGGATCCCTCTGTGACTTCACAAACCACATCGCAGGCGCCGGTAAATCCCCTGCCCTTGACGGAAGAGGAGATCAACTCCGAAGCAGAGCTGCTGGTAAGTCCCGACCTGCTGAAAGAAGTCGTCTTAGCCAACAACTTGCAGGAACGCGAGAGAAAGACGCTCGTGGCTTTTCTAACCTCGCCACAGAACGAGGAGTGGTACGTTTCCAAGGCAGTGGACCACTTGGCTAAGGGGCTGAATATCGAAGTTGTGAAGAAAACGAACATGATCGGGGTCAGCTACACCTCCGCCGATCCCAAGATCGCCTACGGTGTGATGGATAAACTGGCTGGTTTGTATCTGGAGAAGCACCTTTCGGTCCATCGTCCTTCTGGCTCGTTCGAATTCTTCTCGAAGGAAACCGAAAAGTACCGGCAGGCGTTAGATAAATCTGAGGCGGAATTGACAGCCTTTGGTCACAATGAGGGAGTGGTAGCGCCGGACGTACAGCGGACAAATCTCGCGCAGGTAGCCATGAATTCGGTGGCTGCGTACCACAACTCACAGCAAGCCATAGCGGCGGCCAAAGAGCGTATTGCCGCGGACGAAAAGCAGATGAAGGCAACGCCCTCGCGATCCTCAACGCAGTTGGTGTCCAATTCGGCTGATGTTCTCCTTCAACAACTTCAAGCGACTCTGCTGGCGGCGCAAATTAAACGAACGCAGTTGGCGATGAAGTATGAACCCACCTATCCACTCGTGCAGGAAGCAGACAAGGAGATTGCCCAGACTGAAGCGGCCATCGCGGACGCCAAAAAGATGCAATATGTAAATGAGACCACCGATAGGGATCCGACGTTCGAACTCCTAAGGCAAGACATCGCAAAGGCGCGATCAGAACTCGCCGCGGAGATCGCGACTTCTGCGGCGCTGAAACAAAGCATCAACAGTATTCAAACAGAAATGGTGAAACTCGATAAGAAAGCTGTGAAGCAGCAAGACCTGCTTCGCGAAGTTAAAGCGGATGAAGCCAACTACTTGCTCTATCTTTCCAAGAGGGAACAAGAGCGTACCTCAGACGCACTGGACCAAAAGCGAATTGGAAACGTAGCTATTGCAGTGCCACCGATACTTCCCATCCTGCCGGCACACAGCCCCCTGATGGTGTTCGCTGTCGGATGTTTCATGGCCATCTTTCTCAGCCTTGGTTTGACATTCGTGATGGACTACCTTGATTCGTCGTTCCGAACGCCTTCGGAAGTATTAGAGACGTTAAAAGTTCCTGTTCTCGCATTTGTGCCGAAACACGGAAGCTAAACCGCACAATCATTCCGTGCTGGCCCGTTGCCGTTCTCGAGAGGTCGCCAGTGTGCACAACGAACTTCGCGCCACACAGTCCAGCCAAAACCCGGCCGCAGTGAACAACACAACCAGTCCAGCTTAGTTGGTGCAGGAAGTTAGTCAGAACTCTGTTCTTCCGTAGCATCGGATTTTCCGGTTAATCAAACAGCATTTTAAGACTATCGGCGGAGCGTCTTTTCGTGAACACGGCAAAACGCAGTTTTCTGATGGGGTTACTCAAGGTCTTCTATCCGGGCCTCATGGTTCTGTGCTTCGGGTTGGCGACGGAGCTTTTAATTTCCAGGATGCCGGAAAGCGCATCGATCTCAACATTTTTGTCGATGCGCGTGAAGGTCGGAAATCTCTTTGTGCTGGCGGCCATTTTGCTGGTTTGGCACTTATTCTTTACTATGTGCGGCTTTTATCAATCCCAGCGGCTCACCAGCCCCACATTGTTGGCTCTTGACGCGGCAAAAGCGACCACGTCGTCTGCGATCGCGCTAGCGGTGCTTGGAAAATTGTTCCAAATCAAGATGGTGACACCGGAATTCGCGATCATTTTCTGGCTTTTGAGTTCAGGAGTGATTCTTACGGCCCGCATTGGCGTGCGCTATTTGCTGCAGCAGATTCGGACGCATGGACATAACCTTCGCTTCATATTGATTTTGGGAACCAACGCCCGCGCCGTGGAATTCGCACGAAAAATCGAAGGTAAGCCCGAATTGGGTTACCGAGTGCTGGGTTTTGCGGACAACGAATGGTCCGGGCAGCAGGAGTTTTTGCAAAGCGGCTACCAGCTTAGCTGCACACTGGAAGATTTGTCCGAATACTTGCGACGTAACGTCGTTGACGAAGTCGCGATCTATTTGCCGCTACGGTCTTACTACGAGCGCGCTTCACAGGTCGCCGCACTGTGCGAGCAGCACGGAATCCTGGTGCGCTTCACGTCGGATATTTTCAATTTGAAGATTGCACGTCCTCAAGCGGCCGACCTGGATGGCGATGCTCACATCACCGCGCATTCGGGTTCGCACGATGGATTGGCATTCCTCGCAAAACGAGCGCTCGACATCGTTGTCTCTGGATTGCTCCTCGTACTGTTCGCGCCACTTCTGGTGCTGGTCGCCCTTCTGATCAAGCTGGATTCGGATGGGCCAATCATGTTCCGGCAGGAACGGATCGGCCTGAACAAGCGCCGATTCCATATCTATAAGTTCCGTACGATGGTGGCAAACGCGGAAAAAATGATGGCGGAACTGGAAAAAGCAAACGAAATGTCAGGACCGGTATTCAAGATCAAGAATGATCCGCGGCGTACGCGGATGGGCGCGTTTTTGCGGCGTACGAGCATCGATGAATTGCCGCAATTGATCAACGTATTCGCCGGCGATATGAGTTTAGTCGGCCCACGGCCGCTGCCGGTGCGCGATTATGAAGGATTCAGCGAAGATTGGCAGCGGCGTCGTTTCAGCATTCGTCCCGGTATTACGTGCCTATGGCAGGTGAACGGACGAAATTCGATCGACTTCGAAAAATGGATGGAACTCGATCTCCAGTATATGGACGAGTGGTCATTCTGGCTTGATTTGAAAATTCTTGCACGTACGGTACCGGCAGTCTTGAAAGGGTCAGGCGCAGCCTGAACCGACAGGCTTGCAGCAGGTAGAAGAAAAATCAGGGCTCATGGTCAGGAGGGTCAATAAGGCATGCGAATTGCGGTGATTGGATCAGGGTACGTGGGACTAGTTTCGGCGGCGTGTTTCGCGGAAATCGGACACGAAGTCATTTCCGTGGACAATGACGGGGCCAAGGTCGAGGCGCTCGAAAGAGGGGAAACGCCGATCCATGAGCATTTTCTTCCGGAATTGTTGAAACGTCATCGTGGTGACCGTCTGCGATTCTCGACGTCTGTATCGCACGCCGTCGAGGAGTCTGAGGTGGTTTTCATCACCGTGGGGACGCCGCAGTCAGAAACTGGAGAAGCGGATCTCTCTTTCGTGGAAGCGGTTGCGCGCGAAATTGGTCCTGCCATCCACGGCGCAAAAGTTATCGTTGAGAAAAGTACGGTGCCGGTGCGCACTGCCGAATCTCTCTGCAGGACGTTACTGCTAAGCGGAGCTAAGCAAGGAACATTTTCCGTAGCATCCAATCCGGAGTTTCTGCGCGAGGGTACGGCGGTCACTGACTTCCTATTCCCGGATCGCATCGTCGTTGGAGCCGATGACGAGCTCAGCGCTTCACTGCTGACGGATATTTATCGGCCCTTGACCAGCGGTGCCTACTACAAGCGGGAAGACGCAATTCCGTACTTCAGCTACCCGCACTCGCAAGCGCGAATAATTCTGACGGATTCAAAGAGCGCCGAACTAATCAAGCATGCATCCAACGCATTCCTCGCAATGAAGATTTCCTTTGTCAATGCTGTTGCAAACATAGCGGAGAGCGTTGGCGCGGATATAGAACAGATAGCCGCCGGAATCGGTTCCGACTCTCGCATCGGACCCAAATTCCTGCACGCTGGAATTGGATACGGAGGATCATGCTTCCCGAAGGATGTGCAGGCATTTCATCTGGTGGCGAAACATTGCAACTACGATTTCGGGCTGCTTACTGAAGTCATGCGGATCAATTCCGACCAGCGACGCCGCTTCATGAAGAAAGTCAGAACTGCCTTGTGGACCCTTCGGGGAAAGCGTCTGGGAGTTCTCGGACTGGCGTTCAAGGGTGGCACCGACGATATCAGGGAATCTCCAGCCATTGCCATTATCGAAGCATTGCTAAACGAAGGAGCGGAAGTCCGTGTATATGACCCCGTGGCGATGCCGAAGACCAAGGCTGTGCTGCCGGAAGGCGACATAGCTTACGCCAGCGACCCATACGATGCCGCTATCGGTTGCGATGCGTTGTTGATTGTGACGGAGTGGAAAGAGTTCGCGGATCTGGACCTCGAAAGACTTCGAACACTAGTCAAGCACCCCATTGTCATCGATGGGAGAAATCTCTATTCGCCTCAAAGCATGGCCGCCGCTGGCTTTATATATCACAGCATAGGGCGCGCCACGGGGATTCCGGAGGACATGTCTTCGGTGGCCACTGACGGCGAAGCGAAATTGAGGATTCCGGATCCACGCAGTGCCCAGGCGGCGACGGCCAGCGTTTAACTTTGCAATCTAGAAACGTTGTCCCTGGTTCCTTCATTCAACCGATAGTTTGTTTCTGAACTGATCGAACACTAACAAAAGAAAACCTCGAGCATGCTTTCCAGAATCCATCTCGAAGCCAGCACGTAAAGCCCGAATAAGGAATCGCTAACTTAGATGCTCACTCCGTCGAGAAAACAAGCAAAACAGGGTTCGCCTGCGAACGTCACGATAATTCCCAAGCGCGCGTTTGGGCGAAGACCGCACCGTAAAACCGTACTGACGCTTTTCGGCACCAGGCCGGAGGTAATCAAGCTGGCGCCCGTGATTCACTGCCTCGAGCGGCAAGTTGATTCTCTTCGCACGATTAACGTCTCTTCCGGTCAGCACGCCACTCTGCTGTATCCGTTTATCGACTTATTCGGAATCCGTGTGGACGTGGACTTGCGACTGATGACGGCGGATCAGGATCCTGGAACACTTTGTTCCCGCATCTTCGAAGGCGTGAATGCGCTCGTCAAAACGGAATCCCCCGACCTGATCTTGGTGCAAGGTGACACCACAACGGCGCTGGCAGGCGCACTCGTGGGACAACATTGTGGCGTGCCGGTCGGGCACGTAGAAGCTGGGCTGCGATCGGGAAACATTTGGAGCCCTTTTCCGGAAGAGATGAACCGGTTGCAAATCACGCAGCTAGCGACCTATCACTTCGCTGCCACGGCGCGCAACCGAGAGACCCTGCTTTCCGAAGGAATTGTTGATCAAGCAATCTTTGTGACCGGCAATCCTGTGGTGGACGCGCTCCGCATGGTTCTTGAAATGGACCAGCCTTTTTCTGACCCGCATCTGCTCAAACAAATCGGAAATCGAAAATGCATCGTGCTGACCACCCATCGACGCGAGTCTTTTGGCCGAATTCTTGAAGAAAATCTAAGAACCTTGAGCCAGTTCGTCCGAGAGCGTGAGGACGTGGTGCTGATATTTCCGATGCATCCGAATCCAAACGTCAGCGGCCCAGCAAGAAAAATCCTCTCAGACAATCCGCGAACGTTTGTGATCGATCCACTCCCTTACCGGGATTTCATTCATCTTTTGTCGAGGAGCTGGCTAATCGTTTCTGATTCCGGCGGCATCCAAGAAGAAGTTCCCAGCCTCGGCAAGCCTCTCCTGATCCTACGAGAAAATACAGAACGTGCAGAATGCATTGACTCGGGAATGGCGCGCCTGGTCGGTGGGACATCAGAAGCGTTGATGGCCATGCTCGAAGAAGCCTATCAGGACGGAAGTTGGGTGAATTCCGTGAGGACCGTACGAAATCCGTTCGGGAACGGTGACAGCGCTTGGCGCATCGCTCACTGCGTCACCCGATTGTTGCGAAATGTAACAGACTCATTAGAGGAGAAAGTCGTTGATCGCTGTTAATTTCCGGCGACTAGCCAGTGAGGTCTTTAACCTTGGCGCCTGAACAGGGGTTCCGTAGCTTGGCGACCGCAGTCGCTGAACCGGGCGACGCTGTACTACGTAAACTAGCGATAAGTATCGTTGTCCCTTGCTTCAACGAAGAGCCTGCTCTTCTCTCTCTTCGCGAGCGCTTACGCGGCATGAATGCGTTGCTCAGCGTGAAGTACGATGTTCGCTTGGTCTTGATCGATGATGGAAGCACGGACAACACCTGGCTACTGATGTCTGACTTATTCGGTGCCGAGCCAAATTGTAAGCTCGTTCGTCAGCCTAAGAATCTTGGCGTCGCAGCAACGATACTCAATGGAATCCGAGCGGCTGACACGGAAATCGTGTGTTCTATCGACAGCGATTGCACCTACGATCCCCGCGAACTCGGTAAGCTTGTCCCAATGCTCACCAGCGGGGTGGATCTGGTAACTGGGTCGCCCTACCATCCTCTGGGAGAGGTCCATGATGTGCCC
>Ga0157378_10000082_pt1 | contig 88212 bp, 82 predicted proteins | sample M65metaG_FD_115309 | JGI IMG/M metagenome (GOLD analysis project Ga0157378, IMG submission 115309) | Miscanthus rhizosphere microbial communities from Kellogg Biological Station, Michigan, USA - M6-5 metaG | ecosystem: Host-associated > Plants > Roots > Rhizosphere > Soil | place: USA: Michigan...
AAAGTGTGCGGAGAGCGTTGTTTGCACAAAGCTGTCCAAAGGCACGTGGAATCCAGCACTACCCGCAAGCAATCCTGAGGGAGAGATCGGATGAGGAGAACAAAGAGCCGGCGAAGTTCTGTCGCGGGGGCGCAACTAGCGGCGTTCTACTCAACCGGAAACGAGTCGCGGTTGTGGACAATCCGTTCTGCCGTTCCGTCGAAAGTGATGATAAAACTGCCCCAAGGTGAGGAATGCTGCCTTTGCGATGGGTCCATGGTCAATGCCATTCTCCTGTCACCGCGCTCGTTGTTGTGTCGCAGAGACGAACAGCGGACGGATCCAAGGAACAAACTGCCGTAGGGATCTCGATGGGTGCGACTGCCGTTGGTCCGATCTCTAGCTGGCTCTTAGCCACCAGCAACAATTTGAAAAAAGAATTGTTTGCGATTGCACATGATGCGCAAGTTTTGTTTGCAATCCTCAAACATCCACATTCGCCTTGGCCCGCTAAAATCGTTTCGGGTTGCGCGGTGGCATATTTGCTGAGCCCTATCCAGCTCATACCCAGCTTCATTCCGGTCATCGGTCAGTTGGACGATTGGGCTGTGCTTAGGCTCGGAATGAAATGCGTGAGACGGTTGGCACCCGAGGATGTGATCGCAGAATGTAGCCAGAAGGCCCGGGCCTGGCGAGCGGAACAAAACAAAGTACTGGTGCAGGTTCTTCAGAGGTTACGAAAATGGCGCTATGTACGCCACGAGAAAGCATGTTCTTCTGACATCTAACTAACACTATCCAGCGTGCAAACCTCACGACCACCTACAACGCTCTAGGCACCAACCCACCTGTCACTAGTGGCAGATCGTTTGCCCCTATGTCCATCCTACTCAAAGATTTCTGTCCTGTAACAATTGCCAGTTTTTTCCAGAAATAATCCCTTTTACAAAGGTACCCAGTGTGGTGCTTATTCAGCACAGTAAGCGCCCCGGAGGGAACATGAAGTACGCATGTTTACTGGCATTAGCAGTTGTCGTTGCGGCGGCGGGGCCCGCATCCAGCCAGACAGCACAGGCACCGACTGGTGGTTTGAGCAAAGGAAACCTGGAATTCTCAGGTGGTTGGATTCACTCAACGGGGGACAACGGCCTGGACGGGTTCAATCTCGGCGCAGCGATTTGGTTTACTCGGAGGGTCTCTGTCGGCTTCGAATATGACCATGCGGGAGATACGTCAACGATAGGCGCTTTTCAGTTAACGAGTGTCGGTCTTGTGACTGTAAAGAGCCATTTGCAGAATTGGCTCGTTGGACCCAGAATATACTTCCCGCCGAAGAACGTGAAGCAGAAGTTCGACCTCAACCCGTTTGCAGAGTTCAAGATCGGCGGGACACACTTAAACCAAGAAGTCTCGCAGGTAGGGGGACCCACAATAAGCGCCTCCGATAACGCTTACAGCTGGATGCTCGGCGGGGGAGTCGATTACATCCTCAGCCCTCATTGGGCAGCTCGCGGGAACCTGGACCTTTTGAGAACCCACTTGGTGGAATCTGGTCAAACCCGACTGAGGTTTGTCATAGGAGTCAGCTACACTTTTCTTCGACGCAAGTAAACCAGCAATCCGACCAAAACGCATCTCCAACGTCGAGTCGTAGGCGAAGGGCAGCTCTAAGCCGCAGTGGCGTGCCACCAGTTGGACGATGCGTTTTGCACGATATTATTCCGAACGGCATAGAGAACGAGCTCGGCTACCGAGTGGATTTTGAGCTTTCGCATGATGTTGCTACGGTGAGTTTCAGCGGTTTTCACGCTTACTCCTAACATGCTTGCAACTTCCTTGGTAACGTAACCCTCGGCTATAAGCTGGACAATTTCTCGCTCTCGCGAGGTCAGCGTGGATGGGGTGCGGTCTGCGATCATGTTCGGGTTCAGGTATCCTTCGAGCACCATATTCGAGACGCGCGTGGTGAAGTAGAGCCGATTGCGCATCAAATTATTGACGCTGTCAACGAGCTCATGGGCGGCATCGGACTTGAGCACGTACCCTCTTGCCCCTACGTCCAGGATTTCTCTGGCAGCTTCTTCAGAATCAACCACAGTAAGGAAAAGGATCTTTTGCATTGGGTTATCACTCAAGATTTGGCGAGCGGCTTCCAATCCGTTACGGCGCGGCATGTAGAAATCAAGAACAACAAGATCCGGCCTCAGTGTTCTGGTGAGGTCGACCGCTTCATTTCCGTCGGTTGCCTCTCCACAAACCTGTAGCCCGGGTTCGTTCTCAAGAATGGAGCGTATCCCAGACCTTACAATATCGTGATCGTCGGCGATGAGAATTTTCGTCATGGGTGCGGAGTCCTTTCGAATAGGTGTTGTTATTGTGTAGCACCCAGTCGAAAACCAGAGAACTGTCAAAAGTACTGTAGGCGTGGCTGGTAAACCGGGCCATAGCGTCAGGTGTTCCCCTTACCTGCAAGAATTGCCAGTTTCAATAGCAAACATACGGTCGCTAGCTTCCGTGTTGGAGGAAGACATGCCCGTGTTTGGGATACAACCCCCAGGTCTTCTGCAAACCATCTTTGAGGACATAGGAACTGCCGTTGCTGTAGTAGACCGGCAAGAGCATATTGTCTTCGCCAATCGACCGGCGCTTGAGCTGTTTCGGGTAGACGACACAGATACACTTCCCACATTTCGCCATTGGCGGCATAACTACCGGTTCGAGAACTCTCTGGGAAACGAAATCGCTTTAGAAGACTCTGCCATCCTACGAGCGTTGGAGGGAGATCGAACCGAAGCCCAGGAAATTCGCCTCATTTTGGCCGACGGCGAGCCAAAATGGCTACTCGTCTGGGCGTATCCGTTTTCGGTGGCCGGCTTGTCAGGAGTCTTGGCGATCATCGTGGACCAAACCAAGGAGGTCAAACTTCGGCAAGCCACTTCCCAACTTCAGCGACTGGAAACGCTCGGAACGCTGGCCGCGGGGTTAACCCACGACTTCAACACGATTCTCGATACGATTTCGCTGAACGCACAACTTGCGCTCGAAGAGGCCGGCAAGATGGAGGACTGTCGTCCGCGAATCAAGGAAATATCAGTCGCGACCAGGAGAGCCTCAAGCCTCATCGGACGACTACTTCAATTTAGCAGTAGCCAGGATTCCAAGTTGCAAGACGTACAGATGAATGACGTTGTCCACGCCGTCTTGCGACTACTGAATCCCCTGTTCAGGCACACCCTTCAGGTCAAGACGAACCTCTGCGAGCATCTTCCGACCATTCGAGCAAATCGCACGCAGATGGAGCAGATGCTTGCGAACCTTGTCATCAATGCAATGGACGCGATGCCGGATCGCGGGCAACTGACGATCTCGACGGAACGAGGAACAAGTCATCCCAAGGAAGAAGATTCGGGTTGGATCACGCTCATTGTTGCCGACACAGGCGTAGGTATTCCTCAACACTTGCAAGAGGCTATCTTCGAACCTTTTTTTAGCACCAAGCCGGCAGGCAAGGGAACCGGGTTAGGACTGTTCACGGTAAATGGCATAGTTCATCAACACAATGGCTCAATTGAAGTGAGGAGCACGCCTGGAGCCGGTGCGGCCTTCGTCATTTCGTTGCCAACGCCAACCGCACAATATCCTCGACCGTTGCCGGACCACCCAAGTATTTCTGTAAGCAATGACAGATGACAGTAGACAAACGCCCGTATAGATCAGAAGTACGCCAGTGTGGCGCAAGACTACCCTCTGGCTTCAGGAGCTGCCGATGAATAGGATTCTGGTTTTCTGCCTACTATCCGTAGGCATGGTTGGCTGGACAGGTTGTGCCACCAAGCAATATGTGCGAAACCAGGTTGCGCCATTGCGGAACAAGACGACTGATCTGGATCAACGCGCGGTCGACAACGCCAAAGAGATCAAAGAAGTGGATACGCGCGCCCAGCAATCGATTGCGGCAGCTAACACAAACGTGCAAAATGCCGACGAAAATGCGACGACCGCCGGGTCTCTGACGATACAGGCGAAAGACACGGCCAACACCTGTCAGGCGAAGGCTTCGGCGTTGGCAAACATCGTGACCAACGTTGACAATTATCAGGTAGTCGCTCAAACCCTCGTCAAATTTGGTTTTGATCGCACTCGGCTCAGTGCAGAGGCACAGCAGCAGCTGGATCAGCTCGGCGCGCAATTGACCGGATCGAAAGGTTACATTGTGGTGGTCCAAGGAGGGAGCGACAGCCTAGGGAATAAACAGCATAACTACGAACTGAGTCAACGTCGCGCGGAAGAGGTGGTTCGATATCTTTCGACTAAGTACAAATTGCCCCCTTACAAGGTTTATGCCATTGGGGTGGGCGACGAAAAGCCTGTAGCCCCGAATGATACACAGAACGGACGGGAGAAGAATCGCCGCGCTGAGGTGCAGCTCCTCAACCGAGGCGGGAATGCAAGCTCATTTCAGAGCGACCCCTCAGATAGTGATGAGGAGCAAGTGGGTCAACTGGGGCCAACCCGACACTAGAACAGCCAAAATCTTCCCGGGGGCAGGGATTCGTTTTCCTTCGAGCCCCGCCTAAAAGATTAGCCGAACGATGCTCTAAGCAGCTCCCAGGTGTCCGCCGGGCCGAATTGCCTGCGGCTCCTTGCGATGGGTGGCGACTTCGCTGAAGAAGGAGCGATAAATTCTTCCGCCGACCATGCCACCAATAAACGGCGCAACCCAAAAGAGCCAAAGTTGAGCCAATGCCCAACCACCAACAAAGATTGCGGGACCGGTGCTGCGCGCTGGATTTACGGAGGCGTTCGTTATGGGTATGTCGATCAAGTGGATGAGGGTCAAAGCGAATCCGATTGCGAGGGGCGCCAAACTTTGTGGAGCACGACTATCGGTCGAACCCAAGATGATCAGCAGGAAGAACGCCGTCAACACTACTTCAGCCACAAAGCAAGACAGCAGACTGTATCCCCCAGGTGAGTGCGCTCCATATCCGTTCGTAGCGAAGCCGGCACCAAGGTCGAATCCGGCTTTGCCCCTGGCGATTACATACAAGGTCGCTGCGCCCGCGATGGCACCCGAAAGTTGAGCGGCGACATAAGGAAGGAATTCGGAAGCTGGAAATCGTCCCCCTGCCACCATACCTGCGGAAACCGCAGGATTCAGATGAGCTCCCGAGATATGCCCGATCGCATATGCCATGGTTAGCACCGTTAAACCGAACGCCAGTGCGACTCCGAGAAACCCAATACCCAAGGAAGGAAAGGAGGCTGCGAGTACTGCGCTGCCACACCCTCCAAAAACGAGCCAAAAAGTCCCAATGAATTCCGCGAATGTCCGTTTGCCAAGGTTCATATGACCCCTCCTGGTTAAGCCACTGCGGCGAGGATATTGGTGGGGAACCCTGACATGAACTGTCAGGAATCACAGCACGATTCCAGGATCGTCAAACCGATGCGAAAGGCTACAGCTGCAAAGTCTATGCCCTGACGCTACGCGGCAAGGCGTTCGCTGGCCAGCACTGGCTTGCTTTGCATGTTTAGTAGTTGTTTGGCGTTGGGCCCCACGGAGAGTTGGAGGAGCCGGGCGACTAGACCCGTCCAACCGGTCTGATGGCTGGCTCCTATTCCTGCACCGTTGTCTCCATGAAAATATTCATAAAACAAGATGTGGTCCCGCCAGAGCGGATCAGTCTGGAATCTCTCATTCCCTCCATACACGGGGCGCCGGCCATCGTGTGCCTCATCGCAAAGAAATATGCTGCATAGGCGACGGTTGATCTCCTGTGCGACTTCGAACAAAGTCATATGGACCCCCGAACCAGTGGGACATTCGACTTTGAAATCGTCGCCATAAAAGAGGTAATAGTTGAGGAGGGCGCGAAGTAGAAGCATATTGACGGGAAACCAGATCGGTCCGCGCCAGTTCGAATTGCCACCAAAAAGCCCTGAGTTCGATTCCGCTGGCTGATAATCGACCCGGAACTCCTGACCTCCGGCGTGGAAAACATAGGGATGATTCAGGTGGTAACGCGACAGCGATCGGATCCCAAAGTCACTCAAAAATTCATTTTCGTCGAGCATATAGCGGAGCACTCGCCGCAAGTTGTCTTCATTAAGAATCGCCAGGAGGTGTCTTCCTCCAAACCCTTTCTTTTCCGGGGGGGCGATGTTGACTGTGAGATTGGAGTTGCGTTCGAGAAACCGCCGGATATCAGCAACGAACTCGGGATGCGCAATTCCTGGCCTGGGGTAGAGCACGGTTGCAGCACAGAGCGGCAAGAGGCCTACCATGGAGCGTACCTTGAGCCTGCATGCATTGCCGTCAGGAAACATCAGTAGGTCGTAGAAGAAGCCGTCCTCTTCGTCCCAGAGCTCGTCAGTGTTGTCACCCATCCGATTCATGGCGCTTGCGATCCAAAGGAAATGTTCGCAGAACTTTGTGGCAACGGCCTGATAGCTGTCGTGAAAATTAGAGAGTTCGAGAGCGATTTCGAGCATATTTTGGCAGAAGAACGCCATCCATGCCGTCCCATCGGCTTGCTCGAGTGTTCCCCCGGTTGGAAGCTGCATGCTCCGATCGAATACCCCAATGTTGTCCAAACCCAAGAAGCCACCTTCAAAGACGTTGCGACCTTCTGGGTCTTTGCGATTAACCCACCAAGAGAAGTTAAACAGAAGTTTGTCGAAAGCACGCTTTAGAAAATCAACGTCGCCCTTGCCGCTCAGTTCTTTCTCCTGGTTGTACAAGGAGAGGGCTGCCCAGGCGTGGACCGGAGGATTCACGTCACCGAAATTCCACTCGTATGCCGGAATTTGGCCACTGGGGTGGAGGTACAAAGATGCGAACATGAGTTCGAGCTGCCGCTTGGCAAGCTGTGGGTCAACCATTAATAGCGCAAGGGTGTGAAATGCCAGGTCCCATGCCGCATACCACGGGTATTCCCATTTGTCCGGCATTGAAATGATGTCGTCATTGAGCATGTGAAACCAGTGGCGATTCCTGGTCCCTGAGGATTGTCCTGGGCTGACGTTGTGCTCCCGAAGCCACTGCTGCAGATCGAAGAAGTAGTACTGCTTGCTCCAGAGCATTCCGGCAAGGGATTGCCGCATTACGGAACGCCCGTCTTTATCCAGTTGTGGAGGCGTAATCGCGGCGTAAAAATCATCCGCTTCCTGCTTGCGCGCATTCAGAATCGAGGAGAATTCGTGCTGGAAGAACTTATGTGGATTGTCGGAGCTTCCGGGCTGTGGCACCAGTAAACGTAGCCGCAAAACTTCGCGCTCTCCCCCCGGGATCTTCAGCTCATAGTCCACAGCACACTTGGTGCCTACTCCTTCGGGGCTAATCGTGTTTGATCTACTTTCGACAACGTAGTCGTTAATGCCGTCCTTGACGAAGGGAGACACGTTAGGCTGTTGAAAGAGTCTCCAGTTGTTGGTCTCATTCTCTGTAAGAGGATGGCCGGGTCCCGTTCAGCGTAAAGTTGAATCTGCCCCAATTCTGGATGGCTCGCCAGTACTCCCGGTGTTCCATCGTTGGCATATCCTTGCTTGAGATAGGGTTTCTTGGTGTTTGGTGCCCAAGCCCAGGTGTTTCGAAACCACAGTGTAGGAAGAACCCGCACCGTGGCGGCTTCCGGTCCACAATTCCTCACACTAATTTGTATAAGTAATTCTTCCGGGTTGACTTTGGCGTATTCAACCAGGACGTCAAAGTAACGGTCCTCGTCGAATATGCCTGTATCGAGTAACTCGTACTCCATGTCATGGCGAGTTCGCTCCCGATTCCTGGCTATCAACTCCTCATAAGGGAAGGCGCGCTGGGGATATTTGTATAGATATTTCATGTAGGAGTGGGTTGGCGTATTGTCTAGGTAGAAGTAATACTCCTTAACGTCCTCGCCATGGTTTCCTTCGGAGTTGGTCAATCCAAATAGTCGTTCCTTCAGGATTCGGTCATTGCCATTCCAGAGAGCAAGGGCAAAGCAAAGCCGCTGTTTTTCATCGGATATGCCAGCCAGACCATCTTCTCCCCAGTGATAGGCTCTCGATCTTGCCTGATCGTGGCTAAAGTACTCCCACGCATTCCCGTCCGTGCTGTAGTCCTCACGTACTGTGCCCCATTGCCTTTCGCTTAGATAAGGGCCCCACTTTCGCCAAGCAACGTGCCCAGCCTGCGCATCATTGAGGCGTTTGTGTTCTAGAGAAGGGAAGCTCACCGCCATGGAGACCTCGTAGGGATCAAGATTGTGCGCGCCGCCCACAGACTAGCGCGGCCATAAGTGATCGTGAACTGTCACCATAAACAGCAGGGCTGTGAAGCTTGACAGTTCCTAGCGAGAACGGCGTCGGTGAAGCTTCTCTGCAGTGAGCAGGTGATCGACGAGTCGTAAGGAGACGAACGTGTATCGCGGAATACTCGGCAAGGTAGCCATAGTTGCCTCGCTTTTAGGTAAGGCATATGCGCAAGGCGAGTTCACGCCTTTAAATTTCAACATAGCAGGTGGGGTTGGATTCCCGCTCTCTGATGCGTCGCATTTTGTGAATAATGGCGCCAACTTTGTGGTTGGTGCGGGTCCCAATTTCAGCCGCCTTTTCGGCATGAATGGCGAGTTCATGTGGCACGACCTACCCGTTAAGCGGAGCACAATGGATCAACTTGGCATTGCAAGTGCCTCGGCCAGAGAGTACTCCGTGACGCTGAATGCAATCGTAAGAATCCCCACCCCCGGGTTGGCAGGGGCATACTTAATCGGCGGAGGTGGTTGGTATCACCGCTCGGGTGAGGCCATAGCACCTGTTTTTGTGCCGGGAACGGTCTGTCCTGGGTTTTGGTCCTGGTGGGGTGCATGTGTTAACGGGTTGTGGCCTGCAAGAGCCGTCGTGGGCTCCACCAGCAGCGATGCTTTCGGCGGGAACATTGGTGGAGGCTTCACGATTGAAATAATCGGCAATCTCAAGTTCTATACCGAGATCCGTTATCACCACGCCTCGCACAGAACGGTCACAACTGACATCCTGCCGCTAACATTTGGGCTCCGCTGGTAACCTGAGCGGCAAACGCGAGTCTCCGCCAGCGGCGACCCAGGTCTAATAGGGACACTCCCTATCAAGCTGCCAACATGTTCTTTCGAACCGCGTACTGCACGATTTCAGCGTCGTTACGCAGGCCAAGACCACTCATTAAACGATATTTGTGAAAAGCAACGGTTCGCGTTGTGAGGTTGAGTACACTTGCAACCTCCTTCATGGAACGGCCTTCCGCAAGCAGTTGCAGAACATCAATCTGGCGATCCGTGAGCTTGTCCGAGGAATTCGCGCTGGCACTCATGGGTTGCCTTTCAGAAACATTGCCGAGGGCCGCGGAAACGTGGCAATCGCCGCGCAAGATCTGGTGGATGGCGGAAATGAGCTCGGAAGCCGCGCAGCTTTTGAGTATGTAGCCATCCGCTCCGCGACGAAGGGACTCGGCTGCGAGATCAGGGTCATGATTGACAGTGACGTAAATGATTTTTGTGACCGGGGAACTTCGCTTGATTCGCTCTGCGGCGTCGAGGCCATTCAGGAGCGGCATACTGACGTCGACGAGAACTACATCTGGGGACAACGTTTGCGCTGCGAGAACCAGAGACCTCCCGTCGTGAACCGTAGCTAAGACTTCGAAATCGCTTGCGAGTAGTTGTTTCAGCGCCGCCGCGACCATTACGTGATCATCGGCGATAAGGATCCGTGCACGGCTGGTTGTCGACATATAGACCCCAAGTGTATTGATTCCTCAACGCGATCTTCCGAGATCTACAAATTCTAACCCCGCACGAACGTACAGCAAAACTGTATTTTTTGGCAGTGTTCGGTATTTTCTCACAGCGTATTTTTACCAGCGCTGTCAGCAGTGACAGTGGGCAGCGTGGATGCAGGAAATAAGATTGACCACTGCGGGAAGAATCGTGGATCTTTCGTTCCACGGTTGCCAATCTCTTCGAAGAAGAATCCTATGAAATCACGATTTTGCGCTTTTGTGTTTGCCGTGCTTTGGCTGTCGACATCCAACGCGCAACAGCCAGGAACGCCAAAATCTCCAGCTGCAAAGGACATCGATCCCTTAGCGTTGCAGGTTTTAAAGGCTGCGACGGATCCGCTCAAGGGCGCCAAAACGTTTTCCTTTCGTGCCCTGGTTAGCCGTGAAACCCTGGGGAGCAACGGACAGATCGTCACCCTTTTCCACTTCAGCGAGGTCACGGTACAGAGGCCGGACCAATTACGCGTAAATTTCCGCGGTCGGGGCAAGGATGTACAGCTGTACTACAACGCGGGAAATGCGGTTCTGTACACGCCTGAGGAGAAGCTGTACGCGCTCATTCCGGCCGCTAAGACCATCGATGCCACTCTGGAAACCCTGGAAAAGAAGAACGTTTTTATCCCCATTCGAAATTTCCTAAGTAGCGACCCCTACAAATCCCTTTCTGATGACCTGATGACTGGGTACGTGGTTGGCCAAGTCATGTTGTTCGACGAGCCGGTGCACCATTTGGCCTTCACCGAGCCGGATGCTGAGTGGCAGCTCTGGGTAATCGGTGGTGAGCATCCGAGAGTGCGAAGGCTGCAAGTCGTCGATAAGAGCAAACCGGGCCATCCTCGAATGGTGGTGGATTTCCTTGACTGGAACCTACAGGCGCAGCCCAGAGCGGATTTTTTTAATTTCGAGAAGCCACCCGATGCGAAACAGATTGAATTGCTGAAAGAAGTGACGGGGAAATAGATATGAAATCAGCATTGATTTGCCTTTTGCTTGCGGCCAGCTGTGTGAAGGAGATGCCGGGACGCGTCGCGCGGGCGGGGACCACCTCAAATGTTGCATTGCAGAATCGCAGCGCCAACCGTAGCGGCAACGTAAACAATACTGCAAACGTTAACCGCAACGCCAACGTCAATCGCAACGCCAACGTCAATCGCAACACGAATGTTAACAGCAATGTAAACGTTAACCGCAACGTAAACGTGAATACCAACGTTCACGGTGGGTACTATGGCGGCTGTTGCGTCTACGAAAACAATTGGGGAGCTTTTGCTGCCGGGGCCGCGGTCGGAGCCGTCACGACGGCCGCCGTTGCAGCAGCAAGCCAGCCGGCCACCACGGTTGTTGCCGCCCCCGCCGTTGGCAGTGTTATCACAGCTTTGCCGGGAGGCTGCGCGACGGTCGCATCCGGAGGAGCGGTCATTTACCACTGCGCCACAACCTACTATAAGCCGTTCTATCAGGGTACGACGCTGGTTTATCAGGTCGTCCAATATCCATAGGCAAAGCCTGGCCACCGAATGGAATCAGTTTTTAAGGCGGTTGCTGGTTCTATCGCCCTCGGAGTCGAGTCGGCGGCAGCACTCATCATCGCCTTTGGAGCGATAGAGGCTCTCTACGGCGCGGTTCTTGCAATTCCAGCCGCTCCCAACCGCGCTGGCCGCCGCAAAGAGGTTTGGTTGCGGTTTGCGGGATGGCTTGTTCTCGGACTCGAGTTCGAACTCGCCGCCGACGTGGTTCGAACAGCAGTCTCGCCCACCTGGAACGAAATCGCGCAATTGGCAGCCATCGCGGGAATACGAACCTTTCTGAATTTGTTCTTGGAACGCGATCTGGACAGCTATACGGGGCGCTCTAGTTCTGAAGGGAATGTTGCGATCCAGGGCTAACGGCAGGACCAAATCCTATGAGCTCGCAGACGGGGAGCAATCCAGAGTCGAGGCCGGATACGACACAGTTGGCATTGGATCGAACCTGGCTTGCGCACGAACGCACGCTCATGGCGTGGGTGCGAACTTCCGCTTCCATGATCAGCTTCGGCTTCACCATTTACAAGTTCTTCGAATTCGAAGCTGCTGGTAAAGTGGTGGATCGCGGCCTGCTGTCGCCGCGCATCTTTGCATTGGTAATGGTGAGTATCGGATTGCTCGCGCTTCTGCTAGCGGCCATAGGGCATCGCCGTGTAATCAAGGCGCTTGCGGTTCAAATGCCTGAGCCGCCCAAATCCGTTGCCGAAGCAGTGGCCGGGGTTGTCTCCGTTTTCGGGATTCTCGTTTTGTTCGCCACCGCGTTCCGGCACTAGAGTGGTACCAGATGAACTCGAGTTTCGTTTTTTTGCCTCAGCGTAAAAAAACGGTGAACCCGCGCGTGAGTTTCACAGGAACGAATGCAACGACCCCTGGCTCTCAAGTGGTTCTTGCCCAAATCTTTATGGCTGTAAGTCTTAACAGTGTCGACAGGGCATCTGAACATGTACGCTTTGAACGTGGCTCGGCTGCCTTCAGCAAGCGCATACTACATTACTTGTACATGCGCGTCCCGTGTGGTATGCAGGCGACGTAGCTACCCAACGTTCGGAGGCAGGGATGAGCCGGCCGCGCATTCTTCTGGCAGATGACCACACGTTGGTCGTGGAAGGATTCCGAAAGCTGCTGGAACCAGAAGTCGATGTGGTGGGCACCGTTTCCGACGGTGAGACTCTGCTTCACGCGGCTGTCGAATCCAAGCCTGATGTGGTGATTCTCGACATCGGCATGCCTCTCCTGAGCGGAATGAATGCCGGGCGTGAGCTAAAGAAGCTTATGCCTCGCACCAGGCTCATCGTACTCACAATGAATGAAGATCCGGATGTTGCCCGCGAGGCTTTGAGACAGTGGGCGTCAGCCTACTTATTGAAAAAGTCGGCGGGATCCGAGCTCATTAAAGCGGTTCACGAAGTCCTGAAGGGCAAGTCTTACGTCACGCCACGGATAGCCCAAAAGTTGATGGACGAGTTCGTGCGCGATCCGAGGGCCGAACATTCGAAGCAACTCACACCAAGACAAAAAGAGGTGCTGCACTTGCTTGCCGAGGGCCGAACGATGCGCGAAACCGCTGAGGTATTGCACCTTACCCCGCGTACGGTTGCATTCCACAAATACCGGATTATGGAGGAATTCGGACTGAAGTCCAATTCGGATCTCGTCAGATTCGCCATTCGTGAGAAGGTCGTCTCGCCTCCATAACCCCTCAAACAGGACGCGATCAGACATCACTGGGGAGTAGTGTTGCCTTGACGCCCGCGAGGTGGTCCCATGTTTCGGCAAACAAAATTAGCGAATATTCGCCAGGTTATTTCATGGATCTCACGTTTGTTTTTATCTGGATTGGGGGGCGAGAAAAACGTTAGGCCGCCGTCCAGCGTTGGCGGCCACGCAGTGCATATAGGCGATTGCTACGTTTGGGCAGAGATAGAATACCTCGATTCAGCCAGCGATTACCGCGAATGCCTTGCCGCTCGGAGGACGCTTCCGAGACGGTGAACCGGCTCCGAGTGTCGGTTATGGGCAGCATCCGGTTAGAAGCGCACGGTAAAGCCGCCAGTTATGTCGAACTCATGCAGATAGTGGTCGTTTCCAACCAGCCAGCAACCACCCCAGAACGGATCGCACCAGTATCCCCCATTGGTTGTTGTGATATAGGTCGGAGCCCATTTTATCTGTCCTCGCAACCCAAAATGCTTGCTGAGGTTGTATTTCGCTCCCCCGCCTAAGGAAAACGCAAACCTGGTCGCTCCTTTTACCCCGCCCCGATCCGGGTCGAGTGCACTTGCCCCGAGCCCGAAAAAGAAGAACGGCCTCATCTTCGCCTCTCGGTCCGTGAGGTGGGCCACAAAATTGGCCATGTATTGATTCTGACTCAAGTTGAACACTTTAATGCTCTGGACGGCCCCGATCGGTTGGGCTCGCGTTTCGGCATCGGTTTTGTTCCACTGGAATTCGAGCCCGTAGTGTTCCCCAAGCAGAGCGCCTACCGTCACGCCGTAGTTCAGACTGTTTCCTACCTCGATCCGATGAAAGATGGACGTGGAGAGGTCAAGGCCTCCGTTGATTTGACCGCCAACATGCGGGGTGATTTCAAAGTTCTGCCCGGCGGCTGGCGCTAAGAAAAGACAGAGGAAAACGAAGCCGCCGGCAATGGTATGCAAAGCTTTCGTAAAGTTAAGGTTCATGTAGTCCTCCAACGTTTTCGTCCTCAACATATCGAATTCATGGAAGCAGGAAATCTGGCAAAACTAGCAGCTGGGAATTTTTCAGTTGGATCCCTGAAGCAAGCTTGTGTCAGCAGAGGTCTTCGGAAGCCGGAGAACACGATACTCGTGGTGTTGGGCGATTACGGGGCGGTGGCTGGCATCGCACGCTCTTGGAGATGGGTCCGTTCCCAAGAGCGTACCTGGACCCGAGCTTGATCGAAGAGACGTTCGTAGTTGTTTTTGCGAACCTTCTCCGAGGCTTCCGGTGTGAGCAGCTTCCAGAGGGGATCGTAGAGCACGTAGGTCTTCAGATACTCATTTTGGTCCTTGGGAGCTACATCGTCTGTTCCGAAAAGGAAACGATCAGGGTAGCGATTGATTAATGCCGCGGCAGTCCTGGTTGCTTCCGGCGTGGCGATGATGTACTTCGCGACCTCGTCCCAGGAAATGTCGAAGTAAACGTTATGAAAGGCGGGGTCTTCCAAAATCTCTGCAAGATGTGCCGCATGGTTCTTGATGGGGCGGACTACGCGTCCCATCCCGGTATGGGCCCAGATGATGGTCGTATTGGGGTGTCGCTTGAAAAGGGCTCTCATTTCGTCCAGATACGCAGGTTGAGAGCCTTCCTTTGCGAAGGGGACGTCCATATCGTTGTGAATTAGCACGACCAGTCCTACCTCGCCGGCGAAGTCCAGGATGCGATCCAAAGCCCGGTCCCGCAGGCTAGCTACCTCGCCGGCGATCTTTGCGGACACAAACTCCTTGTGAATGCTGAATTCTCCGATTCCAGTGAACACGCCTGGGAAAGTCTGAAGCACCCTGCGGATGTGGTCCACCGCATACATGTCGCTGGGGTTGAACCCCGTGATCATGGGATCAAATCGTGCTTGCTCGTCCTTTGCGAGAGACTTGTAGGCCATGGCAATCCACGCGTCGGTGAAGGAGTAGTAGTACAAGGGGGCATCGGTATTCAGGTAGTAGGTCGGAGCTCGATCGCCATCCGAGCGATAGGACCATTGTTGCTGCAGGGGAATGCCGAACAGGGCAACCCGGCCGACTTTGTTGCCCATGATCTTGAGAAAATCGTGGATTTCGGTGCCCTGTTGAATGTAATTCGTTAGGTGAAAGTGAGCATCGTTGAGCTCATAGCCGCTGGACTGTGTGCTTGCCAGGGGCGCGGTCAGTAGAAGACAGGCAACCACGATCGTTGGGCGGAAATTGCGTAACTGCATAGGGTTCCTCAATAGAGGTTGCGCACACAAATCGGCAAGACCCGAGTAAAATTCCGGGCGCGCTGTTTATCAACCACTACCGGGTTCGTTTTAGACCAAAAGATCAAATCGTCTTGAGTGTATCCGAAGTGACCTGGGCATAAGGCACGGTGCGGTGGATTTGCCCATGGGCACTTGCGGACGATTGCCGAGATCAAACTGGCCAGGCTTAGCCGTAAAACCTGCGAGGTGCCTGGCCCGTGATTCTGCAATCACCTCCTAAGAGACTCCCGCCTTCATGACGCCGAGACATGAACTCATTTCAGACCTACCGAACGCGGAGAGAAAAGGTTTATGCCAAGCTCGTTCGCAACATAGGCGATCGACTTTTGGGCTTTTACGCTGTTGCCCGCTTCATCGAGCGGCGGGGCGAATACCGCGATGGCTCCCTTGCCCGGAACCACAGCGACAATGCCACCGCCCACGCCGCTCTTGGCAGGCAATCCTACGTGCCATGCCCACCCCCCTGAGCCGTCATACAACCCGGCCATTATCATCGTGGCCAGGACTTCGGGGACGTTTTCGGCCTTGATTACCTGTTCGTGCGTCAGCGGATTACGGCCGTTGTTGGCCAACGTTGCCCCCATCACGGCGAGTTCCTTGGCAGTCACACCGACCGAGCACTGCTTGGTGTAAACATCCACTGACTGGAGAGGATCGGCATAGATCCGCTCGTATTTCAGAAGGAGTGCAGCGAGCGCCCGATTTCCTGTGTTCGTTGCTGCCTCGGACTTATAGACATCTTCTAAGAGCGATAGTTTTTCTCCAGCCGCCTTGCTGTAGAAGTCGAGGATCTTTTGCCACTTTGCATCCTCATTCGGGGCTTGGATCAAGCTGACAGTGGCAATGGCACCGGCGTTCACGAAGGGATTTCCGGTGTGGCTTGGCATACCTGCCACTGCCTCAACCGAGTTGAAGGGCCTTCCGGTCGGCTCTGAACCGATCTTGGAAAACACTTGGTCGGCTCCGAGTTCATCCATGGCCAACGCCAAGCTGAAAACCTTTGAAATTGACTGAATGGAGAAGGCGTGGTCTACGTCGCCGGCGGTAACCACCTGCCCATCCGTACTTACGGCTGCAATGCCGAACAGCTTTGAGTCCACCTGGGCCAGGACGGGGATGTAGTCGGCGTTCTTCCCGCCATTGTCGTTCTTGAATTTTTCGTAGGCCTGTGTGACAACGGCCTGCACTTGTTCACGGGTGGGTGCAACGGGACTGCGTTCGGTTGCGGTTTGGGCGGGCCCTGAACTAGCCCACGTCAGAATGCCCGCCAGCATAAGGGCAAGATTGCGTTTGACAGGCCCCGTTTTCATGTAAACCTCCTGTTTATCTCTGCCCTGCTTCGGGCAGTGCCTTCAAGTTTCAGAGCTGCAATTGAATACGGCTCTGAAAAAAATGTGTGTTACCCCTAAGATTGAATCGATCTAATTGCCCATAACCATAGTTAAATTCCAACCGGACGTTATCGGATAGATACCAATTGAGCTGCTCCGTGAATCTGCCGAACTTTCCTCCTCGTAGGGTTCCACCGTCGAGGTCAATGTAAGAGAGTCGCGACACAAGTTCCCATGCACCAGGACCACCTTGGAACACCGGCCTCGATGGAGATACCGCTCTAAAAAATCCCCCCACTGTGTTGTAAGTGCGGATTTCCTTGGTGATAAGCCAACTTGCGACTACATCTCCACCGTGGAATACGGGATGGCGCGTTGAAGGGGAATCGGCCTTTAGAAACCAGTATTCGCTGCCGAACATCCAATTGCGCGGCCGGTAATACACTTCGTATCCCGCCATAAACGTACTCCGTGCTTGGAATTTGCCGGTATCGACAAAATAGGGCGGGAGAAACACTTCCGGGCGAGATCGGAGTTGAAGTTTACCCTCAGTGGGCTTTCCGTAGCGCACGCTGGCTCCAATGTGGAGCAACTTGCCGGTTTCCTCCGAATGAATTGGAAGCCAGATGAGTCGTGCAACTTCCTGACTTGAATACGAAGAGAATGACTGCCCCTTCGAGAAAATATCGTTGAAGTATCCAAGGTTCCACAGAAAACGATGATTGGGGGTCGAGCCTAGCCACTTTATTCCGTCCGCGAGTATCGGGATGGTAGCGTCGCTAATCGTCTGTCTCTCCATGGTCCATCCGTCATATCCCGTCATCACTTTCAGGAGAGAGAACCCTTCTTTGGCGCGTCCGATAAAAAAATGGCCCCAGAGCTCGGGAACCGCAATCATGACGCCGGTTTGACGAATGAGCCAGGAGTTGGTCGGCGCATCGTACATGATTCCTGCGCACCATGTCACTTGGCGTTTCCATTCGGGGAATAACTTGCCGCCGAGGATAAAACGAAAGTCTCGGACTTTGTATCCCGGGGAAAGAGAGATCTGCTGCTTGCTTTCGTTGTCTTGGGAATATCCTGCGATATCGACCAAAAAACCAGCGCCCGCTCGTATTGTGAAGTAGGGCCCGTGATATTCATTCCAATGAACAAGCTTCCGCCTCGGCGCTTCTTCCGAGATGCCCGCTTCAACCGTGTTTTCAAGGGTAGAAGGTGTAGAGGAGCCAGTCGCGTCTTGGTTTTGGTCTGGACTGGGATCAGCGGGCGTCCCGTCTTGTGTTTGCGCTGCAGCAGTTCTAGGGGCAACAGCCACGGCGATGGTTGCTACTAGGAGAAGCAGCGTCTTTGTGGCCGCTTTGTGTTTCTCGTTCACGCGCCGTCTCCATCCTTAATAGGTGCGAAACATCTGCTGGATTTGTTCTGGAGTGTGTGACTTCAGTAGTGCCAAGGAGAGTAGTATCCGCGATTTCTGCGGGTTCAACTCATCGGAGGCAATGAAGCCGAGGTCGTCGTCCTTGATTTCAACATTGCGTCCTACCAGCCCGGTGGCAACGCGGCTACTGCGGACCACGACAACCCCTTTCTTTACCGCGTTGGCTGCCGCCTTCACCGAGACCTCGTTCATGTTGCCGTTTCCGACGCCAGCGATGACAATCCCCTTAGCCCCATTGTTCACACTCGCGTCAATAAGGTCGGGCGACATGTCTGCGCAACCAAAAATGATGTCCACTCGCGGCATCTTGCTAACCCCGGAAACGTCGAACTCGCTGGATGTGGTGTGTTTCCATTGCGGATTGTTATAAAAGTCGTTCTTGCCGTAGGCCGCAACACCCACTAAACCACGCAAAGGCGACATGAAAGTCTGAACGTCCGTAGTGCTGGTTTTGGTTAGTGAGTGCGCCCCATGGATCCAATCATTCATGACAACCAGCACTCCGCGGCCCTTTGCGTTCGGATCGGCCGCAACAGCGACGGCGTTATAGAGATTCAGCGGGCCATCGGCACTGACAGCCGTCGAAGGCCGCATGGAGCCGACCATGACCACCGGCTTGTCAGTCTTCGCGGTGAGATTCAGGAAGTAAGCCGTTTCTTCCATCGTGTCGGTACCGTGGGTGATCACGATGCCGGCAACATCAGGCTGAGTCGCCAACTCATTGATGCGCTTGGCAAGTTTCAGCATGATGTCAAACGACATATCCTGTGATCCAACATTCGAGATTTGTTCCCCTTTGATGTTGGCTAGATCGCTGATGCCCGGGACGGCAGCCACCATTGCGTCGATTGTGACTGCGCCCGATTTATAGGCTGATTGCGTACCCGACGCCGCTGCCCCCGCAATCGTGCCACCAGTCGCGAGAATTACAACGTTCGGTTTATTCCCTTGGGCGAACGCGCTTTGATAGGCCGCGAGTACCAAAACAACGAAAATCCAACTGCGATAAGTCCTTTTCATCGATAACTCCTTTGTCCCATGCTCGGGTATGGGCTACTTGGTCGTATATTTCGCCTTGTCCAGGTTAGTCAGCTTGACCGGGTCGAGTAACTCTCGAATCTGTTCCTCGCTTAGAATTTTCTTTTCCCGAATGATTTCCAGAATGCCTTTTCCGCTCTTGTATGCTTCGTTCGCCAGTTCGGTGGCCTTCTCATAGCCAATGATGGGATTGAGAGCTGTGACAATACCAACGGTCGTTTCCATGTAATGTGCCAACACCTTCTCGTTCACGGTGATGCCGTCGATGCACTTTGTCCTGAAGAGCATCGATGTGTGAAAGAGCAGGTGTTGGGACTCCAGAATCGAGAGGCCCTCGACGGGTTCATACGCATTCAGTTGCAGCTGTCCACTGTGAGCTGCCAGGGTAGTGACGTAATCATTCCCCATCACGCGGAAGGCGACTAAGTTCATCACCTCAGGAACAACTGGATTAACTTTGCCCGGCATGATGGACGAACCAGGCTGCAATGCGGGCAGGTTGATTTCCGAGAGTCCTGCACGTGGACCGGATGTGAGCAAGATGAGATCGCTTGAGATTTTTGAAAGCTTGATGGCCAAGCTTTTTAGGGCGGCAGAATAGACAACGAATCCCTGCTGGTCCCAAGTGGCAGCGAGCATGTCTGAAGCGGGCACGATCGGCTTCTTAGTAAGTTTCGCCAGGTGTTGGGCGCACTTCTCCGGATAGCCCTTGGGAACGTTGATGCCAGTGCCGATAGCGGTCGCCCCCATGTTGACGGCATACAGCGACTTCTCCGCCTCCTGCAGTTCTTGTATCTCTCCGTCGAGCGATGCTGCAAAAGCGTGGAACTCCTGACCGACTGTCATGGGGACCGCGTCCTGCATTTCAGTACGCCCCATCTTGACGATCTCCAGATACGCCTGGCCCTTGGCCCGAAAAGATGCCGATAGCTTTTTGAGCTCTTCAATCAATTTGTCGTTCCGCAGAATTATGGCTACTTTGATCGCGGTTGGATAAGAATCGTTCGTGGATTGCGACATATTCAGGTCATCGTGCGGCTCAAGAAATTGATATTGGCCCTTGCTGTGACCTGTAGCCTCGAGGCCTACATTGGCCATTACCTCGTTAGCGTTCATATTGGTAGAAGTGCCAGCTCCACCCTGATACCAGTCGACAAGGAATTGGTCGTGATACTTACCCGCGAGAATCTCCTGAGCGGCTTTCTCAATTGCCGCAAGTCGATCCGGTTTCATGGCGCCGACATCGGTGTTAGCTCGTGCTGCTGCCAATTTGACGATTGCCCATGCTTCCACGAAGCCCGGGTAGTGGTTGATGAGCACTCCGGACAATTGGAAGTTCTCTAATGCCCTTGCCGTCTGTACTCCATAGTAGGCATCACCTGGGATCTCCTTCTCTCCTAGGAGGTCCTTCTCGACTCGTGGGGGTGTTGTGGGAGACGCCTGTGATTGACCCCACCCGTGGCTGGAGATGAAAGCGGTTAGTAATGTAAGCAGAAATGCGACAATAACTACCCTGAACCCTCGTGAGTAGGTGCAAGAGCTACGACTTGTTATAGTTGTGTCTAGTCCGGTAACGATCACTTATTGCCTCCAAACTTGAACGAAAAGTTGTATCTCGCTGAGAATTGAACTCGGTAGTCGTCGTAGATCCACCCATCGGCAAAGTTTTGTCGACGGCCCCATTGGAACTCGGCGCCCATCATGGCGTTCTTAACCGGGTAAAACAGCAAGTTGACAAGCCCATATTGACCCCGTCGAAACGAGTCGGGCAGCTGTAAAGGGACACAGTCGATGTTGACCAGCGAATAGCCAATGCTCGTACTCCACCGCTCGCTCCAGTACTTGTCATAGAAGGCGACGATTCCAAGCACAGGCAGGGGGTCGCCAGTCAGTGGTCTATGCGGGTTCGTAGTAATCTTTGGCGCAATGTCGACCGGAGCATCGTTCATGTAGTTCTCAACCCCGTGACCGTAAATCGCACTCCACCGGAAAGTATCCTTGGCCCCTATGCCGATATTCGAACTTACGTGCGCACCCCACCCAAATGTGTGGCCGGTTAGATTGGTTAGGGCGGTTGGGGCGTTATCGTTCCACGAGATGTAGCGAAGCATGCCTGCGAATTGGATATAGGTTCGTTCACCGCCATAGCGGACGCGTGCGGACACATCCGGTGCGGGGAAATGAAAGCTGACACCCTGAAGAATGTCGCGGTCCGCAACACTCCCTAGGTCGGCGCTAGCTCCGGGGCGTTCGAGCGCTATCATGACCTGCTTGTTTCCGTTGTGAATCGGCTGCCAACGGAATTGCACGTTGCGAAAGAACACCATTCCATTCGGACCCCAGTACTCTATTGAATTAGGAAAGACATCCGGGTCCATGAAAGGGCTCCACGTCTGACCGGCGACAAATTGGCCGAGTTCTCCGTAGGCGTGCCGTAAGCGAATGGTCGTTTGACCCGCGTCCACCCCTACGCCAAACATTTCAAATTCAAAGACCGCTTTGAAATCCCCATACTGAGTAGGCACAGAGCTCTTCACTCCGAAGCGAGACTGACGGACGCCGGTGAAGAAGTTTCCATCGCTGCCGAATTCGTTGCGAAATGCAGGGAGCTTTGTGGGGCGCACTGTGTCGAACCAGTCCGGATCTATCTGGCCGCCGTTATATCCCATGTCCAACATTGCAAAGCCGTAAATCTCAAACTCTGGTTTCTTTTCCGCCGCCGGTGCTTGTTGCGGAGCGGGTGCGGATGGAGCCGCCTCATTGGAATGCGCTGTGTCAGGAGGAAGTGCCAGCTCGGCACTCCATAGTGGACTGTTGGAATCAGCGGGGGAGCTGTTTGTGACCGTTCCCTGATCGTTGTCCGGGCCGGCGGTTATGGCATCAGACAACGCCGCCTCGACGGTAACAGCCGCGATGCCGCTAGCCGTAATATCCGCGCTGCTCTCGGGTATTGCCTGGGCACTTGACTCTGATCGGAAAAGAAGTCCGAGGGCAATCAACACGAGGCTGTAAATCAAGGAACGCAAATTCTTTAGGAACTGATAGTTTCCTGAAGATCTTGTCGATGCGCGTGTTTCAGAGTTTGCAGTCACAAGGGACTCCTTGGTGGTTACTTTGAACGTCCAGCGGTGTCTGAAGCGAGAGCACAGGCATATCCACGTAGCAAGAATCGAGCAACGCGAATCACACGTAACAATTGCCAGACAGGTGAAATGTTGTACCTGTCAATCGGGTAGCGACAACTGGTACTTGTTATAGGTGGGGGACTGGCAACTCATGCAGTCTCCGGGAATTCCGGATTAGCAGAGCTGCGTCGTACGAGTGGCACAGATGAAGAGCGGTTCAAGCAGCGAGTCGTTCAGTGACTCTCTCGGTTAATGCGTTCCTGATCATTCGTCGAGTTCGTTCAACAAACGCAAGATGGTCCGCCAGGCAGCTTTCGAGCAGCACGCCGATACTGTGGTGGCCTGTTATGTCAGCAGCCGCAGTAAGGGCGACGTACTCGGCTGTCCTAAGGTTTTGCAAGTGGCTCGCCTTGCGAGAATATAGAGAGCCCTTGCTCCAGGCGATTGAATGTCATTTAGCTCTCTCCGGAAGTCTTGCAGGAAGACATCTTCGAGACGACCATCCGTTTTTACCGGGTGAGCACCAATCAATTTGAAGCACTCATCCAGCGTTTCCAGGGTCTTTTCTGCGACAAATGATCGCGCCTGCAGTACCTCTCTTACTTCCGGGATTTGTGATTTTTGGCTGATCTCGTGATATATCTTTGCTGCACGCTCGGTGCCATGCCGAGCGTTACTTAGGAGCAGCAGGAACACCTCTTGAGGTTTGGTCATTGTGGTCTCCTTGCAGATAGAGGGTTGTTGGGGGTGAACTGGTTCGCTCTAGCACGAGATAGGCAGGTATGTTTGCATTTCCCTCTTCTACTAGGCCACTGGCATAAGTGATAGCGTATTTCTTTACATCTTGATTGGGGCAGCGGGATAGCCCCAGGCCGTCAGTTCGACAAATCGAACCTGGCACGCAGTGATCGAGCCTCATCTCAGTGGCAGGTTGGCTCGTCCGCAAACTCCGCTCTACCTAACATGCTTGCCAGGGAACGGCCGCATTGGATGATCTTTTGAGAGAGGGGCTCATTGCGAAGAGCGTCGCTCGACATGGAATATTTTGCCGTATCCATGTTCTCTCTGGCTTTCAGCAACTCATTGCTCCAGGCTTCGACGTTCTGGAACTCGTTCGTGAGCAACTGCAGAAGGTTGTGATCTGAATCGCTTGATGCCGAGGCGCTTGCCTGGCCTAAACTGGCCGCGGCTTTGGCCCGGTAGTCTGCGGCCCAGTTGTCGGTTATGGGATACCCATGTTGAACTGCATTTCCCATCGCGCTGGCCCATTCGCGCATCTGGGCCAGGGTTTCGATTGCGGCGGACCTGAAGTTTTGCGTAAGGCCGGTTGGTTGCCCCGCCGGCGCAGTGGCCGTCGAGGCATCCTGGTCGGTGCCAGGAAGCACCAGAGTGACTTGATTCCCCCTGAAGCCCAATGAGCCATTGGCAATGCGGGTGAGCGTCTCCAGATCAACATACGTTCGCCCGTTAATCTGGACGGTTGTCGCTTCGCCAGACTTGCCGTTCACCACCAACTCTCTGTTTTGAGGAGTCACCTGCGCCGAGGTGAATTGGAACGCTAGAAACGATAAGCACACCACGAAGCCGATTTGGTGTCGCATGAGATCCACCCATCCCAGAGTGTGCTTGCATGACTCTGGCCCGTCGACCCTTCAATGCAGGTCAAACGAGATCTACCCCAACGTGAGGATACGGAAGCTACTCATGGCATAAGGCCGAAGGGAGTGTTTTCCCACTGCTATTTCTGCCAGTTTGTTCGGAATCGGCGAATTCGATGACACACGTGTAGCAAGGGAAGCCCCCATTCCCTGACACCTGAGCTTATAGACCACGGCACGCGCACAACAAAGAGTAGGGAAACACCAAGGTAAAGAGCTGTCATAAAGCGCAGGTGACGACAGTCTCAGAAAGCTGACAATGGGGATGGATTCGATGAAGCACCTTCCCGCGAGATCAATCATTTCAGTCGCGTTGGCGGCCTTGACCCTTTCCTTGACCACTAGTTGCGGAGTGTTCTTCATTGGCGGAGCGATCGTGCCCGCAACCGTGCAGGGAACAATTTCGATCGTACAACTCACAACCGTCGCGAATGGCACAGGCGGGACGGTAGAAGTGACGATGGTGACATTTCTACAAGTCGGAACGTCCACCACCATCGCGTTTTGCGACGACCAGACCCATCAGTTCACGTTGAATCAATTGGTCACCGTGGATTTCCATCCCCATCAACCTTGCGCAACTCTAGTCCAAGTGCTCCTGATCATTTCCTGAGCCTGTCGATCTGAGAGAGCCTTCCTGGGTGCCCTAAAGGACGAGCTTTAGAAACCAGTCAATGATTCGCGAGAGGGGAACCATAGTGAGAGTAAGCGGCAGGATCGGCACGACCAACCAAAGCACGAGGCGGAGAATCATCTCTTTGTTGAGTGGAGCAATGCGAATCGTACTTACTACGCCGTAGGCATTGCCTAGGTCGGCCAGCGACTGGATGTCAGGTGTGCCTAGAAGCAACAGGGGCTCTTCCGGCGCGTGCTGTATCCATCTGGAGTGAAACTTGTTTACATAGCGGCTAGCGAGAATCCCGTACTCTCGGAGAGCGGTTCGTCGTCCTTCCTCCAAATGCCACGCAAAGAAAGTTAGAGGTGCGAGCACCAGAATAAGCAGGACGAACAAGGAACCTGCAATCTGCATCTTGAACTCGGGCAGGCTTGCACCGCTATGCCAAATCCGATCCGCCACAAAGCCGGCAAGAAGAGTGCTATGAGCGAGCAGGAAGGGTAGAAAGGCGGTCGCGCTGCCCTGCAAGAAACCTAATCCTCCGGCCCGATCGGGGTGGAATAGATTGAGATGGAGCGGTAGCCTGCTCACGCGCCACAAGAATTGATACCAAAGAAGAATTCTGAGATACCAGCGGAAGAGGATGAACCGAAAAATCGGGAGACTCAAGTAGCCGTACACGACGCCGGCTGGGGTGAGGTGCGTTTCTCCGCCGGATCCGATCGCATACCAGCTCGATGTTGCCAAGGCAAAACGTTCCTTCCAAAACCAGTGAGATGACGCAAACGTGAGCACCAACAGTAGAACCTCAAGGACGGCAGAATTCCTCAAACGGATTGTGGATGAAATGATCTCTTCAAAACGCTGTCTGTCCTCATCCCAAACGATCTTGCGATCTAAGAACTGTTGAACGATGGGGATGAGTCTCTGATGGACGAACAGCTCGCCAACCAGTAATAGGGGGATGGTTATCAGAAATCTGATCTGTGCTTCGGCATCCTTCAAGAAGGGGACCGGTACCCCGGCGATTGCGGTCCCGGAAGCGGCAGAGAGCGACAGAAGGGGAAGCCAGCACAGGAGAGAAACCGCTATGATCCTTCGACGCACGAGCTGGAGAGGCGGTGCCGCCAGCCCGAAACGGAGATAGAAATCATATACCGGACCGCCGAGAACTATGGACAGTTCTGGGCAGTGGCTTGCCTTTTCAGGCGCCTTCGACCTCGTCTTCTTTTTGTCGCGGATTGGTGAATCGATAGGTACTGGCTTTCGCATTTCGCATGACTTCCCTTTATGCAACTTTTTTTGTGGGTGTAGAACGTCTCCTGAGGGCCAAGTTCACAGTAGTTTGCTTCCCCGCCGCAATGACCTGTCAGAACTTACAGGACCAACAAATTGTTGACAGAACCCCGCGGTTGGAGGATATTCGTACCGCTTCCTGAGATGCTCGTTTGCCATGAAACCAAGTACAGGAACTAAGCTAATCCTCGGTTCGTTCCTTTGTTTCGCTTTGACCGGGTTCGGTAATCGGTTCACCCAAGCGCAGTCCGACACGGACGTACACGTTGTTCCCAGAATATCCAGCGTACCTCCTGCCGGAGGCTCCACAGCAGGAACCCAAGGCCTTCTTACTCGTTTAAAGGTCAATGTAGATGTGGTTCTCGTCCCAGTAAGGGTTGCCGATCACATGAATCATTCCGTACGGAACCTAGCGAAGGAAGATTTTGCTCTTTTCGAAGATGACCAGCCGCAAGCGATTCAATATTTTTCAGAGGACGCTGGGCCGGCTTCCATCGCGTTGCTCATCGATGTGAGCAGGAGTATGACCGATAAGATTGAGATGGAGCGAGCTGCGATCACTGAGTTTTTGAGGAATGCTGATCCGCAAGATGAATATTTTGGCATTGCGTTCTCGGATCGCCCACGCCTTCTGATGGCCGGGGCTTCGGAATCAATCGACGACTTGGAAGCCAAGTTGACTTCGATCGAGCCTGGACATACAACGGCAATGCTCGATGCCATCTACCTTGCCGAGTCTCAGTTGCGAGCGGCGCGTTTCAAGCGCAAGGCTATCCTTATTATTTCCGACGGAGGCGATAACAACAGCCGCTACACCCTGCGTGAAATCAAGAATGTCGTGCGTGAGTCCGACGTCGAGATCTATGCCATCGGCTTGTTCGAGACCTTTTTCTTCAACACTTTGGAAGAGAGACTAGGGAAGAAATGGCTGGAGGGAATTACCAACTTGACCGGCGGACGCACCCTTACCGTGAACAGCCGCGCCAAGCTTCCGGAGGCCGCGGGGGAAATCAGCCGCGCCATACGATATGAATATGTCCTTGGTTATCGACCCAACAAAGGTCCATCGAGTCGGTGGCGAAAACTCCGGGTTCAGGTGAATTCCCAAACCGGCAGGGCGCGGCTTCGACCCTATTACAAAAATGGGTACATATCAGGGGAGAATTGACCCCGATTGAGCTGAAAAGCGGTTTGAGAATGGCCACTTGGGTAAGCTAATGAGCTGATTCCTGCTCGTTCTGTTTGAGGCGTTGTCTTAACTCTTCCTTCTGTTCCTTGCGCAACTCCTGCAGTTTCTCGCGCTGTTCTTGCGAGAGGCGAGGGATGATCTTTTGGTCCGAGGCCCGCACCGTCTTCTCAAGACGGTCCAGCTTTTCTCGCTGCGAAATCGCAGGGTTGTTCCATAGGTAGCTCAATTCCCCGGACTCTTGCTCGAGGATCGGCTTGATGCTTTTTTGCTGTTCTTCGCTCAGGTTCAACACCTGTGTCAAGTGTTGCATCTTCATGCTGAAATATTGACTGGGCGCCTTCGACCAGTCCAACCCGTTACTCGCCGGGAGTTCCTCGCGGCTAAGGATTGGCAATTCAGTACTCCCGGTAAGCCTGCTGTTAAATACGAGGGTATCCTCCTTAACCAAGACCATGGGTTGCAGGCCCACGGTGTAGGGCGTTGAATTAACGCCCGGCGGGGGCGTGTAAAGCACCACATACATCGTATTGCCTACTTTTATCGAGATGTCGTACGGTTCAGGGTTGCTTTGCACGCCTTGGCCAGAAGACGCTCGGTGCGGTACCACCTTCATGATCGTACCCACCTGGTACTGTGATGGAGAGGCTTGGCCGAGAGCGAAAGCCCCGAGCAGCATGATCATTGTGATTTTTGGCAGCATGAGGTATTCCACGCTCTGCAACGTCAGTCATTTTTGAGCGGACTGCGAGCCCCGTTCCAAATCCTGAATCAGTTGACCTGCTTCCGCAGGCATTTGTACCTTGCCCGCGATGATGTCTTCAGCAGAGACTTTTTGCCCGTACAGATTTTCGTTTGCGCTCGAATCTGGGCGCAAGGTTGCACCCGAAAGCGCTATCCCTCCGAACACTCCGCGCGAACGGGAATAGGAAAGCATTTGCGCCTGCATGCTGGCATTCGTGGATGCCTCGGCCGTCCGACCTACTGGACCCGCGGCGATACTCGCGTCAGCGCCGAGCTTCACCTTGTTGTTCAGCAGCGATTTTGCACCCTGATCGTTCATCACAATAATCACAAAATCCGTTGCCTCACCGCCGATTTGAAAGCCGATGTTGCCGCCGCTAGAGGCCATCATGATTGGAGCGCTCCAGGGGCCCTTGTAATCCGACCCGGTGCGGCAACTCATCACGCCTCGTCCGTACGTTCCTCCGATACCGACCGCCAATTTCTTCACCGACGGCAACACGATTACGCACTTTGAGCCATTCAGCACGCTCTTTGGGATACCCTTGTCGGGCATATCGAGGATCTGCTTCAACGTCTCGCCTGCCTCTTTCACGCGCTCCTTCTCGGTGCTTCCCTTGTCGTCTGCAGATGCGAATGGCGAGATAGTTGCGCAGAGTGCGATGACAACAAGAATCTTCAATCCTGACATCATGGTGTGCCTCCAAACATGGTGAGTACCACCGCTCTTTTGGCTGCATCCAAGCACTTGCGGCGCAGGCCAAGACGCTAGAAAGTGCTGGTAACGCAGTTGCCGCTTCGACGATGGGTCACCGTAATTCTTTGCCATAGAAATGTCGCATGTAGCTCAAGGCAGGGTCGACTGTCAAAAAACTCAGTCCTGACGAGAGTCCCTGTTACTCCTGCCAGTTACGATTTGGATTTACATGGCTACTCTTGTGGTACGAACTGCGAACAGGCGCGACGCGGTGGTTTCGCTGGGCGCAGCCGACAGGCTCTGATGGAGGGTGGCATGTATAGACTCAAAGGACTGCTTTTCTGTGCAGTAGCAGTGTTCTTGGCGATCACTGCTTCGTATGGCCAAGAGGTCCGCTACAACTTCGATAAGCAGGCGGATTTCTCGAAATTTAAGACCTACAAGTGGGTAGTTTTGAAAGATGCGACGAAACCCAACGATCTCCTGGAAAAACAAATCAAAGCCGCAGTCGATACGGAGTTGGCGGCGAAGGGCCTCACGAAAGTTGAAGACGACAGCGCAAACCTGTACGTCGGGTATCAAGCGGGTATCGGGCAGGAGAAAGAGTTCACTTCCTATAATTCAGGTTGGGGATATGGTCCTGGGTGGTATGGCGGGGGATGGTATGGTGCGGGTGGAACCGGAATGACCACGGGTCAGACGAATACGATCTACGTTGGACAACTGGTGATTGACATGTACGATTCCGCTCAGCATGACCTGGTTTGGCGAGGCTTGGCCACAAAAACCATTGACACAGACGCTAAGCCTGAGAAGCAACAAAAGAATCTGACAAAAACCGTCAATAAGCTCATGAAGAACTTTCCCCCTAAGGTGAAGGAAAAATCGTGAATGGAGCTGCATGCCTCAGATTGGCATACGGCGCTGCGAGTGTCTGAAATAACAGAAGCCTGGTCTCACGATTTTGGGCTGATTGGTGTCTCCCCGGATATTCTGGATCCGCTGAGCATGGCACATCTCCTCGCCGGTTAGCGTCTGCCAACTGCAAGGCCATCTGCGGGCGGCGAGAGTAGAAGATCGTGAGTCCCTCGAGTACACCACTGGAAGATCTTCTTGCGCGAAACTCACGATGGTCGCCATTCTTGTACATTCTCCTCCTCGCGATCAGCCCGCAACCCTTTGCACACGGCCAGGGGAACCCCGAGAGCACGCCGCCCGCGAAATCCAGCTTCTCGCGGAGCATTAATCACTTGTTTAACTACTTGAACATGGCGGGCACCAAGACTGCGGGTGACTTTCGCCCCCTAACATTTCCCGAGCGCAGAAACATCTATTTGAAAACCATGGTGAATCCGATTGGTTTTCTGAAGGCCGGGTTTTCAGCAGGAATCGATCAATGGAATGACAAACCTCACGAATGGGGTCAGGGTGCGGCCGGCTACGGGAAGCGACTCTTGAACATTGAGGGGCAATACACGATCCAGCGAACGGTTACATTCGGGATTAGCAGCGTTTTGCATGAGGACAACCGATACTTCAATTCCGGCCGAACTGGTGTTTGGAGTCGAACTCGCTATGCGCTAGAAAGCGGCGTGCTCGCCCGGCATGACGACGGCCGTCGCGCGTTCTCCTGGTCGCAGGTGGGGGGCGTTGCAGCAGGCGCCTTCCTTTCGAGATTGTGGCAGCCTGCGAGTGAGAGTTCAGCGGCCAATGGCGCGATCAGTTTTGGACTCACCATGGCGAGCAATGCGGGGTTCGGCATCCTTAAGGAATATCTGCCAGATATAGGACGAGCGATCGCAGGGAAACACGAGAAATCCAAAGCAGGTTCGAAGCCAACTTGCGAACCGGTTGTCGGCCGTTAGAAGAAGCTGGCTGTCAACAGTGCCAGTTAATGACAGCTGGCCGATAGGTTTAACTGTTCCTACCTGGGTGAACCCGTGTGTCCTCGAACTGGAGTTTTCGCACCAATCGCTTTCCTGCTACTGAGCGCATTCTCCTTTACCTCCGTTTTTATCTTGGGGCAGGTGAATAATCCTGAATCTCTCCCTGATGCGCCAAGCTCACATGTCCAAACGCAAAACGCGAATCCCTCGGTAACCCCCGCCAAGAGTGAGGTTCCGCCGCCCACCGACACTTCCTGGCCACGAAAGATCCCCCACGGAAAAGAGACGATCTCGATTTACCAGCCGCAACTTGAGAGTTGGGGCGGGGACCAAATCCGAGCCTACGCAGCCCTCTCCGTGATTGTGGGTGAAAACCAGTCGCCAAGGTATGGCGTTGTCTGGTTCACCGCGCAGACAGAAGTTGACAAGGTCAATCGACAAGTCACTCTGGACAATTTTGAAATCACTGATCTCAAGTTGCCGGCCATGCAATCCAAAGATGCGGAGTATAGAGAATTCCTTCAAAGCAAGTTGCCCGGGAAGTCGAGGGTTATCGCCCTTGATCGCCTCGAAGCGGCTCTGGTCGCAAGCGAGTCGAAATTGGCGGACATCAAGGGGTTGGCCGTCAACAACGATCCCCCCAAGGTGATCTTCGCGACCAAGCCTTCCATCCTGATCCTGATTGATGGATCTCCGCGATTTAAAGACGTGGGAGGCACTGAGTTGCAACGGGTGCTAAACACCAAGAGCGTGATTTTCCTCGATACCAAGAAGGACAAGTATTACCTAAACGTCATGGATGGTTGGCTGGAGACTCCAGACTTGACCGCTGGACCTTGGTCTTACTCTTCGAAAGTTCCCGATGACATGAAGGAAATCACCAAAGCGATTCGCGAACAGCAAGAAAGAAATGCACCCCAGGGCGAGACTCCGCCTTCGCTCAAAAAAGCAAAGAAGGAGAACAAAATCCCGGAAGTTTACGTGAGCCTGACGCCAGCAGAATTGCTGAACACGGAGGGCCCGCCGAAGTTCGATTCCATCCCTGAGGCACATCTGGAATACGTCAAAAACACCAACGGCAATATCTTTCGTGATCCGGGGACTCAAACCTACTACGTTCTTCTGTCTGGGCGCTGGTTCAGTTCGATGTCGCTTGAAAATGGCACTTGGCGATTTGTAGACGGGAAGAGCCTGCCGGAAGGATTTGCCAAAATTCCTGAAGGTAGTCTCAAGGCAGGAGTGCTCGCGTCAGTGCACGGAACGCCTCCCGCGAAGGAAGCACTCATTGCTAATTCGATTCCCCAGACGGCTGCCATCACACGCACGGAGGCGCACATCAAAGTCGACTACGATGGAGAGCCGCAATTCAAGAATATTGAAGGTACGCAGTTGGAATATGCCGTAAACACCGCGACGCCAGTCATACGGGTTGCAGACAAGAATTACTACGCCGTTGAGAACGCCGTGTGGTTCGTTGGACCTTCCCCTACAGGGCCATGGGTGGTTGCAAGCAATGTTCCGGACGTGATCTATTCGATTCCGCCCAGCGCGCCCTTGCACTACGTTACTTATGTCAAGGTGTACCGCTCAACACCAGAAGCCGTGTACGTCGGCTACACCCCTGGCTACTACGGAACAGTAGTGTCATCTTCTACGACGACGGTCGTTTACGGCACCGGCTATTACTATCCTCCTTATATAGGAACCTACTGGTACGGCGCGCCGTATACATACGGCGTTGGCGTAGCCTCAACCTGGAGCATGGGAGGCGGATGGAGCCTGACGATCGGAGTTAGCTATGGCTACGGATATCCTTATTACGCGTATCCATGGTGGGGACCGTGGGGTTACTACGGCGCCTGCTGTTGGGGACCCGCATGGGGCTATGGGTGGGGCGGGTATGCAAGCACCAACGTTTATGGCCGATGGGGCAACACCGCCTATGCCGGGACTCGCGCGGCCTGGGCAAATCCTTATACCGGGAACTACGGCGCCGGATCTCGCGCAACATTTCAGAACGCTCAGCGCGGAACCGTAGGTGTCGCCGGTCGCGGCACAAATACGAACATCTACACGGGTAACACCGTCGCTGGACGTGGGGCGGCCGCCTACAATCCGACAACGGGTGTTGTGGCCGGCGCCGGTGCCGGCTATGCCGGAAATATCTACACCGGACAGGGCGTGGCTGGCCGCGGAGGCGTCGCTTACAACACGAATACCGGTGGGGCGATAGCTACTGGTGGAAACAATGTCTACGCCGGAAAAGATGGCAGTGTGTACCGCTACGACCGGCAAAACGGCAGTTGGTCGCAAAACAGCGGGAGTGGATGGCAAACCACAAGCAAACCGCAGGCGGACCTTCAGCAACAACAGCAGGCACGATCGATCGGTCAACAGCGATCCCAAAGCTTCAGCGGTTCCATGGGGGGAATGCGCGGGGGAGGACGCCGCAGGTAGTTTTCCCCATCCGCCTCACCAGGTTCGCAGCCCCTGTCGAAAGTATCAGTTCCTTCTTGGCGGGGAATAGAGCACCTTTTCTGTTGCAGGCTGCAACTTTCGAAAGCTGCTTGCTCGTGTTTTCGAGTGTAAGGAGTGAACGTGATGAAAACGGCCTTGGGGCTTGCGCTTCTTTGTGCTTTCACATTCCACATTGTGACAAGCCCATCCTACGCACAAAAGTCGACTGAAGCGCCAGCAACTCACCCTTCTCAAGAAGGTGCCGTTATCTCCGATCAACAAATAGACTTGATGCGGAAAGATCTGCGGGCCGAGAAAAAGAAGGTCATTGCCGCTAACATGAGCTTGACCAGTACAGAAGCGGAGAAGTTTTGGCCCATCTACGATGAATACACCACCGAAACAGTAAAACTTAACGATCGAAAATATGCGTTGATCAAGAAATATGCCCAAGACTACGGCCACATAACGGATCAACAGGCTGAGGACTATGTCAAGGGATTGGTAGGGTTGGATCAGTCCGGCTCGAACCTCAGACTCAGGTATTGGCCTAAGTTCCGTCAGGTGGTTTCTGGCGGGAAAACCGCACTGTTCTTCCAAATGGATCGACGAATCAACAACATGATCGATATCCAGCTCTCATCGCAAATTCCCCTCATCGAACCCTAGAGTCACAGGGATTCAGATCAACCATTCGCCTGGGGATCCGTCGCGGGCAAGAGGCGCCATTCTGGACACCCCTTGGGGATTTGCCTTAGCCGGAGTTGTCGCCGGTTTTTCAACAGGAATCTCGCTTTTTCCCCTATTCCCCGAGCCATTGACCAGTACGTCTACCAGTTCTACGGTATTGCGAATCTGGGGGTGATGGCTCAGACTCGGGCACAGATTTCCAGTTCGCTGCTGATGCACGATTCTTAGCCCAAAACTAAATGTGCTGGCGCGGGTTCCTATCGAGGGGGGATCGCAGTCGTGAAGGAATGTTTTTGTGTTCTCGTGGTGGATGATTTCGAAGAATGGCGAGAAATTGTATGCGAGTCTGTGAGGGACGAGTTGGGAATGGTAAGGGTAGCGGAAGCTGCGGACGGCTTAGAAGCCACTATTCAAGCCGAGAAACATCGACCAGACCTCGTATTTTTGGATATCGGCCTTCCTTTGTTGAACGGCATAGCGGCTGCTCGACGGATCAGAACCATCTCGCCGACGTCTAAAATTCTTTTCCTTTCCGAGAATCGGTCGCACGATATTGCAGAAGAAGCACTTACGACCGGAGACGGTTACGTCCTTAAGTCGGCTGCAGCTACCGACCTTCTTCCCGCCATGAGGGCCGTGCTTGAGGGCACCCATTTCATGAGCCAAAGCCTGGTTGGCGACTCCCTGCCTGCCTTCAAGGGTGAGCGTACGAGGAAGACTCCGAGCCGGGACTATTCAAACCGCGAGCTTATCGGCAAGCTGTTGTGATTTAACCGGCACACAAACGCGGATGATGGTTCCGCGCATAGGTTTGCTGTCGACCGACATGGTCCCATTCACCAGGCGAACGCGCTCTCGCATGCTGATGAGGCCAACCCCTGTAGACTGCTTCGCTGATTCAGCATCGAACCCGATCCCTGAGTCCTTAACCGCGAGACGGACTTCGCCTGATGCTTCGGTTAGAAGCACTTCAGCTCGCTTCACCCCGCTATGCTTAACGATGTTGTGGAGAGACTCCTGGACTACTCTGAGAAGACACAGTCCAACCTCCATCGCCAGAATGGTAGAAACCTGGCTTCGGAAGTCGATTTTGATGTTTTGCCGATCGCCGAATTCCCGGCACCAGCTTCTTATACCTGCAATGACTCCCAAGTAGTCCAGTTTCGAGGAATGCAAGTCGTGAGAAAGTGCCTGCACGTCACTGGCGATGTCCCCGGTTCGCTCTTGCAGTGCCTTCACACCGCTCCGTGCGTCGGGATATGCCGTTTGGAGGCGCTCCAGGTCCACCGCGAGCATTGCCAGTCGTTGACAGATGTCGTCGTGAAGTTCCCTGGCAATCCGCGCACGTTCCTGTTCTTGCGACTCGATTAGTTTTCGACTCATTCCTGAGAGGGCCTCTTCCATCTGTTTGCGGCGGGTAATATCCTCCGCAAAGATCACAATGCCGCCTATATCCCCGTTGGATGTCGTCCAAGGCCGAATTTCCCATCGAACCCACATCGTGGTGCCATCCGCGCGGTCCCAGCGATCTTCTTCCGCTCGCAAAATTTCTCCCTCAAGGGCTCGGCTATGCATTTCTTTCCACGTAGGAGAGACGTCTGGGAATACTTCGTAATGGGAACGCCCAATCAACTGCGACGCATCAAGCGAGTAATCTGAACACCAACGGTCGCTTGCTTGTATGTAGCGCATTTCCCGGTCGAGCATGGCCACCTGAGCCGGTACATTCTTGACGAAGATCTTCCATAGATCCTCAGCGTGCTTCCTCTCCGTGATGTCGGCAATCACCGAGAGAATGAAAGGTTCGTTCCCGAGATCAATCAATTCTGCCGAACCCAAACCGACTCTCTCTGAACCATCTTTTCGGCGGAAGCGAATCTCCAAATCACGAACCGAACCTTCGGTCAGAAGGCGCTCGGCAAATCGGATTCTCTCGTTCGGTTCAGCCCAGATGCCAACATCGAAGATCGTGCGGCCAATGATCTCATCTCGACGCCAACCCGTTGCACGCTCAAACGTCTCATTGACATCGAGATAGCGATAATCCCGTGCGCTGGTCAGAGCAAGGAGCATGGGACTAGAGCGGAAGGCTTTGGAGAACTTTTCCTCCGACTTCTTTAGTTCTTCTTCGGCGGCCTTGCGCTCCGCAATATCGATATTGACGCCAACCATCCGTAAAGGCTGGTTGGCTTCATCCATGAATACCTGCCAGCGTCCCCCAATCCAATGCACGCTTCCGTCGGGCCAAACCGTCCGCCACTCTCCTTTTGTGGGTTTCCCGCTCTTTAGAGCCTTTTCGACAAGGCCCTTTACGGCTGCGAAGTCGTCGGGATGGACGAGCTTTTCAAAAGCCGTCTGCGTTCCAGCAAAGCCACCGGGCGGTAGACCGTAAAGTGCCTCCAATTCCTGTTCCCAAGTGGTTACTCCCGATGGAATGTCTACTTCAAAAGCCCCCATGCGGGCGGCTTGTTGTGCCAATCGCAGTCGCTCCTCACTGTCACGCAATGCGTCTTCGGCTTTTTTCTTCTCAGTAATGTCCTCCACCATTGCTAGCACAAGGGGGGAGGGATGACCATTCAACAAAGAAATGCTCAAGCGTCCCCACACCAAGGATCCGTCCCGCCGAAAGTAACGCTTGTCGAGGTGGTAGTGATCGATTAATCCTGCTCGCAACTGCTGGAAGAGTGTCCAGTCCTTGGCCGCATCCTCCGCAGGAGAGAAATCGACGCAGTGCTTGTTGCGCAGCTCCTCCTCCGTGAACCCCAACATCGAACAAAAGGCGGGGTTCACGAAAAGCGGTTGCCCGTCAAGGTTCTCGATTACGATCCCGATCGGGCTTGCGGTGAAGGCGTCGTGAAAAATGCTGCCGACGGATTCCATGGCTCTGTTTGTCATTGAAAACTGTATTACAGCACTATTTCTCAAACGCAAAATAACTCTTTTTTTAAACGATTTCCATTCTGTCCAGTCTTGCCTCTCGGGTCCCATCAAGAAAATTTGCCATTGGCAGAGAGAAGTGCTTTCGCTCGATGAGGAGTCATTTTTCTACAACGCTATAATGCCGTGCCAATGTTCGCCCCCTGTCACTTTTGACAGCAGCGCTTTAGGCCAGGGTCAGAATATGAGAAATCCCGCTCAGACTGGCCGGCATCACCGCGATGAATGTGGTGATTTGACAGTACAGGCCGGGCACGACTCGCATTCGATTGCTCTGTAACAGTCAGGGAGAGTCTCAACTGATCTCCGATTGGCCATCCTATTCCTGCCGAACCAGAAATCGCCCGACAATTTCTCAAGCCCTTCACGGTAGAGTCAGCTCAAATTCCATCTCCCGAACTTTAATCCCGGCTGCACATAAAAGAGTTGGGGGGCGGCTGTGATAGTGGCAAACAGCCAACGTGCTGCCAGGCATCGTAGTCGACCAGCATGACGCACGATTTCCTCCAGATGAGTATCTCAGAACCTCTAAGGCGGTAAACGCTTGAAAAAATAGCCCATGGAAGTTGAAAATTCACGGGCGCTACAAATGAGAGATATGCAATGCGAGCTGGGAAGTTGTTCTCGAACGGGCAATCTGTTTTTCTTTTTTCCCCCCTCGGTAGAAATCAGCACGCCTCGTCCGTCACCTAAATAGAAGCAGTTTGAGATCATACCCGCCGAACTCTGCAGGGCAACAAAGACTGGTCGTCGAGGGAGTCGAATCCACGGGAGGAGCTCTGGCGATGTGCATCGGCCAGCTACAGAGAAATACTTGATGCAAATGGTCTCGGCCTGCTTCAGAAAATAAAGGAGAAATGACATGCCAACACGCAACGAGAGAGACACGCAGCACCTGAAAGGGCAAATCGCGATCAAAACGCCCTCGATGGTGTCGCAGCAGGACTGGGAGGAAGCGCGGCAGCGGCTGCTTTTGAAGGAGAAGGCATTCACGCGCTCCCGTGATGCCCTGGCCGCCGAGCGGCGACGGATGCCCTGGATACCAGTGGAGAAGACCTACGAATTCGACGGGCCCCGGGGCAAGGTTACCCTGCTCGACCTGTTCGAGGGCCGCAGGCAGTTGATCGTCTATCGCGCCTTTTTCGAGCCCGGGGTGTTTGGCTGGCCCGACCACGCCTGCCGGGGCTGCTCTCTTGGCGCCGATCAGGTCGGCCATCTGGCGCATCTGAACGCTCGTGACACCACCCTGGCCTACGCCTCACGCGCCCCGCAGGTGGATATCGCGCGCCTGAAGGAGCGGATGGGCTGGAAGATGCCTTGGTACACCATTCTCGACAGCTTCGACAAAGACTTTGGAGTCGATGAATGGCACGGGCACAACGTGTTCTTCCGCGACGGCCAGAAGGTGTTCCGCACATATTTCATTAACAATCGCGGAGACGAGGCCATGGGGACCATCTGGAGCTACCTCGATATTACCCCGCTTGGCCGTCAAGAAACTTGGGAGGATTCGCCAGAGGGTTACCCGCAGACGCCGCCATACAAGTGGTGGAACTGGCACGACAACTACGATGCCGAGGCCTCGCCCGATCCGAAGTGGGTCGAGGTGTCCGGCGCTGGAGAAGCCGCCTTCCGAACGCGCGATCGAGAGGAGAAAGTCAGTTAAAAAAGGCTGCCACTTCGCCATCATTTTTCAGGCGTCAGGCAGTCCAGAATGCGGAGGGGACTCCTTCTCGCTGCGCCGCTCGAGTCGGCGTCCCTCCCTTATGAGAATGGTCACGATGCCGTTGGCCAACCTTGTCAATTCCTCCGGGCAATCGCACACCTCAACCCGGGCGCAGAGTTCCATCCACTGTTGTTTGGTGGCTTCGTCCATCGTCTCAGGGTAGTCTGCAAGCGGTGCACCCGAAGCGCCAACAAGCGTCAAGGGGGGAATGGCAGGGTCAGGGCAGTTCGCCTGTCGATAAGAATTCCGATCTGGCTCACTTACTCAGCCCCGCGGCACCGGGGCACTTGATAGATCCCCACTGTAACTATTGCCAGTTTTTCGAAACGGCCATCCGAAATCCAATATCGATCGTGGGCAACAGGCCGCGAAGCGTCGCGCGTCGGGCGCAGGCGTCCCAGCGCAACTCACCACTATGGCTGTGTGAGTCGCGAGGTTTCAGCAAACCTCGCGCTTAGGAGATTGTCAATGACTACGGCGTTCAAAGGAATCGTTAAGCTCGACGTCCGTGATTCTAAGCCCGATTGGGCGCCCTACACGCTCAAGCGTGCGCCCGCTGGTGCTCCCAATATCCTGATCGTACTGTATGACGATACGGGCCTTGCGGCGTGGTCCCCATTCGGTGGCCGCATCAACATGCCCACGCTGCAAAAATTGGCCGACAACGGTCTCATGTACTCGCAGTGGCACACCACTGCATTGTGCTCACCTTCACGGTCCTGCTTTCTCACCGGGCGCAATCACCACATGAACCGCTGCGCGTCCATCACAGAAGCGTCCGACGGATTTCCCGGTGCCGCTGGCCGCCTGCCAGCTGAGTGTGCAACTATCGGCCAGGTGCTTCAGGAGAATGGTTATAGCACTTTCTGGTTGGGAAAAAATCATAACGTTCCTACCGAAGACATTGCCAGCGGGGCGAGCAGGTCAGAGTGGCCGCTCCAAAAAGGATTTGACCGTTTCTATGGTTTCCTGGGCGGCGAAACCAACAATTGGTACCCCGACTTGGTCGAAGACAACACATTCATCGATCAGCCATCTAGGCCCGAGGAGGGTTATCACCTCTCAAAGGATCTTGCCGATCAGGCGCTCAAGATGTTGCTCGACCAGCAGTCAACCAATCCCTCCAAGCCTTGGTTCATGTGGTTTTGCCCAGGCGCGAATCACGCGCCTCATCATAGCCCCTTGGACTATGCCAACCGCTACAAAGGCAAGTTTGATGATGGTTACGAGGCGTATCGCGAGTGGGTGTTGCCGCGCATGATCGCTAAGGATTTACTCCCCCAGGGAACAGGGCTGACGCCCATCAATCCCATGCCCGGGGAAGTGGCCGAAACCGTCCTGGGCGATGCCGTTAAACCGTGGAACACGTTAAAAGCAGACGAGAAAAAACTCTTTTCGCGAATGGCAGAAGTTTATGCTGGCTTCTCCGAATACACAGACGCTCAGGTGGGCCGGATCGTTGAATACCTGGAGAGAAGCGGCCAACTCGACAATACGCTGATCTTCTACTGCGCCGATAACGGTGCATCCGGCGAAGGCAGCCCCAATGGCTCGGTAAACGAAAACAAGTACTTTAACGGGTATCCCGACGATCTATCCGAAAATCTCAAGCTGCTTGACGTATTAGGTAGTCCCGACACTTACAATCACTACCCCACCGGCTGGGCTGTGGCATTCAGCACGCCCTTCCAAATGTTCAAGCGCTACTCACAATATTCCGGTGGTACCTGCGATCCGCTTGTGATCCATTGGCCAAAAGGTATTCCGGCGAAGGGAGAGGTGCGGCACCAGTATCATCACGTAACCGACATCGTGCCCACGATTCTGGACGTCATTGATCTCGAGATGCCGAAGGTTTACCGAGGGGTCGAGCAGTATCCGCTTAGCGGAGTTTCGATGCGATACACATTCGCCAATGCGAGTGCTCCGACCCAAAAGAAGCGTCAGTACTACGCGATGCTTGGCACACGAGGCATCTGGGAAAGCGGATGGAAAGCAGCGGCAATGCACGCGCCTCTGAGCGGAGCGGGCAACTTCGACAAAGATAAATGGGAGTTGTACCACGTAGATGTTGACCGTTCCGAATCGAAGAACCTTGCCGCCCAGCATCCAGATAAGCTCAAAGCTCTGATCGCCGCATGGTTCGAAGAGGCGGACAGGAATTTTGTGTTGCCGCTTGATGATCGCACTCCGCTCGAACTCCTATCGATTCAGCATCCACTCGAGGAGCCTCGGCGCCACCGTTATGTGTATTATGCGGGTACCACGCCGGTGCCCGAGACCTCTGCGGTCAATATTCGAGGCCGATCTTACAAGATCATCGCCGATGTGGAGATAACCTCAGACACGCACGGCGTTATCTTCGCCCACGGCTCTCGCTTTGGTGGGCACGCACTCTTTATTAAGGATCGAAGCCTGTACTACGTGTACAACTTCCTGGGAATTAAGCCGGAACAGAGGTTTCCCTCTGGGGTGCTGGCGCCCGGTAAACATGCCCTTGGCGTTTCGTTTACGCGAGAGAAGACTGGAAGGTTTGGCGAGTCTCTCGGCACAACTCGGCTCTATGTTGATGGCAAGGTCGTGGCGGAAGGCCCGATGCGAGCACAAGTCGGGCACTTCACACTCTGTGGCGACGGGTTGTGCATCGGTTTCGATAGCGCCGACAAGGTTAGCGAGGAGTATGAGAGCCCTGGAACTTTTACGGATGGCACGATTTTTGGAGTGGTAGTGGATGTAAGTGCGGAAGCCTACATGGATCTGGAGCACGAAGCGGTTGCGGCCCTGGCGCGAGACTAGAAGCAGGGAAATGGGGTACTTAGTTTGAAGTAGGTCTCGACATCACGCTATGGCACAGAAAACGCGATGAGATGGAGCACGCCTTGTTACAACTGAGCAGTGTAGCTGGATTCGAACGGATGCGTGCGCCGGTGAGACGTGAGTAGAGGGTTGTGTGGCTGCGCAGGAGAAACCAGTGTCTCTGCCGCACTGTTCCAGGTAATCGTTTGCCGTTTGATCGTCTGCGCTCCTTGAACCGGAGCGCGTTGATGTGCTAAAAAGTATCCCTGAGTCGCTGTCAGAGGTCGTGGGGCAGCGGCAGCGCGAACGTAGCTCCTCAGTTCACGAATTGCGCATCAAAGGGCCATTTGCAATCCGGCGCCCCCGGAACTTCCTCGACGCAGTTCCGCCGGTGTAAGACTTCGAACCTCCTAGCCTTGTTGGAGTTCGGATGCTGTTTGTTTGTAGGCTCGATGTGATCGGGACCTCCTCCCTTTGTCTAGCCTTGTTCTGCGTCCCTGCAGATATCGCTTCGCGCCGAACATCCGTACCCCAACCCATGTCAACGCGGTGCCTGCAAGCCTGCGAATTGCGGTTATCTCCATCGCAGCGGGTTCTTGCATGAACTTACTTCTACAGACCAGCGCCGGAGGAAGAAATGGCGACAAATTTTGTCCAGATTGAAAATGACACTGAGATCAAGAAACGCTTAGAAGCGGAACGCGTTCGCCTGCGCAAGATCGCGGGGCTTGATCAACCCGAGCACTTTCATCGTCCAATAGAGCGGGCCTTCACCGCTGAGCAGCGCCCGCACACGACGATCCTCTTTGGTGGCTTTACCTGGAAGCATGAAGAACTGATTCGCGCCATTTTCCAGGGTTGCGGCTATCGCTGCGAGAGGCTCCCGGTCCCCGATGTTGCTGCCTTTCAGATCGGGAAAGAGTACGGGAACAACGGCCAGTGCAATCCGACCTACTTCACGGTCGGCAATCTGGTTCAGTACTTACAGTTCCTTGAGAAAGAAGGCATTCCGCGGCAGCAGATTTTGGACAACTACGTCTTTTTTACCGCCGGCTCTTGCGGCCCGTGCCGCTTTGGTATGTACGAGGCCGAATATCGTTTTGCGCTCAAGAACTCAGGTTTCGATGGCTTTCGCGTGTTGCTGTTCAAAGACAGTGATGGCATCAAAGCCGCGTCGGGCGAGCCAGGTCTGAAGTTCACCATTGATTTTGGATTCGGAATGCTGAATGCCCTGCATCTCGGTGATGTGATCAACGACCTCATCTATCAGATTCGCCCCTATGAGGTGAACAAAGGCGAAACGGATCGTGTGTTCCAGGAAATGGTTAATGGGCTCTGCACAGACCTGCGCAACCGCAAAGCGTTTGAGATCGAGCGGAGCGCACCGCAGTGGCTCAAGCCCAAGGTCAAAAACAATAAGGTCCTCCGTAACACATTCAACGTGTTTGGCAAATGGCATGAGCATATGGGGGGGGAGGACTATCTCCATGCCCTGCAGAGTGCGCGCGAGAAGATGAATTCCATTGAAGTGGACCGCACGCGGGTAAGACCGATGGTGAAGATCACCGGCGAGTTCTGGGCGCAAACCACAGAGGGTGATGGAAACTTCCACATGTTTGAGTTTCTGGAGCAGGAAGGCGCGCAGGTCTTGGTCGAGCCGATCGCAACCTGGGTTGCATATCTGATGTATCAGGCCAAAGCGCACGCCAAAGCGAAGTGGCCAGTGAATCGTCCGTACGGCAATCCAGAATGGTACGAATTCAAGAAACATTTTGCCAATTACATCGGCTTACGCAAGAAACTCTGGGGCATTGGCGCGGGACAGCGGATGTGGAATTTCTTCTACCATCGCACCGCCGAAAAGCTCGGAGGGATCACGCACCATCTCGCCCCGCAGGATGAACTCGCGCGAGTGGCGCACCCGTTTTACAACCAGTTCGCACGCGGGGGGGAGGGACACCTCGAAGTCGGCAAGAACGTCTACTACACGATCCACAAGCTCTGCCACATGGTGCTGGCGCTCAAGCCATTCGGTTGCATGCCGTCGTCGCAGTCTGACGGAGTGCAATCGGCAGTCATCAACAAGTTCAAGGACATGATCTTCCTGCCGATCGAAACCTCCGGCGAGGGTGAGGTCAATGCGCACAGCCGCGTCCAGATGGCACTTGGCGAGGCGAAGGTTAAAGCCAAAGCCGAGTTTGAGCAATGCCTGAAATCGACAGGCAAAACCATGGCGCAGATTCGCGAGTACATCGATGAACACCCGGAGCTCAAACGGCCGTTTTACCACGTACCGCATCAGGAAGGGGTTGCGGGGACAGCGGCGCAGTTTGTGCTGCATGTCAGCAGCCGTATCGACAAGGACACGCGTTTCTGGAAACGCTCGCGGGTTCGAGTGCAGCAAACCGTAGCCGCGACCTCGGGCGATTAAGACCGATTACTGCCAGAGACCGAATATTAGAACGTCGAGAAGACGATATCCCGTGTGCTGCGGCTTTATAGCCTTCAGTGCAAGTGAGGTTGAATGCACGATCATAAGGGTCCCACCTTGGTCCAGATTGCACCTTTGGAACCACCAGTCCCCAGCGTCCCGAAGGTCAAGGACACGCACAAGCCGCATGACCATGAAACCAAGTTCATGGTCGGCCTCGATGTAGGTTCGACGACGGTCAAAGCTGTTGTTGTCGAGGCCGCGAGTGATAGGGTGCTCTGGCAGGATTACCAGCGCCACGAAACCAAGCAGCCGGAGAAGACGCTCGAATTCCTGAAGCGCATGCACGCCGATGTCGGCCTCAACCGCCATAACACGCGCATGTTCCTGACCGGGTCAGGCGGCGGATCGATCGCCGACCAGATCGGCGCCAAGTTTGTACAGGAAGTGACGGCAGTTTCCCTCGCGGTTGAGAAGTTGCACCCCGAAGTGTATTCGGTCATCGAGTTGGGGGGCCAGGACGCGAAGATTATCGTCTTCAAGGACGACGAAGAGACCGGCCGCAAGAAAAAGATTCCCTCCATGAACGACAAGTGCGCCGGAGGGACGGGCGCGGTGATCGACAAGATCAATGCGAAACTGAAGATCCCTGCTGTGCAGCTTGGCAATCAGGGCTATCAGGGAATCAAACTCCACAAGGTTGCCGGAAAGTGCGGCGTCTTTGCGGAGACCGACATCAACAGCTTGCAGAAGGTGGGTACACCACCCGATGAGCTGATGGCGTCGTTATTCGAGGCGATTGTTCTACAGAATTTAAGCGTGCTCACGCGCGGCAATACCCTGCGCCCGCATGTGCTCTTGCTGGGCGGCCCCAACAGCTTTGTTCGCGGCATGCGAGAGGCGTGGCAAGCGAATATTCCGCGCATGTGGAAGGAGCGCAAGGTCCAAATCCCGGATGGTGCTAAACCGGAGGAGCTGATCAAGGTCCCCCAGAATGCACAATACTTTGCTGCTCTCGGGGCCATTGAGTTCGGCCGCGCCGAGGACGATTGCATTGGCTGCTACCGCGGCTACGACCAACTGGTGCACTACATCGAGTATGGGCGGCAGGAAGAAAAAGCAAAGTCCGGCGGCAAGGGTCTGGTCGAAAATCCTGTTGAGCTTGATACGTTCAGGGAAGCGTACAAACGCAAGAAATTTGCCCCCGCAGTCTTTGCGAGTGGAGGCACGGTTGGGGGATTCGTCGGAATTGACGGAGGTTCTACCTCCACCAAAGCAGTTCTGCTGAGCGAAGATGGCAAGATTCTGTGCAAATCCTATCAGCTCTCGAACGGAAACCCCATCCAGGACACGATCGATATGTTCGAGAACCTGCGCCACGAGGTGGAGGCGCAGGGCGCAAAGATGGAAGTCCTGGGAGTAGCGACCACCGGCTATGCAAAGGACATTCTGAAAGATGTTCTCAAGGCAGATGTCGCGCTGGTCGAGACGGTAGCGCACACCCAATCGGCGCTCAAATTCTACGACGACCCGCACGTGATCGTAGATGTCGGAGGGCAAGACATCAAGATCATCATCCTGCATAACGGGCGCGTGAAGGACTTTAAGCTCAACACCCAGTGCTCGGCAGGGAACGGGTATTTCCTGCAGTCCACGGCCGAGGGCTTTGGCATCGACGTGAACAAATACGCGGATCTGGCGTTCTCTGCGCAAGCGATGCCCGTGTTTGGCTATGGTTGCGCCGTCTTCATGCAGTCGGACATCGTCAACTTCCAGCGGCAAGGGTGGCAGGCGCAGGAGATCCTCGCCGGACTAGCGGCGGTGCTGCCCAAGAACGTATTTCTTTATGTGGCAAGCATTCCGAACCTGGCTGCGCTCGGCACGCGCTTTGTTCTGCAGGGCGGAACGCAGAACAATCTCGCTGTCGTAAAGGCGGAAGTCGACTTCATTCGCAACAGTTTCCGCGCCGCCGGTAAGCAGCCGGAAATCATTGTTCACGAGCACTGCGGTGAGTCGGGTGCGATTGGCGCCGCAGAGGAAGCGCTACGACTTTGGCGAGACGGTCAGCAGACCACGTTCATCGGTCTCGACGCGGTACGTCGAATCGAGTACCGCTCAACCCGCAACGAGTCCACGCGCTGCAATTTCTGCAAGAACAATTGCCTGCGCACTTTCATCGACGTGCGCACCGAGCCTGCGAAGGAATTCATTCCCATCCAGAAGATCACCAAAGTTCCGCTCATGAAGGGCGAGCAGCGCCTGATCATTGCAACCTGCGAAAAAGGGCTGGTCGAAGATGTCAACGAGATGAAGGATATCAAGGCGGGCCTTGACAAGATTCGCGATCAGTACCCCAACTTCGTCGACTACGCTTCCAAGGAGGTTTTCCGGCCGACGAACGCGAAGAACATTGCTGACCCGCTTCCGACCGCGGGATTCCTGGGTCACTGGAGCAAAGGGGCGAAAGAGCGGCGCGCACTCGTGGAAAACCGCGGCAAGATTCGCATCGGCATTCCGCGGGTGTTGAATATCTACACCTACGCGCCCTTATTTAACGCGTACTTCGAGAGCCTGGGCGTGCAGCCCGAAAACATCATTTATTCGGACTACACCAGTTCCGAGTTGTACCGCGCGGGGGCGAGCCGCGGGGCTATTGACCCGTGCTTCCCGGCGAAGATCGGAATCTCGCATGTCTACAACCTGATCCAGGAAAAGCATCGCAAGAAGCCCCTCAATGCCATCTTCTTCCCCATGTACGACGTGCTGCACTCTCCGCTGGTGAAGCTGCAAGGCGCGAATGCGTGCCCGACCGTGACCGCGACGCCGGAGACGGTGAAGGCGGCATTCACCAAAGAAAATGACGTTTTCGCAGAGAACGGCGTGAAATACATTGACCCGGTCCTCAACTTCGCGGACCGGAAGCTGTTCTCTTATCAAATGCTGCAGGCGTGGCAGGCGGTGCTGGGCCTGTCGGAAGCGGAACACGATCGCGCCGTGGAAGCTGGATTCAAGGCGCTTGGAGATTACGAGACCAGCATTCGCCGTCGCGCGCGTCAGGTGCTCGACCAACTGGAGCGTGAGGACCGCATCGGGATCGTCATGCTCGGGCGTCCCTACCACCACGATCCCGGGCTCAATCATGAGATTCTCGATGAGTTCCAAAAGCTCGGGTATCCCATCTTCTCTCAAAACACATTGCCGCTCGATGAAGACATGCTGGAGCGTCTTTTTGGCGAGGAAGTGCGTGGGGGCGTGATCAGCAGCCCGATGGACATTAGTGATGCCTGGAAGAACTCCTATTCATGCAGCACAAACCACAAGATCTGGGCGGCCAAATTCACCGCACGTCATCCCAATCTGGTGGCGCTCGAGATCTCGAACTTCAAGTGCGGACATGACGCGCCGATTTATGGCGTGGTTGAGGGAATCATCGAGCAATCGGGCACGCCGTATTTTTGCTTCAAAGATCTTGATGAGAACAAGCCGACCGGTTCGATCAGAATCCGGGTCGAGACCATCGACTATTTCCTGCGGCGTTATCGTGAAGAGGTCATCCGTAAACGCAAGGCTACCGAGGACATTGAGGCACAATTGGCGGCACTGGAAGCGCAGTTACGCGACGAAGCGCGCGAAAACGAAGATGCAACGCCGCCTCTCGAAGCTGGCAGGCAATGCCAGATTCAGGAGATGGCAGCCGACTAGGGTTCGTCAATTCGTATGCCGCTCTCGACCGAGAGCACGCACCCGGCCTGCATTTGTCGGGCGCGACAAGCGGATTCAATATTTGCACGAGAATGTCGGCGCGCTGTCATTCTGGCCGGCTGCTGTAGAGTATGGGATTCAAGGGAGAAGCAATCACCTCCCCGATCTCTACACCGGGGCACCACCACTGAGTATCGTTGACCTGGTCCTTGTTCTTGGGCTTCACGAGCTTAATATCCATATCGATATAAATAACCGTTATGACCTCTCGCATGCGACTGGTTTTGTTGGCCCCCGCGCGATGAAAGGTCCAGCCGGAATGAAAGCTCACGTCCCCCAGATCAAAAGCTTCTTCGGCGAGGCCAAATCTCGCTAACTTCTCTTTCAAACTCAACTCCGATTCGTCACTGATTTCAAGCTCTCGACCTGATCGAAATCGATGGCTCTTAGGACAAAAGGCCAGCGGCCCCATCTCAAGGGGTGTATCTTGCAGCGGAATCCACGCGGTAATCGTGTTGTCATTTGAAACTGGCCAGTAATATTGGTCAGCGTGCCACGGAGTAAATCCGCCACCAGGCTCTTTATATAGAGCCTGATCATGATAGATCCGCACTCCCTCGCAACCCATCAACCCAGTCGCGATTCGAGCTAGGCGTTTCCCGAACACAAACTGTCGAATATGGTCGTTGATGGTCCAAAGATTCATGGCCTGCAAGAAGGCTCTATCGTAGGTAGATCGTTCCTCGATCGGAAGGCGACGCCCGGCCGTCACTTTGTCTACGGTTTCGCCGATGTGGGGGCGGAAGGCCTCCAACAAAACAGGTGGCAGGACATTATGAAGATGTACATAGCCGTTATCGCGGTAGAAGTTGATTTGGTCGGTCGTGAGGCTGTAGGGAGCATCTATTTGGGCTCTCTCCATAGTCAAAGTGTCCGTTCGAAAAGTATGGCTTTGGTCAACATCCGTAGATCCCGGTTTATTTTATCGCCTTCGAGTCTTGAGGCTCGCGATGAGATTTACCTACTTGCCTACTGCGCTGCCCGAACTTCGTAGTGGTTCGCAATAGGCTCAGATCTGGACAGAAGTTCCTTCGCCTCAGGTTCGAAAACAGGAACCTGGTAGTCCGGACCGGCAAAACGCGTCACCGCTTCCATCGAATCAAAGAAATTTACAGTGACGAACTCGACTTCCCGTGTTCCGTCGAGGCGCAATACATAGCCGCCCTTATAACCCTCGATCGCCCTTAGCTGCGGCAGCACATGGTTTTTAAGAAGGTTCTCGTAAGCCTCTGCATGTTCAACGGTTGTCCAGCCCCGCCAATGCCGCGCAATCATCGTTTCCACCCTGCCCACACTTTAACAATTTTCGAGGCCTGGCTGGTTCTCGATCAATGCGATTGTACGTCGAGCTTGGCCAGGTGCGCTGACCTAGGTCAGGCCATTTCGCAGTCGCGCCCCTTTTTCAGTCGCCTGAGACGATTGCTTGCTCGGCGACTCGTTGTCGTGCTGGCGATATCCAACGCGACTGTCGCTGCTGATTTTTGTCGGCGCTCGGGATATAATCCCCGCGGGTTCGATCCTCGACGGAAGGAAGACTGGTCTTGATCTGGCCCTTTAAGCGGCACTCCCATCCCCCGGGCTCTTTCGGAGCTATCACTGAGGCAGAACCATTTCTGCCAGACCGCTTCGCCTTCAAGCTTTTCGTGAACTGGTTCGCGCAAACAATACCTCGAACGTGTTCTGCTCGCCCTTCAGCGTGATGTTGTCCCTGATGACGGTCTGGGAAGGAGCCACTGGGGAAACCCGCGAGGCCATGGCCAAGGTCCTCGAAATCGCGGAAGATCCGGAGGGTTGTTAACGGTTTCTCAAAGAGGCGCTTGCCATCTCCGGTCCCGGCCTCGAACTTGCCATAGCAAATTCCCTTTGGTGTGATGAACAGCTGCGAATGCTTCCCGCCTTCCTGACCATGGCACGGGAGAAGTATGCCGCCGAGGTCGTTTCCTTACCCTTGCAGGGGCCTGCAACAGTTCCCCGCATCAACGCCTGGGTCGCGGACAAGACGCGAGGCAAAATTGGCACAATCATCGACTCTCTCACTCCCTGGGATCGTCTGGTCGCACTCAATGCCATCTATTTCAAGGGCCTCTGGAGAGCGCCTTTTGAAAAATCTCTCACCCTCGAAGAACGATTCATCACCCCAGGAGATCGCGCTGTCAAAGTCCCGCTGATGCTGCAATTTGGGTTCTTTCGCTATTACGCGGAGTTGAATTTTCAGGCACTTCGCCTGCCATATCAGGGCAACCGCGTTGGCATGTACATCTTTCTTCCGTCGAGGGAGTCCGGCCTCTCTGCGTTCCTTCGCACCCTCACCCCGGTGCAGTGGGGCCGCTGGATTGGGGCTTTCAGTGAAACAGAAGGCGTGCTTGGCATGCCTCGCCTTAAGTTCGAGCACTGCATCAAGTTTGCCCCTATTCTCACGGACCTGGGCATGTCAGAAGCTTTTGATCCTGAGAGGGCGCAGTTTAATGGCGTGGCACTTCCTCCTCCAGCCATCTACATCGGTCAGGTGATCCATCGATCCGTGGTGGAAGTTAATGAGGAGGGGACCGAAGCGGCGGCGGTAACAGAGATGGCGATGCCCCTTTTATCGCGAAGCGCGACCGAGTCGCGCAGGTTTCGGATGATCTTGGATCGACCATTTTTCTTCGTCATCCGCGACGACGAGAGCAATATGATCCTATTCATGGGTGCGGTTAACGACCCAACATGACACGCGTCCGACGTGTTGCACTTCCTCGCGAGGCTCCAGAATCAGGCGTTCTCGGGCCTTTTGCGCTCTCCATTTGCCTTCTTTGTCTCAACGAAGCGAGATGAAGTTTATCGCCGATTAGCGAGTTGCCGTGGATCCACTCTTTACCTGGACGTGAATGGCGATCGTTTCCTCAGCGGCCGGCCGCCCACGCGGACCTTCCTTCTCGTTCATAGTGGCAAGACGAGTCTGCAGATCGGCGATGCACCCTTCGAGTCTGCGCTGTGCGAGTTCACGCGCTTCGGCGAAGACTTTTTCGTCTTGGATGCTCCGGGATCCGATTCTCTTGCGCGACTTGAAGTGGGGGAATCTCATGTCTCTGCCTCGTCCCCCTGGGGAGTGGCTGGGATTGACTGCTTATGTTGAACCGACCTGGCCTGTTCGTCCATTCCCCAAAAGATGTACCTGGAGGTGGGGCCGCCTTGAGCAATTCGACGGCTTATCAACAGTTGCTGAGCGAGTCCAAGCAATGAAAGAACCTAAGGGACAGTTATACGGCTTCACGTTGTTCCGAAACTTCGTTCTCCAGAATGCGCAAGAATCGCAGTGCGGACAACATGGCCGAGTACTCTTCGCTACTAAGGGCTAGCTCTTTGATCCGACTCTTAATAGCGGCGTGGGCGTCGGCTATTCGCCTCGAAAGTTTCGCCGGGTCGGCTTCTAGCAAGGCGGTTTGATAGTGCTGCTTCCAATCGGCTAGCAAGGCTCCACCAGCGGCCATCTTGACCTCGTTCAAAGGATGAAACTCCAAAAAAAACCTGCGAAGGGCCTACTCTGAACGGATAAATGAAGAAAACAACCTTTGACACCTGTCAATTGTTACAGAGCCAGCGCCGCTGGCGGTTTCCAGGCCGCAGTGGGTCCTATGGCGATCTAGTCCCCAAAGGTCAGCTTTGCCGCCCTGACAAGCTTTGTAGCCCTGGGTTTGTAGCCCTGAGTTGACATAACCCTGAACCTGGTTCAAGCTTCCCGCCCGGGGCCATCCAGCTTCTTCTATCTGTCAGAGTTGTCAGTTCTCGCGAGATTCATGCGCTCGCATAGTCGTGTCACGTATGCGGGATGGGGTATTCGGTTTAATCAAGTCAGCCGCGCCAAGTGCAGCTGAAAATCGAGGGAGGATTGCATGCTGTACGGTTTATCTCGATCTTGCTGGAAAATGCTCCTTTCACTGGGTATCCTCACCGGCGTTTCGGTCTGCCAAACAGTGCCCCAGGCCTCTTGCAGCTATTCGTTCTTTCCGACGGTGTTCTTCACACCACCGCTTTCACGCTATAGCGTGTTCTTCCCATCTGGAATAAACGATTCCCGCACGGTGGTGGGAGGGGCGTTCCAAACAGGGTTCATTCGTTGGAAAAATGGGGGATTCACTTTCCCGAAAGGCACGAGTTCACTATCCGACCGCAACGACAAAGGAATCAGCATAGGTTATGACGGCAATAACAGTCCAATTATCTTAAGTGGTACGAGCGTCACTTCAGTAGCCGTGGCCATCGGTGCGAAGACCTTCACCGGCCCGGGGGTGGTGGTTTCCCGCATAAACGACTTCGGCAGTATCGTCGGCTGGTACGGCGACAACTCAGGCATTGCCCATGGCTACAAGCGGTGGACAAACGGCCACGGTTTCAGGCTCGACTTTCCCGCGCACTTCAAAGACATCAACTCAGGAACATTCCCCACGGGGATCAATGATCAGGGTGTCGTCGTTGGTTTCACTCAGATTCCGGATCACGCCTTCGTCTATTACAACGGGGTATGGACCACTCTTACCTACCCGAAGGCGATTGCCACAATGCTATGGGGGGTCAGCAACGCCGGCGTCATTGTTGGAAGTGCCGAGTTAGCCGATGGGAGCTCGATAGGATTCTTGTACAAGAATGGCAAGTTCGAAAATGTTATGCCGCCTGGCACCGTGGGACTTGGTGTTGGTTCAAATGTGACTGCGATCAGTCTCCGGAACGGATTGATTCTTGGCTTCGCTGATCTAGCCAATAGCCCTCGCCAGGGCTACATTGCAACTTGCAAGTAATCAGGGTGACAATCAGGCGTTCTCACTCACGGACCTGCAGCAGTCTGCAATTCCATTAGTCGGTATGAAACCGACGAAACCCAGACCCATGCCAGAACGAATATGAGGTTAAGAAAAAATTGAATGTTCATTGTACTTCGACTTGCATTCGCTGCACTGAAGAATGCAGCCAGAAAAAGAAGTCCAGTGAGCGCGCAGAATACAGCCCAAGGAGTCTTTCTCAAAGACGCAAACGTGCGCACAAATACGAAACAGGCGGCCATGAGAGCCGTGAAGCCTACGCCTCCAAAGACCAGGTGCATTGTGCCGTGAAAGGTCATGCTCGTCGGGGTGCGTGTTGGATCTGTAACAAATGCGCCGACACCTATCTGGCAAACTCCAAAAACTCCGAGCAACAACGAGCCCCAAAAACGACCCTTCCTTGTACGAAGCACTCTCCGCACCCCGGTTGCCGCAGCCACTATCAGTAGACCGCCGATCACAAAATTCGCGATCTGAACCCAACCCCAAGGCCCAAGGCTCAGCATGCTGGGTTCGGTATGCGAAAACTTAAATTCCGAACGAGCGAATCCTTGAATGGCAAAAATCAGAAGAAAAAAAGGACCTGCCACAACACCACAAGAAAGCAGAGTTCTTGTCACCCGTTCTTGAGAGCCCATAATGACTCCGATGTCGTAAGCGTCTTTACTTCTTGTTCGCGATCCGACCAAAACCCTTTTGTCAGGTCGAAAATTGATCTCATAATGCGCTCAGAGTGTATTGCTCTCCGCGGTTCTAATCAAACCCACGCGGCATAACTGCCGCTAACGGCGTTATCACGCATTGTCCCGCTATCTTTTAGTCGAGAAAGCACACCGAGGTACGCAAAGGCGCTAACAGATCTGGAAAGCGCCACACCCCAAAAGTGAGCCCCGGATGCAGCGCAAGGAGAATCCCAAGAACCAGAAATAATTAGATCAAAGGCGGGCCAAGATGAAAGATGCGTCAACCGGACGACTGAAGTCGCAGCCTGCGGGTCAAGGCGCAGACCCTAGCTGAACGAGCGCAAACGCCCACCTTCCACGAGCACAAAAGGGGGCCGCTGCGGCCCCCACTCGGCGCAATCAAAGGAGAACATTCTTAGAAGGGCAACGCCGGCAATTCCTGCGTCCCTTCTAGACGGACGCCATCGAGTTGGTTGGGGTCGAGGCCCAGCGCTCGCAGGATAGTCGGTGCGATTTGATTCGTTCCAACTTCACTGTAGACAGTACCAGGCTTCATGCCAGCGCCAGAAACCACAAGAACCACATTGACATCATCGTGCGCGAAGCCGCCGTGCTCTTCCTGTTTCTTCGAACTGCCGGTATAGATCACGCCAACATTGGGTGTCACGATGATGTCGGGCGTGCGCGGATCACGTCCATCGCCCAAGCCCGGCCGGTTGTAGTTCAAAGCGACACTCTGACCGTAGTAGATTTGTCCGATTCCAGCCTGAGCAGCATTGGCTTCAAGTGTTGCGACGGCCGACAACGTGTTTGACGAGTCCGCAAGCCAGAGCAACGAGATGTCATCCTCCGTTGGCCCTATGCCGTTGGGATTCGCAGGCGATTCAGACATCGGCAAGAGATTGGCAATCAAGGTTGCGGGCGATTGCCCGTTGGTCCCACTATGTCCGGGAATCGGGAAGAAGCGGTTGGGATCAATAGGAGATTGCCCGTGTTTGGCGGTAACGATCACGATCGTTGACTCCCAAAGTCCTTGATTCTTGAGTGCCTGCACCATCTCGGCCAGCGAAGCGTCGACAAATTGCAATTCTCCAAGCAGCAAATCGCTCGGTGTCGCCGCGGCATCGAGGTACCCGCCGGAGCCGACGTTCTTCTCGATCAGCTTCTGTCCGACGCTAACCGCCTGAAAATTCATCCCGAATATCATCGGAACTTTGCCGGGCCCGCCATTGTGATTCTTGCCGGCGATTTCGTTCAGGATGGCGTTCACTTTCAGCGTGTCATAGCACTGAATGTTCTGGAAGCTATCGGTCCAAGCTCCGGTCTGCGATGGGTCGGGAATGCTTGAGCAGTCCATGCCGAGCGGAGTGGACAGTCCCGGAAGTCCGATGACCGTTGAGTTGATCTCGGGCGAGAAGTAATCGTCGAGTATGCCGACGCCATCGCGGCCTGCAACGGAAGAGTAGGCGGGATGCTTGTCGGACCATGCAGTGTAGCCACCGGCATTGTGGATTACACCGTAAATGGTGTTTGTGCGAACAAACTGCCACGGGTATACGGGTGCACATCCCTTCGCTGGATCGCGATCCATCTTTTTGGGGTCAAGGGAAGCGACACCTCCATCGGTCAAGCTGGCGTTGGGCGCGCCCCCATTAAGTTGTGTTTGGTCGATGTCGAGGCCTTCTTCATACTCGGTTGTGTAGCCGGTTGGGGCCGCATATGGTTTGCACGGGCCTGCAGCATTGCCGTTGCCCGTCGTGATCGCAGGGCCATCGATCGAGCGATCATACGCCACATCGTAATAGACGCCCAGAGAGCGCGGTGTTGCACCCGAGACGATGGTCATCAGACCCGGAAAGGAGTCCGACGGTTTCGAAGCGCTCGCGGCGACGTAGTGAATGCCGGTGCGCCCGAGCGCGGCGAAAGTTGGGCAGTACGGTTCGCCGTTGTTGACGCCTGTCAAACCATGCGCGCAGTTCAGGAAATCGATGGCGTGCATGCCATCGACACTGATGAGGAGAACGTGTTTGATATTTGAGTTGTGGGGTTCAGCCTGGGCTGCAGTGGCACACAACAAAGCCGTAACCGCAATCAGGGGGAGCAGACGACGTTGTATCACTGGATGGATCCTCCTTTGAGTTCACCCCTGAGGTGATGAGACTAGCGGGAGACCGCTGAAAACGCGGTTAAGGGAAGATCAACGAATGATGAATTACCTGATCACTGGCTAGATCAAGATAATAAAGAAAGGTTCGCCCGGGGCTCAATTTGCGCAAAACAGGCCACTGGAAAGCGCAAGCTCATGAGATCGCCTGACTGCGGCAGTCGATTGGCTCCCGCTGCGGCGATAGGCAAGGCCTTTTGCAACCCTCGATGCGCTCCTTTCAGCTCTTCCGCGACACTCTAATCTCAAGGCCGATTCGTTCTTCAGCCCAATTCTGGCCGATTCAAGGACAAGCGCCTTATGGGTCGCACCTGGAGCAACGTCTGGCTTTACAATTCAGATCGACGGATGCTCCTCCTCAATCAATGCCTGTGGTTCTCTGGCGGGTTTCTTTGTGGCGTGTTGGTGCTCGTTGGTTTCTTGAACAAGCGTCTGAAAACATTTCCCATATTTTTTTGGCTGAACGGGTGTTACTTCCTTCAATTCTTAGTGCAATTCATCATTCAGGACTGTTCGGACATACTCTGGGCATGGTTGGCCATCCTTATGACCGGCATATCATTTCCTCTGGAGCTTGCAGTTTTGTATGAAGTGTTTAGGAAGCTAACCCCTCCCCAATCGGCCTTGGCAACTCGTCTAGCACCCATCTCTAAGAATGTTTTGGCCGTTCTCGTCATTTTTTCCACTGTATTGGCGGCTGTCACGCCTATGGGTTCGCAAGTTGCTGTCCGGAGGGTACTCATGAATCTGTGGTTTGCCCAGGATTTCCTTGAAGTAGGCTTACTCCTTTTCATGTTGGTGCTTAGTTTCACGGTGGGGATTTCCTGGAGACGCCTGCATGCTGGTGTTGTGCTTGGTTTCGGTATAACCACATCGATAAACATACTGGAGATGCAACTACTGAGCCGGCCGGGGCTCGTTGCAGCGACATTCTTCCGAGGGGTCGGATTTAACATATGCGCTCTGCTGTGGCTCTGGTACGTTCTTCGCCCTGAACCAGCTGAAAATCGTAGTGCAACGGGTCTTGCATTTCTTTTGAATGTGAATCAAGATGCCGAAACACTTCGAGCAATGCTAAGTGAATAGGGTTGTCGTGGCCTTCCATTTGCACAAAAGCATCAGCTTCAACCCACGCACGGTCTTTGCATTAGCAAACGACGTAGATTGAACTAAAATCATCCGCACTTATGGACGCTAAGCTACGGATCATCACGAATCCGGCGACTGCTGCATGAGGCTGCCTGTTAGGTCGTGACCACCAAACGGCGCCCCGGTTGGTCGCGCTGCCAAGCCTTCTCAATTTGTGCAAGCGGAACCTTTTCCGTGTCTATCTGAAGGTCCCCTTTTGCGGCGTATGCCATCACTTGCTGGAAGGCTTCGACCAGAACGTCGCGAGATGGAATCCCTGCAGTACCCAGAATTGTCAGGGCAGTACTGCGCAAGACGGCGGCTGGAAGCGAGATGCTCGGCGCAGCGCTCTCCCCAACCTGAACAAAGCGGGTTTCGGATTGGACAGTCACAAATTCTCTTCGGGTTATAGCCGTCAGAAACGCCTCTGCTGGTTGGCCCCACACGTAATCGATCACGACTTGGAATCCAGATTGACCAGCTTCCCGCGCAAAGGCCTCGCTCAGTTCAGCCGTGGGCAGAGCCAAGGAAATGGTCGCGTCGGCGCCCAGATTATGAAGTCGGTCCAGGGCTTGTGGATTGCGACCCGCCGCAACGACCCGAGCAGCCCCAAGAAGCTTCGCGATCTTTACCGCGAGGTTGCCAGTTACGCCCGTCGCCCCAAGAATGAGAACGTTTTCACCCGGTACCACCTTTGCTCGGTAGGTCAGGGAAAGCCAAGCCGAGATGCCAGGGTTGGGCATAGCCGCGGCAGTTTCGTCGTCCAGGTTCTCCGGAACTGGGAAAGTGAACGCGCGTGGCACAACCGTACGCTGCGCCATGGCACCGTGGGGCGGTCGAGGCCCACCGAAGAAGACCCGTTGCCCGTCATCAAGATGCCCGACCCCATCCGAGCCACAGACGCAGGGGAGCTTGCGCGGACTTGCGTAATGCGATCCACTGGCCAGTTGCTTGTCAATCGGCTTAAGCGATGCGGCGTGAACATAGACGATCGCTTCACCGTTTGTGTTCTCAATGACTGGCTCGGGGAATTCTTCGTATCGAGGGACTGTTCCAATGGTGTGCAGAACAGCAGCATACATGCGAGTTCCTCTTTCAACCCTTCAACCAAAGATTCTATGCGCAAGTATGCCACCAGCTTTGAGGTCTGATCGGTTATTCGGAAGTCAACTCTTGAGATTTACCAAGACGCTGTTTGCTCAGCGCGCGGCTGCTTGTACCCTGACGCCTGGCCGCGTGCGCAGGTATTCCTGAACCTGTAAAGCAATATCTCCAACCAGAAGCGCAAAGGCTACACACATCCATACGGTGGTTTCAATGGCGACTGGATTGTTGTCCCATCCGCTAAGCCCGGTAATGACCCGAACCTCAAGAAAGACGATGGCAACTGCAAAGCTCCGCGTCATCCACTGACGGTGTTGCTGAATCTTTCTCTGGCGGATGAAGACAAATGCTACGCCGGTCGTGATCATTAACAGCGCGGCATCAGCTACGGCTGCTAGCGTGAACGAGCGCGTGCCGCCAATGCGTTCGTCGAAGTATTGAAGATACACGCCCAGCGGCGAAACAATCAGCGCGCCCACGACATAAAACCTACCCAGAACACGATGGAGTTTGGTGAAGCGCTGGCGGAGGCGGTCAGAGAACTGCATCGGACCGAGCAAAATAGCGCACGCACCGGCCAGTCCATGCGGCAACAGATACCACTTGAAGCCTTCATAATGCTGCCAAACTGGAGCGTGAGGATGCCAAAGGAAGCTCTCGTTGTGGTGGATGACATACGCGATCATCAGCCCGACGACGGTAAAGACGACATATTTAATTCGGAAATGAAACACACCTCGACGAACCTGGACGGCTGCAGTTGCCATGGATCCCCCCCGCGAAGTTTTAGCCCCTGCCGAAAGGCGCATCTTCGGCAGCGGAAGTACAGTACCACAAAGAAGAGTGAAAGGATATTGCCCAGGCGGCCGCACAGTGGGGAAGGATTTTTCGAAAACCCACCACGGCCATCGGACTCAATAAGTGATGTTGTGATTTATCACAATTGACCCTCAGGTGCTCCCGCAGATTGCGGCATCGTAGTTGTTCCAAGCTGCCCTACACGAACCCGCCGCCCACGCCTATTGCAGCTTGGACGGCGGTTTCTTTCAGATATCATGAGAGATATTGGAATTATCCAACGGTCGAACCGCGACTATTTTTTGGCATGTAATGCGGGAGCTTTGGCTTGGCCAATCTCCCTCGTACCTCTTATGGCCGAGCTTCGTAAACTATATTGAACGGGGTTTCCGTAGCCCGGCGAAACCGGCTGAAACCTGCCGAGGTCACCACCGCACGAATTCGTTTCTCGCCTGCCTGAGCGCCTAGGCATAGTCCCACTTCTTGGGATCGCGAGCAAGGCGTGCACAGTAGGGTCGAAAAGGAGTAATAGACCCGACCCACTGGATTGAGATTGTCCTTCAACTCATCGTTGGCAAACGGTTCGACGATCATCCATGTGCCGTCCTTAGCCAGCGACTGGCGGACATGTTCAGCAGCCCCTTTGGGATCGCCCATGTCATGTAAGCAGTCAAAGAAGGTCACGAGATCGTAGCCCTGGCCAGGAAAATCTTTAGCCTTCGACACACCGAACTTGACGCGGTCGGCGATCCCATCGCTCATGGCCGCCTCGCGTGCCGCTGCAATAGATCTATAGTGATAGTCGAAACCAAAAAATTGAGACTTCGGGAACGCTTTCGCCAGCAATAAGGTCGAAGACCCTTTTCCACAGCCAACGTCTGCAACCCGTGCTCCCCACCGGAGTTTATCTTCGACATCTTGTAACGCGGGAATCCAGGAACTTACGAGGTTGGCGGCATAGCCGGGACGGAAGAATTTTTCGCATCCATGAAACACGCTGTCCACGTGTTCATGCCAGCCCATTCCCTCCCCGGTGCGGAACGAGTCTACAATACGTGGAACCGAGGCGAGAGAACCCAGGGCCAGTTCGAACGCTCCGGGAAGGTATGCGGGACTGTCTTCTTGCGCCAGCGCAAACGCTTGTTCTTCAGTCAGGAAAAACTTGGCTACTTTTTCATCGTAGGTGATATAACCTCCCGCCGCTTGTGAAGCCAACCATTCGCGCAAATAGCGCTCGTCGGTCTGCGTCTTCGCGGCAAGCTGTGCAGAACTCATTGGGCTCTCAGCCAGCGCCTTATACAATCCCAACTTTTCTCCAATGACGACCATCCCGGCATGAACCGCGGCTCCGAGATCCGTCACAAATTGCCCGATAAAAGCATTGAGTTTGTTCATGTCGAGAGTAGGAATCTGTGCGGTAGCCATTACGCTTGTCTCCTTGTGTTTGATTTGGGGCACCTGCACGAGACGTGCATCGCAAGTGGCGTTCGCGATAATCCTCTTCTCGCCTCCAGCAATACTTGGCTGCACTCTGGAGGTGGCGGTCTACACTCTGATTCTCAAGAAGGAATGGAGTATATGAAGATCTCGTGCTAATCGGAAGTTAGCGGAAGCTGAGCGACCAAATGTCTGCTGGAAATCAGGAATTTGTCATTTGTGAGTCGTGAATTTGTAAACTGCCTTTTCCGTTTCGATGAGGATGGAGATTTCCCGCCAACCACAACCGAGGTCGAGCGAATTGTAAATTCGAAATGTATTTGCCGACTCAGGATCGCCCAGCCGCCTGTTGTTTTGCATGGGCCCATTTCTGGGCGATTCTTGCGACCTCTTCCGGCGAAAGGCCCTTGTCGTTCTTCCAGACCATGTAACGCATATAGGCATCTTCGAATTCGTGGGCTACATCGTTCTGGTTTACCGGCTTGATCGCGCTCGACCTTCGCTGACCGAGATGCTGACGATAAAGGCTGTCGGTTGGCGTCCCCTTCGGGGCCCGTGCAGTTCGCACAAACGGCGGCGCCTCAATTCCCTGGTCAGGCAGGGTCGTCAGAAAGTCGCTCCCGCCATCCGTGTAGCGAGTGGCAAGTTCAATCCAATTGCCCGCCTGAGGATGTTCCGTGATATGACCGGTTACGTAGGTGGAGGGCTGAAACAAAATGCGCACGAGCACGCCAGGCATCTTATCCACGCTGTACGTACCCTGATCGAGAAAGCCCGCTCGTACCAGTGGTGTTGCCTGTTGTTGTATGGCGGCAAAATCCTTCCATTGCGGGGCCGTCGCTGGTAAGAGTCGAATCTGATCGGGCACCTTCGCCAATGCGTCCTTCCCGATTGCCCCAAACATGGCGCGGAATATGTGCCGAATTAGAAGTCTCGGCGCTACCTTCAGGAGCAGAAATACGCCAACCAGCACTCCCAGGTAGATCAGTGTGTGTGAACTCACGTTAAGCTCCCCGCAATTACAATTCTTGCTATTGCAGCAATCGATCTCGCGGGAGGCAAGCTAACGGGGGTACCCGAACCTGACGAAGGTAACGCAAAGAACCGGAAAGGAACGATATCATTCTCAGATCCGCATTCGAAAAAGGTGGTAGGCCTTCCCGATCCCCCATATCCCGGCAATCGTTAAGCCGCGATGTTCAAGCACACGCCGCAGCTTGAGATGGGGTTTGGCGAAAGTTACGCCCTGGACAACCCACTCAGTCCCTGACAATCCTCGCGGCCGCACACATCGGCCAGGAAGCAAGTGACAGCAGCTCTCGATGACCACATCGGTTCGATTTCATCTAGGCTTCTGGCTAGGCGGGCGCGGATTCCCGATGAATTGCAAATCCGATGGGCATATGGGGGCCCAGTTCCAACTTCCGGCTTCCCAATAGGTGTTTTGCATATGGAAGAGCCTGTACGCTCGTAACCTTGGGATAAGTACTTATCGCTGGTAACCTCGAAAGTAGCGAAGAAAGGCATTTATTCGTCGCCCCGCCACTCGAAAAATCCAAGCCGCAAGGCAAGAGGCAAAACAGCCATGCCAGGTTTGAACGGTTTGCCAGGGCCCGCGTTCTACCGAGTTCGAATCAAAGACGGACACAGCGCTTCGGGACTACTGGTGAGCGCAACGGGCAAGCGTTGTATCCCATCAACCCAGTATTGGCTTACGACGGATGCCTGCACTGCTTATCGCTTCCCACGTAGTGCCGCACTGCACGTTCAAGGTCGTCTCGGGGAAATGGGGTTCACGACAGCATTGGAAGAGATTCGTGACTAAATCCCTCTGTCGCGAAAAATTGAGCCATCGGATGGAGTCAAGATTGTGATAGCGGCTAAACCTGAAGAGCGCGTACCGGTCGATCTAGACATCCGTGTGTGGGGTATGGCCGCCGATGGGCGTGGCTTTTCCCAGCATGCTCGCGTCCAGAACATAAGTGCTTCGGGTGCCCGGCTCTGCCAGATTGAGCATGACCTCAAGATCGGTGACGTCATCGGGGTACAGGCCGGCGAGAAGAAGACGCGATGCAAGGTGGTGTGGGCAAAAGATACTCGATCGATTCAGAAGATTCAGGTGGGTGTGCAACTGCTGAGCAGACTGGAATGCCCATGGACCACTTTTCTCCTTAAGAATGATCGGGTTTCACCCAACCTGGCGCGGGGCCGCAGGAGGTGGGCCCGGCATAAGATTGCGTTTCCCATTACTCTCCAAGACGAGCGCACCGTGGTTCGCGTCACCGCAACCGACGTCAGTGGCAGCGGTTGTTATGTCGAGATGCTGTCGCCTTTCCCCATTGGAACCAGTCTGGGCGCGGAGTTTTGGATTGGGTCGGAAAGGGTCACGACGCGCGCCCTGGTGCGCACCTGCGATCCAAGGGTTGGCATGGGAATCGAATTCGTCGGTTTGAAAACCGAAGACCAGCGGCGTTTTCAGGACCATCTTCAGGCTGTGTACCCCTTCAGCTGCTCAATTGAATACCAAAACCCAACAAGAAACGCTTCCAGCTAGAGCAGGGACCCTCTTCTTCGTAGCGTCACGAGCAACTTGGAGATCAGCGCGAACAATCCGGAGAACCGTCGTAGGCACCCCCTTGCATTGTTCCAGTAGTTCGGGAGTAAGGCCAGCGACCTCGCTCAACTGCAAAAAATCTTAGTGGCGGTGCGTGAGCGGTTGGAACTCACGCGCTTGGCAGAGCGGCGATAGCGGCTTCCACGGCATTCATGGCGCCGGTGAGTGAATCGTCTTGACCTGACATTAGCACTTCTTCCGAATTGTCTTTTTGAATCACGAAGTGGAAAACGGAAGAGGGCCGTACGCGGTCGAAAATGACATCCCCAAAGACTCCATCGCGGCGGATGCGAATGGCGCGTTTGGAGTGTTCGGGGTGCAGGATTGCGATTCGGTGCGCTTTGAGCAGACGATCAATTTGTCCAGGGCTGAAAACCCGCATATCGTACATGCATATTCCAAGAGATCTCGTCCCCGGGTAATACCTGTCAAGCATGCTTTCGTATTCTGGCAGTTGAGCGCATACTCCGGTGTCCCGTGCTGCCCAACTTAGGTCTCCAGTCCCGCGAAATCCAGTGAACCCCAATCGGAGGGCTTCTTGCATACCATCATTGAGGAGTTTGACCATTGCATCCTGCTGAAATTTGCCGGCGGCTAGGTATGCTTCTTCGGGGGTAGCAAATTGAAGAGCGCCGCGGGACACTTCCTTCTGAGGGTCGATGCCGCTAGCCCTAAGCAACGAGCAAAGACGATCGCTTTGGGCCGTGGTCAGCACACAAAGGCAACGCTCTCCCCTTAGCAGGCCAACTTTAACGAAGGGAACGGTCAAGATCGTCTGTTCGTTAATGTCGTTGTAGAAAAGACAGATGTGATCCCCGTGGCGAAATGATATTTCGTCAGACACTTAGCAACGCCTCCAGGAGGTATGCTGATCCTAGCTTTGCCGCCTGAGGGAAGACATGATCATGACAATAGGTTTGATTCGCGCTTCCCGCACTGGCAAATTTCGATATCGTACCGCTCATCCTAAGAGCTTGTTCAACGGCGAGAGGGGCCTTCTAGGGCTCGCCAGAGCAATGGTCGATGTCCAGGCTGCGATTTATTCACCTGGCGGAGGATTCTGGCTGCCAATCCTTCAATATGATCCCAAAAGCTCCAGCCCACGCTCGAATGAGGTTATCGAAAATGCACCTGAGTTGCCCATACAGCAAAATCCGTATTAACATTTCGCAGGGGTTGTGCCGTTAGCGGGAACCGTGATCGCGAAGCATTGACGGAGAGAAAATTCAAAGGATCTGGGGGCTTTGTCGCAAACGGTTGAGAGGTGGATGCACAACGGGCATTGGCCAAAAATTCCTAAAAGTTTGGCTCGAAAACGAGCGCCAGGCCGTAGTGATGAGTGAATGGGTCGGCTTGGGGCACGATCATCGGCAGTAGGGCCGTGTGCCTGTGAGAAAGATGACTCATGTGCGTCTGATAAACGTACCGCCCGATATACCACCCCATCGCGCCACCAGCGAATACGTCGGAGGCGAAGTGTCTCTGCGCAGCGACTCGTGAAGCACTTACGATTGCGGCTAGGGTGTAAGCAGTGATACCAACTATCTTCTTGTGATGATACTCGTGCGCCAGTAATGAGGCTATGGACCACACTTGAATTGAATGCCCCGAGGGAAACGAGGTTCCCCCTCCCCAAAAGTCACCTGGGTTTTTTTCGTCGGGGCGATTACGACGAAACACTTCCTTTAGAACGCCAGCCACAATGAGGCTGTCCAGAAGTGACTCCGTTCCGAGAACGCCAATCTCTCGAGCCTTCGCATTATCTCTCCAAGCTCCATAGATGTAGGACCCGGCTACAATTGGAACCAGAGTATAGGCCGCACCGACGTTGGAGATCCGGACGCCCCAGCGAACTTGTCCGCGACTGTTCTCAAATGCATCAGCAATGTGGGTATCGGCAGCGATCAAACCGCCTGTTGCGGCGGTCGGCAATAGCCAGTCAAGGGCATTCTCGCGGTTGGCGTGAAACGGGCTAGTGAAAATTTCCTGCTGGTCGAACAAGATGTTCAGGAACAGTTTCTTGAGAAGAGGCTTTGGTCGCTCAGTATCACCGGGGTAGAAGACCCGGTCACGGCGGTCTAAGACTAGCGGGCCATGCCCCTGCTCTTGGCCGCCGGCATCGACTTGAGTAGTTAGGAATTCTGCAGTTTCGAGATCTCGCGCCGTCGCTTGTCCAGAATCGTCGCTTGCCCAAACTGAACCAACCAGGAGCCCTCCAACCAGGAACACTCCCAAGAACCTAGTCATAGTGAGTCTTGGATGCTGGTTTGACAGCGCGGTGTCTACCATTGAGATTTATCAACAACTACCTTGCCGGGTGTAAACTGCGCGGGATCATGAGCAAGAAACTGAGACATTTCCAGTTGGATGGGCACGCACCAGTTTCGGTTGTTCGTTTTTGTGGAAGGGCAATACATGGAAAATGGAGCAAGCACTCTCAAGGCGCCACCTGACCTTGCCATCCAATCGCGCGGCTTTGGGCCGGTAGGTCTCTTATCGATGGTGCTCGTGGTCACTGCCAGTTTCCTGCCGTTCCTTCGAGACATTGTGCCATTGCTTTGGGTATGGTGGTCGCGAACCCCGTGGTCTGACATTGGGTATGCGCGCCCAAAGAGTTGGCTGCGAACAATAGCCGGCGGAATCATCTTTGGGGTGATACTCAAACTGTTCACCAAAGCGGTCATCATGCCCCTAATTGGTGCTGACCCCATCAATAGGACATATCAGTTTCTCGTTGGGAATAAGGCCGCTGTGGCTGGTATGGCGTTGGTGGTGACGGTCAATGGGGGATTTGGCGAAGAGACATTTTTCCGTGGTTACGCGTTTGAACGGGGCAGCAAATTACTCGGATCAAGTCCTGCTGTCAAAGTTCTCCTTGTGCTCGTGACTTCGGCGCTGTTCGCATTAGCGCACTACCCCGATCAAGGACTTACGGGGGTTGAACAGGCAGCCATCACGGGGCTGGCCTTCGGGACAACTTTTGCAATCACAGGCAGGATCTTCGTTGTCATGATCGCCCATGCGGTTTACGATCTGACGGCTGTTGCAATTATCTATTACGGGCAGGAACAGAGGCTGGCCCACTTTCTGTTCAGGTAATTGCGATTGAGAACATCCGGTTCGAACCCGGAGTTAACTAACACCCTAGGCCGCTAACTCGATCAGAGACAAACCGGTTTCGGCGTCCTTCCGACGACGCAAATGTACCGGCAACTCTGTCAGCATGATCTCCAAGGTCGGCCAGACTTTGCCGCCGAGAAAGTGGCCACCGTGAGCCGTACCGTCGGCTTTACCTACGACTACATGCGCATGAAGCCTCGGTTTGCCGTCTTTCTGAACAATATTCCCTGCGAATGACAGGACTTCTACTTGCTCGTGGATGGGTATTTTCTGGTATTCCTTCTTTTGGGGATCAAAGAAGCCCAGCAGGACTTCACTGAATGCCCCAATGCCGCTTAGGTGCGCATCAGCAAAGCGATTCGTGTTGGCAAATTCAAGCAGGCCTTCTCGAACATTATCGCCTTTGTCGAACACGATCGCATACGTTCTCAAACCTTTTTCATCAAGAAGAAGTTTAGCTTTCATTTGTTTTGCTCCTGAATTTCCGTATCAGATCAACGAACGACTGCTGGCTTCCAGGCTGGACCCGCAGTTGATTAAATCCGGGCTGGATGTTTAGAACACCAAAATTGTCGATCTGAACTTGCGGCGGCCGACCGTGCGAGATTCCATGATCGTCGGATCTCCGCGATTCGGCTTTCAGCTTTATCTCCACTAATCTCCGGATCACGTAGCGATTGCTGCGGTGGCTTTCCAAACAGATGCGGATAGGTTATCGAACCCGCCATTGGCTTTCCCCGGTCGCAGTCCGAGATACTTTCTGCGCATTCCGCGCGCCTTCGTGAGAGCCGTCTCAAATTCGCGAGTCTTGTTGGTCTTTATCGTCCTGAGTAATTCACACTTTGAGCCGTGATCCAGCACCTTTTGAGCAATTAGCAAAGAGTTCCTCCCAATCGTGCCATTCCCCAATGCTGTCCTTGACCGCGTTTAGAGCGTCAAGAAATTCCTGCCGGCGCGAATGCTCGCTTAGGCGAAGAACATTTTGCAGTTCCTTCACCTTGAGGCGGTATGAATGCAAGTTTTGCTTGCCCAAATGTTTTGGACGGGCTAGCTCGGATTCCAGGGTCAAAGCCGAGGCCGTGGCGTTTGAACGCGCAATCACAGGATCACAGTCTTTCTGTTTCCGTTCGCACAATACGGCTTCTAAGTGATGCTCAATTCGCTTAAGACCGGACCGGGCCCTCCCGCCGCTGCTGCGCACCATAGCGTGCAGCCTCCTCGCCTGCTTTCTTCGTAAATCGCCCAGCCGTTCGAGTAACGTGATCCTGCATTCCTGCTCGGTCTCGATAACCTCTGGGACCGAGCCGATGAGGACATCCATGTCGCGCACCTTGCCGGCCTTCTTGCGGAGGGCATTTACGTCTTTCAGCAACCGAGTTTCGCGACGACTCAAATCCAGCGAAAGTGAAGCGAGCGTCGCCTGCAGCTGGCGTGAGTTGGTCCGAAGCTGATGTACCTGCTCCGGAGTTGGGTCTTTAGGTATTTTTTTCAATAGCTTGCGAATCTTTCGGACCGGCTTATGGACCTGCTCGGCGTCGAGACCCATTGGCAATTCTCCGCTATTTCGATGGCAGCAAGGCTCGGGTCGTCTACGGTAAAGCTAAACCCGGGTGGATGCATTGATTTTGGTGGAATCATCAGGTGGGACCGGGAACACAGCGGACATTCCGCCGGACTCCGAACCAACACGCTGGTCGGGATGGGAGCTGCACTCTTCACTGACACCAGTGACCTTGCTACTCCTCGATCACAGCCCTGGTTCTGATTGTGCTCGAAGCCGTGCGGAAAATAGAAGCGTTCTCAGATGGCAAGGAAGAACCCGCAAGGGAAACATTAGCGGAACGCTATCCCGCTTGCAGAAGGGCAAGCTGAGAGTCATTAATTGACGCGTACTTATTCCTAGTAGCTTTTCTCCCGGCTCGACCTCCAAACTGTGGGTTGTCGTTGATCTGGCACTTACTCAGCAAGCCGGGGCGACACAAATTCTGCAATTTCTCAGATCTTTAACCCTCGTTCACCTCCTGTTAACACCCTCTCCTCGATCATTGAGGGGCTTTGCAATCAGCTCACCCTGGAGGACAGATCGTGAAACAAGTCGTGCTGGTGTTATCGATTTTCGTGTTGGCGCACCTAAGCAGCGCGCAAGTTAACTTGATTGCCGTTGGTTCTCTTAACAGTTCGAGCGCTGGCCCTTGGGCAGATCTTTCAGGCTTGACCAATACGATCGAGAATGGAGCCCCTGCCAATCTGCTAGGCGGCTTCGGATCGGGCATCTGCTGGGCGGGTGGCAACACTTTCCTTGCCGTTCCCGATCGTGGTCCCAATGCGGTTGCCTGGGCATCCTCAATTGATGACACAACTTCTTACATCGAGCGTTTTCATACCATCACGATGCAACTGGAACCTTCCCCTGGACCGTTGCCGTTCACGTTAACTCCCACGCTCGAAACCACAACGTTGTTCTACAGCTCGTCGCCATTGGTCTATGGAGTCGGAGGCGAGATCGACAACCTCGGCAATGCCATTGGCTCGGGTGTCCCACTGCAAAATGGCCTTTCTCGCAATTACTTTACAGGGCGATCGGACAATTTCGATGCTAATCAGAACTCGGGCTATTCTAAAGACGCCAGGCTTGATTCCGAAGGCGTCCGCCTTTCGAACGACGGCCAGTTTGTTTACACATCCGATGAATATGGGCCGTATGTGAACGTGTTTCTTCGTGCCAACGGACAGCGTGTGCGTAGCTTTCACTTACCCGAGGATTTCTTTGTTACGAACTTGAGCCCCATGGGCGCCGCTGAGATTGCGGGAAATACCATTGGTCGCGTCGCCAACAAGGGCATGGAAGGTTTGGCGATAACCCCTGACGGCAAGACGCTAGTGGGAATAGTTCAAAATTCGCTGATTCAGGACGCTGCTGAAGGCGGTGCCGCGGCAAACTTGCTCCGGATCGTAACCATCGACATCAATACCGGGAAAACTACTCACGAATATGGCTACTTGCTGACGACAGGTAGCGGCGTGAGCGAGATTACGGCGATTAACAATCACGAATTCCTGGTCGATGAACGTGATGGCAAGGGGCGAGGAGCCGGGAACAAGGCCAAAATCAAACAACTTTTCAAGATCGATCTGGACGGGGCTGTTGACATAGCGGGTATGGACGGCCTAACCGCAGCTGCGAATGCAGTGAGCAAGACGTTGTTTCTTGACATCGTGAATGTGTTGACCGCCAATAACATTTCAGCCTCCAACATTCCTGCCAAAATCGAAGGGCTCGCTTTCGGATCCGATGTCATATTGAACGGCACCGTCATTCACACACTGTGGGTTGCAAACGATAACGACTTCCTGGCGGAAGTGGACGACGGCACCGGAAACATGATTCCCAATCCAAATCAGTTTTTCGTATTTGGGTTTACTAATGCCGACCTGAACGGATCCGAATTCGTTCCACAGCAACTTCACTAGACCCAAACGACACGCCGAACAAGACTGCCCCGCTGCATACCTGGGAAGGGCATGGCGGCGGGGCTTTTTCGGCCGGCTTTCACTCTTTAATACGATCTGCTCGCACATTTCGGATTGGGAAGGAAGGGCGTCATCGAATGGTCGGGGAATTTCTGCGGTCAGAGAGGGGAAAGGGAACGCTGCAGCTTGCTATCGAATTTGTTAGCAAGTGCAGCAAAGAGTGTTAGTTAGGATTCCACACGAAGCGACTTGTTTGGGCGCCTTCGGAAGCTGGATGATCAGATTATCTTTAACGCGCCCGATTCGGGTGCGATGAACACCGGTCGTTCGAAGGCAAGTTCTAGGAGGCACCGTGCGGAAGCGAGACGTTGCGCGATTGGGCCCTCGGACCCGTAGCCTTGTGCCCGGATGTTCAACACGGGAAGCGTGGTATTGACCTCAAGGTTTCTGATCTGCGCATTGTGCTCCGCGTCGCAGGCGCACGCCAGTCTTAACAGACCGCCTAAGAACTTGACGGTTTCGCGTTTTCGCTGCGACAGCTTCGAAAATCTCTTATGAGTTTCGCAAGGAAGCGCGCCACGATGATATCGGACCACGAGCGCCGCTTGTTCAATCTCGTCAGAAGACCATCCCAGCGGCACCCGCAGGTTGCGGATTACCCGCGCCGATTCTTTGTGATGGCCCTTGTTGCACTTCGCGAGGCCAACGTCGTGCATCAAGGCTGCCGCTTTCAAGAGGCTGCGGTACTTCTCGCGATGCTGGATGAAGGATGGTGCAGATATGCCATCAAAAAGCTGCAGCGCCAGATGCACCACGTGTCGGGAATGCCGAACGTCAGGGTCTAAAGAGCCGGCCCAACGCTCCAAGCGCAAGAGCCCTAGATTGTGCAGCTGCTCAGCTTTGGGCAGAGCAGCGCGCCAGGTCTTCCACAAGGAACTCCTGCCAATCATGAGGTTGCGATACAGATCGAGCCGTTCCATGCGAACCGAGTAAATGCCACGACGCCAAGCCTCTCGCGAAGACGCATCCGAAAAAGCGTTTAGGGCTGTCGCGGTGGTCCACAAAACGTCGAGATCATGTACGTCGCCCAGAGCGTCTTGCACTTCCTTCAGATCCGCTCCCCAGAACTCATGCAGAGCCGGAAGGAAGTTCTCAATTGTGTAACGAAATCGCTTGATGCCGATACGTAAGTCATGCAAGGCCACGTTTGTTCGATTCCGCAAAGCCCGATGATGGAGCTCGCGCGCTTCGAACCAGCGCTCGAGAGCGAGGTGGCCGAGGAGCGGACTGTCTGCGGGAAGCTGCGCGATCCGTGCTGGTAGTTCCGCAGACCACGTGTTCCATCGATCTCGATCGAACTCGCGCAAAACGACGAGAGCCCTTGCTTTCAGATCCTCTCCCTTACGCTGCAAAAAGGTTTGGAGAGTTTTTGAGGTCGAATCGCATTCGGGCGCAAGCTTTTCAATCCAATCGAGCAAAACATGCGTGTCCCGCAACTCGCCGAGGCTTTGAAAAACCTGCTTGCCAGCCTTCTTCATTTTCTTCCAGCGAGAATCCGCGTCGAAGGCGGTGACGCCGTCAGCGATGGAACGGCAGCGGCGAAGTGCGGTTCGCAGATCGTGAACCGCTTCGGGACTAAAGGTCGACGCGGCCCATTCTACGTGGTTCAGGGCCTGCTGCATCCAATAACCAAGGCCGATTTTCGTGGATTCTAACGCCGGAATTGCCATTGTTGGAAGCTTAACACTCCTTTAACCAGGGAGGGCGGGGCGAGCTAGCGAACCTAGAACTCTATGTATCCACCCGCGACACGACGTAAGGATCGTTCTGAAGGATCTAAGGCAACCAAGCGCTCCACTCCGCTAAGCTCTTCCCACGCTGCCTCATTCAGGGCCGGATCCGCACTTGCCACCTCGCGAATCATGCCCCAGGCGGCCAAGTTTAGCGCACCCTCAGGTGGCGGGCCCATGGCAAGAGAGACGGCGCATTGCGGACAAAAAGAAATGCGCTTCGCCGAAGATTTCTGCCGCGGCCGCACGCCAACTGTCTGCGCGAACATGTATACCGCGACTGACTTGCCGCCGGGCTCAAGTTCTCGATTGCAGCGGAGACAATATTGGGTTTCCAAACAGCGCTTCCTTTTTGGTTATTGAAGATGCTCTGCTGCAAATTGAAGGCTCGCAAGTATGTAGAGAGATACATTGCTCGCGCCAACACGATCCGCAACGTGCGCAACCGCGTGCACCCGAGAAGGTTAGAACCAAACTGTGCTCTGTTGTTTTGTGCGGTGTTGCTGCAACCTAGTGCAGGACGGTTTGCGCGAATGCGTAAAACCAAGAAGTATCCGGACATGCCCGACCCACGCCAGCTCGTTGCCGCAGTGTGCTTTCGGATTCTCAGCACTGGCGTCGAGTTCTTGTTGGTTCGCACACGTCGGGGCCGCTGGACTTTTCCAAAGGGCGGTGCCGAGTCTGGCGTCACGCTAGCGCAATCGGCCGCCATGGAAGCTTACGAAGAAGCCGGTGTCCACGGGCGCATAGAAGAGATCTCGTTTGGAACATACCGGTTGTGCAGGGGGTACGGTGCGACAGGTGGTCGGACGCACGCCTTGGTGCATGCATACCTGTGCGAAGTTCTGCGCCAAGAACCACCGGAGGAGCCATATCGCGATCCCACTTGGTTCTCCTCTGAGAAAACCAAGCTTAGGCTTGCACAGGGGCGATCAGCGGATAGTGCTGCCGAATTCGCACAGGTGATTAACCGCGCAGTGTCGCGAATTCGCCGACAGCCGGCACGAACCCTGATTGCGAATGATCCACTGTTAAAGATACGGTTTGAGGCCTCTGAGATAGGATTTGTCGGGGAGAACGAACGCGTTTTGGCCGTTGCAACACTAGAGCCTGCAAATGGCTTCCGACGCCGTCAGGCCTCCACAAATCGTGGCAAGATTCTGCAACTCCCTACGACCGAGCTGAAGCAGAAATGACAGAACGGCGGATGTTCCCGGTGGATCAATCTTTCTGCTTGCCTTGACATGCTACCCAAGTCTCCGCTGTGTTGAAAGTCTCCTAGGGCAGAATGACATATTCCGCTGATGACCAGTTTTTCCCCAGGCCAGCCCAGCCGTTTTACGACAATGTAATGCTGGTCTGAAGGGAGGGCAACGAAGTACCAACCGCCGATCCCGAAACTTGGTAGACCATCGCGTTGTCCAAATAAACTCCATGGTTTGCACTGGGCTGCTGCTTGGAGCTAAAGCCTGATCGGAACGGGGGGCGCAACGATTATGTTTGGACGCGAAGAGGAAATCGACCCGGAACCGGTACTAGTTCACGGTAAAGCCCCTTTGGTAGGTCGCGCCAGCTTCGTTCCCCGCCTGAACCACAATCGAGTGTGCCAATCAGCGGGTACAAAAGCATCTCGCTCTCGCAAGAAAGTGAGGGCGTATCGCAACCCAAGAGTTCGCGAGTGAAGCTTCCCTTTCGGTACACTATTGCTCGATGCAAGGGCAAGCCGAGGCATCTCTTCGTGGTTCCGCCGTCGGGCTATTTTTGTTCGATATTTGCGAGCAAATGGATCTCGACCGCGTTCGATTAATCCTGGGGGCTCGTCGCTTGGGAGAAGGTCTGAAGCATGCAGCTGCGGAGCAGCTGTTTTTCGAGCGGCCCCCCGTGCTTGAAGAAGCACAGCTTCCGGGTGAACCCCGTGCTCAAGTTCGCGTCAAATATTACGATTACGGAGTCATAAGTGTCCTCGTCGATTTTCCATTCGAAGGAGAGTGGAGTGATTTGGTGTCTCTCTCTTCCAGCTGGATTTCGGGAAGCGATTTGCCTAAGCGAGCAGAAGAAATCGCTCGCGACCGAGTTGCGCGGACCAAAACCGCTCTTCAGAAACCCTACGAAACGTGGCTCAACGAGGACTACTTCATCTTTTTTATACGGGAAATCAAGGGCTCTCCCTTAGCCGATCAACTTTTGGCCGCCTGTGGACAACAAATGGCCCAGGTCGTCCGTGGCGAGAACGCCCTACTCTCGAGCGATGAACTCCGCGAGATCCTGCAGTCCGCCATGTCATATTACCCGAACGATCTCGCCGTGCTCGGATGGAACGGAGCGTTTATCTACGACTCGGCAGCAGGTTCCGAAACCACTCTCCAATTGCTGGAATACGCCAACTCGCAGCTTCTGGAATTTCGTCATTACGACGACCTCATGACCAAGGAATTGGAGCGGGTTTACGGGGTGCTGGAGAGGAACTCGAACCTCCTCGGTCGGTGGCGGTTGCCCCGCGAGGCATCTCGGTTGCAGACGGTGCTGCTGGACGTGACCGAACTGACCGAGCGCGCCGACAATGCCATCAAGTTCCTGAGCGATATGTTCTCAGCTCGCTTATATCGCCTTGCCGCAGCCAAAGTTGGCGTGCCCGACTATAAGAGCCTGACGCAAGAGAAGATTCGAACCGCCGAAGATCTCTATCGATTTCTGATCGATGAATTTCACCAGTCGCGCACGTTCTGGCTTGAAGTCTTGGTGGTCCTGATATTGCTCTTTGAATTAGCCTACCTTTTCAAAGGAAAAATGTAGTGGTACCAGTTCGTGCAGGACGTCGACTTTTCCGGCGCATCGCGACACTTGTGGTAAGGGCTATCCGTGATTCGAGATGGAGGTATAATTTATTGGTTACTCAATCCAGCTCCTCATATGAGGTATTCCCGTGACAGCGACACCACGCCCTCTGACTGTCAGATTGCAGAATTTGGGTTTCAAGCAGGGAAGTCAACTAAAGCTCTATGGCCAGAACTTTGAAGTGGCTAGCGAACCCATGGTTGTCACTGACGATTTAGTCCTCGTAGACGCAATAGAAAAGAAAACGGGGAAGATGAAGCGCGTTCGAATCCCTCTGCCAATTTTGAAAATGGCGACTGATCAAGCTGCATAACAGCGGGAACGAAATCATATAGCGTTGAAACAAATACGCACGCCGAAGATAAGCGCCGCGTGGCTTCGCGAGGTGGTCTTTAAGCAAAGCGTTTGCGAAACCTCAGGTGTCGGCTGAATTCTGAACTGCAGCGTGCACGGCGCGGGCAGTGAAGCATCAAGGCCCCAATTGTCCTCCGGATCGCAGACCGATCAATATCGGAGAGTTATAAGAGAATCCCCACATAGGAGAACGCTCCACGATTTGGGCGCCCTTCTAGGGGTGAGCTGACCATGCGACGGGAAGTCAGACCAGCCTCCTTCGTCGGCTCTGCCCGACTTAGTTCCGAATCTAAATCCGTTTGATCGTGGCGAGCCAGCCCGGTGCACCGTTGTCGTGGTACCTCGTCTGAATCCGGGCCGGTCTGATGGCGGGGGCGTTCCATCCAACCCTGGGGTTGAACGCAGATCTCAGCTCTTCCTGGCTGACGGGGTGAGGGCCAGACTCGGGACCAATGTCACTGAAGCACAGCACATGCAGAGTTCCACCGTGCTCGGTCACCGACGCTAAAGTCGCCACGTATTGGGTTCGCTCTTTGCCGTCAAAGGTGTGGAAGAGTCCACAGTCCAGCACCGTCTGAAAGGTGCGCCCCAAATGCTTCAACTGGAACGCGTCCCCCGCGACGAACTCAACTTGGATCCTACGCTCGGCGGCCTTCTCTCGGGCGATAGCCAATGCCGTTTCAGCCACGTCAACGCCAAGAACCGAAAAGCCGAGTGAGGCGACGTGCAGAGCATTCTCGCCGGTACCACAGCCGACATCGAGCACCGCTGCAGCGAATTCGCCTTCTGACGCCAAACGCACTAGTGCTGGCTGTGGCCGGCCTATATCCCAAGGCGCAGGTCCGTGGTGGTACGACGCATCCCACGGTAGTCCCGAGTTCCGTTCGTGGCTGGTCGGGTGCCGACCCGCGAACGGGTCGTCAGCGGGAGTTCCTGATCTCTTCGGCATCTGTCTCCCATCTGCAAAGTAAAACTCCTCAGCGATAGCGCAACTTTACGCTTTCTCTCCGCCTTTTTCAGGACAATGAGCGATGCAAGGATGTATCACCAACTGCGGCTTCAATTCGACTTCTCCGTTAGTACCGGGGCGATCTATACGAGAATCTGCCACTAGTCTTCTTTTTTTGGAAGCGGCAGATGTAGGCGAATTGCTTCCTGTACTGCACGTAATTCTTTGCAGCTCTGGCAGTTTGGATCGGAGCAATACGGTGAAGCATTTCGCTTCGTTGGACTCGGACTCGGTTGAGACGCCATTTACGGCCCCCTGCACAAGAATTTCAATTGCACACGAGACCGTCGCCGGTTCGGGCGCGGCGGAAGGATGTGTAAAAGATAAAGGGATGTTACGACAGGCGGCTACTCTGGACTGTTTCGGACCTAACATAGCGATGCGCCAATAAATGCCACTCGAAGGATCGAGGATTTCCGTTCGCGCGGCCGTGCCTGGGATGAGTTCTATTAATAGATGAGTTCTATTAAAAGGATGGAACGGACCGTCAATCCATCTTTGCAGATCATGATTGCTGATAGCAGGCGATTACACAACGTGGCGCTTTTCTTCGCCGACAAATCCGGAGGCTGCTACGCGTCGCATGGTGTGGCAGGTGTACACTGAATGCCCTTCCTCAGAGTTGCAGGAGGTTCCATGGTGTTTCCGGGCTCACATGCCCTGTGTAAAGTGGATCGGCAGCTGGTCTGCTGGTTTTTGGCAGGCTTATTGATGAGCACTATGGCGAGCCGCCTTGCGTTGGCGGGGGATAAGCCAGCGTGGATTGAGCTACGTAGTCCTAATTTCATCGTCGTCACGAACGCAGGTGAGCGGCAGGCGCGTCGGACCGCATATCAGTTCGAAATGATTCGAGCGGTGTTTCGAGAGTATTTCGGTCAGAAACAAGAGTCAAACGAACAACCGGTGATGATTCTCGCTGCGAAGGATGAGAACACACTGAAGGGTCTAATACCGGAGTACTGGGCACAGAAAGGGGCCGCGCATCCGGCGGGCATGTACCTGGGAGGGTCGGATGCCGACTATATCGTACTTCGATTAGATGTAAGCCTCAATCAACAGGCATATGAGCCGTTCGAGCCTGTCTATCACGAATATGTGCACTACTTGACGCGGCAATTCATTGCGCGTCTGCCGCTCTGGATGGTGGAGGGGTTGGCAGAGTTTTACGGCAATACACGCATAACGGACAAAAGCGTATCTTTGGGGACGCCGAGCACGTCCAACCTGGAAATTTTGCATGATCAACGGGCATTGCCGGTCAGAGTGCTCTTCGAGATCGACGCATCATCACCCTACTACCATGAGCAGAACAAAACCTCGGTTTTCTATGCTGAGTCATGGGCGTTAACTCATTATCTTTTTTCGCGGGACTGGCATGAGCATACACACCGAGTTTCCGACTTTATCAAACTGTCGGCGGCGGGCGTGGACCCGAAGGATGCCGCATCGCGGACCATCGGAGATGCGAAGACTCTGGATGAGCCATTAAGGAACTACACCAGTAACTCCTCGTTCACGGCGGTGAAGTTGGATCCACCAAAGATCGAGGAAAGCGGGTTCCGGGTTCGGCCAGTAACAGACACTGAGGCGCTTGCTGTGCGGGCGGATTTTATGGCGCATGACCGCCATTATGCAGAAGCACAGCAAATGCTCCAACAGGCTTTGCTGGCCGATCCAAAGTTGGGTATCGTCTACGACAGTCTGAGCTTTCTCGCACTTCAAAAAGGCAACGCCGCGGATGCGGAAAAATGGTCGTCAGAAGGGCTGGCTCTCGATTCTCAGGATTACCGGGCGAATTACTACTACGCGTGGAGTTTGTTGAAGGGGAGAAGTATCGATGAGGCGGTTTTGGCTAAGGCGGAAGCGAGTTTGCGGGCAGTGGTGAAAGTCAATCCAGGGTTCGTGCCTGCATACGACGCCCTGGCGTACGTGCTCGCAATGGGGCGTGGAAAGGAGAAACTAGGCGAGGCTTACATGATGGCACTGCAAGCAGTGGACCGCGAGCCCGGGAATGTGCAGCATCGGCTTCGGGTGGTGGAGGTGCTGGAGCGGCAAGAGCGGGCGGAAGACGCTGTCCGGGTGGCAACTCTAGCTTTGTCGATGGCGAAGACACCGGAAGAAGCGCAGGCTGTGTCGGCCGCATTGGCCGGAGCACAGCAGTTACAAGCATCTTTGCAAAAGATTCGGGAGATACAGACGAGCGAGTCTGCCGCGGCTGACGGGGGCTCGGCAAGCGTCATTCCTGCCACTCAAAGGCTGACCAAACAGGTGAATGTGTCGGCCGGAGCTATGGTCCTCAGCAATACTCAGGGTGTGGATTTCAACTCCTATATCAGCCAGCAGGTGATGGCAAAGATCCAGCGGGAATGGTCGGTGCAAATTGAGAAGGTGGACATAACGGCCGTGGGGAAAAAAGGCAGAGTCATACTCGAATTCGCGATCGAGAGGGACGGCTCCGTTGGGCAAATAAAAGTGAAGCAGTCAACGCAAGAACAGGTTCTGGATGACGCTGTGCGAGAAGCAATTCGAGCAGCAAGTCCCTTTGCGCCATTGCCGGCGAAGTTTCGCGGTCAGGACGTTATGGTCCGATTTCAGTGCGACTACAATCAGGGAGCGACTGGGCCTAGTGACAGTGAAAAGGCGGCCGACGACATGAAAGACAATAGCGGGCAGTCCTCACAGAATTAGCACCTTCCTCGGCAACGTTGAGTGAAATGGTGATTTATGTTCGCCGGGAACCCCATCAAGCAGAGCAGGAAGAAGCCTGCAAACAAGGAGATCGATCTATTCCCGCCCATACGAGCAGGCTCCCCCACATCCTACTTCCTCATCGAGCGACGATCTATCGAGATCACCGCAAATCCTAAACCATAGCTGCTGACAACACCGATTGCGCGTATCCCAAACATGGTTGCTGCAAACCTCTGTAATAGCCATTCCCTCCTCGTTTCTTGTTTCCGGCACCCTTGCGACGCATGCCGCGCTGGGGTGGCACGGGGCGACGGTTCCTGCGCGAGAGGTACTCCGCCATGCCAGAGGCGAGCCCGAAAGGTATAACCCGAGGGATCACCGTGATATCCTTAGACACAACGGCTGCGTTTTCGTTTTAGGATATTCGAGATCCTGCCTGCTGTTCCCTTAGAACATCATGATTTCAGTCAGTAATGTGTCCATGCGCTACGGCGCCAAAGTTCTGTTTGACGAAGTCTCCACCGGCTTTACCCCGGGCAAGCGCTATGGCCTGACTGGACCGAATGGTGCCGGCAAGTCCACCTTCATGAAGCTTCTTTCCGGCGAACTCGAGCCCCAGAAGGGCACGGTCGTGCGTCCGGAGAAACTCGGGATCCTTAGCCAGGACCAGTTTGCCTTCGACCAGTACCGTGTCATTGACACCGTCATCATGGGCAACAAGCGGCTGTGGGCGGCCCTGGAAGAGCGCGATCAGCTTTACTCGAAAACCGAAATGACCGACGCCGATGGCATGCGGCTGGGCGAACTGGAGGGCATTGTCGGCGAAGAGGACGGCTACACCGCCGAGACCGACGCGGCGGTCCTGCTGCAGGGTCTTGATATTGCCGATGACTTGCACGAGCGCAAGATGGCCGAGTTGCCGGGTGGTCAGAAAGTTCGCGTGCTACTGGCGCAGGCGCTTTTTGGACATCCGTTGGCCCTGCTGCTCGACGAACCTACCAATCATTTGGACTTGGATTCGATCCATTGGCTACAGGGCTTTTTGAATCAATTTGAAGGAGTGTTGATCGTCATCTCGCACGACCGGCACTTCCTGAACCGGGTCTGCACCCACATTGCCGACATCGACTACGAGACCATCATCACTTACACCGGCACTTATGACGACATGGTCGTCGCTAAAACCCAGGTGCGGTCGCAGATCGAGAGCCAGAATGCGCAACGAGAAAAGAAGATTGCGCAGCTTAATGATTTCATCGCGCGCTTTTCGGCCGGCACACGTTCCAGCCAGGTGCAATCCCGCCGCAAGGAAGTGGAGCGGTTGCAGGTCACCGAGCTAGCAAAGTCGAACATCCAGCGCCCGTATCTCAAATTCGAACAGAAGCGTCCCTCGGGAAAGCACATCCTGGAAGTGGAAGGTGTGAGCAAGTCGTATGGCGCCGATCCGGTCATACGCAATTTCACCGCTAGCGTCACGCGAGGAGAGAAAGTCGTCCTGATGGGACGCAACGGCGCGGGCAAAACAACTCTAGTAAATGCTCTATTGGCGAGTTCTCCCACCGTTACGACCGCCGAGCTGCGCAAAACCAGCGGATATGATGGAGCATTCCTCGACGAAGGCAAAGTGAACTGGGGGCACGAGGCCGCAGTCGGCTTCTTTGCCCAGGACCATAAAACTCTAATCGAACCCGGGACCACAGTATTCGAGTGGCTCCACCAATGGGATCCTTCCGCCGCGCACGAAGAGATCCGCGGCGTGCTGGGACAAATGCTCTTCCCCCGTGATGACGCCGAAAAGCGTACCGACATCCTCTCTGGCGGAGAAGCCAGCCGGCTTCTCTTTTGCAAGCTAATGTTGCAGAAGCCGAACGTGCTCGTGCTCGATGAACCCACCAACCACCTGGATCTCGAGTCCATCAACGCGCTGAACATCGCTCTGCAGCGCTATCAGGGGACCGTTCTGCTGGTTACGCACGACGAAGACTTGATTGACGAAGTAGCCACAAGAATCTGGCACTTTGAGGGCGACCACCAGCTCACCGACTTCAAGGGCGCCTACGAAGAGTACCAGTCAGTGCTGGCCTAAATAAGGCATCCGAGCGGACTAACTCTGCTATGTATTGCCATCCTCTCAAGCCATTGCGGCACCTTGGTTATGTGCTATTCCCTCAGCAAGGATCCGCGGACGCCGACAGCTTTGTGTGTTACGTCACATAAAGATTTCTCGATAGCGACACAGTACACTTGTGCCGAAGGTGCCCATTTACCGAAATGCATCCGACCAACACCACCCTGGTCCATGCGTTCCCAGCGGCTCTCCTGTTGGCGGGGCTCGGTGAACCTCCAGCTGAGAGGTTGAGATCGAGGTGATTGCTGCAAATGTGCGTCTTTCGGCGCTGATGAGCGATATGTGGATTCTTCACCAACAGAGCTACCGAGTGGCTCCTAGCTCCCAAGCAGACTAATCTTGTTGGTCTTCCGCATCGGCGATACTCTTGAGTAATGCGACCTCTCCGGTATTCCATCAACATCACATTGGACGGGTGCTGCGATCATCGTGCAATGTTCTCGGACGAAGAATTGCATCGTCACGCGGCCGAGAGCCTCGATCAGGTCGATGCCCTCCTCTTTGGCCGAGTGACTTACGAAATGATGGAGGCAGCGTTTCGACCGCCGGTGCGGACGGGAGCGAGGACTGACTGGATGGAACCCTTCGCCCGGGCGATCGACGCGGCAAAGAAGTACGTGGTGTCGAGCACCTTGGATCGGGTCGATTGGAACGCGGAGCTCGTGCGCGGGGATCTACGGAACGCCGTCCAGCAGCTCAAGATGGAAGCGGGCAAGGGACTTTTAATGGGAGGCGTGAAGCTCCCGCTGAGCTTGGCAGAGATGGGGTTGATCGATGAGTACGAGTTCGTGGTGCAGCCAAGGCTGGTGGGTCACGGGCCGACATTGCTCGCAGGGCTATCGAAGAGTGTCGACTTGAGGCTCGTGAGCCGGCTGGAGTTCGGCTCGGGGGCAGTGGCGATGCGATATGAGCCGAGAAGGTAGCCATGGGGGTTTGTTGAGCCCGAGTCGAGCTGCATCATGAGAACTTGGAAGGCCTGGTCCGATGCTGACGCTTGCGTTGCGCCGCCTTTTCCCTGTAGATGAGCGATACGGCGATGTATCGCCAGCAATCACAAATGGGGAGCGCCTCTGCGATTGAAAAGGTACGTCAGGCCACCGCCGACCACTACAGCAATGGCATAGAATCCTGCTCTGGAATTGATCAGTGGGTTCGAGGGCATGAGATACATGGCGCCGAGAAGCACCCCCACCACGGACAATGCACTCAACAGCAACAGCGCGGTATCTCGCTTTGTGTGTGGCTGACCTTCTTCACGCCGTCTGCGCTCCTGTGTTCTGGCACTACGCAGGAGCCTAAAAATAAAGTAAGCCCAAACGGGAATCACCATCCAGACCGGAAAGTGACGAGTGGCCGCCGCCATGTGCAGACCTCCCGCAGCATAGTAGCCCAATCTGAGCATTTTGAGCGATATTGGTGTCGGCTCCGCGGTTCCCGCTAGCCCGGCTCACAGAAGTGCAAGGTCAACGGTAAAAGTCGACGAGGCCGTAAGTGGCGACTCTTGTGCTCAATCCCGTTGATATGTGCAGAAACGTACCCTTTTCTGCTTCCAGATACTCGGCTCGTTGGCGTTCTTTCGCCCTAAATAACCGAATATCACCTACTATCACCCACCTAATTGCCGCTATCTCCGAGTTAGCCCGATTGGCAGTTGGCGTGCCCCAGGTGATGTGTTCGTTTTGAATCGGATTCTGTCTCAAGGGGGATTTGCTTGCGGGCTACCATTCTGAAGTTTTCAATTCTCGCCCTGGTTCTCATGGCTATGCTGGCCATGGCACCCATGGCTTCAGCGACTACCGTCACAACTTTGACTCAGGGCCCCTACTCAGCGCAATTGAGTGTAGGAGCGAGTTCCGCGACCCTGACCATCAGCGGTCCGGCCTCTGGGTTCTATGTGTATGAGGTCGGCGTGAACTTGGGTGGAAGTGCAACGTCTTCTGGGTCCGGAACAGCCTCACTCGGCTCGTGGACGTTTCTCAGTGCACAGAACCCGAACACTTGCTCAGTTGGTCAGCAAAACAATTGGCTTTGCGCCACGACCACGACTGCTCAAGCTGGGAACGGTTTGACACTTACCTGGAACTTCACCGGAACCACGTCAAACGTTTCCGGCGTGCACTTCATCATCTGTGGCACACAGAGCTTGTGCACCCAGGGAAAAGGTAGTTTCGTGACCATCTTCTCGCAATCGGGCACTGGTTCGACACCTCCACCTCCTGTTCCCGAGCCCGGAACTCTGGGGCTGCTTGGCACCGGTTTGGTCGGTCTGGCAGGTCTGGTTCGACGGCGTTTAGTCTCGTAAGCACCATATTCGGTGACCTTCTCACGAAGCCCCGGTCCTGCCGGGGCTTTTTTCACACTGAGTTCTATCAAAAGGGGTGTTATGAAAAGAACTCCGCCCACAGCGGTGGAGAGGTTTTTCTCGAGATCCAGCCCACTTTGACAGTCATCGCGACGCAGTTCTCACTTGCCAAAACTGTTCGTGAAGTGCCATCAGCGTTTCCCAGTCACTTTTATGTCTTCTAACCAGTAGGTATCGTCCGAAACCATAGTCGCTTGAATGACATCACCGGGTTTAAGTCCGGCCAGCACGCCTGCATCCGAGACACGATAATCCATGACCATCGAGGTCATCGTGCCAGGAATGTCAGCGTTTCGCATGGTTAGGCGGTTCATTTCAGGCGTCACCTCAAGCACGTACCCAGTGAGTGCATGCCGCGTCGTATGGGGTTGGACAGGGCGCAGCAATCGATAGCCGATCAGAACAGTCGCGACCAAGGCAACCATCACCGCAATGAACCGAAGTCTTCTGTAACGCATGAACTTCTCCCGAGGCAGTCTAGCGCCTATTGGGCATTTGTGAGTGATATTGAGATCTGTCGACAGTCAACGTGCAGCGACTCTCACGAAAACAACAAGCATTCCTAAGTAGCTCAATGTCTTGCTCCAGCAGCCTTCTTTCGATTCGGCGAGAAGCAAAATACATGAAGACCACAGTGCCGATGTATCCGCCACATCCCCCACCCACTACAAGCCACCGCCATAATGCAGGTGGTTTATCGACCACTAGAAGCAACAACGTCGCAGTTGCTGGGAGAAAAAGTAGAACGACGAAAACAAGAAACAATCGATCCCACCACGGCCTACGCTGTTTCACCCTCACCCTGCCCATTGCAACAACCAATACATCGGGTGGTTATTGAGCTTGGTTACGGAAAAGGCAAAGTCCCAATCAAGCAATGCCGGATTCTCAGCAACATCACTACGACGAGCAGCCTTCGCTAGGGCGCAAAGTCTTTCATAGGTCGTATCCCTCAGTCGGATGTGGGTAGAGAACATTGGGTCGTCATTACTGATCTCTGGCATCGAGGGAGTCGTTGGCAAATCGTTGAGCAGAAGCCGCTCGTCTTCGTCTAGCGGCTCTCCAGAGAGCATTGCTTGTGCCTCAACGCGACCGATAACAAATGTAAGGGCCGCGTCGAGGTCGCCAGGCCGGTCCAAATGAGACCCGATCCTTCCTCATGACAGGGTGACCCGGATGGGGGCGCCAATCACTGGCCGTACTTGGGTTCCGTCAGGCAATTCTGCATCTTCCTATTGAGATCACCCAGTTAAGCAGCCTGCCCGGTGGTGGTGCGCGGGAGTTCCCGCAGAAGGTCCTCGATATATTTTCCTAAGGCGCTTTCCATTTCGGATTTCGCATGTTCAAAACTGCCCGCCTGGACAGTGATTCGAGGCTGTTCACAGCTACCGTTCCAGCCATCATCGGTGAGCCAGAACTTGCATTCGAGGCGGACAAATGGCGCCACTTTAAGGGTTACGGCATGATTGCCCATAGGTCTGCTCCCCATACTAACTTTCGTTAGTCTGCCATAATAACCCAAGCTTTGGTGGCCATTCACGCGGATTGAATTTTTGGGGCCGGGGCAATGCGCGATCTTGAGATCTAATCGCCAACTGGCCCGCACATACGAGTCTTTCGTGACAACGACTACCGCAGATCTAGATCCACCCATGCGAATTCGGCCTCCAGATACATGGTCGAGGCACAAGGCACAAGGGAATTGACCCTCCAGGGCTCCTGACGCTATTATCCGCGTTACAAAACGTCTCCGCGCGGAGGTTAGCTATGAAGGCATCTTTCGCGGCAGTTGTTTTCCTCTTCTGTGCGTTTCTCGGAACGCGGGTTGCATCCGCGCAACAGAGCCCTTTCTGGTGCATCTACACGGTCAACGCAGGAACAGCGCACGCAGTGCATTACGTGAACGACAATCTGGTCCAGGCCGATGACGTGAGCTACCATCAAGTCGAAGGCGCGTGGATGTCTTACATTCGCTCGTCGTACGCCATTTCTTCCTTGCAGGATCGTGCGAACAATAGTACAGGGTGCAGCAAACTAAGCACCGATGCGCCGGGTGGTCCCGGCCGCTTCATCAGCCAAACAGAGCAGACGTGGAAGGCACGCGGCAACAACATCATTCACGTGAACTGGATTTATACGCCGTCTGCGGCGGTCACTACGACGGGGACGCCGCCAGCCAATTCGAGTGCGTCCACGTCTTGCGTTCCTGTGCAAACGATCGTGAATCACAAATTCGTGCTCGTTACCCCAGAACGATGTCCTGCTCAGTCCGCACAGCAACCCCCTCCTTCCAGTAGTCCCAGCCCGACGACACAGCACCGAATTTCGGCCCTTGCGAACGCGGCTTCCACGCCCACTCCGGCGGCTCCGACTGCGACGGTCACCCACACATCCACTGCGGCTCCCTACCGCGGAGGCCCAGCCGGTGGAGCAGCGAGGAAAGCATACCGCTGCATCTTCGATTTCCGCGAGAGTAGGCAGTGGATGCGCTACAGTGGCGGGCCGTTCGTGACTGCAGCGACCGGACCTGTTTTGAGTGCTGCGTGGAAGCAATTCATCGACGACACCTATCACCCCTCCGACCCCCAACGTCGCGGCGGGTGCGTCATGCTGGGCGGCGGCTCGGACTTAGAACGCGCGGTTAGCTCCTTCGAGGTAAACTCGAATCAGCACGGCGTGAAGACCACGCACGTCGACTGGCACACTTCTCCCTAAACAACGTCAACAAGCTGCACTGACCGGCTGCGAAAATTTGCATTTCTCTTCGCCCTTTCCGCCTCAATGAGCGATCCAGGTTTATCTTGCATCATCGAACTGGCAGGGAATTCCGCCAATCAGAGTGGCTCAAGCGGTATAGCACGTGTCGACATTGGGGGTGAGCTGTTGGGAGTTGGGGATGATCGAAATCGTCGACGGAGTTATGCTTCATCCCTAGTTTTTCCATTACTCGTCGAGACCTCACATTGGCGGGAACCGTGAATGCCACAACTTCCCGCAGGTTAAGTTGCTGAAAGCCGTATTCAGTTACGGCCCGTGCTCCTTCAGTGGCGAGGCCTTGCCCCCAATAGTGCGGGTCCAAGCGCCAAGCTATCTCCACGCAAGGGGTGAATGGCGCCTCGAAGGTCGGAATATTTAATCCAATGAACCCTATAAACGTGTGGTCTCGCCTGAACTCGGCGGCATAAGGGCCGAACCCATGTACGCCGAAATGTGCTTGGATGTGGCCGATCATCGAAATACTTTCCTCGGGCGACAGAAGCGCGGGGAAGAACTCCATAACGTGAGGGTTTGTATTCAGTCGAACAAACGGCTCGCGGTCAGCAAGGAGCCACTGCCGGAGTATTAGGCGGTCAGTGTCGAGAATTACTGGTCGGTTCACGCAAGGAGAATAACCCACACATTCGGATCCGGGTCATTGAGCGCCTGGGGATGTCACGGCAAAATCGGAAGGGGGAATTCTCCTTAACCTCGGGCCCAACGAATGAAATCATGCCCAGGAAAGTCATTCTGAGCAAGATCCGCGCAATGGAACTGCGAACCTTTCGTGGCATTAGGAGTCGACTTTCACCCCGGGTACCAAACAACGCGCGGATCGCTTGCGCTGCGGTTGTAGGACCAGGCTTCCTCGATCAGTCGTTTCAAGTCAAAGGCCGGTTGCCAGCCCAATAGGAATTTCGCTTTCGTGTTGTCCAACCAGGTTGAGGAGTAATGCGTTTTGATTTCGACCGCAGGCATTCCGCGTGTCTCATGCAGGTAGTCGGCCACTTTCCGGTAATCGATGGGTTCATTCATGCATATGTTGAAAGTCTGCTGGCGAGCTTTGGGATGATCGAGGGCCAATACCATGCTTTCAACCAAGTCACTCACGTGAACGAAATTGCGCTTCATCGGATCGCCCTGAGCATCCAGCATGAGCGGCACCGCATTTTTACGGGAATATTCATCTGCCTTTGCGGGCCCGACGAGGTCCCGCCAGCGGGGGCCACCGAAGACGTCTTCGCGAAAAGAAAGTGTGTATTTGAAATCGTCTTTCTCCATAATCCACGGTGCTCGGAGGCAACATCCTGAGAGGTCGTACTGAATGTAGTACTGCTCCAGCATGACCTCCTCGAGGACCTTGGAGAGCGGGTAGCAACCGGGATAGGCGCTGTGCTCCTGTTGTTCGTTGACAGGAATTGGGTGCGGGTAGAAGAAGTGTCCCAGTGCCGCGTCTCCTCCAATCAGAATGACTTGCTTGAAGGAACTGCTCGTCCGCGCCTCCTCCAGCAGCCAGAACAAACCTTTTACAGTGACATCAATTACCTGGTCCTGAGTTTCCTTGCACGTTGCGCAATGAATCACGTGCGTGATGCCCCTCATTGCGGTTCGCACACTCTCGCGGTCGGCGATGTTTCCTTTAACAATCTCCATCCGCTCATGTGGCCTCGGAACTCGGTTGTGGCAGAGGACCCGAATCATGACCTCTTCGTCAACGGAGGAGCCTAGGACGCGGTGAATAAAATGGGAACCCACCTTGCCGGTCGCGCCAGTTACTAGAATGTGTCTCATGTTTTCAATGACGGTGGTTGTCTGCTTTTGCGACTGTCTTAGCTTGGGGCGGTAATGAGCTTTGACTTCGCAAATTCGACCTTCCCCGAGGCAGCGCAAATTCTAACAGTTCATTGCCGAGAGACGATTACAATCCCGCTTTATTGTCGGCGCAAAAAGGAGGGTCTGGCTGCCGTTGGACCGTCTTGCCTTGTACAGCGCCTTTGACGCAAAAAGACGATAGCAACTGTTGAACGAGGGCTGCTGAGTGCGTCGATCCCGGGAAACTAGCGGGCTAGCGGCCAGGGGTAAACGAGCCTTCGAATCACTTGGAAGCCGCCTGCACGATGTCTGGCGGAAATGTAATTCGGAGCGCTTTCGCGACCTCCTGATTGAGCACCAGCTTTTTTACGGCAACTTCCTCGAACGGAATATCGCGTGGCTGTTCACCGCGCAGGACGCGGGCCAAAACCTTTGATGCCGCTTTGCCCGTTTCATACCAGCCGATGCCGACGGCGACCAGCGCTCCTCGCTGCACGAACTCGGGGTCGTTGATGATGAGCGGAAGCTTCGCGTCACGTGCTGCCTTCGCGATGGCGTCGAAGCCCTGGAGCGCCGTATTGTCTCCCGTTACCCACAAGGCCTGCACACCGCGCTGGGTAAGCACTTGGGCAGCCTGATAGATCTCGCTCGTTCCGGTGATAGGAATCTCCCGTAGCTGGATGTGCCGCTGCTCGAAGATGCCTCGGGCTACGCTCACCACCTTCACGGAGTTGGCCTCGGAGGTGTTGTAAAGTGTTCCCACCGACTGAATGCCGGGCACCAGCCGCTGGATCATGTCAACCGTGTCCTCGACCGGCGGAAACGAATAGACGCCCGTGATGTGCGGTAGATGATCCGTCCGGCTCTTGCCTGCGCCCGCCGCAATCGGGTCATATACATAGGTGAACACAACCGGCTTAGAGCGTGCCATGGCCGCCGCTGCACTGAGCACTGGTGTGGTCATGGCGACAATGACATCGACGTCAGAACCGTCGTAGTTCTGAATCAGCTGAGGGATGTTGGGGATCTCCGCCTGGGCATGCGCGCGGCGGACCTCCAGGTTGATGCCCTCCTCGATCCTCTGCTCTTTCAGGCCGTCGAAGAGGCCCTTCATGCACATGTCGGCGCCTTCCTCCGGCGCGAAATACACAAGGCCGATCTTGTGTTCCATGGCGGGGCCGCTCGAGGTACGTCTACACGCGGAGAGTGAGATGGCCATCAGCAAGGCGAGTGCAGCAGTCCATGTCGCGCGCATATAGCCAGATTTTACTGAAGGAATAGTTCCAGGCCGCAAGAAAATCACACGATCCCGAGAGCGCTTCCCTTGGTTTGCTGCAATGTTCACTCCGGTAAGGCTGACCCAAATGGACATAAAACGTTCATAGCCAGACTCCACCGCGTTGGCTGAATCGCTTTCAACCACGAACGCTTGAGTTCACGCAAGGGTATGGCTGAGGAACTCGTGAGGAAGGGGTGTCAAGATAAGGGGCAGGGGATCGCATTCCTTACCGGACCACAGATCCACGTTTAGTGCGGAAATAGGTGGATGTAAAGAGCGTAGACAAGGCATCCGGCCAGAGCAACCAGCCCACCGACGAATTTGGCAGCAAAATGTTGCCCCTGCGGAGGTGGATTCCACCTCGCTACTGCCGCCCTGAGTTCTTCAATCCGTTCTTCTTCATCAATGTTGCGATAGAGACCGGATTGAAATGCCGTTTGCAATGTGCGCTGATCGCTTTCCGGTAGCGCAACGAACCGGAAAGCTTGCTGTGTGCTGTTGACGGGCACAAGCATTTCTACTTTGCCCAAAACCTGCCCCCTGTGTGTGTGAAACATCAAGTCAACAACCGAACCCTGGTGGACAGGTGCAGGCAAGAACAGCAAGCCACCGTTGCGGGAAACAACGTGCAGTTCGCCAACCATACGGAGGCCATTCTGGAATTGAAGGACGGCCGGAGTTGTCTCGGTGAGCCGAAACCGTGGGATACGCCAATTCGTGTGCAGCTGGGGAGAAAAGCTCATTTGCCTTAGTATGTTACTCAATCGCGTCGCACTGGAGATTACGGAAGGA